>Ga0255342_1002294_pt1 | contig 24216 bp, 7 predicted proteins | sample wastewater_treat_3_FD_192416 | JGI IMG/M metagenome (GOLD analysis project Ga0255342, IMG submission 192416) | Wastewater microbial communities from Lulu Island WWTP, Vancouver, Canada - plant14 | ecosystem: Engineered > WWTP > Wastewater > Unclassified | place: Canada: Vancouver, British...
CGAGCATCACAAACAGAATCGCGGCGTTGGAAACCCCCAGCAAGAATTCATAACCGGGCTTTTCGAGGAAACGCGCGAAGCCGAAGAACAGTGACTCCGAAACCGAGCGGAACGAGATGACATGCGAGACCACGTAGGCGAAGATTGAGTTCATGCCGTAGATTTTGAACCAGTAAAGCCATTTGCCCTTGCCTTTGACATCGATATACCAATAGGTGAGGGCCATCAGCACGGCGCAAATCCCGCCAGAATACAGCACCATCGAGGCCGACCAAATTGGCTTGATGATCGGCGTCTGCAAAGAAAGCAGAAGACCGGCAACAATCAGCGCGACACCGAAAAGGAAGAGGTGCAAAGCCTTTTTGGCGCACGCTTCGCCCTTTAACATCAAGCCCGAAAACGCTCCGGCGAGCGTGGTCAGCGCGAAGCCGATCGAACTCCAGATCCATGTGTAGTGATATTTAGGGGAAAAACTCCACACGCCGTCCTTCCACGTCACGCCATCCCGCCAGCGTCCCAGAACCGCACGGTCGATGGCTTCGGCAAAATTTCCCGTGGGGGTGAAATCACCAAAAAACGTAAAGCCTGCCCAATACACCACGAACAACAGCACAGCAACGAAAACGCGCCAGCGGTTGTTCTTGATGTTGATGAAAATGAGCGCGGTCACAAGATAGCCCGCCGCGATCGCCTGAAGGGTGTTGGAATAGAGAGAGATTTTTTTCGGGTCGAGCGACAACAGCCGTCCTTGAACCATCATGCCGAGAATCCATAGCAAAACGACCCGTCTCAAGATGCGGAGATAGGTCTTGGTAGAGGTTTGGTATTTCGCGAGCGAAAACGGCAGGGCGATGCCCGCCATGAAAAGAAACAGCGGCATCACGAGATCCCACGCGACAAACCCTTCCCACGGCACATGCGCGAGTTGACGGCGCATAGCGTCAGCAAATTCGCCTTTGCCGAACGCACCGAGGTTCGTGAGCCCGCGCAGGATGAAGTGTCCCCCCGCGAGCATAAAGATGTCGATACCACGCAAAATATCGAGCGAGAGGAGACGGTTGGGTTTGTCTGATGTGGTCTGCATGATTTGTTTCCCAGTTAACCATCAGGTAGCGCAACCCGGAACTTGGCCTCTGCATCCGCACACGCTTCCCGATTGATGGACACCATTATGGCAAACTCCTTTGGCTTTCGTCTGCCTAAATAATCAGGAATGCGCTTAATTGGCCGTGAAAAAAATAAAAAGTAAAACAAGAAAGCGCTTGTCACACTCGATGTGACTTGAGTAAGATTCCGGTACGAACACTGCCTAGTTTATCCTCTTCGTTTTTCTGCATTGGAAAGGATAACCCTGTGATCTACCTCCATTACCTGTTGTTCATAGATTCCCGTAAGTCCCGGTTGAGTCCAGAGAGCGTGTGTCTTTAACCACTTGGAGTCCTGTGATGCACTTTTTGAAGCGTTGCCGACGTACATTGCTATTGGCGGGTGTGTGCTGTATGTTCCACACCGCAGTCTCCGCTCAGGAGATGGCCCAGACGATCCAGCTCGTGCGCGGCTGGAACGCCGTGCATTTTACGATCTCACCGGATCTGGAAGCGGACGCGCTCTTCGCCGACTGGCCGGTGGAGAGCGTGGGCGTCTATGACGCCGCTGCTTTCTCCCGCACCAGGCAGTTCGACGCGACAGGCTCCACCGAGGGCTTGCCCAGTCCGGCGGTCAGGGTCTGGCACCGCCAGCTCCCGGGCGACTCGGATGTGTTTGCCATTTCCGGCAACGCCGTGGTGCTGTGCTTTGCCACCAACACCTTCACCACCACGCTCTATGGCGCGCCGGAAGCGCTGCGCTATTCCTGGCATCCGACGGGCCCCGCGTCCGTTTACAACTACATCGGCATCTCGGTCACGCCGGGTGCCTCGCCGAATCTGGCGGTCTACTGCTCGGGGCTGCCGCTGGGCGCGCCGGAGGCCAATCGCTTGTACGGCACGAACTCGCAGGCCGCCGCGTTCGCTCCCCTCCCCTCGGCAACACCTGTCGCGAATGGCCAGGTGCTGGCCATGACGGCGGATCGGGCTGCTGACTGGAGCGGCGTTTTCCACGTTTCGCCTCAGTACGGCGTGGCGTTCGGAAGTGATGCGACGCTGCAGCAGATGGCCATCCGCAACGACGCCGCCACACCGCGGCGTGCGCGCATCGCCTATCTGTTCGGCGAGGCCGCCAACGCATTTGATATCCCGCCCCGCTGTGCCGTGCTCTATCGCGACATCTCCGGCACCACGACCAACACCGGCTGGCGGCCGCTGCCGGAGCAACTGGAGAAGTCCCTGCAGCCGGGAGAGAACTGGGAACTGTTGCTGGCGCTGAACCGGGAGCAATTCGCCGGCGTCGCGGCCGGGACACGCTATGGCGGGCTGCTGCGCGTGGAGGATGTGGACGGCGGGTCGCACTTCCGCACCACGATCCCGCTGAGCGCCGTCTCGGACGCCGGCACCGCTGGCGCGAACGCCTGGCCGGCCGGTCTCTGGGTGGCCAACGTGCGGCTCGACAAGGTGACGCAGGTGATCAATGACGCCAAGCTTGTCCAAGCGATTCCGGCTGGCGGCGACATGACGCTGCGCCTGCCGCTGCATGTTGGCCCCGACGGCAGCATGAGGCTGCTCCAGCGCGTGGTGGCCGCCGGTGCCGAGGCGGGAGACGGCACGGTCGCGCTTGCGCTTTACTCCGGCAACGCCCCCCTGCCCGCCGGTGCGGATCAGGTGATGCGCATCAGCGCCGTCTGCCTCCCTGTTGACCAGCCGGTGATCGCTGGCGGGGGAACATTCGGCGCGGAAGCCGTCTTTGGCTTCACCGTGGGCGCCGGTTCCGCCGCCAACCCGTTGCGCCATGCGCTCCACCCCCTTCACGACGGGCTCAAGGCCGACTTCCAGACCCCGGCGCCCTCGGGCGATGACTTTGAGAACTACGTCTCTAAGGTCAAGCCGGAACTCTTCTCCATTTCCAACTCCGTCAGCTTTGTCTGGGACACCCTCCCCGCAGGCGCGGCGGCCTGGAACCCTGAGGAGACGTTGCATGGGAAACTCACCTGGGACTTTGCCGGCCTGCGCCGTGAAGGCGTGCTGCGCGCCCAGGGCCGTTTCACCATGCGGCGTGTCAGCACCTTGCCAACACTGGTGGGGTTCTAATGTCCAGTACTTTTCACTCACACGTCAAACCACAGGTCGAAACCATGAATAAAAACCTCATCGCCATCCTTGCCGCTCTGGCCGTTTGTACTACCGTTGCCCGGGCGCAGTCCGCCGCCTTCACCTATCAGGGCATCCTGAAAGACGAAACCGGACAGTCCTTGCCGGAACAAAACCAGATCGTGACCTTCAAACTCTACAAGATGCCCACAGGAGACGAGTTCCTGTGGGGCCGCACCTATGCCGTAAAACTCGACACCAACGGTCTCTTCAACGTCGAGATCTCTGACGCGTCGGGCAGCGCGGTGGAGGGCGGTTTGCACTCGAATCTCAAGGAAGCCATCGCCGATGCGGCGAATGGCAGCCTCTTCATCGGTCTTACGGTCACCGGCATGGGCGGCGAGATCCAGCCCCGCCAGAAGATCCTCCCCGTTCCGTATGCGATCATGGCCGCCGACGTGAGCAGTGCCACCGGGAACTTCACCGTCGGCGGGCGTTTGGAGGCCGTCGACGTCACCGTCAACAATGAACTGAATGTCCAGAGAAAGGCTAACTTGCAGACACTCAACGTGGCCGGAACATCGGATCTGACCGGCAAGCTCAAGGCACTCGGCGGCATCGAAATGACCGGCGGCAAAGCTAAGTTCGTCGGCGATTTTAGTGTCAATGGCGCGGCCGCTTTCAAGGGTGATCTTTGTGTCACCGGTGGTAATGTTGATGTCGTCAATGGCAAGGTCAAGGAGGGCGGCAACGATCTGATTCCGAGGGGCGTCATCGTCATGTGGTCGGGCAATATCAGCGAGATCCCCGCTGGCTGGGCGCTTTGTGACGGCAACGGCGGTCGCCCCGACCTGCGCGATCGCTTCATCGTTGGCGCTGGCAAAGACTACACCGTCAAGCAGACAGGAGGTGAGGCCTACCACGCACTCACAATCGATGAAATGCCCGCCCACACCCATACGACCCCGTTCTATAACGGTTACTATGTCTCCTTCTGGGTAAACAGCGGTGAAATCATGACCAACAAAAAAAACGACGATGGGGTTACCAACAGGAGGAGCAGCGAGGTCGGCGGCTCCCAGCCCCACGAGAATCGTCCGCCTTACTACGCACTCTGTTTTATCATCAAACTCTAGGACGGGGAGTCGCCCATGAACAGAAGCCTTTCCCAACCTCCGCTCCGCAGGTGCCTCCCGCGCCTGCTGGTGTTGGCGGCACTGGCACTGCCGGGTGGGCGTGCGCTGGCCGAGCCCTCAAGATGTTCGCTCGGGATACCCGGCGCCTCCGTGATCCGCGTCACCACCAATGTTGCCGCGAACGCCTGGCTGGCGACCAACTACGCCTATTCCGTAATGGCGCTTGGCGTGGCGCCCACCAACGCCGTCTCGACCCTCGATCCTGAGATGATCGGCGACGAGCTGGTGCGGCTTGAGGCCGTTGAGGCAGGCTTTGCCGTAGAGCGCATCAAGCCCCAGTACTGGCTGGCCGACCGCATCACGCCGCCCGCCAACGTGGACTGGAACGCGACGTACACCGAGTTTATTGAAAACAACGCCAATCAGGATAACTTTTTCTTCGACTCTGCGGCGCCCGCCCTCTACGCGGCCGGCGGCGGCTCAGCCAGATTCACCTGGGTGCTGACAGATGGGCAGAAACAGGAGTTCACCTATATCATCGGCAGCGCCACGCAAGGACGTCCGCGGCGGATCTTCTGGACCGACTGGCCCTACGAGGCGCCGGCCGTCAACCTCGCCGGCAAGTTCGTGAAGTTTTTCGGCAACCCCGACATCCTCACGCCCCACTTCGGTATCGAGACCAACATCGCCGGCGGGATTTCACAGGTGGTCAGCAATAAGATCACGCGCGGCCTCTTCGTGGACCAGACCACGAAGATGCTCTTTGCGGTCGGCGGGATCTCAGGGCAGGTGCTGATGGTCTACTATGATTCCGGCTCCTACGAGACCCCGCTGCTTGTGCAGACTATCGAGGTGGCGCGGCCGCAGGTCATCCCCATGAGGGGAGTCATCGGCGAGCCCCTGCGCCCGAACGGCAGCGGTTACGACATCGACGGCCTCAGCGCGCGCCCGACCGTTGTTCAAGAGACCGACAACCGCGGCCCATACCTCTACCAGCATCAGGGGGCGCACTCCTACAGCCCCAAGCATGGCAACGTCTATCCGCTACGGCCGACCGTCGGGGCCCGCTGGAACGCCGAGGTGTACTGGATGGAGACGGATGAACTCCAGGTCCAGTGGCCCTTCGAACTCTGCCAGTACGAGTGCGACTGGCCGGTCAACATCCCGGTCTTTGTCCGCGGCACGCTTAATGGCGCGGACGGCGAGCCGGACTACGGCCGCCCGATCTTCATCCCGGACGGCTACACCGCCACCTTGATGAGCTATCAAGACCCCGAAGGCCATGCCCGCGCCGTCGAGCCCGACGGCACCTTCGTCACGTACGGAACGGGCTGGTCGCTCCTGCAGCTTACCACCGAAGACAACATCTGGTTCCTCCCGGTCCACTCCGTCCCGCGCGACGACCCCGACCGCTTCACACTCGCGCCGTCCGACCTCGAGGTCGGACTGGAGGCGGAGCTGCGCGGCGGCTCGGTCTCCGGTATCGCGCCAGGCTGGTCCGCGCCAGCCATAGCCCCCTCCCTGCCGGGCTATCTCTACCGGCCCGCATCCGGCACGGCCTACAACCCGACGCTCTATCACGATCCGGTTGCTGACGGAAACAGCACTCCTGACACCAGCGGTTTAGACGAGACCGGCAGCTCCAGCAATGCCCTGCCATCCGCCGTCTTCCTCGTGACGGTGGATGGAAAAACTCTGGAAGTCTGGTGGTGTGCCTCGTTCCTGACGGACGACATGCCGACGGCCATTGCCATCCCGTCGTTGCCGCAGGTTTACAACCCGGTTTGGCCGAAAGCCTCGCAGGTGCAGCAGATCGTCATCGCCAGCCAGTTGGGGAGTGCCAACGAAACCATCTACGAGCAGGGCGGCGCGCTCGTTTTCGATTCAACCAACTCCTGCATGGAGCTTCCCAAGCGTGCCTACTTCACCCAGGATGGCGGCGCCATCCATTTCTGGACACGCGCCTGCGACTCGGCGGCCGGCTATGGGCAGCTCCTCAACCTCCGGGGCGGCGGCAATCTTCCCTTCTCTCTCTCCATCGCCGCGAAAGTGATCCCCGGGACTCCCGCCAAGGAGACATACCGCCTGATGCTCGAGGGTCCCGGCACGATAGCCAAAGAGATCGCGGTGGTTGACCGGCAGCTGGGTGATCCCTTCCAATGGATGAGCGTCGGGCTGGCACGCTCCGGCACGACCTTCCGCCTCTATCTCGACGGCCAGCTCGCCCTTACGCGCGACCTTCCGGCTTTCAGCATCTGCGAATTCGACGCCAGCCTGGACAGCGGCTTTCTCGGTGCCGCCCGGGCGGAGGAGGCAAGGCCGAACCGCGAGATCGCGGAGATCTCTTTCTGGAACAAGCCGTTCGACGCCGAGGCGTTCAGGACGCTCGCCTACCGGAAACCCGTTGAGACGGATCACGGTCTGACGGGCTACTTTGCCTTCGAGGACGGACGCGACTTGAACGTGGTGCCCGGGTCGAACCTGCGCACCGCCTACGAGCGTCTGCACAACTACCCCTGCGTCTGCCGCAACGTGCTGCTGCGTACCCCGGGTGCCCCCGCCATGGGCGCTGGCATCATCGACGCGGACGACACACCGATCGTCTACGCGCAGCCTGATCGCGCCGGCATCGGCTACAACCCCAACGAGGAACACGCCTTCGTCCGCGCCGGCAGCGGCGGTCACGTGGTCTGGGCCCTGCGTTGCGATCTCAACACCACGAACAGCTCCCCCCCCGGCGTCCTGATCCAATACGAGAAGGATGGCCGCGCACGCATGCAGTACTTCGCGGTGGTCCTGACCAACTCCGTCTATCCGGAACTGGCGGCCAACTGCGTCGCCGGTCTGCAGCTTCCCGGCCCCCACCCGCTCGACTACCTTGATGATCCGTGGCTCGACGACACCTACTGGGATCCGCCGCCGGAGGGCCAGTCCGAGCCCTGCGGCTTCCGCGACCGCAAGAGGCAGGTGTGGGCCCGTTGCGCCGGCACCCTGCCGATCCACATGTACTACCCCATGCAGGAGGGGTTCTGGTTCCCGAGTCTGTCCACGAATGAGCAGCCTGCGGTTGGCGCCCCCATCCCGTGGCTCTCGCAGTTGGGCGGCCACACGCCCAACCCCAACTCCGCGCCTCCCGCCTGCTGGACTTGGCGCATCACATGGCCGAAAGAGGTCCCCGAGATGGCGATCGGCCAGACGCTCACGCTGCCCGCCGGCGGTCTTCCCGAGGTCTGGAACGCCAAGAGCATGGCCGTGGTCTACCCCGACCCCGCAAAGGACTCCGACACCGTCCTGCTCTATGACCCGACCGTGGCGCAGGAGGTCGCGTTCGACCCGAACCACCTCGCCGCCCTCGGCCTCAAGACCGGCTCGAATGAGAAACTCCTGAGCAGAAAGGGGAAATACTGGTTTCAGGACATTTCGCCTGCCATCAGTTCCCGCGTCTATATCGATCCCGTTGCCAGAACCCTCGTCTGCATCGGTGCCAAGGAGGATAATCCCGGCGGCGTCGAGCTGCTCCATGTGAACGTCCTCTCCGACGCGGAGCGCCAGACGATCCGCGAGCTGGTGGATCCATCGCTGCGCACGGGCAACGCCTGGAAGGCGTGGGAGGACGCCGTGAACGCCTTGGCCACCAAGCCGGTGGTGCCTACAGACACCTACTTCGTAAACACGACCGACCTGCGGATCGACTATATCCCCACCGACCACTATGCGCTTACCGCCATGGGCGCGACCAACTACGTGGTGCTCATCGAGAACGACGCCACCAACCGCGCCACCGGCGTGAGCCCCGGCGACCCCATCTCGATGCAGGTGTTGCGCGTGGTGCCGCGCTACTTCACCGGACGCGTCGTCACCCGCGAGGATCCGCTCAACCTCCTTTCGCAGCAGCTCTCGGTGCTTTACGAGGAGCCCTTCGCGGGGCAGGCCGACGACTACCTGTTCCAGTGGAAGAAGGCCACGCCCAACCCCAACGGCACCATCCCCACCGATTACGACAACGCCTATCAGGCGCGCTTCCCCGACACGGCCGGACTCACCCGCTTCGTCATCGGCGCCCAAGGTGACACCCTCGCCAACATGGTCAACACCTACTACATCATGCGCTACCGCGCCGCGCCCGGCACCCCTGCCCACGCCATAATGGGCGACCAGTGGAGCGCGTGGTGCGCGCCGCCCGCGCTGGCCGAGGGCTGGGTGCAGCGCGTGCTGAACAACGTCACGCCTTTCACACAGCGTATGCAGGACCTCTACGAGAACGAGGCCGAGGATGCCGTCTCCATGATCCGACAGGCTGGCGCACCCTACGAGGGCGACGTGGCCCTCAACCAGGACAACCTCCTCAATGTCGGTCTGATCCAGCTCTACCAGACCGTCCTCAACAAGGCCGAGACGATGAGCCTGCTGCAGCGCACCAACGACGGCGACGCCAACAAGCAGCTCCTCCTCGCCGTCCAGCGCCTGGCCGACCTCTACACCGTTCTGGGCGACGAGGCCTATACCGACGCCATGAACCCCACCATCGCCATCGGCGCCAACTATGGCGTGCTCGAGGGCGGCCTCGGTCTCGGCTACGACTATGGCGCGATCGCAAGCGGGCTTTTCTGCTTCGACAACCAGCTCCCCAACCTGCTCGAAGAGGAGCTGGCGCTCCTGCGCGGCCGCTCCGGCGCCAACGCGCCCGGCACCACCATCGGCCCCTACTACAACCGCCTCGTCTGGAACTTCACGCGCGGCATCACCGCCGGCGAGGTGGCCTACGCCGTGAACTACAACATCAGCGGCGAAAAGACCGCCACCATTGACTACCAGCAGGCCGCCACCGCCTTCCCGCAAGGCCACGGCGACGCCTATGGCCACTATCTCTCCGCGTTGGCTGGCTACTACCGTCTGCTGCGCAATCCCTTTTTCAGTTGGGGCGTGCCTGCCATGGGCGAGATGGTCGTTGCCGACAACGTGGTGAACGTCGACTACTACGACGAGTCCACCTTTGCCAAGGCCGCCGCCAATGTGGCCCGCACCGCGGTCGATGTCGTGGACCGTACCGCACGCAAGGCGTGGAAGGAGGCCGACGCCGGCGCGGGTTATCTCGACAGCGACGCCTCGCGCGCCTTCGGCTACGGCGAATGGGCCTCCCGCGGCGGCTACGGCGCCCTCTGCAACTGGGTCGTCGCCAACTCCCTGCTCCCCGAGGCCGGCGGTCTCACCAACACCTACAGCATGCATTTCACCGGCGACTCGATTTTGAGGGGCGAGCTTCCCGCCAGCGCCACCACTACAAATGCGGCCGCGAGTTGGACGCTGGAATTCCGCCTGCAGCCTGACGCGCAGCCCGACACCGATGCCTCCCTGATCACTTGGATGAGCGAGACAATCAAACAGATGCTCCAAGTGCGTCTCTCCCCCGACGGAACCCTTGGCGTCCGCCTGAACACCAACGCATTGGAGATCGTCGATGTGGATGGCACCTTGGTGACCAACTACGTTACCGTCACCGTCTGGGCCTTTGATACCGCGCCCGTGGCTCTCGTGCCCGGCCGGGCATACCTCGCGGCACTCAGCCACCGGGGGGACACGGAGAGCGTCGATCTGCGCGTCTTCGACGCCAACAGCACCAAGATCGCCTCCTGCACGCTCGACATCGGCACCATGCCCGGCCTGGCGAACGGCTACATCTTCGCCGGACTGCACTACAAGGGGGCGCTCGCCAACTTCCGCTTCTGGACTAACGAGCGCTCCGACGAGGCGCTCATCGCCGGGTGGGAGAAGGTCTCCCCCGTCACGCAGGGGCTCGTCTCCTCCCTGCCCATGACAACAACCTCTGCCGATGACGACACCGTGCTCATCGACGAAGCTTCCGGCCTCGCCTGGAAACCAAACAACGTTTTCTGGCACATGATCCAGATTTCGGCCGTGCAGGAGACGCTCAACGATCAGGGCTTGCTGCGCATCGACCGCGGCAGCGTGACGGAACTCAGCGAACTCGCCGAGTGCGTCCGCCAGATCCAGACCAAGACCGACGCGATGGACCGCGGCCTGAACCCGCTCGGCCTGTCCGAGGGGGCCATCCCCTTCGATCTCTCGCCGCTCGGCGAAAATGAGGCGGGCGCGACCCATTTCGAGCAGATCCGCGACCGCGCCCGCGTCGCGCTCAAAAACGCCGCCACCATCCTTAACGAGGCGCAGGAGAATGGCTCCCGCCTGCGCCAGATCGAAGACGCGCGCGCCGGTTACGCCAACCAGCTCGACACCATGGAGCTCACCTATAAAAACGATCTTATCGCCCTCTTCGGCTATCCCTACTCCGGTGATATCGGCCCCTCCGGCACTTACCCGCAGGGCTATGACGGGCCTGATTTGATTCATTACATGTGGATGGATCTCGCGCCCTACGGGCTCACCGGCGTGGAAGACACCAAGAGCACCGAAACCTATATCTTCAGCCTCACCCCTATCGCCGAGCACTTGTTCAGCGGGCCCTTTGGCTCCTGCGTAGGCACGAACCGGTTCTCCCTGGCCTTCTCCGCCAGCGGCCTGGTACTGAAGCCCGAGAGCGTCACCGGCGCCCGGCGCGCACCGGGCGAGATCCAGCAGGCCTACGGCAACTACCTTCAGGCCTACGCCAAGGTCAAGCGCGCCATCTACCTCTACCAGTTGCGGACGATGGGCCTCGAGGCCGGACTGGAAGCCGCCAAGGATTCACGCTCGCTCGCGATAGCCAAAGCCAGTATTGCCGAAGCCTTGATTGCCGTTCGCACGGCTATGGCCTTCAGGATCCATGTTCTCAAGAAGGCTCTCAACCGGAACGAGATGATGCTCGGCACGGTCTTGGCGACCAGCAACACGAGAAGCAAAGTCTTCCCAAGAGTCGCCGGTGGTGGTTTGGGCGGTGCCATTGTCGATCCCGCCGCAATTATTTTGAGCGCGATGGAACCGATTGAACAAACCACCACACGAACGCTCTTCGGAACAAGACTTATAACTAAGAATCAGCTCATCGCCGACGTCCCCCAGGCGACCATGCAAGGGCTTCTCGATATGTTCGGTTCGGCCGTCGGCTATTTTGCGGAAATTAACGCCATAACCATGTCAGTCGTGGAAGCCTTCAACATGCAGATTGCGGCCCGTGACGAACTCGAATCAGCCTGGGGCGAGATGATCGCCGCACAGGCCGCGTTCGAGGTGGTCGTGGCCAAGGCGCAGCGCCTGCTCGAGTCGCGCGAGCTGGAGCGCCAGCAGGCCGCGGTCGCCCTCACCAAGCTCCGCTATCACAACATGTTCTTCCGCCAGACCCGCAACGAGTCGCTCGCGCGCTACTCGGCCGCCTTCGACCTCGCCCAGAAATACGTCTATCTGGCGGCCAAGGCTTATGACTACGAGACCGGGCTGCTCGCCTCCGACCCCGAGGCCGGCGACGCCTTTCTCCGGGACATCATCGGCACCCGCGCGCTCGGCGTGTTCGACGCCGACGGCAACCCGGTCACCGGCGGCGGCGTTGGCGATCCCGGCCTCGCCGACATCATGGCCCGCATGGACGCCAACTGGCTCGTCCTCAAGACGCGCCTCGGCATCAACAACCCGCAGCCTTACGCCACCTGGTTCTCGCTGCGCAAGGAACTCTTCCGCATCCTGCCCGGCCCGGAGGGCGACGGCGCCTGGAAGACCGAACTGGCCAAATACTGGGTGGACAACCTCCTCACACTGCCCGAGTACCGGCGCTACTGCCAGCCCTTCCAAGCCATCGGCGGACTCCAGACGCAGGAGCCCGGCCTCGCGATCCCCTTCTCCTCCACGATCGACTTTGCCAAGAACTTCTTCGGCAACGATTTGGCGGGCGAGGACAGCGCCCTGGACTCCACGTATTTCGCGACGAAAATCGCGGAGGCCGGCATCTTCTTCGACGGCTACAACGAGAAGCTCAACGGCTACACCGGAACCGCGCCCTTCGCGCTGACCCCCACCGTCTATCTGATTCCCATCGGCGACGACCGCATGCGCGCGCCGGGGCTGGAAGACGGCACGGTGCTCTCCTACCGCATCGTCGATCAGGTCGTGCCGCTGCCCTACACCGTCGGCAGCACGCACCTCGATAATCCCGACTGGATGCCGCTCTACGACGGCTACACCGGCGGCGTCGATCTCGCCGCGCGCATCCGCAAGTACCCCTCCTTCCGCGCCTACTTCGGCGCCGGCGGCACCTCGTCCGCCTATCTCGACTGCCCGCGCCTCGTCGGCCGCAGCGCCTGGAACACCCGCTGGCTCCTGATCATCCCGGCGGGCACGCTCAACGCCAACCGCGACGATGCGCTGCGGACATTCATCAACGGCAAGGACGCCAACCGCGACGGCATCGTGGACCTCTCCGGAGTCACCGACATCCGCCTCGGCCTCAAGACCTACTCCCACTCGGGGAACTAGCCATGAAACGAATTAAAAACGACCACCGGAATGAGTGCGCGCGCGCCGGAACCGGCGTCATGCGCCTGCTGGCGCGCGTTGCGCTGTTCTTCTCCCTCGCCGCTGCCACCCACGCTTTCGGGCAGGCGGGCGCTCTGCCGCCCTATACGTTTGTCGGCAAGGTCAGCAACTACTCCGGCACACCATACGGCACCAACGCCTTGGTGGAGATCCGCGTCAAGAGCCTCGGCGGCGTGCTGCTGGCCAAGGCCGGCATCCGCATCGCCGACGAGTCGCCCTACAACTACCGCCTCACCGTCCCCGTTGCCAGCGCGCCCGCCACGGGTTACGCCACAACCGGCGAGAGCTTGGTTTTCGAAGTCTACGATGGCGTGGGCACGACCTACACCAGCCTCGTCCCGGCCAACAAAGCGGTGGTGAGCGAACCCGGCGGGATCAGCATCGTCAACTTCTCGCTCTCCGTTGACGCCAATGAAAACGGCATCCCCGATCAGTATGAGGATTACATCTCGTACCTGATGTACTTGCAAGGGCTCCCCGGCTCCTACGACCCCGAAGCCGACACCGATGGCGACGGCTTTACCAACCGCGCCGAGTTCCTGGCCGGCACCGACCCGCTCAATGCCGCCGACAGGCTCGTCATCACCGCCGCCAGCGCCTACAACTCCGGCACGACGGGCGACGGTCTCTTCGCCATCACGTTTGTAACCGCCGCCGGCCGCACCTACTCGGTCAAGGCCACGGCCGACCTCGCCGCCATGCGCGATGCCGGCCGCGAGCCCTTCCGGGTCGATCCTGCCGCAACGGGCACACAGACTTATCTGCACACCCCAAGCGACCAAGCCGCGGCCGTCACCCTCTATCTGGTCCCAGAAGCCGCGGCCCGCTTCTATCAGATCGTGGTGGAGTGAGAAGAAGTCCGCTAGTTGCTAGTGGCCGGAGGAATTTGTGATTTGTGATTTTAGATTTGTGATTTGGCCGGAGGGCTTAGCCATCGGTATCGCTATCGCTATCGGTATCGCTATCGGTATCGGTATCGAAAAAGCGGTAGCCGCATGGCACCTGCTTTGCCGAAGCCCCAAATTTCAAATTTCAAATTTCAAATTTCTCATCAACTTTACTACGAGCTTTGTCGCGATGATGATGCTGGCGTGTGCCGCGTTTGCCGCCCCGGCCGCGACAAACACCGTTGCCGACGCACCGCCGCAAAGTTACACCAACCACGCGGGGCATGTGCTGGTCGGCACACTGGTTACCGCCGATCTCCAGCGCGTCACCTTCCGTATGCCGGGGGGTGCCACGCGCACCTTGCCGCTCTCCATCTTTCCGCCCGCCGAACGCGAGCGCATCGGTATTGCCAGCGGCACCTTGCCGCCGCCGCCCGCTGTCGCGGAGGCGTTTGCGCGGTGCCGCCTGTCGTTGCAGCGGCTTGATGTTCTGGTCGAGGCCGGACAACAGAGCGAGGAATCGGCCGACAAACGCCGCGACCTCGAGCGCCGCGCCGTGCGCGCCATCATCGCCGACCTTGAGAAAGAGAAACGCCTCACGCCCGTCGCTGCCGCCTACTTCAGCGAGCGCGTGCCGCGCTGACCGCGACCGCGCTACGCGCGGCACGCTTGCCCCTCCCGTTGACCCACGACTTGCGACCTGCGACCTGCGGTGTCGGGAACGCGGGCATCTCCGCCCGTCGGTAGGGCGGTTTCCCCGAAACCGCCGCCTCGCAAGCAAACAAAACGTCGCGGGTCGAATGTCGCGGGTCGCGGGTCAACGTACACGAAAACGTGTACGATCCCGATAGCGATAGCGATCCCGATTTGGATGAAACCATGAAACCTTGAAACCAGAAACCAAAGCGTTTCAAATTACCTGTCCTTTGTCTCCTCGGCGACAAGAGCCGCGCTATGCGCGGAAACACTTAGTCGCAAACACTTAGTCGGTTACAAATGCTATTTGTGCTCTTCGTTTTTGGCGTCTTGCCGGGTTGCAAAACACAAGCCATATTCGTTGCAAAACGCAAACCGCATTCGTTTTAAAACAGAAATCGTGAGCGTTGCAAAATCGAAAACGATGTGGTACTCTGGACGCATGAACGCATACAGGCCGAGGTTGCTCGATTCCTTGATCGCGCGAAAATTACAGACGATCGGAGCCGTCGTGCTCCGGGGGCCGCGGGCTGTTGGTAAGACGACCACGGCGTTGCACCACGCCAAGAGTTCGGTTCGTTTGGATCAACGCCAGGAATTAATACGCGCGGCTGAATTGACCCCCGAGACGCTTTTGTCAGGCCCGGTGCCGCGATTGATTGACGAGTGGCAACTGGCACCCTCTATCTGGAATTCCATCCGTGCCGAGATCGACGCGCGCGGTCAGCCCGGCCAATTCATCCTCACGGGTTCTGCTGCGCCGGCTGAGGATCAGACCCGGCATGCCGGAGCGGGACGCATGGCGCGTCTGACACTGCGTCCGATGACGCTGCTCGAACAATCAGTCAGTACCGGGCAGGTCCGGTTTACCGATTTGTTTTCAAAAGATGTTTCCGTTGGCGGCATGGGCGGCCCTACGGTGTCCGAATACGCCGAACTCATCGTTAAAGGCGGTTGGCCGGCGTTGCAGAGGCTGAACGCCGCCGCCGCAATGGACGCGCTAACGGACTATGTGGACAACCTCGCGGATGTTGACCTTCGTACGCTGAACGGGCGGCCCGACCCTATCCGCATGACCGCTTTGCTGAAGGCTCTGGCACGAAACACGTCCACGGAAGCCGCGCTCCAGAAATTGGCGGCCGAGGCTGAGATCCCTTCGGGCAACCTCTCCGTGCCGACGGTCAGAAAATATCTGGATCAACTGACCCGCATTTTCGTGTTGGAAGAGTTGCCGGCGTGGAAGCCACACATCCGGTCAAGCATCCAAACCCGGATTAAGCCCAAGTGGCATTTCGTCGACCCCTCGTTAGCCACCGCCGCGCTTGGGGCTTCCGCCGACAGTTTGCTGGAAGACCTGAACGCGATGGGCTTGCTGTTCGAATCGATGGTTGTCAGGGATTTGCGGGTGTATGCCGATGTTGTGGACGCCAGGGTCTTTCACTATCGCGATTCCACTGGGCTTGAGATTGATGCCATCGTTGAGCGGCGCGATGGCGAGTGGATCGGCGTTGAAGTCAAGCTTGGCGGTGAAAAGGCGATTGAGGAAGCCGTTGTGAACTTCGGCAAGTTGCGCACTCGCCTGACGGACCGGAGGCTCGGGCATCTTGCCGCGCTTTGCATCGTCACGGGCGGACAGGCGAGTTATACGCGTCCCGACGGCATCCATGTCATATCCGTGGGTCATTTACGCACTTGATGGGCTTCGCCCCCGAACGCCGAACGCTGAAGTGTGAAAGCGGAACCATGAAAAACATGAAACTTCATGAAATCAGGACGACAAGGGGGCGGACGACAAAGGGACAGGTTTTTAGACGATTGGAGTGCGGTGACAAGAGCCGCGCTATGCGCGGAAACACTTAGTCGTTCACACTTAGGGCTTATCCGCAAATAAATGTTTTGTTTCCCAGCGTTTCCTGATAAGATTTCCTCCAAACCAACCACATCAGGTAAAGTCATCTAAAACACCTGTCCCTTAGTCGTCGGCGATTTGCGACCTGCGGTGTCGGGAACGCGGGCATCCCTGCCCGTCGGTAGGGCGGTTTCCCCGAAACCGCCGCCTCGCAAGCAAACAAAACGTCGCGGGTCGAATGTCGCGGGTCGCGGGTCAACGTACACGAAAACGTGTACGATCCCGATAGCGATCCCGATAGCGATAGCGATCCCGATTTGGATGAAACCAGAAACCTTGAAACCAAAGAAAGTTGAAGGTTCAACTGCTCTTTTTACCTCTTACTTCTTACCTATTACCTCCGCGCCTCACAGCGCCTAGGGCGCGGTGAGGCTGACCGCCACCTTGAAGAAGCGGCGTGGTGCGGTCATCATGTCGAGGTCCATCGTGAAAACGACTTCGCTGCCTGTCGCGCGGACGCTGTCGATTTTAGTCCAGTCTGTTTCTCTGAGATCGTCCACCGCGTAGAGCGTGTACCAGAGGCCGCTTTCAGCGTTGACGATCTTGATGGAGAGCGTGGCGCCGTCGAAGACGAGCGCTGTGCCGTCCGTTGGGAAGAGCGGCGCGTCGGGGTTGCCTGACGCGAGGTAATAGATGGCGCCGACCTCCGGGGCGCCGGTGAAGCTGCCGCTCGTGCCGTTGAACATGCCGATGCCCAAGCCCGGCGCTTCCACCGCGTCGTCGGGGATGCCCCATTCCAGGCCTGGGCCTTCGGTGTTCAGCTCGATGCCCGTGCAGCCGGAGAACATGTATTGATAGCAGTTGTTGGCCAGATTCGTGGCCGGCAGCACCGGCAAGCGCGTCAGTCCTGTGCAACCGCTGAACATGTTGTTGTAGCAGAAGGGGGCCAGCGTCGTGGCCGGCAGTTCCGGCAGGCGCGTCAGTCCTGTGCAACCGCTGAACATGAAGCCGTAGCAGGAGTTGGTCAGCGTTGTGGCGGGCAGCGACGGTGCCTGCGTCAGCGTCGTGCAGCCCTCGAACATGTAAACGTAGCATGAGGCGGCCAGCGTCTCGGACGGCAGCGCGGGTGCCTGCGCCAGCCCTGTACAGCCGGCGAACATGAAGCAGTAGCAGGATTTGGCCAGCGTCGTGGCTGGCAGCGACGGTGCGCTGTTGAGCGCCGTGCAGTTCTCAAAGAGGTTCGCGAAGCAGTAGTCGGCCATTACCGGATGCAGGCCATTAGTCACCTTCGCGTAGTCGAGCAGGGCCTCGATGTTGCCGGAACAGGCGACCGTCCCCTTAGCGGCGTTAATCGTCCAACTGGGCGCAACGGCAGAGCCCGTAATGTTGGAGTTGCCCGACCCACAGAGGTAGAGCTTGTACTCCCCGGCGCCGTTGTTCACCGCGTTCGCGCCTGCGGTGCCAAAGATTGACCAGTTCGTCGCGTCGATGGAATAGTAAAGCATTCCGTTCCATGAGGCCTGCTGCGGCGTGACCCCAAAGGTGTTCGCGCTCGAGAAGGTGATGCAGGGCTTGTACCCCGGAGGCGGTGGCGACACGTAGTAGTACGTGGTGCCGATCTCCGGATCGCCGGTGAAGCTGCCGCCCGTGCTGGAGAACATGCCGGCGTTCCAGTTCGTTGCTTCTACCGCATTGGTGGGGATGCTCCACGGCATTCCGAGGCCTTCGGTGTTCAGCTCGATGCCCGTGCAGCCGGAGAACATGCATTGATAGCAGGAATTGGCCAGATTCGTGGCCGGCAACACCGGCAAGCGCGTCAGCTCCGTGCAACCTTTGAACATGTTGTTGTAGCAGAAGGGGGCCAGCGTCGTCGCCGGCAGCGACGGCAAGCTTGTCAGTCCTGTGCAACCGCTGAACATGAAGCCGTAGCAGGAGTTGGCCAGCGTCTTCGCCGGCAGCGACGGTGCCTGCGTCAGCGCTGTGCAGCCGCGGAACATGTGGTCGTAGCAGGAGTCGGTCAGCGTCATGGACGGTAGCGACGGTGCGTTCGTCAGTCCTGTGCAGCCGGCGAACATGAAGTAGTAGCAGGAGTTGGCCAGCGTTGTGGCCGACAGCGACGGTGCGCTGTTGAGCGCCGTGCAGTTCTCAAAGAGGTTCGCGAAGCAGTAGTCGGCCATTACCGGATGCAGGCCATTAGTCACCTTCGCGTAGTCGAGCAGGGCCTCGATGTTGCCGGAGCAGGCGACCGTCCCCCTTGCGGCATGAATCGTCCAGCCGGGCGTGGCACCAGTGCCGGTCATGTAGCTGTTGCTCACCCCGCAGAGGTAGAGTTTGTACTCTCCGGAGCCGTTGCTCACCGCGGTCGCGCCGTTCGTGGTGAAGGCCACCCAGTTCGTCGCGTCGATGGAGCAATAAAGCCCCCCGTCCCACGAATCGGTCTGCGGCGTGACCTTGAAGGTGTCCGCGCTCGAGAAGATGATGCAGGGCTTGTATCCCGGAGGCAGCGGCGTCACGTAGTAGTACGTGGTGCCGATCACCGGGGGGTCTTTGAAGGTGCCGCCCGTGCCGAAAAACATGCTGGTGTTCCAGTCCGTTGCGGAAATCGCGTTGGCGGGGATGCTCCACGGCGTTCCAGGGCCTTCGGTATTCAGCTTGATGCCCGTGCAGTCGGTGAACATGAAGTAGTAGCAGCGATAGGTCAGATTTGTCGCCGGCAACACCGGCAAGCGCGTCAGTCCTTTACAGCCTCGGAACATGTTGCCGTAGCACCAATTGGCCAGCGTCATGGCGGGCAGCGCCGGTGCCTGTATCAGCCCCGTGCAGTTGACGAACATGTGGTCATAACAGGAGGGGGCCAGCGTCGTGGCGGGCAGCGCCGGTGCCTGTATCAGCCCCGTGCAGCCGGAGAACATGTGCCTGTAGCAGTGATTGGTCAGCGTCACGGCCGGCAGCGCCGGCGCGCTGATGAGTGCCGTACAGTCATCGAAGAGGTTCCCGAAGCACCATTCGGCCATTGCCGGATGCTCGCCGTTGATCACCTTCGCATAGTCGAGCAGGGTCTCGATGTTGCCGGAGCAGGCGACCGTCCCGTCGGCGATAATTTCCCAGCCGGGTGCATCATAGGCACCGGTTATGTATGTGTTGCCCGTCCCGCAGATGTACAGCTTGTACTTTCCGGAGCCGTTGTCCGCCGCATCCGCGCCTGCGATGGTGAAGGCCACCCAGTTCGTCGTGTCGGTGGAGGTGTAAAACCTCCCTCTCCACCTCGCGGTATCCCGCGGCTTGACCTTGAAGGCGTCCGCGCTCGAGAAGGTGATGTACGCATCCGAGCCCCGGGGCGGCGGCGTCACGTAGTAGTACGTGGTGCCGATTGCCGGGTCGCCGGTGAAGCTGCCGCTCGTGCCGGCGAACATGCTGGCGTTCCAACCCGTTGCGGAAATCGCGTTGGTGGGGATACTCCACGGCGTTCCATAGCCCTCGGTGTACAGCCTGATGACCGTACAGTTTTCGAACATTCCTCTGTAGCAATAGTTGGCCAGCGTCGTGGCCGGCAGATCCGGCAAGCGCGTCAACCCCGTGCAACCGTGGAACATGCGCTCATAGCAGGATGCGGCCAGATTCATGGCCGACAACGTTGGCGCGTTCGTCAGCCCCGTGCAGTTGTAGAACATGTAGCCGTAGCAGGCTTCGGCCAGCGTTGTGGCGGGCAGCGTCGGCGTTTGCGTCAGCCCTGTGCAGCCGTGGAACATGCGCTCATAGCAGGATGCGGCCAGATTCATGGCCGACAGTTTCGGCGCGCTCGTCAATCCCGTGCAGTTGTAGAACATGTAACCGTAACAGGAGGTGGCCAGCGTCGTGGCGGACAGCGCTGGTGCCTGCGTCAGGCTTGTGCAACTGGAGAACATATAGGCGTAGCAATAGGGTGCCAGTGTCGTGGCCGGCAGCACGGGTGCCTGCGTCAGGTTTGTGCAACTGGAGAACATGCCGCGGTAGCAGGATTCGGCCAGCGTCGTGGCCGGCAGCGCCGGTGCGTTCGTCAGTCCCGTGCAGTCGCTGAACATGTGCTGGTAACAGCAATCAGCCAGCGTCGTGGCCGGGAGCGCCGGTGGCCGCGTCAGCCCCGTGCAGCCTTGGAACATGTATTGGTAGCATTTGTCGGCCAGCGTCAACACCGGCAGTTCCGGTGCCTGCGTCAGGCTCGCGCAACCGTGGAACATAAAGATATAGCAAGCGTTGGCCAGCGTCGTGGCGGGCAGCGTTGGTGTGCTCGTCAGCCCCGTGCAGCCGGAGAACATGCTGCCGTAACAGGAACCGGCTAGTGTCGTGGCCGGGAGCGACGGCGCATTCGTCAGGCCTGTGCAGTTTTGGAACATGCCGTTATAGCAGAAGTCGGCCAGATTCGTGGCCGGGAGCGACGGCGTGCTGATGAGCGCCGCACAGTCCTTGAAGAGGAGCGCGAAGCAGTAGGGATTCATCGTTGGATGCTCGCCGTTGGCCGCCATCTCATGGTCGAGCAAAAGCTCAATGTTACCAGAGCAGGCGACCGCCCCGTCTGCGGTAATTTTCCAGGGGGGGGTGTCGGGGGCACCGGTAATGTGGGTGTTGCCCAACCCGCAGAGGTAGAGTTTGTGCTCGCCGGAGCCGTTGTCCGCCGCTTCCGCGCCTGCGGCGGTGAATTCCACCCAGTTCGTCGTGTCGGTGGAACAGTAAAGCCTCCCGTTCCACGAATTGGCCTGCGGCGTGATATTGAAGGGGTCCGCGCTCGAGAAGGCGATGCTGGGCCTGAATCCCGGAGGCAGCGGCATCACGTAGTAATACGGGGTGCCGGTTTTCGGGGAGCCTTTGAAAGAGCCGCCCGTGCCGGCGAACATGTTGGTGTTCCAGTTCGTTGCTTCTACCGCATCGGCGGGGATGCTCCACGGCGTTCCGGGGGGCGCAGTGTTGAGATCGATGCCCGTGCAGTTGTTGAACATGTACTGGTAGCAGGAATTGGCCAGATTCGTTGCCGGCAGCACCGGCAAGCGCCTCAGCTCCGTGCAGCCCTGGAACATGTAGCTGTAACAGTAGGGTGCCAGCGTCGTGGCGGGCAGCGCCGGTACGTTCGTCAGCCCCGTGCAGAAACTGAACATGCCGTCGTAGCACTTCTCGGCCAGCATCGTGGCGGGCAGCGCCGGTGGTTCCGTCAGTCCCGTGCATCTGTTGAACAGATTGTAGTAACAGTAATTGGAGAGATTCGTCGCCGGCAGTTCCGGTGCCTGCGTCAGCCCCGTGCAGCCGCGGAACATGTAGTCGTAGCACCTGTCGGCCAGCGTCGTGGCCGGCAGCGCTGGCGCTTCCGTCAGCCCCGTGCAGTTGTAGAACATGTAACCGTAGCAGGCGGTGGCCAGCGTCGTGGCGGGCAGCTCCGGCGCCTGCGCCAGCCCCGTGCAGCCGCAGAACATGCCGTTGTAGCAGTTGGTAGCCAGCATTATGGCCGTCAGCGCCGGTGCCTCCGTCAACCCCGTGCAACTGTTGAACATGTTGTAGTAACAGGAATCGAATAGTTTCGTCGCCCAAAGCGTCGGCGCGTTGATAAGCGCCGTACAGCCCTTGAAGAGGTTCGCGAAGCAATACGCATCCATCGCCGGATGCTCGCCGTTGGTCACGATCTCATGGTCGAGCAGGGTCTCGATGTTGCCGGAGCAGGCGACCTTCCCTTCAGCAGTAATCGTCCAGGCGAGTGAATCAGCGGCACCGGTAATGTGGGTGTTGCTCACCCCGCAGAGGTAGAGTCTGTACTCGCCGGATCCGTTGTCCGCCGCTTCTACGCCCAGGGTGGTGAAGTTCACCCAGTTCGTTGTGTCGGTGGAGGCGTAAAGCGCCCCGTTCCACGAGACTTTCTGCGGTGTGATGGTGAAGGTGTTCGTGCTCGAGAAGGTGATGTACGGGGTGTACCCCGGAAAGAGCGCCGCCGTGTCCGCATCGGCGACGGTCGCCTCGTAGTCCTCGCCGCCCGCCGAGAAGGTGTATTCGCCGTTGGGCAGCCAGAGGTAGAGCCTGCCGTTTTCATCGGCAAAAAGGTCGTTTACGCCGTAGGGATCGAGCGCCGTGATGATGATCGCCGCACCGGGCGAGAGATAAGGCACCCCCACGCACCAGACGCGCTCCGTGCCGTTGCTGGGCGCGGGGGTCACGAGCGAGGCGGCAAGACGGATCGAGCCGCCGGTGAAGATGTTCGAGACGGCGCCCGTGCCGCCGAAGCCCGGCCCGATATCCGCGCCGCCCCCGTCGCCCTGCGCGAAGACCGTGCCGCCGGAGATCGCGACCGTGCCGCCCGCGCGGGCGTAGCCGCCGCCGATGCCCGCGCCACCGTCCATGCCGCCTGTTGCCGTGACCATGCCGCCGGAGATTTCGACCGTGCCGCCATAGCCGTAGTAGCCGCCGCCGATGCCCGCACCGTAGATGTCGCTCTCTGCCGTGACCACGCCGCCGGTGATCTTGACCATGCCGCCGTAACCCTGCTTGCCGCCGCCGATGCCCGCGCCACCCTCTATGCCGCCCGTTGCCGCAACCGTGCCGCCGGTGATTTCGGTTGTGCCGCCGTCGCCGTAGCCACCGCCGCCGATGCCCGCGCCGCCCTCCATGCCGCCCGTTGCCGTGACCGTGCCGCCGGAGATCTTGACCGTGCCACCGTCACCGCAGTCGCCACCGCCGATGCCTGCGCCGTAGTCGTCATTGATGGCGAAGACCGTGCCGCCGGAGATCTTGATTGTGCCGCCGTCGCCGTAGAAACCGCCGCCGATACCCGCGCCGCCCTCCATGCCGCCCGTTGCCGTGACCGTGCCGCCGGTGATTTCGATTGTGCCGCCGTAGCCGTAGTAACCGCCGCCGATACCCGCCGCGCCAAGACCGCCGATCGCTGTGACCTGTCCGCCGTTGAGGGTCACCGTGCCGCCGTCTGCATAGTCTCCGCCGCCGATGCCCGCACCGTAGTCGCCGCCCGTCACGGTCAACGCGCCTGCTTCGTCGCCAAGCGCGTTGGTGATGGAAAGCGTCCCTCCCTCCGCGATCTCAAGGCCCGCGTGGCCGGAACCGGAGGCGAGCGTGCTCGTTCCCGCGAGGGAAAGCGAAACGCAAGCGTTCGTCCCCAGCGCGAAGACGCACTGGGATACGTTCGTTGCCAGAAGCGACAGGTTCGAGAACGTGACCGCGTTCGTCACACCCGCCGGGACGACGACGCGCACCCAGCCCGCCGTGTTCGTGCCCGTAAGCGTGAAGGGCCCCGCCCCAAAAAGCGTGAGCGTGGGCGAGTGAAACGACCAGCCCGGGCCGGACGAAGGGTAGGCATTGTCAAGGGGGGCGCCGTTCACTTTCACCCCGGTAGAGACGGCGCTGGCGGCACCCGCCGCGAATACGATGCACATCGCGGCGAGAAATTTGCTCCAGTTGTGTTTTTTCACGGCGGTGTTCCTTTTAGATGCAGAATTGCTACTTGCGGCACTACCGTTCATGGCTGACCTTTCGGCTGGATTGAATATGACATAGACATAACCTGAAACACAAGCGTGAGTGCATAGTGAAGGAAGGACGGGGATGATGCAAGAGGATTTTCGAAAAAAAATTGCTCTTTCTCGCTTGGTAAAGTGAATGTGACAGGGGATAGCATTTACTGTGTCCAAACCGGGTGGATGCGATCAGTGGCATTTAGTTGCTCCAAAGAGGGGGTGGTGTCGGGGAGGAACAGGAGGGATGCTTCTCTATGGGGGAAGGACGCTTTTGCTCCAAGGATCCCGCTGTTGTCCTTCCCGGTGCCCGTTTTCCGGTTTTTCCGGTTCCGGGTTTGGGCTTGCCGCCCGGCCCCGCAAACCGTATAGTATAGAGCCATCTTTTCGCGGTATCGGCGCGCCTGTGTGTCGCAGGCCGGACCGGCCGGATTAACTACAGGAGTCAGCCATGATTGTCACCACAAAAGAACTTTTCCAGCACGCTTACGGCAAGTATGCGAT
>Ga0255342_1002315_pt1 | contig 24075 bp, 19 predicted proteins | sample wastewater_treat_3_FD_192416 | JGI IMG/M metagenome (GOLD analysis project Ga0255342, IMG submission 192416) | Wastewater microbial communities from Lulu Island WWTP, Vancouver, Canada - plant14 | ecosystem: Engineered > WWTP > Wastewater > Unclassified | place: Canada: Vancouver, British...
CCATCAGTGGCTTACCAGGCATCAGGAAAACCAGGGCGCATGGGTCAGCGCTGGTCCCGGGCCGCAGTCCGATGGCGATGGCAGCTTCGTCTGGGCGAAGCAGGGTAGCTACTTCTATGTCGCTACCTACGGCTTCTACGGCCCCACCGACGAGTATGGCGTGAGCGCCATCCGCATCACCGTCGTTCCCGAGCCTGCCAGCCTGCTGGCGCTCGGCAGCGGCCTGCTCTCGATGGCGGGTCTGGCCATTCGCCGCCGCAAGTAACCAGTTCTCTGGGTTGCCGGACCTTCGTCCGGCGTGACCAGAGCGAATCATGAACAACCGCCCCGGCGTCAGCCGGGGCGGTTTCTTTTGGATTGCGAAAGCGCAAGCTTTCGCTTTCCTCCGACGTTCGCGCACCGAGAGCGGCACTCACGTGCCGCAGTCCACATGGATTGCGAAAGCGCAAGCTTTCGCTTTCCTCCGACGTTCGCGCACCGAGAGCGGCACTCACGTGCCGCAGTCCTTATGGATTGCGAAAGCGCAAGCTTTCGCTTTCCTCCGACGTTCGCGCACCGAGAGCGGCACTTACGTGCCGCAGTCCACATGGCTTGCGAAAGCGCAAGCTTTCGCTTTCCTCCGACGTTTGTGCGCTGAGAGCGGCACTCACGTGCCGCAGTCCACATGGATTGCGAAAGCGCAAGCTTTCGCTTTCCTCCGACGTTCGCGCGCTGAGAGCGGCACTTACGTGCCGCAGTCCACATGGATTGCGAAAGCGCAAGCTTTCGCTTTCCTCCGACGTTCGCGCACTGAGAGCGGCACTCACGTGCCGCAGTCCACATGGATTGCGAAAGCGGAAGCTTTCGCTTTCCTCCGAGGTTCGCGTGCTGCGAGCGGCACTCACGTGCCGCAGTCCACATGGATTGCGAAAGCGCAAGCTTTCGCTTTCCTCCGACGCTCGCGCACTGAGAGCGGCACTTACGTGCCGCAGTCCACATGGATTGCGAAAGCGCAAGCTTTCGCTTTCCTCCGACGTTCGCGTGCTGAGAGCGGCACTTACGTGCCGCAGTCCACATGGATTGCGAAAGCGTTAGCTTTCGCTTTGTTTCTCCCCTACTTCGTCCCCGTCTTCTCGGGCCCCAGATTCCTGAACAGGTACAGCCCCTCCTTGCCCGGAGCGACGATGTCCAGCCTGCCGTTCCCGTCCATGTCCACCGCCTGGAAGAAGATGCCTGTCCCCGAGTGTCCGGGAACCTTGCCGTGGTCAATCACGCACTTCGTGAACGATTCGCCGTTCCACTTGAAGTAGTACAGCCCCACGATATCCGTCTCGCCAGCTTCCGTGCCGCAGTGCGCGCGGTAGCGGTTGCCCGTCACGAGTTCGCATTTCCCGTCGCCGTCAATGTCCACCCACTGCATGTCGTGATACTGCGAGAACAGCGGGTCAATCGGGTGTTTCGTCCAGACGCGCGCCCCGCCGGAGCCGGCTTTTTGCGTATAGTAGTCCAGCCCGTATCCGTGCGCTTGCCCCACGACCAGCTCGTTCACGCCGTCGCCGTTCACATCGGCCACCAGGATGGGCACGCTCGCGCCTCCGAGCTGAAACTCCGCGTGGAGCTTCCATTCGCCCTTCAGCGGGTCGCCCATGGGCTCCCACCAGCCCCCCGGCGTCACGAAGCAGCCCTTGCCGCTGCCCGTGATGTCCCCGAAACCGAGCCCGTGTCCCTGAGGCTCCTTGCTGATGACATGCTCCACGAACGCGCCCTTCGACCTGTCGAGCTTGAATACCCGCAGTGGGTTGCCGGGAGTGTTCGGAACGATCTCCACTTCGCCGTCGCCGTCCACGTCCCATGCGCGCGTCGTTTCAATCGAGCCTGTCTTAGCGATCTCGTGCGTCTTCCACTCGCCGCCGCCCGGTCCCGGGTTCTCGCGCCACTGCAGCACCTGCCCCCACCATCCGCCCGTGATGATGTCGAGATACCCGTCGCCGTTCACGTCCATGGGAATCGTCGAGAAATCGTCGAAGTACTCCCCTTCAGCGCGAACGTCGCATATCTTGTGCTTTTTCCAGTCCGGCGCTTCGTACCAGTACGCTCCGCACGCGATGTCGAGCCTGCCGTCTTTGTTGACGTCGAAGACCCCGGCGGACTCGTACGCGCCGCCATCAATCTGAACCTTCTCCCATTCAATGCGTCTCAATGGTTTGTTCTCTCCTGCCTTGTTCCCGGTCTCGGCGGCGCCGGCAGCGCCGCACAACAGCGCGGCCAACATCGCGGCCAACATCGCGGCGAGGGCTATGCGTTCCATTTGTAGTAGGGCAGCTTCCAGGGCTTGCGATAGGCTCTCTGGTAGGCCAGATGCCTCATAGCGTCCCTGTCCCCCGCGACGACGCCCTTCTCGCCGTCCCATCTGATGCTCCGTCCGGCCTGATAGGCGAGGTTCGCGAGGTGGCAGGCCGTTGTCGTGTAGTACACCGACTCCACATCCGCCACGCACTTGCCGCGCGTTCTGATATTTGCCAGGAACTCGCCGATGTGATCGCCGTTCGACCAGCGGTCGGGCCTGTCCGCGCCCTCGTCTTTGCCCGCGCCTTCCGGGCCGGGATGATCCCCGTACGGCGTCCACTTGAGCCCGCCGCGGTCAACGATCAGCTTGCCGTTCTCGCCGATGAACTCCGCGCCGTGACCCCCGCCTCCGTCCAGCCCCTCGCCGCCGACATGCACTTCCCAGTCGAGCACCCAGTCCGCGAACTTGAACACCGTAAGCTGCGTGTCCGGCGTATCGCGGTCGTCATCCGGCGCGCACCGGAACTTCCCTCCGTACGAGGCAACTTCCAGCGGATGCTTCGCATTCATCCCGAGCAGGATGATGTCAATCATATGCACCCCCCAGTCGCCGCTCATGCCGGTCCCGTAGTCGTAGTACAGCCGCCACATGCCTGGATGGTACGTATCGTGGTAGGGCGCCTTTCGCGCCGGTCCGCACCAGAAGTCCCAGTCGAGATTGGGCGGCGGATCCTTGACCGGGTTCTTCCCGAGTCCGCCCGGCCCCTGAATCCACGCCCTGCAGACAGCGATCTTGCCCATCTTGCCAGACCGGGCGAAGTCAATGGCCTGCCGGAAAAAGCCGACGCTGCGCTGCCAGGTGTTGATCTGCGTCACGCGCCCGTAGCGCTTCGCCGCGCCGGCCATGCACTGCCCCTCCACGATGTTGTGGGAGATCGGCTTCTCGCAGAACACGTCCTTGCCTGCTTCGCACGCCTGAATGAACGGAAGCGCGTGCCAGTGATCGGGGGTGCTGATGAGCACCGCGTCAATCTCCTTCATCTCCAGCACCCTGCGAAAGTCCTTGAACGCGGCCGGTTTCTTCCCGGTCTTCTTCTCGACCTCGCTGACGGCGTTGTTCAGATTGTTCGAGTCAACATCGCACACGGCCAGCACCTCGACGTCGTTGCGCCCGATGAAGCCGTTCATGTTGCCCATGCCCATGCCGCCCATGCCGATGCAGCCCATCCGCGTCCGTTCGTTCGGAGATGCCTTCGCCTGCTCGGCCCGCGCGGGTGTTGCCAGCGCGTCCGCCACCGCGACGCCGATGCCAACCCCAACTGCCGCCTTCGCTCCGGTCTCCAGAAACTCTCTACGGTTGATGCGTTTATCCATACTCCGTGCCCCTTTCACTGTCCATGCTCTGGTCAGCCCCGATGCAGAGTTGCCTGTTGCCCCGCTGATATCCTTCGCGGCCTTCAGCCCCCGATGCCGCGAAACAGCCGCCGCAGCAGCACGCCGCGCCGCGGCGAGCAGAGCGGGCAGGGCTTGCAGCCTGGCTTCAGCAGCCCCCGCCACCAGACAGTGATGTCCGCGGCGGCCCGGCACGATGGGTCCGAGTGCACTGTTCTGTCTTGCGGCGACAGCCACACCTGCTCGAAGAACGCCCGGGGAGCGCCGCGCGACGCGAGCGCCGCCTCGCGTATCTCGCCGATGTCCGTCGCCGTCTCGCCGTCCTCCGCAAGCCCGGCCGTCTGCCCCAGATTCATCGCCACCGCGTCCGCCGCCCCGCCAAGCGCAATGCACGCGGCCGCCCACACCGACTCGCTTGCGCCCAGGCACCGGATGTCGTCCAGCACCAGAAACCGCGCGCCCGCAAAGCTCCCTTCCCAGATCAGGTCCTGACGCGCGTAGTCTATGCGGCGAGACAGTGCGCCGCGTCCGGACAGGTAGCTGTGCCTGCTCATAGGCTCTCGGGCGGATGTGCGGCGCATGGGGCGCACGAACTCCGCGCCCAGACACCGCGCGACCGAAGCCGCCAGCGTTTCGAGCGGAGCGTCGCGCTCGGGAACGGTTTCCCACGACCCCAGCACGCGGCACACATGCGTGATGCCCCGGCCGCGCGCCAGGCGATGGATCGCCTCCGTCAGCCCGCTCTCCACTGCGCGCGCCGCGCGTTCGTCGCCGGGGAGCCCCAGACGCCCGTCCTTGAACCAGCGCTGCAGCGCGCTCGGAAGATGCCGCTCCTCCGATCCTGGCTCGAACGCGAGCAGGCTGAACGACTCCATGCGCACGCGGGTCTCCGCGACAAAGCTCGATTCGAGCGTCCTGATTACCTGCATCGGGCGGATTCGGCCTCTCCTTTCAGTGGTGCTTTTTGGCGAACGGACGTATACTCCTCTGTCAGATGAAGCCGGAAGTCGATGTTTTTGCCGAGCAGGTTGACGAATACCTGGCCGAGCACAATGTTCTGAACCTCAGCACGTCGGGAGATGGCGGCCCTTGGGCGGCGGCTGTCTTTTACGCCCACTCCGGACGCCGCCTCTGGTTCATGTCCAATCCGAAAACCCTCCACGGATCTCAAATCGTCGCGTCGGGCGCTGTGGCGGCTTCGGTTCACGAGGACTGCCCGCAGTGGGAGAACATCCGCGGCCTGCAGATGAAAGGCAGGGCGTGGGTCGTGGAGGACGCCGACGAGCGGAAGGCGGGCCTGCGCGCCTACTTCAGGAAGTACGACTTCGCCGAGGCGTTCTTCCGCGATGACGCGCCGGAGGAAATCCGCCGAAGCATGCAGGGGGTCAGCCTCTTCTGCTTCGAGCCCGAACTGGTGCTCTGGCTCGACAACAGCCACGGATTCAGCAACAGAGCGCGGATTCATCCCCCGGAGTAGTTCTCGTCTCTCTGGCGGGAATGATTCGCGCGCAAACGCTGTTGTTATCAGCAGACTGCATTTCGGGAGTGCCCATGTCTGCTGATTCATCGAACCAGTGCTATACCGTTGACTCGCACAGCTTCGAGCGAGAGGTGCTGAACCAGCCCGGCGCCGTGCTGGTGGATTTCTGCGCCGAGTGGTGCGTCCCGTGTCAGTTGCTCGCGCCGGTGCTCGAGACAATCGCCCTCAGCTTTGCCGGGCGGCTTCGCGTGGCCCGGTTGAATGTGGACGAGAATGCGGAGCTCGCCGACGCGTTCAGGATCAGCAGCATTCCGGCGCTCAAGCTCATACGCGGGGGCCGTCTGCTTGGCGAATGGACCGGCTACCACACCGGGGATTGCCTTGCCGCCGATATCGAAAAGCTTCTTTCTGAAACGGAGATCGCTGTATGAAGAGCTTCTTTGTCCGCAACAGGGTCTTGCTTGCGCTGCTGGCGATCGGCACACTATTCAGCTTTGTCGTCGGGTTCAAGAGCTCACGCAGCGGGGGCTGCCCTTCCTGCTTGCCCGGTCTGAGCTGCCCCGTGCCGCAGGGCCGATAGCCACGCGCCCGCCCGACGTCAGAACGTACTGCTCTCGCCCCACCGCCGGCCCCATGACCGCGCTCTGCCGCCGCATTCTGCTTGCCGCGCTTCTCTTCTGCGCAATCGCGGCCGGAGGGTGCGTCCGGCGCTCCGTCCAGACTCCGATTGCGCCTCCTTCGCTTGTTCCTCCCGAACCTGAGGTCAGGCAGGTCTATTTGCCTTCGTTCAGCCATTCCGGCAGCGGACTCACCTTCGATGCGCCGGAAGGGTGGGGGTTTGTTCAGAAGCCCGGGTATGCGCTGGCCGAGTGCCGCCCGCGCCAGGCGGAGTCGGACCTGCCCGTCATTCTCGTTCAGGCGTCGCCCGCTTCGGAGGACCTGAGCATGGAGGCAATCGTGTCCGGCTATTCCAAACAGATTGCAAAGGGCATCGAGAACCCGAAGATCATCCTCGACCATGCCGTGAAGACGGGTTTTGAGGGCGCCCAGGCCTACCAGATCGCCTGCACGGGGCAGCTTGCCGGAACGTCCGTCACCAGCTCTCCCGTCCTCATCCGAAGGGGAGGCTGGCTCGTGGTCGCAACGCTCATCTGCCCGCAGACCGATTACGCCGCCCTCAAGCCGCTCTTCGCACAGACCGTCCGCATTCAGGAGCCCGACGCGAAACCCTGACGGCCCTGGGCGACGGCGCTACTCCACCGGCTCGGGCCAGGCCCAGTCGCCCTTCATTTTGCCCGGCATCCGCCAGACGTGGCTGCCTTCGCGGTCGGTGAAGTACAGGCTCGATTCCGAGGGCTGGCGTGCGTCCCCGTCCGCCCAGATTGCGTAGAATTCGGGGTTGGCGTCAACGGGACGCCGCGCGTACGTGTGGTTGAACCGGCTTCCTGACGTCACCGAACGGATGCGCTTCCAGGTCGCCCCCTCGTCTTTGCTCACCCACAGCACCATCTCGCCGCCTGTGTCGTAGTCCTGCGGACCCGGGTCGGTGGGCGCGATGATCCGCCACGTGCCGTCCTCCTCGATGTACAGCGAGCCGTGGTCGTAGTTGTGGTCGGAGGTGGTGACCCGCCGAATCTCCCATTCCGAACCTGTCCACCGGGCTGTTCTCCACACGCGCGGCCCGTTCTCGGGAACCGCCGTCGCCCCCTTGCTCGTGATGTAGAGGATCACCGGACGCCCGGCGGCGTCATACTGGAGATCCTTGATGTAGACCATCAGCCCGTCGGCTTCGTAGTCGTGCACCAGAGACGCGTCATGCGAGTCGCTGAGCGGCAACGTCAGCGCTTTGCCGTCCACCGTGCGCCAGGTCTTTCCGAAATCGGCGCTCTCCATGTAGTAGAGATTCGTTCTGTGATCCACGCCTTTCGGGTGGTAGTCGTAAATCGTGCCTATTGTCTGCCCGTTTGGCTGGCTTATCTGATAGTGCCCCCACTTGCCGGTAAGCTGCAGCGGCTCATCCCACTTGTAGCCGTCCGGGCTTGTCATGCAGTATAAGTTTCGGACTCCATCCTTACCATACCTGGTATGCAGGAACAGGAATCCCTGGCCCTTCATGAACCATGGCTGGCCGTAAGAGAAGTTGGTCGTCAGAACGGGTTCGAAGCTGTCGAACGCGTACGGCGCGCTGCTGCGGTGAATGTAGGAAGGGCGGCTCTGGCCGTGCGAGTTGGAGAAGATCCAGATATAGCCCCGGTCGTCCATCGTCATCGTCGGGTTGTCGTGCGCGTCTTCTGTCTTCTTGTTGAGCAGCACAACCGGCCGGGCCAGCTTGCCCGTCTTGTGGTCGTAGCACGAGACCATGTGCAGCAGCTCCTCCTTGCCCGGCTCCGTTCCGCCGTAGCAGAAAAACGTCTTCTCCACTTCCTTGCGGTACACAGCGAAGGGCAGCATCTGGTGCGGATAGGTGGCCATGCCGCCGCTGTACTTGAAGCGCTTCACGCCCCCGCTCTCGGCCGACGGGCCCATCGGATACCAGATCCCCCGGAAACCGTCCGCGGTGGGCAGTCTGTCCGCGGCGGACGCCGCGGCGGACGCGGACGCCGCGCAGCCCCACATCGCCAGCGCAAACACAACCAAACAAAGCTCAGACAAAGTCATTCTTCTGGTCCTCATATCTCCTTCTAGGCCATTGCCCCGGCGTTTTCCTGCCTTATCCGTGCATAGAAGGATGTTCGGGCGCATGCCTATAAGAGCATCTTCAACCTCAGAACAGGAGACACGGACGATGATCGGATGCACAACTCTCGGATCGCTGACGCAGTTGCGGGACTACACGAGCCACCGCATCTCGAGTTGGGACACGAAAGGCGGCAACGCCGACTTCTGGCGCATAGCCGCGGGTGAGAAGCGCGTTCTGGCCCGGATCGAAGGGCCGGGATGCATCAAGCACATCTGGATGACGCTGGGAATCCCCGCCGAGGACTACTGCCGCAGAATCATCCTGCGAATCTACTGGGACGGCTGCCCGGAGCCGAGCGTCGAGTGCCCGATCGGGGACTTCTTCGGCCTCGGGCACGGCATGCGCAAGAACTTCGTCTCGGCGCCGCTGCAGATGAGCCCGCAGAACGGCAAGGGGTTCAACTCGTGGTGGCCGATGCCGTTTCAGAGTGGAGCGGTCGTCGAGATCGAGAATCAGGGCGAGGGAGACTACAGTCACTACTTCTACATTGACTACGAGAAGTACCCCGCCGAGGCCGTCCGTGACCTGGCGTACTTCCACGCGCAGTGGCGCCGCGAGCCGAATACGCGCGGCTGGGCGTTCGAAAACAGACTGCCGAAGGGCGACGCCATCCACAAAGACCCGCGCATCCAGAACCCCTCCGGCGACGCCAACTACATCCTCTGCGAGACCGAGGGGGACGGGGTGTACTGCGGGGCGCATCTGGACATAGACGTCTTCGAGCGCCAGCCGAACGACTGGTACGGCGAGGGCGACGACATGATCTTCGTTGACGGAGAGAAATGGCCGCCGTCACTGCACGGGACGGGCACGGAGGATTGGTTCCACTGCGCCTACTGCCCCACGCAGGAATACAACGCTCCGTATCACGGCATCATTCTCTACAGCGGGTCGCCGGGCTGGCCGTGGAAGGGCAAGCAGACGGTGTACCGCTACCACATCGAGGATGCGCTGCGGTTCCGCAAGAGCATCAAGGTCACGATAGAGCACGGACACGCGAACAAACTGAGCAACGACTACTCGAGCACAGCCTACTACTACCTGTCGAAGCCGCGCCGGGGCGGCCCGCCGCTTCCGCCCGTCCAGGACCGTCTGCCGAGACCGGACGAGAAGCAGTACTGACGGCCGGGCCTAGCGTATGGCCGTGATCGCGAACAGCACTGGCGCGGCGCTGTTTCCCGGGTAGCCGTCGAAGTCTATGGAGGCGATCTCCCTGTCCGGGTGCGGGTTGTTCCACGGAAGCGCCCGCAGCCGGATGGGGCGGCCCGATTTGGCCTGCCCGCGCCACGCCGACTGGTAGTCCAGCGTGGGGCGGTTGTCCGTCCAGGCCATGATGTTCTGCCCGTAGACCAGAGGGATCGTTTCGCTCGAGCCGTCCGAATACCGCACCGTGTACGACCCCACCCGGCGGTCGGGGCCGTCCGGGTACGCGGTCGTGTGCAGGAACCAGAGTTGCTTCGCCTTCGATCCGACGGCGATGCCCTTGACGCTCTCGGGCAGTTGGGCCGTGACGCGCGTTCCGCGCAGCATAACGACCGACGCCTTGCCTCCCGCTGAGCTCAGAATGCGGTAGGTCAGGCTGCCGAGCCGCCGGTTGCCCGCGCGCAGAGACGAGAAGTCCTCGCCCTCGCCCACGCCGATCCAGCCCGGGGCGCCGTCCGAATCTCTCGCGCTGGCGTTTGCCCACGGCGCTATGCCGATGCTCACAAGCTCTCCCCCGGCGGGAAGGACGGCCCCCGCGCCCGGAGCCGGATTCGCGCCGTCCCACCAGCGGCTGTTGAAGACCTCATCCGCCTCGTACGGCATCGCCGAGAGGGGCGGAACCCCTGGCGACCACGCCCATTCCGCGCCGAGCACATACTGGAACATCTGCTCGGGCCAGTTCTTGAACACGACGTCTGACGGCTCCCAGCCGCTCCAGGTCGTCTGCATCATCCCGCTCGCGCCGTGCTTGAAAGCGTAGTCGCTCAGGTGGAAGATGTTCCTGTGGTCATACCACGGGCAGGCGACAACCTCGAAGTCGTGCTTGCGGAAGAGGTCCACGCTCGGATACTCCTCCACGGGGCTGTAGTGCCAGTCGGCGATCACGACGTCCTTCGGCAGTTCGTTCAGCCGCGCGTTGAAGCCCGGCTTCAGCAGGATATCTCCCCACATCATCGGGCGCGCGCCCATCTCCTTCACCCGGGCAATCACCTTCTGCGTGTCGCGATAGTAAAGCTCCGTCTTGCCGAGCTTCCGGCACTCCTCGTGCGTCGGAAACTCGCCGATCATGTCGAACTCGTCGTGCCCGATATGGAAGTAGCCCGGCTTGCCGAACAGGGCGTACGCCTCGTCGAACAGGTCGAACATCAGCTTGTAGCTGTTCTCGTTGAGAGGGCAGTACGCGTAGGGGTGCTCCGGGTCCTCGGCGATATCCAGATGATTGCCGCCGCGGAAGATCCATTCCATGTGACCGAGCGACATGACGAGCGGGATGTAGGTGATGTTGTAATCGCGCCCGATGTTGATGAGCTTCTTCATGTCCTGAGGCGAGATGTGGTTGTTCGGGTCGGTGATCTCGGGGTGGCTCTGCCAGTCATACTTATCCATCTGAAGTATGACATAGTTGATCTTGAACGGGCTCAGGATGTCCCGGATCAGCTTGCTCTGAAACTGCAGCGCGTCCCTCGTTGTCAGCAGATGAACGCTGCGGAACGGCATCGCGGGCCGATCCTTCACCGTGCCTCCCGCAATCCACCAGCCGCCCACGCCGTCTCCCTGTATCATCTGCGCCAGCGTCTGAGCGCCCCAGAACGTTCCGTCGCTGTCGAACCCGCTCACGAGCGCCTCGTCGCGAGTTACGCGCACAACGTAGCCTTCCGCCCCCATCTCCCTGATGTCCTGCTCGAGGCGCGCCTGCCGCGCCAGCTTCGCCGATGCGGGGTTCAGGCCGGTCTCGCCCACCACGATCCTGCCCTTCAGCGAGCGCTGCTCGGCTGTGAGGACGCGCTCGATCCGGGGCCGGAAGCCAGCCTTGCGCTCAATCCACTCCGCAATCACTTCCGCCGCCCGCGCATCCTTCGCGTCTGCGCTCTGGCCGATCAGAATGGTGGTCGCCGGCGACAGCGGGAACCGCCCGCCGGTGAACCGCGCGTGCACGGGCTGCGGGACGATGAGGGGATGCTCCGGCGTGTCCGCGCTGACCTGTTTCAGCGGCGTGATCCCCTTCGGTTCGTGGCTTGCCTCGCGCGGGAGCACCTCCCCGCGCAGTTTCACGAAAGACGGCTTGCCGTTCGGGCTCAGAAGCCGTGCGTGGTTCCAGAAAAACGCCCATCTGTTCGAATACGGCCAGCTCGACGACTCGTCGAACTCCTTCGAGTTGCGTCCGAAGAGCAGACGCCACGCCGCCTCGTTCTCACCCTGGGGCTCGAACACTTCAAGCGGAAGGCGAATCTCCGCGCTCCAGCCGTCGTCGGTGCGGGCAGCCTTTGCCTCCCATTTGCTGTTCTGCCTCACCTCCTCCGCAACCAGAAACGCCTTCGCGCCCCCCGCGTTGACGACGAAGTGCATCAATCCAGCCATGTCCGGAGCATCAAAGGGTGAAACGAAAAGCTCGACCGACTCATCCTGCCACACCGGGCTGCCTTCCTCTTTGTTCACGACCTTCAGCGACGCCTCGGGCGCTTTGCACCGGAAGGCCGCGTAAAACGCCTTGCCATCGTACAGAATTGCCGCGGATGTGACCGCCTTGCCCTTGCCGCTCGCCGTCCGGAAATCGCTGATCCACTCCGCCTGTGCCCAGGCCTCTTCGTCCAGGCGGCCGTCAACGACCGGCGGCTGCTCCGTCCATTTCGGGGTTATCTCAGGAACGCTCACGCTCGCGCATTCTCCTCTCACGCACAGCCCTGACGCAATATACAGCGCCGCCGCGGCGGCCAGCAGAGTTCGCATAGTCTATCTGTTCTCCTCGGGCAGAAGATTGTGCTTCCCGAACCAGTCGAGCAGCCATCGCTCGAACAGGCGGCTGACTTTCGTGCCGATGAACTCGCGGTGGTGAATGGGCTGCACCATAATCGTGTGAATCCCCGACCGCCTGCCCCCCAGAATGTCCGTGAAAAGCTGGTCTCCCACCACCGCCACGCTGTCCGCCGTCAGGCCCAGAAGCTCGAGCGCCCTGTTGAAGCAGCGCTTCCGGGGCTTCGGGAGGCCCTGAACATACGGCACTCCCAGCTTTGCAGCCACCCGCTCGAGCCTTCGCCTGTCGTGCGTGTTGGAGGCAAGGCAGACAGACACACCCCCGCCTTTCAAATCCTCCAGCCAGCGGAGCACATCGTCGGAAATCACCTCGCTCTGCCACTCCGTCAGCGTGTTGTCGAGGTCCACAATCAGTCCCCGGATGCTGTCGGCGATTAGCCCGGACGGCGATATGTCCGTCACCCTGCCCACAATGCGTTCCGGCGCCAGAAGCTCCGCCAGGCGTTCCACGAGTCTCATTGCCCCCGCGCCTTTCTGATGTTAGCCTTGTGCGCCTCGAAGGTGCTTGCGAAGAGATGCCCGCCGTCCTTTGTCGCCACGTAGTAAAGATAGTCCGTGCTGGCCGGATTCAGGGCTGCCTTGATGGACGCAAGTCCAGGGCTTGCTATGGGCCCCGGCGGCAGCCCCCTGTGCTTGTACGTGTTGTAAGGCGAATCCACCTCCAGGTCTCTGAAGAGAAGCCGGTTCTTGTGCCGCCCCGCGGCGTACTGCACCGTCGCATCAATCTGGAGCGGCATCCGGGCGGCGAGCCGGTTCATGATGACCGAAGCGACCAGCGGCCGGTCTTCGGCGGTCCTCGCCTCCCGCTCCACGAGGCTCGCAATTGTCAGCACCTCGTGCAGGGTCTGGCCCCGGCGTTTCATCGTGTCGGCGTACGGGTCCACCACGCGCACCTTGAGAGCCTCCAGCATCTGCCGGATGGCGGTGTCGGGCTCCACTTCCAGGTCGAAGAAGTAGGTATCCGGAAACAGGTAGCCCTCCAGGCTGCCGTTCGGCGTCTCCATCCCGAACTCGGACGCGCCCTCTGCCGCCTTTTCCGCGAATGCCGCGCCCTGCGTAACGCCGCCAGCCTCCAGCCGCTTCGCGATCTGCGAGATTGTGAAGCCTTCGGGGATCGTCACCCGCGAGGTGGCGACCTTGCCCTGAATCAACTGGTCCACCACGTCGAAGAGCGAAGCGTTCTTCCGGATTCTGTAGATGCCGGCGACAAACGGCCGCCCCTCGCAGCCAACACGCGCGAGCACTTCGAAGGCGGTGCGGCTGCGTATCAGATCGTGCGTCCGCAAGATCGTGGCGACCTCGTGCTGTCCGGCATTGGCCGGTATGCGGACGGTGACGGTCTCGCCCGAGCGGGTGGGGGGCGCCGCCCCGGCGCGCAGCAGCACGTACGTTCCCAGAAGCAGAAGCGCCAGCGCGGCCAGGTACCATCGGGACGTCTGCACGGCCTCCCCGGCCATTCGCCACATCCGCTGGCTGACGGTGTACCTTTGCAGCATCATTGACTACTCGTTCGTGATCTCCTTCGATCTAAGGTAAGACTCCAGTAGCACCGCCGCGGCCTGGCTGTCAACAAGGCTTCTAGCCTTTCGGCTGTCCACCCCCGCCTCGCGCAGGCGCCGCTCGGCCTCCACCGACGAGAGCCGCTCGTCCACCATGCGCACCGGTATCCGCGTGTACCGCGTCAGACGCTCCGCGAACTCCTCGGCGGCCAGGGCCGCCGTCCCGATCTCGTCCGACATCTGAACCGGGTGCCCGACAAGTATCTCGCCCGCGCCCTGTCCCTCAGCGATCTCCGCTATCGCCCGGGCGTCTTTACGAAGACTCCCGGTCCTGCGATAGTGTTCCAGCGGAGTCGCCAGTATCCCAAGCTCATCGCTCACCGCGACGCCAAGGCGCACCGTCCCGACATCAATTGCGAGAATTCGCAACGGGGTTCCTCAAAGAAGGCAGCCCGCCGGCCGACTTTGCTACGGCGAACCACAGCCACCACAGCAGCGCGAATGCAAACATAAACGCTGCGCTCACTATACCAGAGTCGTTCAAAATGAGCGCAACCAGCGCGCCGTAGCCCATGCCGATCATTCCCTGAACGATGCGGCTGGCCAGGCGCACGGATTCGAGCATCTGTTTGCGGTACAGCGCCCACGCCGCCGAGACGATCGCGAACACCCCGAAGGTGACTCCGCCCACCGCGCTCGTGCCCAGGTCGAGGTTCATAGATATCTTGCGCTGCAGCATCGCGAGCAGGTAGTTGCTGTCACCCGACTGGATCACCCGCACGGCGTGTCCGAGATGGCTCGGCGACCATCCCGATACCGCAGCGTCGAGCACCGCCAGCGCAAAAGCCACCAGAATGCCCGCGAGTGTCAGAAGCGCTGCGTCGCGGACTCGGGTCTGCCTGCCTGCAAGAGCGCGGGCGACAAGCCCGAAGGTCACCGTTGCCGCCACCGCTCCCCCGAAGTTCGCCCCCAGCATCGGCATGCCCAGCACAAGCACCCAGAACGCGAACCAGGCGGCCAGAACACCGGTATCTATGCGCGAGTGGCGGCCCCCGAAGCGCCACAGCGGAATGATCGCCGCGCCCGCGATGATGCACCCCATGAACTCGTTTCCGATGCCGTAGTACCGCAGCCCGCTGAACTGCCAGCCGCAGAGCGGCGAACGCTTCGTCCAGTCGAGCCCCCCAAACGCCGAGAGCGCCAGTGAACCGAGCAGCAGCAGAGCGGGCGCCTCCAGCGGAAAGAACGGCGACTCGCCCTTGACCCGCCTGGCCAGAGCGAAGGCCGCGATCACCCCCGGCGCCAAGGCGAAGTACAGAGAGGGACGGTCGAGCGGGAAGAGCAGAAGCAGGGGAATCCACGCCGTTAGCCCGAGCGCAAACAGCACGAACACCGCTCTTGTTCTGCTGCACGGCCTGTGTGCAATGGTCCAGATCGCCAGTGTGCCGGAGAGCGCGGCAAGGATTCCCAGCCCCAGAATCACCGGGAGCGCCAGATCCTTCTTCAGCCGCACCGTCAGGTCCCAGCGCCTCAGCGTCTCAACCGGCAACCGCGCTTCTCCCCCTTCGGCCCTGTAGCCGCCCATCTGCCCCGGCGCCGCGACGCCGGCCGCGTGCACAAGGGTGGGGGCGATGTCGCTCGCGGCGATGATGCCCGGCGTTCGCGTGCTGTTGCTCGTAAGAAGCCCCTGCGATTGCCCGCCTGCCGCCATCGCCGCGAAGCCCAGTCTGTTCCAGCGTCCTTCTTCGTCCAGCGGCGGCACGGGGGAGATCAGCAGAATCGGGGTGTCGGGCAGCGCGCGGCGCATGCCCGTCAGCCACTCGCCCAGCCGCTCAAGCGCTTCGGCGCGCGCAAGCCTGTAAGCCTCCGGGGTGCAGTTGATGCGCTCCTGCTCGATGCGCTCCAGGTCGCCGAACTCCACCACCGCCACCTGTCTACCTGCGAGGCTCTTCAGCACCGCTGCTCTCAGCAAGTCCAGGCCGGTGGCAAGCCCGCCCGGTACGTGCGGCGCCTTGCGCACGGATTCCGCGCCGATGATTCCCTCCGGCACGATCCCGTAACGGTCGGCCACAAGAGCCGCGCCCATTCGCGAACGCTTCTCCGAAGGGTTGCGGCTGCGTTTGCGCAGGGACTCCTCGGACACGTCGGCGCTTCCGAACGCTGCGCGCCCAATGCCGGCCTCTCGCAGCGCCTCGCCCAGAAGCCACACCTGCGGCTTCGCCTTCAGCTTTCTGTTTGCGTCCGCGACCCGCGCCATCCCGAGGTGGACCAACCCGCCCGGCGGCTCCGGGAACGCCGTGCGCCTGGCATACGCCTGGGCCGCCGTTCCGCCCTCGAACGGCTCCCGCGCCTCCAGCATCAGCCCGTATTCGTCCGCCCCGCGCGACGGTGTCCCGGCCGAAATGGTGGCGAATACCGCACCCTCCTGAGGCCGGCCGGTCAACTGGGGCGAAATGAGGGCCAGGTGGCAGTCTCGCAGGAACGGCTCGATGCCGGACTGGCCGGCGTCGTCCACGGAGATGCGGTTGGCGACTACGAGAAGGACGCCTGCTGTTTCGGCGCGGGCGGGCGCGCCGGGCGCAAGAGCCGCGACGGCGACGAGCGCCGCGGCGGCGACGCCAAACCGGCGCCCTGGCAGTCGCATCCTTCTAGGCAACCGCCTCCCGGATCAGGGCCAGCGCTTTCTCGAGCGCGGCGTCCAGGCGCGAGGGGTCGCGTCCGCCGGCCTGCGCGAAGTCCGGCCTCCCGCCGCCTCCGCCTCCGGTCTCACGGGCCACCGCCTTCACCAGATTCCCCGCATGCAGCCCTCTGCTGGCAAGGTCCTTCGTCACTTTCGCAATGAACAGCACCTTGCCTTCCGAAACCGACCCGAGCACGACAACCGCCGAGCCCAGCCTCTGGGCAAGCTCGTCCGCCAGCTTGCTCATCGAGTCCGTGTCATCGGCACGCGTCCGCGAGCAGACTGCCTTGAATCCGTCAATCTCCGCCGCCCCGGCCGCAAGCTCGGCGGCTTCCTCGGAACTGGACTGAGACTGAAACGCCTCGATCTGCTGCTGCTGCTCTTTCAGAGCGCTCTGGAGCCGGTCAATGGCGCCCGCGAGATCCTGCCCGGAGACGCGCAGCCGCGCCTCGATCTGGGAAATCGTGTCTTCCAGCGACCGCACGTAGGCAAACGCGCCCGCGCCTGTCACCGCCTCGATGCGCCGCACTCCAGCCGCCACGCTGCCCTCGGAGACGATCTTGAACAGCCCGATCTGGCTTGTCCGGTGAAGGTGCGTGCCGCCGCAGAGCTCCAGGCTCACCTCGCCGATCGTAATCGTTCGAACGTCCGTGCCGTACTTCTCGCCGAACAGCGCCATCGCGCCCTTTTCGCGCGCGTCTTTCAGCGTTGTCAGCTCGGGCTGCACGTCCAGGTCTTCCAGCACATGCCTGTTGACCTCGTCCTCCACCGTCCGAAGCTCCTCCGGCTTTACCGCCTGAAAGTGCGAAAAGTCGAACCGCAGCCGATCCTGTGCCACCAGCGACCCGGCCTGTGCGACGTGCGTTCCCAGAATCTTGCGCAGGGCCGCGTGCAGCAGATGGGTGGCGGTGTGGTTGCGCATAATCGCGCGCCTGCGCTCCTCATCCACCTGCGCCCGGACAGCGTCACCCGTCTTCATCTCGCCGGTGGTGACTGTCGCTTCGTGCAGCCAGATATCGGCGGCCTTGCGCGTGGCCGAAACCGCCGCGGCTCCGTCCTCCGAAGAAATCGTCCCCAGGTCGCCCATCTGGCCGCCCGATTCGGCGTAGAACGGCGACCTGTCCAGAACGATCTGAACCTCGTCGCCTTCTTCAGCCGAATCCACGAGCTGGCTGCCGCGCACAATCGCGGCGATCCGCGCCTCGCAGGCCGTCGCCTCGTAGCCCGCAAACTCAGTCGCTCCGGCGATCTTCTGAATATCCGCAACCGCCGAGTCACCCGCCGCGAAAAGATCGGTCGCGATGTCGCTGCCCTCCCGCGCCCGCTGGCGCTGAGAGGCCATCAACTGCTCGAAGCTCTCGCGGTCCACCTGCAGACCCTCCGCCGCGCACAGCTCCTGGGTCAACTCCAGCGGAAAGCCGCACCTGTCGTACAGGGTGAACGCAGCCTGCCCGCCGAGCGTGCCGCCGCCCGATGCCTTCGCCGCCTTTATCTCTTCCTCGAGCCGCGATATCCCCGCCGAGAGCGTCTGCGCGAACTTCTCCTCTTCGCTTGTCAGCACTTTCTGAATGAAGCTGAGCCTGTCGCCGATCTCGGGGTAGGCGTCCTGCATCATCTCCGCTACAACCCGCGCCAGATCGCCCATGAAGACGTCTTCGCAGCCGAGCTTTCTTGCCTTCACCGCGGCCCGCCGGATCAGCCGCCGCAGAACGTAGCCCCGCTTCACATTCGACGGCATCACGCCGTCCGCCACGCAGAAAACCGCCGCCCGGGCGTGGTCGGCCATGGTCCGGAACGCCACGTCCGTTTCCGCGTCCTGCCCGTATTTCACCCCCGTGCGCTCTTCCATCGCCCGGATAAGCGGCAGAAACAGGTCGGTGTCGTAATCGGTGGCAGCTCCCTGCAGAATCGCCGTCACGCGCTCGAGCCCCAGCCCCGTGTCAATGTTCTGCTTCGGCAGCGGCGTCAGCGAGCCGTCCTCGCCGCGCATAAACTGCATAAAGACGAGGTTCCACATCTCCACGAACCGGTTGTTGTCGTAGGCTATGGCGTGCGCGGGGTCTTCGGGAGCGCCCATCTCAGGCTTCATATCCAGGAATATCTCGTTGCAGGGGCCGCAGGGGCCGTTCGGGCCCTTCTCCGGAGCGTTCGGCGGCCAGTAGTTCTTGTCCGCCCCCAGCTTTACCACGCGCTCGGCGGGCAGCCCGATCTCGTTCAGCCAGATTCCCTGCGCCTCGTCGTCGTCCAGATAGACGCTCGTCCAGATCCGGTCTGCCGGCAGCTTGAGCCACTCCGTCATAAACTCCCACGCCCAGTGGATGGCCTCGCGCTTGAAGTAGTCCCCGAACGAGAAGTTGCCCATCATCTCGAAGAACGTGTGGTGAACCGCGTCGCCGACCTCGTCAATGTCGTCCGTCCGCAGGCACTTCTGCGCCGTCACCGCGCGCGTGCGCGGAGGCTGCTCCGCCCCCAGGAAATACGGCTTGAACTGCACCATCCCCGCCGAAGTGAACAGCAGCGACGGGTCGTTCGGGACGAGCGAGTCGCTGGGCAGGTGCAGGCACCCTTTGGACTCGAAAAACTGGATGTACTTTTGTCGTAGCTCGCGGCCTTGCATTATCTCTGGATCACTCTTCCGGTATGGTGTGTTGGCGGGCGGCCTTACGTCCCGGCCATGCCCCGTCTCCCAATGTTAGCCGAAGTAGCGCGGCGGGTGCGGAGGTTTCAGCTTCGCTGCGGTCTCAGCTTCGCTGCGGTCTCAGCTTCGCTGCGGTCTCAGCTTCGCTGCGGTCTCAGCTTCGCTGCGGTCTCAGCTTCGCACAGGGGTCTGTTCGATGAAGCGCTCCGTCTCCTCGAGCGTGCGAATCCCCGTCGTCGCCCCAAGCTGAGTTACGCACAGCGCGCCCACCGCGTTCGCAAAGCGTCCCGTGCGCTCCAGATCCCAGCCCCGGGCCACGCCCGTCAGGAATCCTGCCGCGAACGAGTCGCCGGCCCCCAGCGCATCCACGCACTCAACCTGAAACGGCGGAATCGTGATGCTCGTGTCCCCGCTCTGAATGTAGCAGCCCAGCTCCCCCATTTTGAGCGCAACCGTCTTGACTCCGCAGTCCATCAGCACCGCCGCCACATCCTCCGGCGACTGCCTGCCCGTCACCATCCGCGCCTCTTCGATGCTCGGCACCGCGTAGTCCACAAACTCAAGCGCCGGACGCAGCAGGCTCATCCAGCGTCCCTTCGAGTCCCACGCCGTGTCGAGCGCTGTCGTCACGCCCGCTTCCTTCGCCTGCCTCAGCACGCTCGCCGTCGGCGCTCCGTCAAAGGCCGGCATCAGAAACGTCCCCGCGACGTGCAGCACTTTCGACCTCGCGACCAGATCCATGTCCACGTCCTCTTCCCGCAGGGTGGCGTTTGCGCCCAGGTAGTGGATGAAGCTCCGCTCGCCATCGGAATGAACCATCACCATCGTCGCCGACGTGGCGGTCTCTTTGTCCTTCACCACGCCGCGCGGGTCAATCCCGTGCGACGCCAGGCGCCCGATCATGAAGTCGCCGAAGCCGTCGTCTCCCACCTTGCCGACAACAGCCGTATCCACGCCGATTTTCGCAAGAGCAATGCCCGTGCTGCAGGCGCATCCGCCCGTGTGCAGCTCCATCGTGTCCACAAGCATCAGCTTGCCACGCTCCGGCATCCGGTCCACCGGCTTGCCCACGACATCCGCGACAAGAATTCCAAGACAAACGACTTCAGCCATATACCTTTCCTGTTCCCCGCGCTCAGCGCTCGCGCGGTGTCAGTCTGCGCGGGGGCCCGGCCGATGACGGCCAGCCCCCGTCTTCGATCACTTCTGGCTCATCCTCCACGATCTCGTACTTCTTCAGCAGCTCGCGATGCAGGCGCACTGCAAGGCAACTCACGAACCCTCCGAGCGCAAGCACGGCTCCGATTCCCGTAGCCGCCAGAATCAGGCCGGCCGTTATTGTAACAAAGAAGGCTCCCGCTGTGAACACAGGGTTGTCGAGCGTGAGCAGCGCCGATTTTTTCAGAATGACCGCTGTCCGGCGGTTCTCGCGGATCAGAAACGGCCCGTGCCACAGCATCGCGAGCAGCCACAACAGCAGTATGTACGCGGTGATGACGCCCGCAACCTGCATCACTCTCGATTTCTGTACCAGAAAGAACGCGGCGTCCAGCGCCATCACCGCCGTAATCACGAAATCGAGCGTCGCCAGCTTCATCACGCCCACGCCGTACTCCCGGAAGGCGTCCCGGACGGCATCCATGCCCGGCTCTTCGTACCCGGCAATGCGGTGCGCAATCAGCAGATTGATCGTCCACCCGAACGCGCCCGCGTACCACACGGCGATCCCGGCCACGAGAGGCCCGGCAGGCCCGGCTAACGCTCTTCCGAACGCGGCTCCGGCCGCCGCCGCGCCCAGAAGCGCCAGCGTCAGAATCGCGCTGCCCGCCGCCGTCAGACCCAGCCGATCGTAGTAGTCCCCCGCCGCGCGCCTGAGAGCGAAAAATAGCCGCGGCCTGTACCGTTCGCGCGAAAGCCGGTCCGTCACTTTATCTCTGGACGCCGGGCGCCGTTCGGGGTGAACGGCTCGCGCGACAGCACGAGAGCGTCAATGTACATCACGTAGTTCTTATCAGGCAGCTGCCTGCGCGCGTCCGCACGAATTCTGAAGACATGGCGGCCCGGGCTCAGGTGCATGGTCGCGATCCTCGACCAGAACAGATCCGTCGCATATGCTTCTCCCTGCGGCGCGGCCCCCCGGATGGGTGTCCACGACGAGCCGTCCACGCTCCACGATGCCGCCGAGCTCCACTGCTGTCCTGGCGGCGTTCCCGCCATCCACACCTCGTAGTCGCTCTCCATGCTGGCGACAACCGGGAACGAAGCCGTGTAGGGGGCAAGCGGCGGTTCCTGCGCGGTGGACAGCTTCAGATACCTGGAGCCGCTTGCCCCGGTGTCATATCCGAACCCGTCGAAGTTCGTCTCCGAGGCGTTCTCGCCTTCAGCCCAGAAATACGGCGCCACAAGCGGCTCCAGCTCCGCGATGGCGCGGGACAGGGTCATGGACGCCATCGAGAGCCGGTCGGCGTGGATCATCGCTTTCGCATTGTCCAGAGCCATCTTCTGCTCGCCCGACAGTATCTGCATCCCTTCCGCCCGCGAAATCAGTGCGCTCAGATGGCTGATCTGGCGCTGCAGGCCGTCCACCGTCACGAATGCCGTGGGCGGCAGGCCGGTGACAATGGCCGGGTCCCGCGTGAGCGGCAGCGTCAGCGCCTTGCTGCCCGACTTCATCTGGCGCTCGTCCGGCCCGGTGAAATGCACCGACGGCTTCACGCCGGGCGAGACCGGAAGCTCGATGCTGCGGGGAGTCCCGCTTGTCCAGATGTAAACCGTGCTTCCCACGGCGCCCTGGAGCGCGTAAGCCTGCACTCCGTCTTCCACATCCACACGCGCGGCGGACGTCCGGCGCGGCAGCCACCACAGATCCTGCTCGAGCCTGCGGATGTCAGCGCCCAGTGGGTTCGCAGACGAGAACCACACCGCGCGCGGAGTCCAGTCCGCGAACAGAGGCTGCGCTTCGAGGCCCTGCTGAAACTCCCGCAGCCAGCCCAGTTGCTCCGGGGTCCGCACAAGCTCGAAGTTCTTCCATGTCGGTTCCGGCAGCAACTGCAGCCCGAACACGAAGAACCCCTTCGACCCCGCGTCCTGCAGAGCCCCCAGCGAGGCCATCATCTCCGTTTTCGATGCGTAGCAGGGGGTCTCCTTGGAGACCGCGCCTGTCGTCTGAGTCTCGGTCGTCAGAAGCCAGGCCGGACGGCTCCACTGCCTCACCAGCGCAAGGCACTGCGCGCCCGCCAGCGGGCCGATCACGGCCGGGGTGCCGTACGCCTCGACGCCGATCCCGTCGTAGCCCTCCGAATCGTCATTGATGAAGAAGTCGCTCGACGCCGTCCACTTCACCACGACCGGCACGTTCGCCACATGCCGCTTCAGCACCATCGCCGCCGAGTTCAGATACTTCCGGATCGAGTCGTCGCGGAACCGCTGGATGTCGCTCCACATCTGGCTGTCCGTGCTGCCGAGCTTGCTCAGATGTCCGTCCGATGTGTTGTAGGCGTAGGTGAGGCCCTTGACGTCGTGCCACAGCGGGATCATCCGCGACGCCTGCTCGTACGTCTTGATCTCTCCCGTCAGACCCCACGCGCGCGCCAGCTCGCCGGCGTCTCTGTACCTCTTCTGCAGCCACGACTCGAACTCGATCTGGAACATCCGCGAGTCCGGGATCAGATACTGCGTCTCTCCCCGCATGCCCATCTCGTTGATGAACGGGTCCACCCAGAATCGCAGCCCCTTGCCGAACCGCACCTTGCCCATCACCGAAACCAGCCGGTCCCGATAGCCTCCGAACCCCTCCCAGAAGTTCTGCAGCCCGTCCGCGTACGAATCCACGGTCTTGATCGGGTAGACCAGAAGCACGCGCCTGGCGTCCGGCTTGCCGTCCACCTCAATCGAAACCTTACCGCCGGATGGCGCCAGCCTGCCTGTCTTCACGATGTCGCCGCTCTTCGCGTCGGCCAGTGCCCAGATTCCCCCCACCGCGGCTGGCAGGTCGAAAGTGACGGTGCGCGCGGCGGCGATGTCGGGGAGACGGTACAGGCTCGGGCGTATCACCCAGCCGGTCAGAGGCATGTCCGGGCCGTCCGCAAGCTCTATTCCGTAGCGGAAGCCCTGAGAGTCGAGGTAGTCCGCGAAACGCTGCCACGCCTCGGGAGGGATGCCCGTCGCGCCGTGCACCGGGTTCACGTACAGGTCACTGATCCCGTGCGACTTGACTGTCTGGAGCGCTTCGGTGTCCGCCTTCCAGTTCTCGTCCGTCTGGCCGTTCGTCAGATACTTCGAGCAAAACATCCCTCCCACCGGGATGTACGGCTTCGAGTCCCAGATGAGTGCGTGAGCGTCGCTGATGGACCACTCGTGCGAAGCGCCTTCGCTGTCCACGAACACTCCGTGCGACCGCCCCTCTTTCGCTGTGCTCTGGCTGAGCGCCGGCCCGCAAACAGCAAGCGGCACGAGCAGCAGAAACGCTGCCCACGCCGCCGTGCGAAACATAATGTGTGACACTGCTGAAGTGATGCTGCTATCCCCCCGCCGGGCCGCGCCGGGCACTACATCCGCTCGGGGGCTTCAATCCCCATCGTGTGAAGCAGATTGCCCAGAACCTGTTTCGAGGCGCTCACCAGCGCGAGCCTCGCTCCAGTCAGCCCCTCGTCATCGCCAAGCACCCGGCACTCGGTGTAGAACTTGTGGAACAGACGCGCCAATTCCGTCGCGAACGCCGACAGCCGGTGCGGCTCGTGCCGGAAGGCAGCCCGAGCCACCTCCTCCGGCCAGTCCGCCAGCTTCTTGATAAGTTCGAGTTCCGGCTCGTCCACGAGCAGCGACAGGTTCGCGTCCTCCGCTTTCGGTACGACGACGCCGCGCTCCTCCGCGTTCCTCAAAAGCGCCGCAATCCGCGCATGCGCGTACTGCACGTAATAGACAGGGTTCTCCTCGGACTGGCTCTTCGCAAGTTCCAGGTCGAAGTCGAGCTGGCTGTCGTGGCTGCGCATCAGCAGGAAGTATCGCGCTGCGTCTTTGCCCACCTCCTGCACCAGCTCCGACAGCGAAATCACGTCGCCCGCGCGCTTCGACATCATCACAACCTCGCCGCTCGACATCAGCCGCACGGCCTGGTAGATAAGAATGTCCACGTCCCCGGCCCTGTGCCCCAGCGCCGCGACCGCCGCCTTCGTCCGGGCGATGTAGCCGTGATGATCCGGGCCCCACACATTGATGAGCTTGTTGAACCCGCGCTCGAACTTGTCCGCGTGATACGCCGCATCGGCCGCAATGTAGGTCGGGCTGCCGTTCGAACGCACCAGCGCCCTGTCCTTGTCGTCCCCGAAGTTCGTGCTGCGCAGCCACACCGCGCCGTCCTTCTCGTAC
>Ga0255342_1002318_pt1 | contig 24067 bp, 15 predicted proteins | sample wastewater_treat_3_FD_192416 | JGI IMG/M metagenome (GOLD analysis project Ga0255342, IMG submission 192416) | Wastewater microbial communities from Lulu Island WWTP, Vancouver, Canada - plant14 | ecosystem: Engineered > WWTP > Wastewater > Unclassified | place: Canada: Vancouver, British...
GTCACCGAGGTCTTGCGGAACTCCTCGCGAGCGTGAATATTGGAGAGATGCACTTCGACCTTCGGGCAGCTGACGGACGCCAGCGCGTCTCGGATGGCGATGCTCGTGTGGGTGTACGCGCCAGGGTTGATCACCAGCCCGGCATATCCGTCCGCGGCGCTCTGAACCGCCGTGACGATGTCGCCTTCGTGGTTCGACTGCACTGTCGTCAGCCGCACCCCCAGCGCCCTGGCCTCATGCTGCAGTATGTCGTCAATCCTCTCCAGCGTGACCGCTCCGTAAACGTCCGGTTCGCGCACTCCCAGCATGTTCAGATTGGGGCCGTGGATGACCAGGATCTTCAGCTCCTGCTGATCGAGCGGCTCGATCCCGGGAGTTTCTTCCGGGGCGACGCCCAGCCCTTCGACCGTCGCAGGCGCTTCCTGCGGCAGCATGTCGGGGATGCCATCGCGCACCGGGTATTCGCGGGCGCACTTCGCGCAGACGAGGTGATCTCCCGCGACGATTAGCGGCCCGTCTTCGCACGACGGGCACTTGAGCAGCTTCGCCAGTTCGCCGATATCCATCACGCTATCCTCCTCGCCGTCACGCCTGCGCCTCGGCCGCTGCCTGCTGTGCGGCGAACTCGAGGTAATCTCCCACAACCTGGTCCGTGGCGCCATCGGCACGCACAGAGCCCTCGTGGATCCAGACAACCCGTCCCGCAACCTCTCGCACTGTGTCTATGTCGTGCGAAACGAACACTATTGTGCGTCCGCTGTCCTGAAACCGCCTGATCTGTCTCAGGCACTTGCGCTGGAACGGCTCATCGCCAACCGCCAGCACCTCGTCAATCAGCAGAATCTCGGGGTCGGTGAAGACGGCGACCGAGAACCCCAGCCGCATAATCATTCCGGCGGAATACGACCTGAGCGGGGCGTCGCGGAAATGCTCCAGCTCGGCGTACCTGATTATCGGGTCAAGATGGCCGCGGACTTCACGCTCGCGCATCCCGAGTATGACGCCGTTCAGCAGCACGTTCTGCTCGCCGGTGAGGTCCGGGTGGAACCCCGCGCCGAGCTCGAGCAACGCCGCCACGCGCCCGTTCACCTCGACGAGCCCGGACGTGGGCAGATACACGCGCCCGAGCAGACCGAGCAGTGTGCTCTTGCCCGACCCGTTGCGCCCGATAACAGCAAGCGTCTGCCCGCGCCCAACGTCGAGCGTCACGCCGTTCAACGCCCACAGGTCTTCCCATCTCCGCTTCCAGAAGTTCGCCGCCGCCGCCTTGAGCGTAGTTACAGGATGATGCTGCAGGCGAAACCGCTTTTTGAGGTCCACGAGGCGGATTGCCGGAGACTGGTCCATCACGAGCGCTCCGCGAACCGCCACTTGCGGGAGTTGAAGAAGGCATACCCGGCCACCATCAGTACAAACGACACCACGCCAGCCAGCGCAATGTGACGCCAGTCGAGCGGGACATCGGTGATCCCCGCCCCGGTGAAACGAGGAAGCAGAAGCTGCCTGTAGCCCTCGATGAACGTCGCCATCGGGTTCCAGTGATACACCTCCCAGATGCGCTCGCGCAGCCCCGCCGGGATTTTGGAGGAGAAGAGTATCTGCTCGCTGACATAGATGATCGGGCAGCAGTAGAAGAAAAGGTTGGTGGCGACGTTCACGAGATAGCGCATGTCCTCGTAGAACACCGAGAGCGCCGACACGAAGAACGCCAGCCCGAGCACCAGAAAGAAGTTGAACAGCACGCACACGGGCAGCAGCAGCCACCCCGGTTCCACCGCCACGCCGAGCGCCAGCAGGTAGATGAAGAACACGCCGAGGGCAAGCGCGAGATGGATGAGGTTCGCGATCACCGAGGCGATTGTCAGCGCCTCTCGCGGGAAGTACACCTTGCGCAGCAGATCGTACTGCCGCAGGACGCTCTCACCCGCGTCAGAAAGCGAAAGCTGAAAGAACATCCACGGCAGAAACGCGCACAGCACGTAGGCGGAATAGTTCGGGATGCCGATCGCGAGCACGTACTTGAAGATGATCGTGATGGTCGCGACCTGCACGAGCGGGTTGGCCAGCGACCAGAAGAACCCCAGCACGCTGTTCTTGTACCGGACGGTGAGGTCGCGCACAACCAGCGACTTCACGAGATCCCGATAGTTCCACAGCTCCTTCAGATCGCCGAGCATGACGGCAAGAGGATATCAGATTCCGCGCCCGCCTGCCAGAGCGGTTCAGAGCCCACCGCTCAGCCGCCCCCGAACGCGTGGAGAAGCCCGAGGCCGTACTTCGCCGATGAGACGCCCAGCCTGTCCCATACACCCGTGAACCCCGCAAGCGCGGTCACCGCGCGAGCGCGCCACTTCTCGTCGCCCGTCGCGTCCGCCAGCCGCCCGAAGAAAACGGCCAGCCCCGTGTTGCCATCGAACGACTTGCTGCGCCCGCCGAGGAGCCCGAGCCCGAGCGGGTCTGCGGCATCGAAGTATCCGGCCTGCCTCGGGTCGAAGAGCAGTTCATGCACCCGCCCGCCCAGAGCAAGGGCGCGATCAGCGTAATGGGCGCCGCCGGAGGCCGCAGCCGCATCGAGAAGCGCGAGGCCGATCTCCGCCTGATCCGCCAGAAGCCCCCGCACACGGGGCGCGCCGTTCCAGTAGTGGAACGCGAGACCGTCGTCCGGGCACAGGCGCTCCAGCAGTACATCGAGGGCGCGCAGGGTCTGTCCGGCAAGCGTGCTCTGGCCGAGGCGCGGCGCGGCGTACAGCAGCGCCCGCACAGCCCGGCACTGAGACCCCGCCATAGTCGTGGGGTCCGCGGCGGGCCTGGCGGCCTTCTCACGCTCTCCCCGGGACATCTGGTAATACTCGGGGTCCGCCGCCTGTGAGCTGTGAAAGCAACCAGACGCGGGATCGTGGAGCATGCGGAACATGTAGTCGACCGTGCCTTCCGCCGCTTCCCGGTATTCCACGTCGCCGCTGTTCTCATGCGCCAGAAGGAACAGATGCACGTGGCGGCTCTGGTCGCACAGCAGTTTCTCAAGTCGTGGGCTCGACCAGTCAGGCTCATCGGAACAACGGAAGAACCCGCCATCCTCCCAGTCGTAGAGACCATTCTGCATCATCGCGTCGAGGGCCGAAACCGCGAGCCCGATCAGCTTCTTCTGCTGCTGCAGTTTCTCCTGCGCCGCCCGCTGGTGCACTTCCAGCAACAACTCGAGCGCGTCGAAGTGCGGGAACTTCGGGGCCTGTCCAAAGCCGCCGAAGTCCGTGTCGGCGGTGTCGCTGATCATGTCGAGAATCCTGCCCGTCATCCACGGGCTGGGCGAGCGGGACGCATCAATGCGCGCGGACTCGTAAAGCTCCGCCTGCTCTTCGACCGCAGCGACCCTGGCGGTGATCTCGGCCTGGTTATCGCGGTACATTGCCGCGATGGAACCCAGGGCATCCAGCAGCACGTCGGGAGGCACGAAGCCGGTCCCCAGAATCGGCTTCAAATCGGGGGTGAGGAAGACAACGGCGGGCCACGAACCCACGGCGTAGCGATGATCGACGTCCGGCCGCCTGTCTGCGTCCACCCGCACCGGGATGTAGCTGCCGTTGACAAGCTCGGCCACATTCGAATCGTTCCACGACGTCACATACAGAAGCCGCGACAGCCCGCACCAGAACTGCTCGAGCACGAGCAGCACCGGCTTGTTGGTGTCGCGCGCCTCTTCAAGAAGCTCGCGCCCCCACTCGCGCCATTCAATCAGACTCGGTAGTATCTTCTTGTCTCCTTTCGGGCTCGCGCTCGGACCGCCACCCGCCCGATCGTTTGACAGGGTGGCGCATGCCGAGCCGCTGCAGCACGGCTCCCGCCAGAATCAGGATCCCGGAGACCGCGAACACCCACCGGATGTCGCCTCCGCTGTCTATCAGCGACCTCGCCATGGCCGCGCCGGCAAAAGGCCCGATGATTCCGCGCACGCCCAGAAGCAGGCTGTGCATCGCCTGATACTGCGCGCTGTTCTCCGGCGTCGAGAAGTGCATCACGCTGTTGAAATACGAAAGCTCTATGCCCGCGTTCACAATGCCGCCCACGACCGCGAACGGAACGAGCATCCAGACCTCGAAAGCGACAAGGTAGTTCAGCGGCATGATAGCCGCGACGGCCGTGTTGATCATCACGAGTTTCAGCGGGCTGACACTGTCAATGTAGCGCGCCCAGAACACATACGACAGCATCCAGACGACCTGCGTGATGTTCATGAGTATGGCGACCCACGAGGCCGTTATGTGGAGGACATCCACCTGGTAGATGGTGTAAACGGGCACGGCCATAAGGTTTCCGAAGCCGTACACCGACACGGCAAGCGCGAACCAGCGGAACGGGATGTCTTGCCGGAGCAGGCCGAAGGCCCCCTTCGTGAACTCGATCATCTCGTTGTGACGGGTGACCGGCTGGTCCGCCGGAATGCGGATGCGCGAGTACAGCGCCAGAGCGGCAAGCCCGACCGGAGCGAACGCGAGAAACACCGGCCGCCATCCCCAGCGGTCTATCATCCAGCCCGCGCTGAACGTGCTGAGAATCATCCCCGCAGCCATCAGGACACGGGTGTAGCTGAGCATGCGCCCCAGATACTCCAGAGGGTAGATCAGCCGGATGATGGAGATGTACGTGGGGGTGGGAATGGACGCGAGGCACTGCACCGCAAAGACCGTCCATGCGAACACCGCGCTGCCTGTTGCGAAAGAGGCCCCGACGAGCATGACGCGCGCGATGGCGATCATGAGCGCGACGTTCCGCACGGGCTGCCCCCGCGAGACGATGTGGGTAAACGGCAGCGCCAGCAGGTTTCCCACGAACGGCGCTGCCGTCATCAGTCCGAGTTCCGCCGCCGAAGCGTGCAGGTGATCGCGCGCGACAAAGGCCACAAACGGGAATATCCCGCCGCCATAGACGCCCGACAGCGCCGCCGACGTCGCGTCCAGCCGAAAGTTCGGCCGCGCGCGCCAGGGCACCAGGCTCTCGATGATCACCTGCTAATCCTCTCGGCCCGGGGCCGCGACCCGCGGATGCTCAGAACTCGACCAGCTTCACGGAATCGAGCCCCTTGATGCTCCTGATCTTGTCCATAACCTCCGGCGGAACCGGATCGTCAACAGAGAGCACCATTACGGCAAACTCACCCTTGCCCTTGCGCCCCACATGCATTCCGGCGATATTGATGCTGTGCGACCCGAGTATCTCCCCGACCGACCCGATGATGCCCGGCTTGTCCACATGCCGCGAGACGATGACGCGGCCCTGCGGGACGACATCGATCGAGAACCCGTCAATGGACGTGATGCGGATGTCGCCGCGGCCGAACACCGTGCCGCTGATCTCTCGTGTTTCCCGGTCGGTCTTGAACTTCACCGTCATCAGGTCGGTAAACTCGGCATGAACGCCCGAGCGCGTCTCCTCGACGCGGATTCCGCGGCTCTCGGCCAGCAGCAGTGAGTTGACGTAGTTGACGTTCTCGGGCGTGAACGGGTTGAGGAACCCGACAAGCGCCGCGCGGGTGATCGGGTTGGTGTCGGCGCGCGCGATGTCTCCGAAGTAGAAGCATTCCACGGCTTCGCCGCCGCCTTCGGTGATCGAAACCGCCAGGGTGCCCATGGCTTCGGCCAGCCGCATATAGGGCGCCACGAGAGCCATCTCGTCGGTGCTCATCGCGGGCATGTTGACGGCGCTTCGCGCGGGACGTCCCGAAAGGACGTCAACGATCTGCTCGGCGACGTCAACGGCGACATTGATCTGCGCTTCGGCCGTGGAAGCCCCCAGATGAGGCGTGGTCACGATCTGCGGAATCCCGATGAGCGGGTTGTCGGGCTGAGGCGGCTCGCTGCTGTAAACGTCAATGGCCGCTCCGGCCACTTTCCCGCTATCGACAGCCTTCGCGAGCGCCGCTTCGTCCACAATGCCCCCGCGCGCGCAGTTGATGATGCGCACGCCGTCTTTCATCATGGCGATCTGCGCCTCGCCGATCATGTTCGCCGTCTGGGGGTTCTTGGGGAGGTGCAGCGTGATGAAATCGCTGCCCTTGATGAGATCATCGAGGGCGACCAGCTTGACGCCGGCCCTGGCGGCCGCGTCCTCGGAGAGGAACGGGTCGTTCGCGACCACATCCATTCCGAACGACAGGGCGCGCTTCGCAACTTCGCGGCCGATCTTGCCGAAACCGACAACCCCGAGGGTCTTCTGGTACACCTCCACGCCGACGAACTTGCTGCGCTTCCATTCGCCGCCCTTGAGCGAGGCGGTCGCGGCCGGGATATTGCGCGCCATCGCGAGAAGGAGCGCCATGGTCAGTTCGGCGGCGGCGATCGTGTTGCCGCCGGGGGAGTTCACGACCATGATGCCGCGCCGCGTCGCTTCCGGAACGTCTATGTTGTCCACCCCCACGCCGGCCCTGCCGATGATCTTAAGGTTCTGCCCGGCCGCAAGCACATCGGCCGTGACCTTGGTCTCGCTGCGGACGGCCAGCGCGTCGTAGTCTTTGATAATCGAGATGAGCTCCTCTTTCGGCATCCCGGTCTTGACATCCACCTCAGCCACCTGCTTCAGGATGTCAATGCCTTTCTGTGCAATCGGGTCGCTCACAAGCACTCTAGCCATACTGTTGTCCCTGGGTCCTTTCTTCTCAATAACAATGCGCACACCGCAGCGTCAGACCCGGCAAAGACAGCCTTTGGAAGCCTCGCCCGCCGAACGAGCCGTAACCGGCATGCGCAACAGAACTCGCGTGACTGTGTTCTCGGATTATTCCACGTCGCCGCGTCCTGTGCCTTCAAGTTTTTTGCAGATTGTCCGCCCCTGTTGACAGTGAACGGTCCTCATCAGGCTCCGCCACACCAATCACGAGCCCGTCATACGCAAGCCGGACGGTCTCGGGAAGCTGCGCTTCGGTCTCTGCATGGCCCAGATTGTGGGCGATGTGCGTAAAAAAGGCCCGGCGCGGGCGAAGGACATCCAGCAGATCGAGTGCCTCGGAAACCGAGAGGTGTGTGGTATGAGGCCGATGCCTGAGAACGCCCAACACGAGCGTATCGAGCCCCATAAGGCGCTCGACAGCGGACGGCGGCAGGGTCTTGACGTCCGTCACGTATGCGAACGAGCCGACTCTGTAGCCGAGCACCTCCGTGCGGCCGTGCAGGACTGGAACCGGCTCCACCCTGAGGCCCGCAGCTTCGAAGGGACCGCCAACCTCGATGAGACGCAGATGCGGGATGCCGCCGCCCACATGCTCCGTATGAAACGCATAGCGGAAGGTCTGGCGGATTTCTGAGAGTGTTCGAAACGAACCGTAGCAGGGCACCACGCTGCCACTCAGGCAGTTGAACCGCCGCATGTCGTCGAGTCCGACGATATGATCGGCGTGATGGTGCGTGTACAACACCGCGTCAACGCTTCGCACATCGTTCGCGATGCAGCTCAGGCGAAGCTCCGGCGGCGTATCCACAAGCATGCGCCCTCCCGGGTGAGAGATGAGGACGGAGCACCGGTTGCGTTTGTCTCTCGGGTCGGCGGACCGGCAAACGCTGCAGTCACAGCCGATCATGGGAACTCCGTGGGACGTTCCGGTGCCCAGAAAGAGAACCTCGATGCTCACGTCTTCGGTCCGGAGCGGGGCTTTTTCGGGGCGCGGCCGGGACGGCTACCGGCATCGTCCGCCAACAGCTTTGCCAGTTCGGAGTACGGGTCGGCCGGCGGGCCCTCGGCGTGATACTGCTCAATGCGCTCATCGAGCCGCCGCGCGCTCTGGCGAGCGGACAGGGCAAGCCACACGATGAGGCCGGCCCCGGCCGCGAGCAGGACGATGGACAGGGCAATGAGAGGCTTCATCCGCCGCGCCCGGGGCGCCCCTGGACGGCTGTTCCGCAGTGGGAGCGTTGTGGTAGAATGTTGCCTGATATTCTGGCCATATTGTCACGCGTGAACCCGCGCCCGGATGGCCGAACATACAGCATTTTCCGGAGCTGCAAACCTCATGTTCTTGCGCAGGATTCTTACACTCATAATAGCTGCTCTCACGCTCACATCGCCAACCCTCGCCTCCGAGCGGGTGGTGCTGAAGATGCGGAATGCGGGCGGCCAGCCCGAGGCGTCTCTGAGCGCGGGCAGCCTGTCGCGGCTGAGAAACCTCAAGCGCGCGTTTCACCCGGCCAACAAGCAACTGGCCTCAAAGCTGGGGCTCGACCGCTGGTACGTAGCGGACTGCCCGGGAGAACGCGCCGAAGCGGTGCGCGCTCTCAGGCAGGATAAGGCCGTCGAGAGCGCCGCCGCGGTGGGAACGGTGCGTCTGGCGCTCACACCCAACGACCCGCAGTTCTCGACCCAGTGGGCGCTGAACAACACAGGGTATCCGAGCGGCATCGCTGGCGCGGACATCCACGCCGAAGAGGCGTGGGATATCACCACGGGTTCATCGTCCGTGACGGTGGCAGTCATTGATACGGGCATTGACGCCGCCCACCCCGAGTTCGCTGGACGCATCGTCGCGGGCTACAACTTCGTGAAGGACAACAGCAACACAGACGACGATCACGGGCACGGGACAAACTGCGCGGGCATCGTCGGCGCCGCCGGCAACAACAACACCAACATCTCCGGCATACTGTGGGACTGCCGTCTGATGCCGGTGAAAGTGGTGGCCTCGAACGGGAACGGCGAGAACGTCTGGCTTGCCGATGGGGTCATCTGGGCGGTGGACAACGGCGCGGACGTGATCAGCATGAGCCTCGTCGTGGATGAAGACGAGGAAGACGTTGACGTGATTATCTCGGCCGTCGCGTATGCGACGGAGTCCGGCGTACCCATCGCCGCCGCAATGGGGAACGACTCGAGCGACCGCGTGCGGCTGCCGGCGGCGATCCCTTCGGTCATTGCCGTCACGGCGACGACGCGCACCGACGCACGGGCAGGCTTCGCCAACTACGGCCCTCACATTGACGTTGGCGCTCCGGGGCTGGACGTGCTCACGACAGCGCGCGGCGGAGGCACGGCTAACTTCTCGGGAACATCGGCGGCGACTCCGCATGTGGCGGCAATCTGCGCTCTTGTTCTTGCGGTGGACCCGTCGGTGACGCCCGCGCGCATGCAGGAGTTGATCAGGCAGGGCGCGGACGATATCACCCCGTACGGCTTCGACACGTACACCGGCACGGGACGGGTGAACGCGCACAGGACTCTGCTCGCGCTTCAGGATTCCACGCCGCCTTCAACGCCCGGCGTCCTCGACAGCGGGCGCTACACGACCAATCCGAACTCCCTTTCTTTTTCGTGGACAGCCTCATCGGACCCCGAGAGCGGGATTCTGCTGTACGAGTACGCCATCGGGACGGCGTCGGACCCGACTTCAGTCCGCTCGTGGTCCAGCGCGGGAACCGGGCTGGACTTCACCGCGGTCGGCCTGTCGCTTGCGACGGGAGAGACGTACTACGTATCCGTCCGCGCGAAAAGCGGAGTCCAGGCCGTCTCCGAGGCGGGCGTCAGCGACGGCATTATGTACGCGTTCCCGGTGGCGACCATCGGTCAGACGCGAAGCATGGCCAACGGCACTTATGTGACCATCCTCGGACGCACCGCGACAGCCTGCTTCCCCGACCGATTCTGGATCACCGACCCCGACCGCGCGGCGGCGCTGGCCGTGGACGGGCTGGCGAGCGTCGGTCAGGGCGAGGTGGTGACGGTGGCTGGCCGGCTGGAGACCGAGGGCTGCCTCCGCCTTCTGAAGGACCCGGAAGTGCTGGTGCTGAGCTCGGCCCCGGTGCCAGCGTCACTCGGGATGGCGCAGGCAACGCTCGGCGGCGAGAGCATCGGCTCTGTTATTGCGGGAGTAACGGGAGGGGCCGGGCTCAACAACATCGGCACGCTGGTGCGGGTAGCGGGCAAGGTCCACAACAGCGCCGCGCAGGATTTCTATCTGGACGACGGATCGGCCCTCACGGGATTCGGCGGACAGCCGGGGGTGCGCGTGCTCACGAGCGGCTTTGTCACCCCGGGGGACGGCGCCTTCCTGAGCGTAACGGGCATTCTGGAATGCGAGACGCACGAAGGCGTGACGAAGCCCGTCGTACGGATTCGAAGCGATCTGGATGTCGTCGCGCTCTGAAGCGCTTCAGCCGACCTCAATCACCGAGCGAAGGACTCCGTCCCGGCGGTCACGGGCAAGCTCTATGGCTTCGGACGCCCGCTCGAGCGGGAACTGATGCGTCGCGTAGGACTTGAGGTCAATCTGTCCCGATGCCGCCCAGTCTATGGCCCGCTGGACAGCGTGCCTGCTGCGCCGGACGAACCTGACGGTCAGGTTCTTGCGCCGCGCGGTGGACGCGGGGAAGCTGACTTCGTCGGGGTACGGGATTCCAACCGCGACCACCTGACCGTCGTATGTCGCCATTCGCACCGCCTGGCGGACAGCATCGTTCGTCCCCGCGCACTCGAACACTATCTGCACGCCGGCTTTGCCTGTCTCCGCCCAGATGTCCTCGGCGATCTGCGTGGGGTCGCCGGTCAGCGCCCTGCCGGCCCCCATCTTCGCGGCCATCCGGGCCCGTACCTCGATTGGATCCACGACCCAGATCTTCGATGCTCCGGCGACGCGCGCCGCCTGGAGCACGGAAAGCCCGATGGCCCCGGCGCCCAGAACCGCGACGGTTTCTCCACCCTTCATGTTTGCGAGGTCCACCGCGTAGATTCCGACGGCCATCGGCTCGGTCATCGCGGCCTCGACGACGGTCATGGAGTCCGGAATCGGGATGCACAGGTCCGCCGGCCACGTGATGAACTCCCTCAGAGCCCCATCCGTCGGCGGTGTCCCGAAGAACTTGACGTTCGGGCAGAGGTTGATAAGCCCGCGCGCGCAGATTTCGCACTTGCCGCAATGCTTGCCTGGCTCGATGGCGACTTTGTCGCCCGGTTGCAGCGACGTGACGCCAGGCCCGAGCGCCTCCACTTCCGCGCCAGCCTCGTGCCCCAGCACCAGCGGCTCCTCGATGACGACGTCGCCGATGGCGCCCTCCTCGTAGTAGTGCACGTCCGAGGCGCAGACTCCGACGGCGCCGATCTTCAGCAGGACTTCGCCCTCTCCCGGAGACGGGACGGGCTCGTCGGTGATTCGCAGATCGCGCGGGGCGTGCAGGCGGGCAGTTTTCATCGTTTGCTCCTCTCGGGTATCCTTCTCGACTATTCTATCGCAGAGGCGCAACACACGCTGAGCCGCCGCGCCCGGTCTTGACATCTGAAGCGCCCGGTCGTAACGTGAAGATGGCAGGCGTCCATTGCCTGCCACCAGAATTGCTGGGAGAGCCGTGGAACAATGACCGATAACTGCAACCGCCCGGCGTATCGTGGACTCACAAAGCCTCTGACGATCCCGAGCGCGGCTCTCGCCGCGGCCGCGGTGCTGTGGGGACCGCTCGCAGCCAGTCAGCCCGTCATCCCCGCCGCGCCTCCGAAACCTGCCGTCGCTCCCCAGATCAGGCATCCGGGTGACCTGGACACAGACGGAAACCGCATTGACGACCTGCTGGATGCCAGAGCGGCGAATCTCAAATCAGCGGCGCTGCGCGAGAGCGACCCGGCGAGGCTGGCATTACTTGAAGCTGGCCTCGACGAGCAGGTGGAGGTGGAACTGCTGTTTTCGGGGCAGGTGACGCAGGCACAGATTGATGCGTTCCTCGCACTTGGCGGACAGACAGACTACATCTACAAGGCGGTGAGCTACGGCTGGAACGGCACGGCGCCTCTCAGGGCAGTGGAGACCCTGCCCGCGAAGATGGGCCCCGCTCTGGTTGCGGTTGTCACCGCCAGACCGGCGGCCCCGAACCTCGACGAGGGCACCCGCTGCGGCCGCGTTCGGCCGCTGTGGGCGAGCGGATGGACGGGAAACAGCTCGACCACCATAGCGATTCTTGACACGGGAGTGGACGAAAGCCACACGGACCTTGCCGGACGGATGGCGTACTGGAAGGACTGGACATCCGACAACGAAACCCAGCCGCGCGACATCGGCGAACACGGGACGCACGTCTCGGGAATCGCTCTCGGAAGCGGGGCCGCCGCAGGGGCTTCAACGGGAACGCTTTACTACACGGACAGCGGGAATCTGTCGGGCGTGCCTTCGGGCAGCTTTTTGCTGTCACCCATTCACATTCGGACGGCCTCGAGCGTAACGTTCTCGAGCACCGCCAGATGGACTCTGAACCGGACGACTGAACTCTATCATGTCAACAGCGCCGACGGGACAATAGACCCGTATGCTGTCAGCACCGCAGCCAGCGGCACACCGCCCATCACTGAGACGAACACCTTCACGCCGTCCTCAGGGAGGAACTACGGCGCGGCGCTCGTGCAGAACACGAACAAGACCGTCAGGACGTACGCCGTGGCCAACTCGGTCACCAGCTACCCGGGCGTTGACTCCTTCGCCAGGCTCAGCGGGTCGGCGCCCGGCTGCCGATGGGCAGGCGAGAAGGTCTTCAAGAACGACGGATCAGGCAGCAGCCTTGATATACAGGAAGCCGTGGACGACGTCGCGGTGCGCAGGATTCAACACAGCATCAAAGTCGCGAACATGAGCTTCGGCATCTTTGGGCCGGACGGAGGGCCGGGGACAGATTCGGCGGTTCGGGACAAGGTCAACAATCTGGTAAACAACGGCGTGGTGGCTGTGGTCTCGGCCGGCAACGACGGGCCGGGAACCGACGCGGCCAATCAGGTTGCCGACCCGGGCCGCGCCGCGCTCGCGATAACGGTGGGGGCGAGCAACGACCTGAACCAGTTGACCAGCTACACGAGCAGCGGATTCCCGTCGCCCGCGGCGAACGAGGACTTCAAGCCCGACGTCATTGCCCCTGGCGGCTCGGTTTACTACTCGATGATCCTCTCGTCGGACAGCAACGACGCCGACGCCTCGCTGTCCACATTCGCGGACGTTCAGGCTAACGACTACGCCAACATGAACGGCACGTCCATGGCCGCGCCCCTGGTTGCCGGAGCGGCGGCGCTGGTCATTCAGGCGCTCGAGTCGCAGGGGCTTCAGTGGAGCTTCACGTCGAGCGCGCACCCGCTTCTGGTGAAAATGCTTCTGTGCATGACTGCCACCGAGACGAACGCCAACCGTGAGGCGTCCACGGGCACGAACCCGGCCCTGGGCCGCGCGGCGGCGCCGAAGGACCCGTACGAGGGCTATGGCATCATCAACCCGGACGCGGCTGTCGAGGCCGTCACGTCGCACTTTGCGTGCGGCACGATCAGCAGCTCGACGGCGGGCGGCGTTTTCGATCGCAGGGCGTGGGCACGGCAGGTGCAGTTGTCTGCGGGAGCAAGAGTGAGCCTGAGCCTCACCGTCCCGCAGGGCGGCGATTTCGATCTGTATCTCTACGCGGGCGCCCCGGACGCAAAAGGCAACCCGGTCATTCTGTATCACAGCACCATGCCGGGCAACGGGGTCAGCGAGTCCATCGCACTGACAGCTTCGGCGTCTTCAACCGCTTACATCGTCGTCAAGCGCATCAGCGGCTCGGGCACGTGGACACTATCGGGATACATTGACGCGCAGGCGCCGCAGCCGGGCACGGTTTCGTCCCCGCAGTACGCCTCGGCGAACCCGGTTGCGCTGTCGTACTCGGGCGCGGGAGTTGGAGACTGCAGCGGATTGAAGAGAGTCGAGTTGTGGATGAAGAGGGGCCCTGTGGGCGTATGGGCGGCGACGGGTCTGTCGAGCGCCGCGCCGTCCGGCGTCTTTTCGATTGACCTGCCCGGCGACGACAGCTACTTCCTTGCTCTTCGGGCCGAGGACAATGCGGGGCTCCTGTCCCCAGTTCCGTCAGGCGACGGGGACTCGGTCACGGTTTTCGATGCTACCCCGCCGGAGGCCGTGACAGGCCTGGTGACGCTCTCTCCCACGGACGCGAACGATGTCTCATGGTACGCGCACGCGGGAGACCTCGTCTGGTCGTGGCTGCCCGCGCCGGACGCGACGAGCGGGCTCGACGGATACGGCATTGTGCAGGACTCGTCGGCGCTCACACAGCCGTCCGAGGTGAGGACGCACGGGGCAAGCGTCTCGAACTACACGCTTGCCGGTCCTCAGGACAGCGGAGAATACTATCTGCACATTCGCAGCGTGGACAGAGCCGGAAACTGGGACGAGGCCGCGGACACCGCCCACCGGCGGATTCGCATTGACCTGACGCCACCGGCTGAAGCGAGTCTGTCGCTCTCGGGCATCAGCGAAACAAGCATATCCGTGACCGCGTCGGCGTCGGACGGGCACGCGGGTATCAGCGAGACCCACGGCTATAACTACAGCATTGCCGGGCAGCCCGGCAGCGGCTGGAAAGGCGCAGAGCATGTGTGGGAGGGACTGCAGCCCAACACCCCGTACTCCGGGATATCGGTGACTGTCCGGGACCTGTCTCTGCCCTCGGGCAACGCCGCGCCGCCGTCTCCGGAGCAGACGTGGCACACCATGGCGCAGGCTCCGGTCTATGGCGAAACGGGCGGGGTGACCATCCTCTGCGACCGGGGCCCGGCGGATTCGTCCGTGCCTGAAAGCAGCGCCCTTGCTTTCACCTTCGGCGGCGAGTTCGGCGACGGGGCGGCAAACGTGGGCAGGTTCGGCTATCTGTGGGATGCCAGCCCGGGCGATCCGGCGAGTTGGGAGAACGAAGCGTTCTGGACGTCCGGATCAACTCTGAGTCTGCAGGCCGGCGCGGCAGGAGAGACACGCTACCTGCACATTCGGTCGTACAACAACACCACAGAGCCGCTCGCGAATCCTTCAGCCCTGCATCTGGGGCCATACACAGCGGTCAGCATCTGCTCGCAGGCAGTGATAGACGCACACCCCTTTGACCAGTCGGTCACTGAGCCCGAGCAGGCGGCCTTCAGCGTTACTGTCAGCGGCACACCACCCTTCGCGTATGAGTGGGAGGTCAGCACGGACGGAGGACTCAGCTATCAGACGTTGACCGAAGGCAGCGGCCTCGACTCGGAGATCTGCACGATCTCACCCACGGTCGGCTCCATGAGCGGCCGCAAGTTCCGCTGCCGGGTGACGAACTGCGGAGGCGCGCACGCCGCCGTGTCAGAACCAGCGACGCTTCTTGTTCAGCAGATTGCCGCGAAGACCATTGCCGAGGCGAAGCTTCTGCCGGACGGCTCGTTCGTACGCATCCAGCCCTCGGTGGTTACCGCCGTGTTCGGCGGGTTCTTCTACGCTCAGCAGCCCCTGCGCACGGCCGGGATACAGATACGGCCGCCCGGCCCCGGCACGGGCGTGGGTGACCTGGCATCGGCGGCCGGGACGCTCGGCACGGACGGAGGCGAAAGGTTCATCGCCGCCGCCGAGGTGACGGAGGAAGGAACGGATGTGGCGGCTCCGGTCGGGATGCACAACCGCAGGCTGGGCGGATGCGACTTCTACTACGAGCCGCTTACGGGGGCGGGTCAGCGCGGAGTGCACGGGGCGTACGAACTGAACAACATCGGCCTGCTGGTGCAGTCGTGGGGCCGCGTGACATTCTCGGGCGCGGGCGTGTTCTATCTCGACGACGGCTCGATGCTGCAGGACGGCTCCGGCCACCCCGGCGTGAGAATCGTGGCGCCCGGACTTCTGCTGCCCGAGGCAGGCGCGCTCGTGCGCGCAACGGGCGTCATGTCCTGCTACGAGAACGGCGGCGCTCTCCAGCGCCTGGTGCGCCCGCGAACTCAGGCGGATATCGAAGTGCTGCACAGCGCGGCGGGATCCGGGGGGTGAGGAATGCCTGGCGCGTGAGGCATCTCACGCGCCATCGTGCGCTGGGCCACGCGCCATCCTGCGCGAGCCTATGGCGCCAGACACTTGTAGTAGACGATCGCCGAGCCGGGAGCGGACGGTACCTCCACATCGAGCGCCGAGAGTTCGCGGCCACTGACGATTCTGCTGCCCGCGGCATCCTCGAAGCTGATCTCGTACCGCGCCTTGTCGTCCACGCCGCGCAAAGCGATTGCCGTGGATGAGTTCTCGCACTTTTCCCGCCGGAAAAGGATGGCGTACCCCGCCTTCGTGTCCGGGTTGTCGAACTGATAGCCATACCACGCCGTCTCGCTCTCGTCGTGCGGCAGCAGCGGGTAGAAGTCGCCGGTCATATACGGCCGCAGCTTCTTGTAGATGGCCACCGTCTTGCGGACGGAGTCGTTCGTCTCGCTGTCGCCAGCGGCGAGGCGGCCCTTTGAATTGCCCGCAACCAGAATGTTGCCGGCCGTCATTGCGCTGCGGAAGACGTAGGACGGCTCGTAGGCGAAGTTGCCGCATCCGTGCATCGGAACCCACCGGTAGAGCGCCGCGTTCTGAAGCTGATCTGCGGCGGGCTTGGGCCCGGAGCACTGCATATCGCTGTGCCACAGAGGCAGCCCGCGCATGCCGGTCTCCAGGTCAATGCGGCGGCCGCCGCTGGCGCAGTTGTCTATCACCAGCCCCGGGTGACGCCTGCGCAGATCGTCCCACATCGCGTAAAGCCCTTCGATGTGCCGGATCTCGGTGATTCCCTGCCGGTCGGGCGCGTCGTTGCGCCTCCAGAATCCAAGAGGGTCAATGTTGAAATCCCAGCGCAGCCAGTTGATGCCCGCGCTGGTGATCTGGACGTCTATCAGGTTCGTCAGCCAGCGCCGGGCGCGCTCGTCGTGCAGGCGGAAGAGCTGGCTCCACTCACCCTCGGCGCCCATCACATACTCCGGATGCTCCAGCGCGATTTTCGTGCCGGGGTGCACGCGCTCCGGCTCGAACCAGAGGAGATAGCCGAGCCCGGCGGCCTTCGCGGCGTCGCCGACGGGCTTCAGGCCGTTCGGATACTTCACCGGGTCGGGCTCCCATGTGCCGGTGCCTTCCGGGAAACCCTTCGGGTACCATTGCTGCGGGTCCATATCGGACCAGAACACCTCGATGCCGCGCTCGGCGAAGGTTTGCATGACGGAGACGTGAGGCCTCTCGTAGTTGCCGTCTTCATCCGCCCAGTTGACGCTTGCGCAGATGGGAGAGAGAACCAGTTCCCCGTTTCTCCGCGGCATGTAGTGCGCCATCACCGTCTGGCGGAACAGATTGTTGCCGCGAATCGGGTCGGCGCCATCCCAGAACAGGAAAAGGATTCGCGGCGTGCGTATGGTCTCGCCGGGATGAAGTTTGAGATGAGTAAGCTGCTGGCCAGCCCTGACGCGGAAGTCGCCGCTGCCGTCAAAAGCGAAATCGGCCTCCCACTGGCCCGACCAGCCCACTGCCGCCGCGATCCCGCCGCCGGGCCACGCCAGGTTGAAATAGGGCATGCGGCCGTTCGACGACCGCCCGCCATCCGGCGCCAGCACGAGCGGCCCGGGCTTCTGCGGGCCGAGCGCATCCTCGACAGGCGTGAAGCTCCTGCCCGAGTTGCTCTCGCCGAGCGAATGGTGGACCGTGACGCCGCCCCGGGCCGACCCGCCGATGCTGACATCCAGCGGACGGATCTGCTCGATGATGGGAGTGTCGGCCTTGCCCGTGTTTGTGAGATGCACGACCCACTCGACAGCGGGGAAATCGCGGTACTGACGAACGGTGCAGACCACACGAAGCCCGGAGCCCGGATCGAAGCAGGTGAGCACACGCTCGGCCATGTCCCGGCCCACGGAGGCCGTTCGCCGCGTGATCTTCCAGCCGGGCAGAAGGTCACCCGAAGACCGGCCGCCATACACAAACGAGAACGGCAGGCTCGCCGGCTTGCCCGCCTCGAAGCGGGACGACACGAAATCCTCGACCCTGTTCATGGGTATGTTCACAGGCATTGCCTCCGATGTAGCGCATGCAGCAGCCACGAGCGCCAATGCTGCCCCCCTGGTGATGAGACTCAAAGACTTATTTCCTCCAGACGTCCCCCACCCGGCCCTCACTTCCGGATGGCCCTTCGCGAATCCTGCCGCTCAGCAGCCGCTCGTTTAGTTTGTTTGACACCCCCCTGCCCGGCTGGTATAATCCGGTCGCGCACGAAAGGGCGCCCTGCACAGTGAGCGATTCGACCGAAGTCCAACCCTTGTTCAGCGGGAACCCCGCGCGGCTCGCCAGTTCAGTGCTGGAGCAGGCCGGACTTCAGCAACAGATCAGGCGGCGGGGCAAGGCTTTTGTTTTCTCCGGGCCATCCGGCGTCGGCAAGGACGCCGTCCTCGACTACTTCCTGCCGCGGTTCCCCGACTGCGAGCGCCTCGTGACCGTCACCACCCGCCCGAAACGCGACGACGAGATTGACGGCGTGCACTACATCTTCGTCAGCCCGGAACGGTTCGAAGCGCTGGAAGCTGAGGGACAGTTTCTGGAGACCGCCGACGTCTACGGGTTCAAGTACGGCTCGCCGAAATGGAAGGTGCAGGAGTTGACCGGCGCGGGCACGGACGTCATTTTGAAGCTCGATGTGCAGGGTGGGCTGACGGTCAAGAAGAGGATGCCGGAGGCGGTGATGATCTTCCTGGCCGCGCCGTCGCTGGAAGAGCTGGAGCGCAGGCTGCGCGGCCGGGATACGGAGACGCCGGAGTCACTGAGGCGGCGGCTCGGCAAGGCGGAATGGGAGATGAGCCAGATCCCGGAGTATCATTACATCGTGATCAACGACGTGATCGAGCGCGCGGCGCGCGACCTCGGCGCGATCATAACAGCCGAACGGGCGAAGCTCGGCGAGGAGTAACGGGCTCGCGCGGCGGCCGGACAGGCATTCTGATGGACTCACTGGCAGGCAAAAGAATAGTTCTCGGAGTAACGGGCAGCATCGCGGCGTTCAAGGCCGCGGAGATCGCGAGCACTCTCGTTCGCGCGGGCGCTTCGGTTCGCGCGGTGCTGACACCAAACGCCGCCCGCTTCATCACCCCCGTGACCATGCGCGCGATCACCGCGCAGGAATGCCTCGTGGACCTCTTCGACGAAACCGCCGAGGGCCAGATATCCCACATCACCACAGTCGAGGAAGCAGACCTGGTCGTCATCGCGCCGGCAACGGCGAACGTCATCGGCAAGATAGCGCACGGAATCGCGGACGACATGCTCACAACTCTGGTGATGGCGGCGCGCACACCCGTGCTGGTCGCTCCAGCGATGAACACGTACATGTGGACGAATCCCGTCGTCGTCGCGAACGTCGAGAGGCTGAAAGCTCTCGGATACCAGTTCGTGGAACCCGTGGAGGGGCGTCTGGCATGCGGGTCGGTAGGAGTCGGCAAGCTCGCGCCGGTGGAGGACATCATTGAGGCGATCGTGAGCCTTCTGCCCGGCGCGCGCACGCGGGACTGGGCGGGGGTGCGCGTGCTGATCACGGCCGGGCCAACGCGTGAGCCGATTGATCCGGTGCGGTTCCTCTCGAACTACTCTTCCGGACAGATGGGATACGCGATCGCGAGGGCTGCAATGGCGCACGGCGCGAAGGTCGTGCTGGTGACAGGTCCGGCCGAAGCGACGCCGCCCGCCGTGACCGAGATGGTGCGCGTGGAGACCGCCGACCAGATGCTGCGCGCTGTCCGCGACAGATATGACTCCTGCAAGGTGGTCATCGCGGCGGCGGCGGTGAGCGATTTCAGCGCGCGAACGGCTCAGCAGAAGATGAAGAAGCCCGAATCGGGGCAACCTGCTCGCCTGGAGCTTCACCAGACAACCGACATCCTCGCCGAGATTGGACAGCGCAAGGGCGAACACGTGCTGGTAGGCTTCGCGCTGGAGACCGAAGACCTGGTCCAGCGCGCGCGTGAGAAGCTCAAAGGCAAGAACCTCGACATGATCGTCGCGAACGGCGCGGACGAAGAAAACACCCCGTTCGGCCCCGGCCCTTCGCGCGTCCGCTTCCTGACCGCCGACGGCGAGGACATCGCCCTGCCTCTGATGAGCAAGCAGGAGATCGCGGAGCAGCTTCTGACGCTGATCCACGATCGTTACCTCGACTGAGCGCGCAGCGCAGACGCTAACGGACCCCCATAGCTTCCAGCATCGCGAAGAAGTTCTCGCGTGGCATGTCAGAGGTCGCGTCGTGGCTGGGGCCCATGATCCAGCCGCCGCGGCGGCCGAGGGTTGCGCGCAGGCACTCGATAAACGCCCTCACCTCATCCGGCGTCGCGTGGGGAAGCACCCGCTGTGTGCAGATTCCGCCGTAGAAGCTGAGGCGATCTCCCCAGCGTGATGCGAGTTCTTCCGGCGGCATGGCATGCGTCTGGACAGGGTTGAGGACGTCGAGGCCGATGTCGATCAGGTCGTCGAGGATGTCCCGGATATCGCCGCATGAGTGGTGGATCACTGGCAGACCGGCGCTCTTGAAGACGCTCCAAAGCCGCTCGTATCGAGGTTTGAGGAGCTTTCGCCAGAGGACGGGCGAAAACAGGAGCCCCCGCTGCGATCCGAAATCATCGCCTGTGTGGCCCGCGTCTATTCCAAGAGACGCGAGATTGCGCGCGACCGCAAGCTGCACGGCGAGAATGTGTTCCAGCAGGTCTTCGACGAGCGCCGGCTCACGAACCAGATCTTCCATCGCACTCTGGAATCCTCGCAGCAGGTAGTACTTCTCCCACAGGCAGAAGCCCATGCTCCCCACCATGGCCCGCCCTTGCTCGTTCGAGGCGATGCGAGCCTGGAGTCCACGGTACAGGGCCGGGTCGTCCGGGTCGGGAAACGTGTAGCTCTGGAGGTCTCCCAGATCGGCGAGAGGGTTCACGTTCACCTGGAACCCGTCATTGATGGTGTTATCCCAGCCGATGCCCCAGATGTCGAAAGAGGTGTCGCCCTCAACCCGCACGATGTCGTTGATGCCAACGCCTTCGATGTGGTTTCCCAGAACGCCGGGGAGGGCGGCTGGCTCGACGCCGAGCCAGTGGGCCGCCTGCGCTGCTGCGAGAGGCGTGAAGGTGATCTGCGTTGGCAGGCGGTCAGCCGGCTGCCTCCTCACGGCGCGCAGAACCCGCTCGCGCGGGGTGATCAGCTCAGTTTCACTCATCGGCAACGCTCCGTCCTTCGAGCATGCCTGCGCATACTGCGCCGCAGTGGCCGATTCCTCCATGGCCGCCGGCATTGTGTCAAGCGAAGCTCTGAGCACAGGCGCGGCTGCCGCTCCGCGGCAATGGACGAGTCCCCAGACTCCGGTGACATGGTTCCGCTGTTGGAACGCTCACGGACACCCGGCACGCGAAACCACTTCAGCTCGAGTGAATCGCGCCAACGAGAAGCCCCGACGGGCAGACTACTGCCTCGCCTTGAGATGGGTGTCGAACCAATCCGCAAAGCTGGCTATGTCGGAAGGCCAGTTCTCCCACCCGTGCCCCTGCCCTTTCTTCACGGCCAGCTTCGCCGGAACACCGGCCGCCTCCAGAGCCTTCACCATCACCTGTGACTGCTGGATGGGGACCAGCGTATCGGCGTCGCCGTGCACAATCAGGGCGGGCGGGTCATCGGACGACACATGGGTGATGGGCGAGACCTCCCGGGCAATTGCCAGTCTCCGGGCTTGGTCCGTGATGAGAACGTAACGGCCGGAAGCCTGATCGAGCTCGACGAAGTCGAACGGCGCGTGGAACGGCTTCAACTCCGCCTCCAGAGCCTGCGTGATATCCCGTCCCGGCTTTCCGTAGTTGAGGAAATCGGTCGGAGGGAAGAAGCAGGCCACGGCCTGAACGCGGCTCGACTCGCGGTCTACCGGGTCGGTCGCGGCCGGGTTGCCTTTCGCGCCCGAGGTAGCGATGAGGAGCGACAGGTGCCCGCCCGCCGATCCGCCCGAAATGCCCAGGCGATCCGGAGCGACGCCGTAAGCGGCCGCGTTCGCGCGGATGAAGCGGACGGCGCGGTGCAGGTCGGCTGCGGCTTCGGGAATCGTGAATCGCGGCTGGCTGCCGTGGACGACGGCAAAGACCGTATATCCGCGGTTGACAAGCACGGCGCAAGTCTCTTCGCTGATCATCTCACGGGCCGAATACCAACCCCCGCTCATGACATAGATGACCCCCGCCCCGTTCTGCTTCTTCGGCCGGAAGACGTCCATGGTCATCGCCAGGCCGTGTTTGTGTCCGTAGATCACATCCGGCATCCTTTCGAACGAGGGTGGCTGAGACCCGGCGCACGCAAGCGCGGGCGCAATCATCGAGACGACAGCAAAGGATACCCCTGACCAGTTCATATCTGTTACACGCTCCCGGTTCCGCGACCAGACTCTCCCTGCAGGGCAATGGCCGGCGGACACGATGCCGGCTTCGACCCCGGCGGCACATTCACCTTCGCGCTTCAGAAGGAACTGACGCATGACGAACAGTTTTGCCCTAACAAGCGTCTCTAAGTAGAAGGCCCGGGCACGCCTGCCCGGTGGTCATTGTCCTATGCGATCATATCTGCTCTTTGTCACTCTGATTCTGATCCTCGGCGCGGGCGGCGCGGGCGGCGCGGGCGCCGCGGGCGCCGCGCTCGCCGGTCCGGGACATGCTCCCGACGAGATGCTTATCCGCTACAAACCCGGCAAGTCCGCAAGCGTCAAGAGTCTTGCCGCGGCTGCCGGGGCGCGAGCCCACAGCGAGAACAGCAAGACGCGTTATCACCGCTTCAAGCTGCCCGCGGGCGCCGACCTTGAGGCGACCCTGGCGCGGCTGCGAAAGAACCCGTCCGTGGAGTATGCCGGACCGAACCACTACCTGCAGATCTGCCAGGCGCAGGTTTTTCCGAACGACCCGGTCTTCTACGGCGGCGACGACCTCTTCGGCATCCCATCGTGGGGTCTGTATAACGACGGCGACAACAACGGCCAGGGCGGCCTGTACCGCGCCGACATCCACGCGCCCGAAGCGTGGGCTATCACAACGGGCAGCCCGTCCGTCGTCATCGCGAGCATCGACACGGGCGTGGACTACACGCACGAAGACCTGGCCACCAAACTCTGGACAAACCCCGGGGAAATACCCGACAACGGGATTGACGACGACGGCAACGGCAAGGTGGACGACTGGCGCGGCTGGGATTTCGTCAACAACAACAACGACCCGTACGACGACAACGAGGTACAGCACGGGACGTTCACATCGGGAATCGCGGCGGCGGCGTCAAACAACTATGCAGGCATCGCGGGCGTATCGTGGGGCAGCCCGATTCTGGCGTGCAAGGTAATCCGCGCGGACGGATACGGGCTGGAGAGCGACGCGGCGGACGCTGTTGTGTATGCGGTTGATCTCGGAGTCAGGGTCATCAACATGAGCCTCTCCGGCGAGGACGTCCCGGCGCTTCGCGACGCGGTCGAGTACGCGTGGCAGCACGGGGCCATCTGCGTTGTGGCGAGCGGCAACGACGGCACCTATGGGCTGAGCTATCCGGCGTCGTACCCGAACGCGCTCGCCGTGGGGGCATCCAACGAAAACGACGCCCGCTGCACTTCGGCGGACTGGATGGGCTCCGGCGGGAGCAACTACGGCGACTATCTGGACGTGATGGCGCCGGGAAGCTGGATTGTCGGGCCCGGTCCGGGGCTGCTGGGAGGCATCTACCAGACTCAGCCCGGCACTTCGGCGGCGGCGCCGTTTGTTTCGGGCGAGGCGGCGCTGATCTGGTCGAAGCATCCGGACTGGACGAACGCGCAGGTTTACTACCAGATACTCCAGACAGCCGACGATATCGAAGACCCGGGCTGGGACATTTATTCCGGGTACGGACGCGTCAACGCCTACCGCGCGCTGACCGAGGAGATTGCGGCGACGCCCACCATCAACGCAACCCGCACACTGCCGGCCGGCACGGCGGTGTACCTCCAGAACAAGCTTCTATCAACATCCAGCACCGACATACCCAACCGCCTCTACATTCAGGAGGACGACCGGTCGTCCGGGCTTCTGCTCTCCTTTGCCGGAGCGCCTCCTGAGGGACTCAATGCCGGGGATCGCGTGAACGTGCTGGGCGCGCTGACGACGATATCGGGCGAACGCGGAATCAAGAATCCGCTTGTGACGAAGGTGGGATCGGACACGCCTCCGCAGGCCTACCCCATGACCAACCGCGCGCTCGGCGGCGGCCCGGCAGGACAGCAGGCCGGCGTCGTGGACCACTACTCGCTTCCCCGTC
>Ga0255342_1002333_pt1 | contig 23918 bp, 23 predicted proteins | sample wastewater_treat_3_FD_192416 | JGI IMG/M metagenome (GOLD analysis project Ga0255342, IMG submission 192416) | Wastewater microbial communities from Lulu Island WWTP, Vancouver, Canada - plant14 | ecosystem: Engineered > WWTP > Wastewater > Unclassified | place: Canada: Vancouver, British...
CAGTCAGGTAAAAATATAATAATATTAGTTGAAGTCAATAACCTTTAATCTGGCACAGAGAGGCTGGGAAGGAAAATATGAGCTTATTAATTAGGTCTTCCTTTGCTGTGCGCAAGGAAGATTTTTTATAGCCCGTTTATTAAAGGTATAGTGACTGGAGAAAGAATTAATGTACACTTTAAATTAGTCCTGAGAGGCTAAAAAGGAGGAAAAATGTTAAAAGGAAGAAGCTTAATCGAACCAATGGATTTATCACTTGCAGAGCTGGACGATATCTTAAATCTGGCAGATAGAATTATGCACGATCCTGCAGCCTATGCAGATAAGTGTAAGGGAAAAGTACTGGCGACTTTATTTTACGAACCAAGCACAAGAACAAGGCTGAGCTTTGAATCGGCAATGTTAAGGCTCGGAGGAAGTGTTATGGGTTTTTCATCTGCTGAATCAAGCTCTGCTGCAAAGGGAGAAAGTGTTGCTGATACTATAAGGACAGTTGCATGTTATGCAGATATAGCAGCAATGCGACATCCAAAAGAGGGTGCTCCCATGGTAGCTGCAATGAAAGCAAATATTCCTGTAATAAATGCAGGAGACGGGGGTCATCAGCATCCGACTCAAACATTGACAGACCTGCTTACCATTCAAACATTAAAAGGTAAAATAAATAATTTTACGATTGGTCTTTGTGGTGACTTGAAATTCGGACGTACCGTTCATTCCTTGATAAAAGCATTATCAAGATACGAAAATATAAAATTTATTCTTATATCACCGGATGAATTGAGAGTGCCGGATTATATCAGAGAAGAAATATTAATGAAAAACGGTATTGAGTTTATGGAAGTGGAAAGACTAGAAAATGTTATTGGCGAGTTGGATGTTCTTTATATGACAAGAGTTCAAAAAGAAAGATTTTTCAATGAAGCGGACTATATAAGATTAAAGGACAGCTATATTGTAGACAACAAAAAAATGTCAAATGCAAAAAAAGATATGATTCTTATGCATCCCCTTCCAAGAGTCAATGAAATATCGGTAGAAGTTGACAATGATCCGAGAGCAGCATATTTTATACAGGCTAAATGCGGTATGTATGTAAGAATGGCTTTAATATTGAAACTATTGGGGGTGGAATAATGCTTAATATAGACAGTGTAGAAAAAGGATTGGTAATTGACCATATTAAGGCAGGCAAGGCAATGGAAATATATCATTATTTGAATCTTGATAAGATGGATTGCAGTGTTGCCATAATTAAAAATGCAAAAAGCAAGAAATACGGAAAAAAAGATATAATAAAAGTAGAAAACAATCTGGATATGGACCTTAAGGTGCTTGGTTTTATTGACCCAAACATAACAATCAATGTAATAGACAATTCTGTTATAATAGACAAAATTAATTTAGAATTGCCTCAGGAAGTTGAAAATGTAGTTAAATGTAAAAACCCGAGATGCATAACATCAATAGAGCAGGAAATAGTTCATAAATTCAGACTTGCTGACAGGGAAAAAGGAATATACAGGTGCGTATACTGCGATACGGCTTATGATAAGAAGTAAAGGTAAGCAATTGGAGAAAATAATGAAGGTCTTAGTAACCGCTGTTGCGGAAAACGGGCAAATTTCCAAAAATATTTATAGGCTTTCGGTAAAATTTGATTCGGAAATAAAACCCGGACAATTTTTCATGCTGAAAACCACTGATAATGCATTTTTGCTTCCGAGACCCATAAGCGTTAATGATGTAAATGAGAATCTTGTTTCATTTTTATATAGACTGGAAGGGCAAGGAACAAAAAAAATAAGCAGCCTGCGAAAAAATGACGAAATTCAGATATTCGGTCCCTTGGGAAAGGGCTTTGAGCCGGATAAACTGTTAGGCAGAGTTGCAGTAATAGGAGGAGGCATAGGTGTTGCTCCACTATTGTATTTATGTAAAGTCTTAGGTAAAAAAGCAGATGTTTATTTAGGATACAGGGATAAAGAAAATATGTATATAATTGATGAATTTAAATCTTCAGCCCGCAGATGCATCGTTGTTACGGAGGATGGAAGCTTTGGAGAAAAAGGTTACGTAACGGATTATATTTCTTATGATGATTATAATGTTGTTGTAACCTGCGGGCCGGAAATAATGATGAGTAAGATTGCAACTATATGCAGGGACAAAAAAATTAAATGCTATGTATCGTTGGAAAGGCGGATGGCATGCGGTATGGGAGCTTGTTTGGGGTGTACGGTCGAAACGAAGACGGGCAATAAAAGAGCTTGCAAGGAAGGTCCTGTATTTGACAGTGAAGAATTAATATAGAGGAGAAATATGGCAAATTTAAAAACCGAAGCAATGGATCTTAAATTTAAAAACCCCATAATAGCGGCATCAGGAACTTTTGGTTTCGGAGAAGAATTTTCTCAAATTTACGATTTATCAATTCTTGGCGGAATTTGCAGCAAAGGCCTTACATTAACTCCAAGGAGCGGGAATAAAGGAATCAGACTCTGGGAAACTCCAATGGGGCTTATGAACAGCATAGGACTTGAAAACCCGGGTGTTGACAAATTTATAACAGAAGAACTTCCCAGGATGAAAACATATAATACTATTATTTTTGCCAATCTTGGAGGACATTGCGAGGAAGATTATTTAGAAGGCATATATAAGCTGAATGATACAAATGTGGATGCTGTAGAGCTTAACATTTCCTGTCCGAATGTTAAAAGCGGGGGCATGGCTTTTGGAGTGAAATCTTCCGTTGCTTATGATATAGTATCAAGAGTTCGTAAGATATGTAAAAAGCCTCTTATGGTTAAACTATCACCAAATGCGGAAAATATTCCGGATATGGCTGTAGCATGTGAGTCGGCAGGAGCAGATGCAATTTCATTAATTAATACAATTCAAGCTATGGCAATTGATATAAAAAACAGAAAAGCCGTATTTGAGAATGTTTATGCAGGACTTTCAGGACCATGTGTAAAACCTATTGCTCTTCGAATGGTACATGAAGCTGCAAAAATGGTTAATATTCCCATTTGCGGTCTTGGAGGTATAATGAATGCAATCGATGTAATTGAATTCATTATGGCAGGAGCAACATTGGTGCAAATAGGAACAGCGAACTTTATTAAACCTGATATTGCAGTAGACATTCTCAATGATTTGGAAGAATTTATGGACAATGAAAATATTAAATCCCTAGAAGAAATAAGAGGGATTATTTAGAGCCACAGGAGGCGGTAATATGATAGATGTAATTGAAATATTGAAAGAATGCGGTGCATTGCTTGAAGGTCATTTCTTGCTTTCATCCGGCAAGCACAGCAACAAATATTGTCAATGTGCTAAACTTCTGCAATATCCGGACAAGGCAGAAAAAGTTATTTCTCTTGTATATGAAAAAGTAAAATCATTAAATTTGGATGTTATTGTCGGACCTGCTATGGGAGGAATAACAGCCGCTTATGAGCTAGGCAGACAATTAGGTATAAAAACAATATTTACTGAGAGAGAAAATAATGTAATGACACTTAGAAGGGGTTTTGAAATACAACCCGGTGACAGAGTTTTAATAATGGAGGATGTTGTAACAACCGGGAAATCATCCATGGAAACTGCCAAGGTTCTTGAAGAGGCAGGCGGTATAGTAGTAGGAATCGGATGTATTGTAGATAGAAAAGTATGTGAAATTCAATTTCCTGTTTACAGCTCGATAGAATTATTCTTTGAAACCTATGATGATAAAAATTGCCCCCTATGTGAAATGGGCTCAAAGCCAATAAAACCGGGAAGTCGCAAATTTTAAAGGGACGCAGAGCGTCCCTTTGTCATACTGATTATTGAAAAAAGAAGGGCCAGAACAGCCACCAAATAGGATTTTCACATCTTCCGTACCTGTCACAGAATGGGAATCGATAATACCTCATCGGGTCATAAAAAAATCTGTCATATCTTCTATCGAATCTTCTGTCGAACTTGTTGTCGAACCTGTTGTCGAATCTCCTGTCATACATATCGTATTGACTGCTGTATACATCTTTATTAATATCATCATAATACATATAATCGTTCATGGTATCATAATACTGATTGTAATCGTCCATATATACTCTCCTCTATATAAAATTTATATATTATAATATATGTGTTACAACCTCTCATGTTACGATTATTTCCCGGAAATTTAGTCTTACAAAATTTACTGTTTACAAATTGCCAAAAAAGTATTAAATTATATACATGCTACTGTGGCGCAGCAGGCAGCGCAACTGATTCGTAATCAGTAGGTCAGGGGTTCGAATCCCCTCAGTAGCTTTTTTATTAAAAGATTAACTTTACAAATGAAAAAAAATATATTAAATTATATATAGTATTTTTTCTTAAAATTAAGATACATACACTTTTGGGGATATAGCTCAGTTGGGAGAGTGCTTGAATGGCATTCAAGAGGCCAGGGGTTCGAGACCCCTTATCTCCATTTATTGCGGGTGTAACTTAGTGGCAGAGTTCCGGCTTCCCAAGCCGGCTGTGTGGGTTCGATTCCCATCACCCGCTTTATGACATGACCATATATAAGCAAATCCGCTTAAGGGTTAAGCGGATTTTTTAGTCCAAAAATTTTGTTAAATTTCCCGTATAAAACAGTGATAATCTGTGAAGTGCTCTTGTACATGCGACATATAAAAGTTTTTTATCGAATTCGTTATTATAATGTTTATCATTTGCTTCATATACAATAACAGCATCAAATTCCAGACCTTTTGCCAAATAAACAGGAAGTATTAAGGTACCTTCCAAAACACTGTCATAATCTAAATAGTCTATCAATTTTATTTTTATTTTATTAGCCAGTTTAAAATACAAGTCTGAGGCTTCCTTTCTATCTTTACATATTATTGCAATTGAGCTAAATCCTTCAGTTTTATATTTCTCAATAGTTTTTATAATTTCATCCCGGAGGTTGTTAATGTCTTTAAATTTGAAAATAACAGGCTCTTCTTCATTTCTTTTAAAAAATTCCGCATAGTTTTCATCTCCCGATAATTTTGCACTGAACTTGCCTATTTCATATGAACTTCTGTAACTTTTATTCAGAAAAACCTTACTGCTCTTTTCAAAATTGAAAATAGAAATAATATCATCATATAAGGACAAATCGTTGCTTTTTTCTATTGATTGATTTATATCGCCTACTATTGTAAATCTTGCATATTTATATAAATTTTTTAAAATTAAATAATGAATGGGGTAATAATCCTGGGCCTCATCAACAACAACTTGTTTTATATCGCTAAACAGATCACAACCCTCTGCTTTAATTTTCATATAAGTGAGAGCTATTCCATCAGCATAAGGAATATTGTAAGAATCGCTTAAAGTTGTATTTGTATAACTTATTATTTCATCAATATTCTCCGGAAGCTCTAGACCTTTCGAAATTTTTTTAAATAATATAATATCTGCAAACAGCTTTTTATAAAGCTCGAAAACATCAAATTCCGTAAATTTCTTCAATCTTTCCGTTAAAGCTAAGGTTTCTTTAGCTGATAGCAATCTTGTAAAAGACATTATTTCAAATTCATGATTATTTAATTTATTTACTGCTTTTTCAATTTTGTTACGCCTTTCAATCCTATTTTCGCGAACCTTTTCCAATATTCGGCTTTCAATTATTTTAAGTTTTTTGGCTGTAGGCATATCAAGTTTTCCGCTTAACAGAAAAGCTTTTGCAAGCTCGCGTTTTTCTATTATTTTTCCGTTGTAATAAACATCTTCAAAATTTATAAGCTTATGCTCATAATATTCTATAAATCTATCTATAATTTTTGAAAAAACAAATGAGCCTTTAAAATCATCGTATGACCTCAGAAAATTCCTTTGTTCTTCAGTTTCTGCAGTAATAATATTTTCAAAGTTTTCACTTTTTGATTTCATGGATAGTTTATTTCCAAATAGTTTATGAAATATATTTTCAAAAGTATATTCATTGATACTATCTTCTCCTAATTCAGGAAGAACATTTGATATATATTTTGAGAATAACGGATTAGGTGAAATAACTATAACATTATTGGCTCTTAGTTTTAAGTTTAAACCTTGATACATCAAATATGCAATTCTGTGCAGCGCCACCGATGACTTGCCGCTGCCTGCAACCCCTTGTACAACCAATAAGTCGTTATACAGGTCTCTTATTATTAAGTCCTGTTGTTTTTGTATTGTTTCTACTATTGTCTTCATTTTGGAGGTCATATTTTTTGATAGAGCAACCATCAGCATTTCATCAAGAATGTTAATGTTGCTGTCAATGAAGTATTCCATTTTACCTTTTGTAATTTTGAATTGCCGTTTTAATGAAACATAGCCCTTTATTAATCCGGCAGGAGCTTTGTATTCTACAGGACCTACTTCATTTCGGTAATATAGGCCGGATATGGGTGCACGCCAATCATAGATTTTAATTTCATGGGTTTCATCGTCCATTAAATTAAAAAGACCTATATATATTTTTTCAATATCATCATATCCTTCTTCGGTGAAATCAATTCTTGCAAAATAAGGGCTGTCAAGCATCTTTTCATGCTTTAAAATACGTTTTGCAAGTTCGGCATAGGTGAAAGTTTGAGCCTGAAGGGCACTCAAATACTGATTAAGGTCAGTTAGTTTATCAAAATCGGCAGATGAATGGGTTGTATTTTCCCACATTTCTCTTCTTGACTCAATTAAATCGGATTTTTTATTTTCAAGTTGGTTTTTTTCATATTCCAACTTATTTTTTAACAAATTTATAATTTCATCCAAATATTTTATTTCTTCCAAATACACTCTGTTATCAGCCATTTCATATCCCCTTATGCATATAATTGAATAATTACAAAGTATTAATAGATAATTATATCATAATTAGCAGTATATGAAAAGCAAAAATCCAACTTTCTATAATAATAAATATTTGTCTTTGCTGCTATCATTAAAACAAGAGCATAAACTACAATGCATTTTAATATACCATTTAATGGTATAAAATGTGAAAATTTACGTGACATAAGTTTTATTTAGTGTATAATATTAGTATAAGCCGTACAGGGGGTATTATAATGATAGGGAAAAAAATCAGGAATATTAGAAAGAATAAAAATATGACGATTGTTGAATTGTCAGAGAAAATTAACGTGACATCAGGATATATATCACAAATAGAAAGAGATTTAATATCTCCTTCTCTAGCGGTATTAAAAAGACTGTCCGATGCATTGGATGTACCTCTTTCAGTATTATTTTCGGAGGAATCTTCCAATGATGTTATAACAATACCAAAAGAAGAAAGAACTAAAGTTAAATTGAACAATATTAATGTGGAACTTGAGTTTATTACGCCAATATTGAAAAATAGTCATAAACAATCGGAGTTTGAAGCCTTTCTGTTTAAAATGAAACCAAAAACATGGATAAGCAATCATAGTATAACACATGAATCTAAAGAGTATATTTTTGTTACACAGGGCGAAATAGAGTGTCATGTAGGAGAAAAAATATACACAATATCAAAGGGAGACAGCATAATTGTTCCTGAAAACAACAATCATATGTATTACAATAAAAATGATGATGTGTCAGAAGCCTTGTGCATAATATCGCCTTCAATCCATTAAATAAAGCTTGACAAAGTTATAATGTTATTATATTATCCATATAAACAATGAAGGAAAGCAGTAAACAGCGACTTATTTAAGAGAGCCGACGGGTGGTGCGAGCCGGTATAATAGTTGTTGAATCCGTTCCGGAGTATCTAAGGGTAAAAAACTTAGACGTTGAAGGCGTTAACTTCTTAAAGTGATTATATTATGGTATGGGGGCACACCTTTTTTAGGGAAAGTCTCCGGGGATGAAGGAATGTCCCCCCATTAGTATAATAATTAGGGTGGCACCGCGAGTATCTCTCGTCTCTAAAGAGGCGGGAGTTTTTATTTATGGAGGTAAAAAATGTTAGATATCAAAAGAATAAGAAACAACCCTAATGAGGTGGAAGAACTGTTGAAAAGAAGAAATTCCGAACTTAGTTTGGATAAGGTTCTTGCATTAGACAAAGCGAGGAGAGAAAAACTTGTTGAAGTGGAGAACATGAAGGCAGAGCAGAACAAAGTATCTAAACAGGTTCCTCTTCTCAAAAAAGAAGGAAAAGATGTGACGGAAATTCTTCAAAAAATGAAAGAATTGGCGGAAAAAGTAAAGGTTCTGGATGGCCAGGTAAAAGAAATTGATGAGAAAATCGAAGAAGAGCTGTTGAATATTCCAAACACTCCAAATCCCGACATAACTGTCGGTGCTTCAGATGCAGACAACAAGGAAATAAGAAGATGGGGGGAGCCGAGAAAGTTTGATTTTGAATTAAAGGCTCACTGGGATTTAGGCGTAGACTTGGATATTCTTGATTTTGAAAGGGCAACAAAAATTACGGGCACTCGTTTTTCAATGTTCAAGGGAGAAGGAGCAAGATTGGAAAGGGCAATTATTGCATATATGCTTGACAAGCACACCTTAGACCACGGCTTTACGGAAATTTCTCCTCCCTTTATGGTAAATAGGGACAGTATGATAGGAACAGGACAGCTTCCTAAATTTGAAGAAGACATGTTTAAGCTTAATCAAAGGGAATATTATTTAATTCCTACTGCTGAAGTTCCCGTAACAAATATATACCGAAATGAAGTGCTGGATGAAAAGGACCTTCCAATGTATATGACTGCTTATACGCCATGTTTCAGGGCAGAAGCAGGTTCTGCCGGGAGAGATACAAGAGGCCTAATCCGAAATCATCAATTTGATAAGGTTGAAATGGTTATGTATGCCAAACCTGAAGATTCTTATAACCAGCTTGAAATACTGACAAATTTTGCTGAAGAAATTTTAAAGGGATTAGGTCTTCCTTACAGGGTTGTAGAGCTATGTACGGGAGATATCGGTTTCAGCTCAGCCAAAACCTATGATTTGGAGGTATGGATGCCAAGCTACAACAGATATGTTGAAATTTCTTCTTGCTCGAATTTTGAAGATTTTCAAGCTAGAAGAGCCAATATCAAGTTTAGACCTGCAGAAAAAGGTAAATTAGAGTATATTCATACCCTAAACGGCTCCGGACTTGCTGTGGGAAGGACATTTGCCGCTATTCTTGAAAATTATCAGAATGAAGATGGTACAGTGACTATTCCTAATGTCTTGAGGGATTACATGAGAGGTTTGGAAAAAATAACAAAATAACAAGGTATTGTTATTCTATAAAAATATTTTCTTTAGTCTTACTTTATGGTACAATATAATAGAATCCTCTTATTGGAAGTGTAGTGTAATGCTACATTTCCGATATATAGGCGGGATTCTATTATTTATTGTTGAATTCTTTTATTATGGTAATTGTGTAATCATAGTAGAGATGATTTAGAGAAAGCATTTTGATTTCAGTTATAATCATGTGAATACGCTCGTAAAAAGGGAAGGCAAAAATTATGAGAAACAGTATTGAAAAAAAGATACTCATTCCTTTTATTATTATATTGATGGTATCAATTTTAATAATTGTTATTGTATTTGTTGTTAATGGATATAATTTATTGTTGGATAATCATATAAATATTTCATACCGTAATTTAGAAGAGATGATTCTTACTATTGAAAAAGTTAATGATGACATAAAGGATGAAATTGGAGCAAAAGATTTTATTATTAATTTTTATAAAGACCTGGGCAAAAACAATTTGATTATTTTCAGCGATGATGATGATGAAATTTTGTTAAATACTGTCCTGAATAATAACTTCATTGAAGAATTTATGAATGAAGAATTAAATAAAGGACCGGAGTCAATATCTGTAGGCAATTATATTTTTACATATCAAAAGTATGATAAGTGGAATTGGGTAATAGCATACGGCTTAAATAGAGATAACTTATTAATTGAAGTAATGGAAAGTCAACAATATATAATCTTAGTTGCATTAATTGCCCTTGTATTTTCTATGCATGCATCAATATTCATTACGCACAATATATCAAAACCGATTAAAATGCTGGCTGAACACTGTAATAAAATCGTTGCTGACGGAATTTATAAAGATAGGATAGAAATAGACAGAAATGATGAAATAGGAACATTGGCTGATGCTTTTAACAATATGCTCGATACTGTGCAAAACAATACAGACAGATTAATTGAAGCAACCAAATTCAACGAAGATATTTTAAGAAACGTATCAGCAGGAATAGTAACTGCTGACCAGCATGGCAGTGTAATATCAATAAATCAGACCGCAGAAAATTTACTGATTCCCGCAGCCGAGAAAATCGGTCTTGTCAAGGAATGTTTGCATGAACAAATAATGGAAACATTAAATACAAAGATGAAAATAAATAAAATCCTTGCTTTTGATGATGAGCATGGAAATAAAAAATATATAGATGTTACAACTTCTCTTTTGATAGGAGGAGATGGGTCTATCAGCGGAGCTATATGCAATTTTAACGATATTACCGAAAGAAAAAGAATCGAAAACAGCATGAGCACATTGGATAGATTAACTACCATAGGCCAATTCGCATCAGGTATTGCTCATGAAGTACGAAATCCCTTGGCAGGCATGAAAACAAGTATCCAAGTTTTAAAAAACAGGTTATGCAAAGAGGATAACGATATGATAGCTTCTAATAAAAAATTACTTAACGGAGTACTTTTTGAAATTGACAGACTTAATAATTTGATTACTGATTTATTGAATTTTGCTAAGCCAAGTTTTCCTAATATTGAAAAAACAGATTTAATGGGAGTTTTAGATAAGTCGTTAAATCTAATCGGGGAGACTGCCAAAAAAAATAATATAAAAATAAATATTGATAATAACTGCAAAAATACTGTTGCATATGTGGACAAGGCTCAAACTGAGCAGATATTCATCAATATTATCAATAATGCTTTTTTTGCTATGGATAAAGGAGGTACTTTAAATATTTCTTTTAATAATTGCTCACAAAAAGAAAAATTTATTGAAGTTATTTTTCATGATAATGGATGTGGGATACAATCACAAGATTTAGCAAAGGTATTTAATCCTTTTTTTACTACAAACCCTCAAGGAACAGGACTTGGGTTATCTGTAGTATATGAATTGGTAATGGGCAATCGGGGAGAAATAGATATTCAGAGTGCAGTAAATGAAGGAACTAAAGTAATAATCAGGTTTCCCATTAATGGAGGTAGTAATGAAAATTAGAATATTGATAGTTGACGACGAAGAGACTATACGATTATCTTTGGAAGAAGCACTGAAAGATTTGGGATATAGCATAAGTACTGCTGCAACCGGTCATATTGCTCTTGAAAAGGTAAAAGAATATAAACCTCAGATAGTTTTTTTAGACATGCGTTTAGCAGGTGAGAACGGATTGGATATTTTGCCTAAAATAAAAAAAATAGACAAAAAAGTCGAGGTTATTATTATGACTGCCTATGGTGATATCAACACTGCTGTTAAAGCAATAAAACTCGGCGCTTTTGACTATATTAACAAACCCTTTGACCTCATTGATGTAGAAATTTTAATAAAAAGAATTACAGAAAATTTAAAATTGCAAAACAAAATTTATTTATTGGAGAAAGAAAAGGAGAAAGAATTAAATAAGAAAATTATAATAGGGAACCATCCTCTTATGAATGAAGTTATGAATAGAATTGATATATTATCAAAAAACGACAATGTAACTGTCCTTATAAGGGGTGAAACCGGTACAGGCAAAGATCTTGTAGCTTCTTATATTCATAATCACAGCATAAGGAGAGGATCTGCCATGCTGAAACTTAATTGCGGTGCTATTCCTCAGCAGCTTATAGAAAGTGAACTTTTCGGATTTGAAAAAAATGCGTTCACCGGTGCAAACAACAGAAAAAAGGGATTGCTTGAAATAGCTGACGGAAGTACGGTATTTTTGGATGAAATTGCAGAAATGCCCATGGAAGTACAGCCTAAACTATTGAGGTTTTTAGATGAAAGAAAATTTAAAAGGGTCGGTGGACTAGAGGATATTGAAGTAGATATCAGAATTATTGCCGCTACAAATAAAAACTTGGAAAAAGCCATAGAAGATAAAGAATTCAGAGAGGACTTATACTACAGATTGAATGTAGTGCCTGTTTATCTGCCTCTTTTACGTGAAAGAGGAGATGATATATTAGTATTAGCAAATAATTTTTTATATGAATATAACTGTAAATTTAATAAAAAGATAAAAGGATTCACTGACAGAGCCAAAGAAGCACTATTATTATACTCATGGAAAGGGAATGTCAGGGAGCTTAAAAATGTTATTGAAAGAATTGTAATATTGGTAGAGAACGAATATATCGATATCGGCGATTTGCCTTTAGAAATTAGAAGTGCCTTAGGCGGAGGCAATGAATTTACAAAGCCGAGTCAAGATGAGATGAGCAGTAAACTGCTTTCAGGAGGTTTTTCTTTGGAAAATGAAGTTGCAGAAATGGAAGCTGAATATATTAAACTAGCTCTTAAATATTGCAGCAACAACCATACTAAAGCTGCGGAAATGCTAGGTATAAGCAGATTTGCTTTTAAAAGGAGAATAGAAAAATACTTTTATGCAGATAATAATGCATAATTTGGTAGAATTATATATAGAACATCAATAACTAGGGCGCTATCGCTCGGCAAAACGTGCATATTCGCACGCAAATATTTATTTACTCTTTATTTTTTGTTGAAATATGGAGATTATTATTAAAGATAATCTTGGCATATTAATTGCATAATATTTATTTGGAGGTGATTAATTTTGTACAAAGTAGATTTAAACAGTGATGTTGGCGAAAGTTTTGGAAATTATAAACTAGGCTTGGATTCTGAAGTCCTAAAATACGTTTCGTCAGCAAATATTGCATGCGGATGGCATGCAGGAGATGCGATGGTAATGCAAAAAACAGTTGATTTTGCTATTAAAGAAGACACTTGCATTGGCGCACATCCCGGATTCCCTGATTTAATGGGATTTGGCAGAAGAGAAATGAAGGTAACAAAAGAGGAAGCAAAGAACTATGTGAAATATCAAATAGGTGCTTTGTGGGCATTTGCGAAAAGTCGTGGAACACAGCTGCAGCATGTTAAAGCTCATGGCGGTTTATACAACATGGCAGCAAAAGATCCTGAATTGGCTATGGCAATTGCAGAGGCAATTTATGAAGTTGACAAAGACTTAATTTTGATGGGTCTTGCAAACAGCGAAATGATAAAGGCCGGCAAGGCAGTAGGTCTTAAGACAGCAAATGAAGTATTTGCGGACAGGGCTTATAATACCGATGGGACTCTGGTTTCAAGGAAACTGGAAGGCTCTATGATAACTGATGAAACTCTTGCACTATCAAGAGTTGTTAGAATGGTTAAAGAAGGCAAAGTTCAGGCTATCACGGGAGAAGATATTGACATTAAAGCAGACTCAATTTGTGTACATGGTGATAATCCTAAAGCTGTCGAATTTGTAAAAACAATAAGAAAAGCTTTAGAAGATGAGGGTATTCAAATAATGCCTTTAAAAGATTTTATTTAACAACAAAGGTATATCTACTTACAAAAGACACATACGATTAACATAATAGCGGTTAAGAATTTAACCGACTAAAATAATAATAAAGGAGATTAATATTATGTCAGAAAGAGATAAATCACAGGACAAAAGAATCCTTATAGGTGCTGCATTTTTGATGGCAACATCTGCAATAGGACCTGGATTTTTAACACAAACTACAACTTTTACAGCACAATTAGGACCGACATTCGGATTCGTTATTTTAGTATCAGTTCTTTTTTCTTTAATTGCTCAGGTTAATATTTGGAGAGTTATTTGTATATCAAAAGCAAGAGGTCAAGATATTGCAAATAAAGTATTCCCAGGCTTGGGATATGTAGTGGCAATTTTGGTTGCAATGGGTGGATTGGCTTTCAACATCGGTAACGTTGGTGGAGCCGGATTAGGATTAAATGTTTTATTCGGTTTAGACTTAAATGTAGCTATTGCAATTTCGGGAATTATCGGTATAATCATATTCTCCGTTAAGCAAGTTGGAAATGCAATGGACAAATTTGCAACATTCTGCGGAGCATTAATGATTATTTTGATACTATATGTTTCAATTTCATCAAAGCCACCGGTTGGTCAAGCAATAAAAGAAACATTCGTTCCCAGTTCATTCCCTTATCTGCAAATATTGACCTTGATAGGAGGAACAGTAGGAGGATACATTTCTTTCTCAGGCGGACACAGACTTATTGATGCAGGAATCGTAGGAGAAGAAAACTTTGATAGAGTTAATCAATCAGCATTCATGGGTATGGGAGTTGCAACTATAGTAAGAATACTATTATTCCTAGCTGTATTAGGTGTTGTTTCAACAGGAGTTACCTTAGACGCAAGTAACCCTGCAGCAGATGCATTCAAAATAGCAGCTGGTACCTTAGGCTATAAAATTTTCGGAATGGTTATGGCTGCCGCTGCATTAACTTCTGTTGTTGGAGCAGCTTTCACATCGGTTTCTTTCTTAAGAACATTAATTAAACCAATAGGCGACCATGTTAATATTACTACCATAGCATTCATAGTAGCATCAACCGCAATACAAATATTTGTAGGCAGTCCTGCAAAAGTATTGGTTATTGTAGGCTCGTTAAACGGACTTATTTTACCGCTTACATTAGGAACAATACTTGTAGCTTCTAAGAGAAAAGACATTGTGGGTGATTACAAACATGCCCAGTGGTTATTTATATTAGGATGGATAGTTGTTGCTGTAACAGCTGTTTTAGGTTTAAGATCACTTACCGGTATAGCAGCATTGTGGAAATAAACAAGAATTGATGAAAGGAATAATGATATGTATGAAAAGATAAAATACCTTTCTGCAGGAGATAAAGCTGTAGTAATGGAATTCGGCAATGAAATTTCCAAAGAAATCAATGCTAAAATCAGAAATGTTGTAAAACTGATAGATGAAGCTAAAATTGATGGAATAGTTGAATTGTTGCCTACATACAGGTCTTTGATGATTATGTATGACCCGTTAAAGATAGAGTATTCTGATCTAATTTCAACTCTTGATTCTATGAGTAGCAAGCAAGTGGAAAGTTCAGATGAAAAAATTCGAATTGTGGAGTTTCCTACTGTGTATGGCGGAGAATATGGACCTGATATTAACTTTGTTGCAGAACATAACAATATTACTGTAGATGAGGTTATTAAAATTCATACAGGTACGGATTATCTGGTTTATATGATGGGATTTACTCCCGGATTCACATATTTAGGAGGTATGAGCAATAAAATAGCCACACCTAGACTGTCCTCACCAAGAACAAAAATTCCTGCAGGCTCTGTAGGAATTGCAGGGGCACAAACAGGAATGTATCCGTCAGAAACACCGGGTGGGTGGCAGCTGATTGGCAGGACTCCGTTAAAGTTATATGATCCTGACAAAGAGCCTCCGGTTATGCTTAGTGCAGGCGATTATGTAAGATATGTATCAGTAAGTGAAGAAGAATACTTAGAAATCAAAAAACAAGTAGAAGAAGGTACATATGAAGTAAAAGTAATAATTTCCGAAGGAGGTGACCTGCGTGAGTAGCATAAAAGTTAAGAAAGGCGGGTTTTTAACTACTGTACAAGATTTAGGTCGTATTGGTTACCAAAAATTCGGAATGCCTGTTGCTGGTGTTATGGACAATTTTTCATATAGAGTTGCTAATTTCTTGGTTGGAAATAATGAGGACGAGGCTGTATTGGAAGCTACATTAATAGGACCGGAATTGGAATTTGACTGTGATATGTCATTTGCTGTAACAGGTGCAAACATGAAACCTATGCTAAACGGCAAAGAAATTTCAATGTGGGAAAGCTATAAAGTTACAAAGGGTGACATATTATCTCTTGGAGTAGTTACAAGCGGTCTCAGAGCCTATATAGCTTTCAGCGGTTCAATTGAAGTACCTCTCTTAAACAACAGCAAATCAACTTACTTAAAAACAGGAATCGGCGGATTTAAAGGCCGAAAATTGATGAATGATGATGTCTTGGAAATTAAAGTATCCGATAAAATAGTGTACGGAAAATATATGGATCCGAAATATATACCGGAATTCAAAAGAAAAGGTAATGTAAGAGTGGTATTAGGTCCCCAGGACGATTATTTTACGGAAGAAGGTATAAATACTTTTTTAAGTCCCGAAGGATATAAAATAACCAAAGAAGCAGATAGAATGGGATACAGGCTTGACGGAAAAACTATTAAGCATATAGATAAAGCCGACATAATTTCCGACGGTGCTTTATTCGGCTCAGTGCAGGTGCCTGCTAACGGACTTCCTATTATACTGATGGCAGACAGACAAACAGCAGGCGGTTATACAAAAATTGCTACGGTTATATCAACCGACTTACCAATGCTTGCTCAAATGGGCGAAGGCTGTCAATTAGTATTTGAGAAGATAACATTGGAAGAAGCACATAAATTGTATAAAGAGTATGAAGAAAAACTATCTGAGATTGAAAAACAAATAGCAAATTCGCAAAGAGTAATTGAAGCACCTGTTGAAAAAGCGGCATATGTGAACATTGGACCCGTAAGAAGAATGAATATAGTGATAAACGGAGTTAATTACGTGGTAGATGTTCAAGAGATTCAATGAATTCTAGTATACGATTAAGCAAATGAATATATGGAGGTGGACATTATAAACCATAAAATTACCGAAGGTCTTTCAATAACATATCAAAAGCAGACTAATGCTTCTGATGCATATGTTTCAAATACATCTTCAATAGAAAACCTTGTTTCAACTCCGGCTCTTTTGACTATGATCGTTGAAGCTTCTTGCAAAATGCTTGATAGTTTAATTCCACAGCAATGTTTAACTGTTGGAAACCGATTAGAAATTTCTCATATAAATCCAACATTGGTCGGTGATACAATAACATTGATACTTACGGTAGAAAAAGTAGATGGCAATAAGATACTTCTTGATATCGTAGGTGCGGATTCGAACGGAAGGATTTGCTTAGGAAAATATCATAAAGTTATTGTGGAGAGAAACAAGTTGATGGAAAATGCCTATAAAAGGTCGAAAGATTGGCAGTGATACAATAAATGTGCAAGATAGATTAAATAATACTATCAATATTTATAGAAAGGATAAGATAAATGGCTAATAAATATCATGATTTTTCTCCAAAAGAAGTAAGACAATTAATAAGAGAAGAAAAAATTCAAGAACCGACATCCGGTATGTGCGGTGGATATGCTCAAGCAAATCTGGTAATATTACCTAAAAAATACGCAGATGATTTTAAATTATTTGCGGAGTATAATCCTAAACCATGTCCTATACTTGAAATAACCGAACCGGGAAGTTATACTACAACAAAGACTGCAGATAAGGCAAACATCATTACCGATATTCCAAAATATTTTATATATAAAAACGGAGTAAGAGTAGATGAAGTGTTAAATGCAGAAAAATATTGGGGAGACGATTTCGTTTGTTTCCTTATCGGCTGCAGTTTCTCATTTGAAGAAGCAATGATAAGAGAAGGAATTGAAATCAGACATATTTCAATGGGTCGTAATGTTCCTATGTATAAAACAAATATAGAGGCTAAACCAGCCGGAATATTCAAAGGACCATATGTTGTAAGCATGAGACCTATGAAACCCGAGGATGTAGATAAAGCATATGAAATAACAGGGAAATTCCCGCATGTTCATGGTGCTCCGATACATCACGGCGACCCTGCGGAAATAGGAATTAAGGATATCAATAAACCTGATTATGGCGAAGCAGTTATAATAAAAGAAGGAGAAGTACCGGTATTTTGGGCATGTGGAGTTACACCGCAAGCTGCAATTGAAAATGCTAAACCTGAAATAGTTATAACTCATGCACCGGGTCATATGTTTATAACCGATATTCTTAATGAAGATATCGAAAGCATATTCTAGAGGTCAAACAATTAATTATTCGAATATGAAACCCGGCTTTAATAAGTCGTGATAATATATGTCAATTGCCTCAAGGATAGCAGGACAATACAAATAAATCCAAAATATTTAAACCAAATATTTTGGATTTTATTTGTTAGCATTCTTAACTCAGGGTTTATGCCGGTTTTTATTATTGCAAATCACCAATTACTGTACTATACTATAATGAATACAATCAATGAAGCAAAGACTTTGGTCTTTGCATAGGCTTGACAAACCTTATGTTTGTCATCCTGAGCACAGCGAAGAATTGGAGTATATATGAAAGACATTGAATTAGCAAAACAAATATTGAATAATGAAAATAAAACAATAGTAATTGTCAAGGATGGAAAAGTAATTTTTTCAAGTGAAAATAAAGGAATTAAACCTGTTTGTGAAGCTTTTAATGAGCTCAAAGACGAACTTAAAGGCTCTAGTGTGTCTGATAAAGTTGTTGGTAAGGCGGCTGCAATGATTTATAAACATGCTGATATCAAAGAACTAAGCACTAAATTAATTTCTCAAAATGCTGTGGATATTTTGAAAAACACTTCTATTGTGTTTGAATATCAAAAATTGGTTTCATACATAAAAAATCGTGAACAATCAGGAATGTGTCCTATTGAAACACTGTCGCTTGATGTTAATAATATTGATGAGCTGCTTTCAAAAATATCAGACTTTTTAGGAAAAGAAAGAACATTGGTGCTTATAAAACCGGATGCAATTGAAAGAAAACTTATGGGTGAAATAATTTCTGTTTATGAAAAGAATTTTAACATAATTGATATGAAAATGATTAAGCCATCTGTTGAAATTGCAGAAGAACATTATTATGAGCACAGGGACAAACCATTTTTCAATGAACTTATTTCTTATATTATCAGGGGAAATGTGTGCGCATTGGTTATTGAAGGTAAAAATGTAATTGATAGGGTTAGAAAAATTAACGGAGCAACAGACCCAAAAAATGCTGAGCCTGATTCAATCAGGGGAAAATTTGCTTTATCAAAACAGGAAAATTCAGTACATGGCTCAGATTCTAAGGAAAGTGCAGAAAGAGAAATAAAGATTTGGTTCGGATAATAAAAAAGGGACATCTATGAAGGTAATTCTTTGGATAGAATTGAAGAACGTCCTGTATGGGAGGAAATAATGATTAAAGAATTTGAAGGTATTAAGCCAATAATAGATGAAAAAACATACATTGCCGATGGTGCTCAAATAATAGGCAAGGTAACAATAAAAGAATATTCAAGTATTTGGTTTAATACGGTTGTAAGAGGAGATGTAAACTATATAGAAATAGGCAGGTATACAAATATTCAAGATAACAGCGTTGTACATGTTGCCGACGATTATCCGGCAATAATTGGAGATTACGTAACAATCGGGCACAATGCAACTGTTCATGCCTGTAAAATTGAAGACCACTGCTTAATCGGTATGGGTGCAATTATTATGGACGGTGCTGTTATAGGAAGGGGAAGCATTATAGCTGCAGGTGCGGTAGTTACCAACAACCAAAAAATACCTCCTTTTTCTGTTGCCGCAGGAATACCTGCCAAAGTAATTAAGACTGTACCTGAAGAAGATATAATTAAAATACATTCCCAAGCATTAAAATATAAACATGTTTGGTCAATCAGGTATGGTATTATGCCTGATTGCGGCGGAGAGTCATATGATGGCGGGGAAATTATATAGTTATATATTAAATTTATGGAGTAATTATGGTAATCAAGAAAGACTTTTATTATGATTCAGCCGATAAAAAATCAAAGATTCATGCGGTTAAATGGGTGCCTGATGCTGAAATAAGGGGTGTACTTCAAATTGCTCACGGGATGCTCGAGCATATTGACAGGTACGACTGCTTTGCACGCTATATGGCCGAAAACGGAATACTGACTGCAGGAAATGACCATCTTGGACATGGAGATTCAGTGCTTGTTGAAGAAGACCGCGGTTTTTTCGGTGAAGGCGACGGAAATAAGTTAGTAACCAAAGATATGCGAAAATTAAGAGAAATATTGAAGGAAGAATATGAAGGCTTGCCCTATTTTATATTAGGCCACAGTATGGGTTCATTTCTGGTAAGACAGTATATTTCAATATATAATGATTTGAATGGTGCCTTACTCGTAGGAACCGCTTATCAGCCATATTTATCAGTAAAAGCAGGTCTGATAATTTCTAAGTTAATGGCAGTTTTTAAAGGATGGAGATACAGAAGCAAGTTTATAAATAAGCTGACAATCGGAGGCAACAATAAATATTTTGAGCCTGCTAAAACCAAGTCGGATTGGCTTAGCAGGGACGAAGAAGCAGTAGATGCTTATGTTAAGGATAGAAAAATAGATTTTATTTTTACTTTGAATGCTTTTTATTACATGTTTAAAGGAATGCTGTATTTATACGGTAAAGAATACATGAATAAAATACCAAAAACATTACCCGTAATCCTATTATCCGGAGAGCAGGATCCTGTAGGAAACTTTGGAAAAGATGTAAAAAGATTATATGACAGTTTCAAAAAAGAGCTTACCGATGTTACAATCAAGCTTTATAAGGATGACAGACATGAAATATTAAATGAATTAGATAAAGAAAACATATATGAAGATATTTTAAAGTGGATATATGAAAAATCTTCAAAATAAAACAAATTACCAAATTTTCCAACAAATTTCTAAATTTAGTAATGCAGATATCAAAAGATTGTTGTATAATTATAGCATCTTGATTGGAGGGATTTTCATGAAGAAAATCAAAAAAACACTTTTATTGTGTTTAATAATCATTATGCTTACAAATACTCTTGTATTTGCAGATATTAATATAAATGAAAACATCAAGGGTGCCTTGCTTGGAGATTTAGAAGGAGAAATACTCTATGATTATAATATAAATCAACAGTTGGCAATTGCAAGCATTTCCAAGTTGATGACTTATACTGTGATGATGGACAAAGTTTCTGCAGGTGAAATTTCTCTTGATGACGATGTTGTAATCAGCGGACATGCTGCAGCTACGGAAGGCAGCAATTTTGGTATTTTAGCGGGTGAAACAATTAAATTGAGAACCCTGGTAGAGGGAATGCTCATAGTATCAGGAAACGATTGTGCAACTGCAGTAGCCGAATATGTAGGAAAAACTCAAGATAATTTTGTAAACATGATGAATACTAAAGCATCAGAGCTTGGTCTTTTATCGGCAAGCTTTATAAATCCTCACGGTCTGCCTATAAATGATGAAGAAACCGGTCAAAATTATATGTCTGTTTCAGATTTGTACAAGCTGGTGCAACATGTCCTTCGCACATATCCGGAGATTTTGGAAATTACAAAACGACCGGAGCTTGTTATTACCGAAAGAAATTTCAGCAGAGCTGCAACTAATCCTATATTGGGAGTAGTGGAAGGGGCAGACGGTTTGAAGACAGGATATACCGACAAGGCAGGTATTTGTTTGGTATCAACTATGCCGGTCAAAGGAAACGGAATTGACTACAGGCTTATTGGAATAATATTGGGAGCTCAAACTCATGAGGACAGAATAAATAAAACAATTGAGTTACTGGAATACGGGAAAAACAATTTTATAAAATTAAAGTTAACGGATGTCTCTGAAGCAGTTGACAAAGTTTATATATCCAATTCAAAGTCAGGCAAGGTGAATGTATATCCTGCATCAGAATTTAACAAGATAATTAAAACTCAAGACTTTGTTACAACCAAAATAACTTACAATGAAACAGTGAAGGCTCCATTGTCAAAAGGCGAGAAAATAGGAACAATAAGTATTCTTGTCAATGGAGAAGAAATTGGACAGGTTGATGCTACAGTGAATGAAAATATAGAAAAGGCGAATATTTTGGTTAGAATAGTAAGAGCTTTTATAAATTTATTTTAGTATATCAGTATTTTATACTTATCGGTTTATAATATCAATAAGCCGTTTTTAATTGTCATAAACGGTTTGAAACAACGATATTGACAAAGCAATTAAAATGGTGTAACATTTAAAAATAATGTGCATCTGTAGCTCAGAAGGATAGAGCAGTGCCCTCCTAAGGCATGTGTCGGGGGTTCGATTCCTCTCAGGTGCATTTTTTTTATTTATATATTGACAAGGAGTGTACTATGCTATATAATACAGTTACTGTACCAAGTGTACTAATACGCTTGTAACAAATTAACGGGAGAGATTATGAAGGAGATAAAAATAGTTTTAACTCATACAAATACAGTTGTATGTAGAACACTAAAGGCCTTTTCAAAAAAACCATATAATCATATTTCGATATCCTTTGAAAATGATTGCTCTACTATGTTCAGTTTTGGAAGGAAAATTACATGGTTTCCCTTAGTGGGAGGATTTATAAAGGAAGACATAAACAGCGGCGTGTTTAAAATGCATCCTGAAACTAAATGTAAAATATATAAATTTGAAGTAACTGATGAAGATTATGATATTATAATCAAGCGGCTTAATGATTTTCTTGCTAAACCCCATAAGTACAGGTATAGTTTTTTGAATGTTTTTTTAATTCGCTTTAACATACCCTATCAAAGAGAATATCATTTTGTCTGCTCAAGTTTTGTATCTTATTTGTTAAAAGGAGTGATACCCTTTAATAAGGAAATATCACTTATCATTCCGGATGACTACAATAATTTTAACCTTATACCGGAATATGAGGGTCGATTGTTTGAATATGTTAGTAAAAAGGTTGCTTGCGTCAATGCATGATTGGGGGTGTAGTATTGATTCGAATTGATAATGATAATCCAAAAGCTATTTACGAACAAATTTATGATGAAATAGTAAGGCTGATATTTTCTAAATCCTTAAAACCTGATGAAAAATTGCCTTCAGTAAGAGAATTGGCATCAATGATTAGAATCAATCCCAATACTATCCAAAAAGCTTATAAATATTTGGAAGAAGACAATTATATATATAGTATTAAGGGCGTGGGAAACTTTGTAAAAGATGCTGATGAATTAAGGAATCTACATTTAAAGAATATGAAGGATGAATTACAAAAGGTAGTGAAATCCTTAAAGGATCTTGGTTTAAGGAATGAAAGAATAATTGAAATGGTCAGAGATATTTTAACTCCAGGCACAAAAGGAGGCCATGATGTTAACGATTAATAATTTAAGCAAAAAATTCGGAGATTTCCAGGTTTTAAAGAATATAAACATAAATGCCGAGAAAGGCCGGATTTATGGTTTAGTTGGCTCTAACGGTTGCGGAAAAACAACTATATTAAAACATATAATGAAAGTCTACAAACAAGATGAAGGCCATATATCTTTTAACGGGGAAGAGGTAGTGGAAGGCTCGGACATTATTAAAGAATTCTATTTTGTACAGGACACGCTGTACTTTCCCTATCAGTATACATTGAACAAATTATTCCATTATGAAAAGCTGATGTATAATATGTCTGAAGAAAAATTTGAATACTTGTTAAAATACTTTGACATAGATAAAAATAAAGTATTAAACAAAATGTCTAAAGGTCAAAAAAAGCAGGCAGCATTTGTTTTGTCAATAGCAGCTCAGCCTAGACTGCTCTTGCTTGATGAAATTGTGGATGGATTAGATGCAGTAATTAAAAGAAAGTTTTGGGATGTTCTTATAAAAGAAATAATTGATAATAACATGACTGTCGTTATTTCTTCCCACGACCTGAAGGAATTGGATAATATATGTGACAGAGTAGGAATAATGCATGAAGGCAGAATATTAAGAGAAGAAAACCTTGAAAAGATGAAAGAGGATATTAAAAGAGTTCAATTTGCAGTGGAGGGTGAATTTGACCCTGATAAGCTAAAAGAAT
>Ga0255342_1002337_pt1 | contig 23910 bp, 12 predicted proteins | sample wastewater_treat_3_FD_192416 | JGI IMG/M metagenome (GOLD analysis project Ga0255342, IMG submission 192416) | Wastewater microbial communities from Lulu Island WWTP, Vancouver, Canada - plant14 | ecosystem: Engineered > WWTP > Wastewater > Unclassified | place: Canada: Vancouver, British...
TACCTCACCATGGCGCGGCGTATGGCACCGTGGCTCCCCACGCACCTGATCTGGAAGCCCGCGCTGGAACCGGAGGTCGTAGCAGGGCTGGGACACAGTTGGCGTCGTGTCGGTTATGAAGGGGCTATGCCCGCCGCGCGCTTCCTGAAATTGCAAGCCGCCCTGCCGGATGTCGAATGGGTCGACGCCACCGCGCTGATCCAAAGTCTGCGCGCCATCAAATCGCCGGAAGAACAGCACCGCATGCGCGCCGCGATCGCGGCGAACGACCGTCTTTTCGAGAAAACCCTGCAACAGACCACTCCCGGCATGAGTGAATGGGAGATCGGCGCAATCATACGCCGCGAGGCCGAGCGGCTGGGGCAGGGCGAGTCCTTCCCCGCCATCGCCTGCGTGGGACGCAATGCCGCCGAGTGCCACCACCAGCCGGACGACACCGTGCTGCGCCGCGGCCAGCCGCTGCTGGTGGATTTGGGGCTGAAACTGGACCACGTCTGCGCGGACATGACCCGCTGCGTGTCGTTTGGAACGCCGACGCCGCTCTGGCGCGAGATCTATCAGGTCGTACTGGCCGCCAATCGCGCGGCGATACGCGCAATCCGTCCCGGCGTGCCGTGCAAGGCCATTGATGCCGCGGCACGCGATATGATCAAGCAGGCTGGATACGGCGCTTACTTTGGGCACAGCCTAGGACACGGGCTCGGGCTGGAAGTGCATGAATCGCCCAGCTTCAGCACAGAGTGTACGACCGAACTCGCTCCCGGCATGGTACTTACGGTCGAGCCCGGCATCTATCTGCCGGGACGGCTGGGCATCCGCATTGAAGACGTGATCCTCGTCACCAAGAACGGCTGCGAGGTGCTCACCCGCACGCCGCGCGAACTTCCACGCTGCGTGCGGATTTAGGATTTGAAATTTAGGATTTAGGATTTTAGTCCGCCGAAGTGGAAAAACTCCTAACTCCTAAATCCTACCTACTAACTCCGCGCAGGGCGCGGCTAGGGCATCGAGATCCTCAGCCGCAGGAAGCGGCGCGGAGCGTCGGTCACTGGTATATCGTGGCGGAAGGTGTACCAGAGCCATGTGCCGTGATCTTCGGGAGGGAGCGGCATCGAAACGCCTAGCTCTGTCCAATCCTGAACCAGCAGATCGTCGCACGCCTCGACGGTGAAGATCACGTCGGTGGCCAGCGGGTTCTTGCGGTAGGAGAGCGTCAGGTACCCCGCCGTGACCCCGCCAGTCATGGCTAACCCAACATCGGGCCACATCGGATCAAGCGCCATGGCGTACTCCAGCCAGTTCACCAGACCATCGCCGTCTGGATCGGCGGTCATGCCGATGATCGTCTCATTGGTAACGCCGGAGCCGAAATTATCGAGCTGCCAGGCCGTGTACCCGCCGGTTGGCGCATAGGTCCCGGTGATCTCGATGTCATCCAGGCAAACTCCCTTGCCCCATCTGGCCACGCCATCAAACGCGATGACATACGCGGGCGAGGGCGAAGGCAGCGACACCACCACGTTGCTCCATGCCGGCACGGAGGTCTTGATCGTGAGGATCGGCGTCCACACATCTTCAGCGGCGTTGGTCTTGACCAACACGCGCACCTCATCCCGGCCTTTATCGGGTGCCATGCACAGCCAGAATGAGAGCTGCGGATCGGTCATGTTCTCACCCATGTCCAAGGTAGGCGAGATCAATCTTACCTGTTGTGCGGATGTGGACATCGACCGCAGGTACAGGTTACGAGTTCCGCTGTGTGCACCGGACGGCGTACCAGACGGGCTGCCGTTCCCGACGTACCACTTCAAAGAACTGCTGGCGGTCATATTCACTTGTGACCATCCAAGCGGCAACTCGGAGCTGCCCTCAAAATCTTCAACCAAGGGCAGGCGCCGGAAGTTGGTCACGGCAAGCGAGAAGGCGTTGGTGCTCGCCAACCCCATGGCGTCAACCACGCGGATTGTCACCGCCTTTTGTCCCGCTGCTGTCGGCACGCCGTCCAGCACACCATCTGCGGCCAGCGACAATCCCGGAGGCAACGTCCCGGAGACAAGCTCCCAGGTGTACGGCTCGACGCCGCCGACAGCTTGCAACGTTTGCGCGTACGCCACGCCGAGATTGGCACCCGGCAACACCTCGAGCGTTGTGATGATCGGCGCAAGGGAGCCGTCCGTCACGCGCACATTGTCGATACACACACCATGACCGAAGCGCGAAGTGCCTTCGAAGGCCAAGAAGTAGTTCGTAGAGGGATCGGGCAGGTCCAGTGAACACAGGGTCCATTCAGGCACGTTGTTCGTGTAGGTAGCCAGCAGCGTCCAGTCTGCCGCTACGGAAGATTTGACATACACACGCAACTCATCCTGCTGCGTTGATACGCCGTCATACAATTCGCGCATGCAGTGCCAGAACTCCAGCCGCGGCGTGGCAGGCGCCGCCCCCAGATTGATACCGTTTTTCGTCACCAGGCGAGTCACCTGGTCGGTCTTTTGATCATCCCACAGCACGGCGTTGTAGGCACCCTCGTACGCCTGCTCGGGCAGATGGATGGTGTCACCATTACCGCCACCATTCTGGAAGGCCCAGAGCAGCGTGTTGGTCATGGTCTGCTGTATCCACCGCTGCGGCGTCATACCGCCAGTTTCAAAGCCTTCACTGAACAGCGCCACACGCGGCATCGCGACTTCAAGGGTAAAGGTTTTCACGAGCGGCGGTACGGCATCGCCGACATCCGTGAGAACCACATTGAACGCGCGGGTTTCCAAGTTTGAGGCGATTCCGCTGATGACGCCATTGGTACTCAGCGAAAGCCCTTGCGGCAACTCCGCCCCCGCCTCCAATTCGAAGGAGTACGGCCCGATCCCGCCTTCCGCGCTCAAGGCATACTGGTACGGCTCTCTGGCGAATGCGTCGGGCAGTTGGTCGGGGGTCTGCCAAGCAAGCGGGTAGTACGCCTCCTCGACGCGGACATCGTCGATCTGGACGCCGTAACCGTTGCGTGCGACGCCCTCGAAGCAGAGATAGTAGGTGGACGAGGGGTTCGGTAAAGTGATCGTCTGCTGCCGCCACCGGTTAACGGCTGACAGATACGTCTTCAACAGGGTCCATTCATCCTCATGCGCACTCTTGTAGTAGACGCGCAGATGATCCTGAAACACACTCTTCGGGGCCATAGCGTGCCAGAAACTAAGCTGCGGGAGCCTGACATCCGCCGGGAACACGATACGCGGCGAGATCAGGCGAGTCACACACGGTCCAAAATTGTCCGTGACCAAGACCGCGCTGTTGGTGCCGCGGAAGGCGCTCGGCGGATGGGCGGTACCGTTACGGTACGTCCAGCGCAGGGAGTTTGTCACAAATTCTTGCTGCCAGCCGGACAAGAAACTGGCGGGTGGTTCTTCGAACGTTTCAAGAACCGGTGTCTGCCAAGCAGGGAGGATGGAAAGATGGAAAGTGTTGGTGTCGGCCTGGCCACCGGCATCGGTCACCGTGATATCAAACTGGACGGTCTGCTCGGTATCGGGCATGCCGCTGAGCACCCCGGTCTCGCTCAGGAAGAGCCAAGGCGGCAGGGACGAGCCCTCCAAAACACCCCAAACGAACGGTGTGCCGTATCCCGTCGCGCCCAGCTTAAGCTCGTACGGCGTCCCGATCCGGCCCGTCGGCAACTGCGACGGCGTTGCAATATCCGGCGGGTCCACCTGAAAGACAAACGTCATGACCGGACCGCTGGCGCTAAACCGCTCGGCCTTAATCCGTGAACGGGTGCCATCCCACCAACGTGCGCTAGGCACCGTCTGGTCGGAAAAGCGGTTTTGATAGCCGGATGCGGGATTGCCTTCGTAGTACAGGTCTTGCGCGTCGCCGCTGTTCGCGTTGTATTGGAAATGCCATTCCCCGTCAGCCTGCATCAGCGTACACTCGTAGTTCAGGTGCCTAGTGTTGTATTCCAGACTTTGGTTGTCGCGGTCTCCCAGTTCGTCGATATGCCAGATCGCGATGCCGGAGCCCGGGATGAGGGCATCACGTCCCTCCTGCTGGCGGTTCTCGAAGAGGTAGTATTCGGTATCCACACCCGGCTTGACGACGCGATAAAACTTGTTGAAGCCGGGCTCGCCAAGCGTGGCGGTCAAGGATGCTGAGACGTATTTCCGCCATGAGACCTCCTCGATTTCAGCCCAGCCCGAGGCGTACTTGAGGTACGCGCAGACCTGAACCGGATTAGGGCCGTGTCCGCCCGAGTTCATCAGGCAGAACCCACCGGCGCCCCCTCTTGAATCATAATCATAGTCATAGAGGTCGGGATACCCGCACAGCATGTGACCGTTTTCATGGCAGAAGGTGCCGAGTTCCAGCGTCTCCCCAATGTCGGTGATCTGGTATCTGTAGATTTTTTTACCGTCGCCGAGATCTTGCGGCCCCACCCTATACAAACTCCATGAATGAGGCCACAGACCCCACGACCACACGCCACCGTTGCCACCGGCGTAAAAGACATTACATGCGACAAGCTCACCGTCGTCTTCCACCGATAGTGACTCGAAGGTAGGCAGGATTTCGGTTTGGTAATTGGGCTGCGCCCTTAAAATCGCGATGGCGTCCCTGATCAGGATATTGGCTTGATCGCCAGCCTCCTTGGAGGTGTCACAGTAAAAGCTGTGCGGCCTTTCCATGCGGACGTACGCGGTGACCACGTTGGTATAGGTCAACAATCCGCCGGACACATCGTAGTAATACTCCTTGACCGAGCCGTTGTTGCCGTATCCGGTGTAGCCGTCGCCATTGCAGAACTCATGGACATCCTCGCGCGGCACGATCGCCTCTGCGTCAGGAAAGTCAATCAGCAGACAGAGCCCGACCTTGGTGCCGGTCGTGGTGAAACCGGGCGGGGCCATCACCGAGATACCTCCGGCCGCCTGTGCGCGCAACAGTTGCAACTGGCCCTTGCGCTCCTGCCAACGACGCCGGATCTGCATACCGGCGTCCCAGCGTTCGAACCGCTGCCGCGCCTGCTCGGCGGCGGCAACGGGAGTAATGCGCAGGTGCTGCGGCAGTCCGTTCAGGGCCGGATCGTCACGACCGACCAGCAGGCCGGTCGAGATCAACTCGGTTTCGTCCGCCGACAGCCGCGCATAGGTGTACGCCTTGGTTGCCTCGTCCCATACGATCGTATAGCCCCGATGCTCGAAGACCGCACGGAACTCGTCGCCCTCGCCCCACACCTCGATCTGCCTGCCGTCGGGCTGCGTGAATCGGAAGGTTTTGGCAAAGGGCGCAGCCGACGCGCAGGCAGCGGCCAACGCCCCGATACACAGGACAGCTAAAACTCTGTGTTGCATCTGTGCCATAACACTCCGGGAGAAGAGGGCGGCTGACGCCGAACGCCAGCCGCGCCCGTACTATTTTCTCAGCCGCACGCGGAAGAAGCCCTGCGCCGGGTCAATGTCTGACGCCGCCGCCTCGATCTGGCTGGTCAGGCTCTGAACGCCGTCCAAACTCACTGTACCGCTCTGCACCACCCGCCACTGCGGATTTGCCAGACTCGGCGTGTACAGCAACTCGTAGATTACCACCTCAGGCGTGAGGCTCTGCGTCGTTGCGTCAGCACTTCTCTCAACCCCGACCGACCATGTCACTTCGGGCAGACCGCTAGCGAACGAGAGGTCGATCAGCCCCAGACTCAGCTTGTCGGCCGGGTTAAGCCCCAGAGCCACCTTGGCGCCGTCGGTAAACCCGTCGGCGGCGGTCGAGGCCGAATTCGCGTCCGACCCCAGCAACAGTTCGTGCAGATCGCCCAGTCCATCGCCGTCCTGATCCGTCGTGCCCAGCGCGAGCATCTCGAAGAAACCAGGGGTTGGGCCCGAGAACGCGCTGGAAGCCGGATTGTACCCGGGGGCGCCCGCCGCGCCGGCGGGTGCCGGCCCAATATAACCGGGGAAGCCACCCGCCTGTTCGTACTCCCAAGCGTCCGGTATCCAGTCTTGATCGGTGTCAGCATCCTCGATCACGATGTCCACCTGCGGCGCAGTCGCGCCGTAGTACACTTCCACAGGACGCGCCGTGTAAGGCCGTTCCACGTCAGCGCCATAGTAGTTCGCGTAGCCCCACGACTCCCACGGGTCGCGCACGCCGTTCTGGTTGTGGTCGATGTAGGCGCACAGGTAGTAAGGTCCGACCGCGCTGCTCGGCCGCAACCCGTAGAGACGCGCGTTGACAACCGGTGCCGCGAGCGTTGTGAGCGCTGCGAGATCGGTTCCGTCCAGCGTGTACTCCGCATCCGGCAGCCCCGTGAACGCGGCCGTGCGGTACACCTGGACCTTGACACGGCCACCCAGCATGCCCGTGGCCGGCCCGTAGTACTTAACGCGCGCTTCCACCGAACCATATCCGGAGGACTGCATCGGTGCCTTCGTGCTCAGACGGAAGGGCCTCGGAACCGACCAGCCGCCGCTAATATCGCTGAACTTGGCGTTCATGGCGGTCACGCGCCAGTAATACACCGTGTCGTCCGCCAGGAAGATCTGACCGTTCTGCCCCGGCAGACGCGAATTCGCGTAAATCGGCGCCTCCCAGACGAACTCGCCGTTCTCATTACGCGGGGGCACGGGCATCGGACCGGACGAATATATCACCTGCGTGCCCGCCGAGTTACGACAGACCTGGAGCGCGAACACCGGATACTTGGTTTCGGTGCCGACCGGCAGCCGCCACCTGAAGGTCGGCCGCGCCGAGTACACACGCGCACCGCCGATCGGGGCAACATTCACGGCTTGAGCCCGCGTCTCGTCGAACGTGTTGGTGAAGGACGCAATCGCGCCATTCGTGGGCGTGGCCTCATTGCCCACGAACACCTCGTATGACGCATTCATGGAGTTCACAGGGCCATTGACCAGGCCCCAGTCCAAGGCGAGGCCGCCCTGCGCCCAAAAAGAGCCTTCATGCAGCCACGCGCCCGCGCGGAGCACCCCATCGAAGACATCGCGGGAATAGGTTTTATTGCCGTTTATGCTGGTCCGGCGGATACGCACGCGCTGTTCAGGCGCACCACCTTGTCCGCTGTCACCCTCGCCTTCGCCGGCCACAGTCCCCCTGAAGACGTCCTCGGAGCGCACGCCCGAGGGGATCGCCATCCGCACGTATCCCTGCATATAATCGGTCAGTTCAATGGTGACCTCGTTACGGTCCCAGCCGATCCGCGTCGCGGCAGGATGCGACATTCCGCAAGGCTCGCCTGGGTCCCATACGCCGTTGTTATTGCCGTCCAGGAAAGCGAAGAAGTAGTTGTCGCCCTCACGGAGATAACCGGTCGTCGCGGCCCCGAGGAAGAGACGTTTCGGCCAGTTCTCTAGCGGACGGTAGGCATAGTTCAAGACCCCCCACCACTGCCCGCCATCAAGGGCCACTTCCGCAAAGGCCGCCAAATCCAGCGTGTAAGCGCCGGTGACATAGTTGATCGTGCCGACTGCTCGACCGGCGCCTAACAACAGGCCCTCCCGATCAGACAGGCCCACATTCCTGATGCCGTTGGTCCAAACATTCGCGAACACCAGTCCGATGGATCCGGGCTGCACGCTCCCCGGCGCCAGAGTGCCGGAGATCGTGCGCGGTCTCCACTCGCCGAGCGATATCGAACCTGCGGCGAGCGACGCCGAATCTTCGGCACCTGTTCCCGGCGAGATGAGGAAGGTGGCGTCGGGGTGCCCATCCAGTGCGACATTCCCGAAGGCCTGAATCACGACGGGCGCCTCGTCCCTAAGCCCGCTGTAGCGCACCAGCACCTCGACGACGGGGGTCGGGAACTCGTGACGCGACAGCCCCAACTGCCCCGCCAGCCCCGTCTTTACGACGCTCGTATGCTGGTCGGGACGCACATCGTTCCGTGCAGCCGAATAGCGGGCCTCCGCCCAGTTCGACCAACCGTCTTCGTCATTGTCCAAGTGCGCGTCATAGACCCCCGCCGAGACCTTGTCGATCGGGAACTGATTCTCCCACGCATCCTCCATGAAGTCATGGTCCGAGAATATCTCGCCCAGGTAGAGCGATCCTTTCTTCAGGAAGTAATCCGAAACCGTTTGCGTGGTGCTGAACAGGCGCGGACTGACCACGGGGCCCCCGTCGGAGCTAGAGATCAGATACTCGGCATAGTTGCTGAGTCCGTCGCCGTCCGGATCACCGTACGTGCCATTCTCTCCTGTTCTGTCGTTCGGATTCAGGCCGTACAACTGCTCCCACCAATCGGGCATGCCGTCCCCGTCGGAATCCGCGACCTGAGGCGGGCCACTCGGCGATCCCAGCGTATCACCGGGACGGTAGCCCGCAGCCAGATCACGCAAATAGCGCTCGCCGTTGGTCATGCCGGTACCGAGCGGATCGCCGTACCAGCCATCCGGGCCGTCGCCGCTGGTTTTATCCAACCCGTAGAGATCCTCCCACCAATCGGGCAGGCCGTCGTTGTCGGTATCGACAGAGGCGTCCGCCCAGTTGCTGCTGGCACCCTGATCATCCCACATCTCGTCTGTCTGCTTGGCCCAGGCCATACCCAGCGGCAGCAGGTCGCTCTTCATCTCGGTGCCTCCCGGCGGCGTCGAGACATACCACACCGAGTGGGGGTCGTTGCTGAACGGGAAGCGGTTGTCCTCCGACACGCCGCCCGTGCTGTTGGTCGTCCAATAGACCGAGCTGAGTCCCTTGCCGGACGGATCGGAGAGGTGGTCAACGCCGTTCTCGATCCACGGGATATATGAGTATTCCGTATAGACCTGGCTCTTCAGTTCGCTGTACAGGTCGTTCCACCACGGCACGGGCACGCCGCCGCCCGGCTTGTTGATCGTCACACTGGGGCTGGTGAACCCACGCGGCGCAGTCGCAACATGCGCCACATCAGCAGCGCTGAAGAGGTTGTCGAACGTATAGTGGTAGAGCAGCTCCGGCATCAACTGCCGCGGGTTGCCGGCCACGCGCGAATAGCCTTGACCGCTCTGCCGTGCGACCGCCTCGCGGTTGCTAAGGAGATCAGCCTTGAGATAGCGCTTGCGATAATCAGCCTGAATCTCTGCGGTAGCACGGGCACCGTCCCAGATCCGGACCTCGTCCACATAACCCTGATAGAAGCTGGAGTACGCATCCCATGAGAGCATGGCCGGATTATCATTGGCCGCACCAACAACGATAGTGCTTGGCGTCACCACCTGATGGGTGGTTTGCGTGGTACCACCGGGCTCAGGATCGATTGCAAAACTGACCGTACCGTTGGCCGGCATCAGGTCCGTATCGACAACATCCTCCTCTTGGCCGTTGATCAGCAACGTGAAGCGTCCCGTACTACCATCCATGCGGGCCGCGATATGCACCCACTCGTTGAGTTTGAGAGAGCGGCCTTCGGCAATGACCATGCCGGTTTCGTCATCGTGCATGCCGGCGTTGTCGAAGCGGGCGAAAACACGCCCGGAGCCGCCTTGGATGCCGATCTGGAAGTTACGGCGGACAAACGCCGACGGTGTGCCGAGATCCGACTGCGTATAGACGATAGGCCGCTCGATCAGCACCTGCGTTTCGTCCTTGAGGGCTTCCGGTTTGGCCCACAGCTCCACCGTGAAGCTCAGCAACGACCACGGACCGTAGCTGAACCCGGTAAGCGTCTGCGCAGCCGACTGGACACCGTCCAGCCACAGCGCTTGGCGACGGAAAGGATCGTCGTGATCCTGAGGATCCGATTTGCCGCTGGGGCCCTGTAGCAGTTCGGCCTTGTCGGAGACGCCGTCGTTGTCCGTGTCGAACCCTTCCGTCATCTCAAAGTCGAACATCTGGTAGTCGATTGACAGCGGCCGCGTGCCAGGCCAGAAGAACATGCGCGGGGCACTGGCAGAAGCACCATACGGCCCGTAGAAGCGCACGGTCAGGCTCTCTGGACTAAAGGTGCCTGGCTCTGGGAAGAAACCGAGGTCGGTCATCCAGAGTGGCGTGGGATCGGTATTGGAGTGTTCTGGCACAGCCGTATTGGCCAAGAGCATCTCTTCGAAGTTGTTCAAGCCATCGGCGTCCGGATCAGCATACGGCATGCCAGCCAGCCACGGATAGGTCATAAAGTCCATGGGCAGGCCGGCCCCCCAGTCATTGCCTATGGGTAGCGAACCGTAGTCGATGGTCCAGCCACCGTCCTTGATGTACGCCCGGCCGACGCGGTCGTCCAGACCGCTGCCCAGAACACCCGCACCGAGAATCGGGTTGAGGCCGTGGAACATCTCATAGTAGTCGTCCATGCCGTCCAAGTCGGTGTCGTGATCACGCGGGTCTGTGCAGACATACCGGTTGGCATGGCCCACCGGCAGCAATATCCAGAGTTGCGGTCTCTTGTCTCCCCACGGGTAGCGGGCGACGTCCCACGTGTTGCTGACCAGCGTGAAGAGGCTGGAAGGATGGAACGTGTCGTCAATCGGCACGCCGACCTGAGCCATCCCCGACCTTGAATTGGCGGCGGTGAGGTCGTTGGTCGGAACGTCATAGCGGAAGTGACGCACCGCTTGGACGTAGTATTCCTGATAGTTCAGAAGGCCGTCCTTGTCCCAGTCCTCGTCGGCGTCGGCGACGGTGCCGTCCATACCGTCGGGGAACGTTTCGTCGGGGGAGAATTCAGCCTCAAAGGCATCGGGCAGACCGTCCAGATCGGTATCCACCGAGCAGGGATTCAGCCCGCCGCCGACGATACAGGTCGAGCCGTCATCGGTCGGCGCACCGTACATGAAGGCGCGCTCGGCGTTGTCGTTCAGCTTGTCGCCGTCGGTGTCTTTCGCCCACGGATCGGTCGGCCAGAACTTATTGATCCAGCTCGCGTCGATGTCAGGGCGGGTGATGGTGACCGTTGCCAGACCTGCGCCGTAGAGCGCCGGATTCGCATAGCCGACCACCGAGTCCGTGCCCGCGAATTCACGCTGGACGGAGAGTCCGTCGCCCACCGGATCCTCGGGCAGGTCCAAATCGTCATCGCCGTCTTCGGCCGACCACGGCGAGATACCCATCTCATGGGTGCCGGGACAGCACGCAACATAGAGTTCCCAGCCGTCCGGCACGCCGTCCGCCAGTGCCTCGGAGGCATCCGTGTCCGGTGTGAGCGGATGGGTCGACCAGCGCGCCCAGTCGGCCGTCTTCTCGGCGACCCTATGGGATCCGCCGATGCTCTCACCCGCTCCGGCAAGGCGCAGTTCGGACATGAACTTCATCAGCAGGTATTCGTCGAGCGACGTGAAGGGACGCGTGTTGGCCGCATCGCTTTCAACCCAGACGCCGAAGCGCTCGAAGCCCGGCGCACTGCTGATCTCAGCCCAGCCCTCCGGCGCGGGATGGTTGCGCGCATGGTCCGGCATACGCCCGACCGAGCCGCCCCAAGCCGTGCGCGGATCGAAGCCAAACTCGTGATAGACCTGGAAGTGCAGGATGAGCGCGTTGACCGGGACCGCCTCAATATCGCCGTCCAGATTCACGCCCGTAACCGGGCGGCCCACGGCGATCGGCGTGGTTTCGTTCGTGGAGCCGTAACGGTACCATGTCGTCAGGTTGCCGTTGGCGTCCTCCAGATAGGTCTTGCCATCCAGCGCGGTCACCAGCTCGCGCTTCACCACCGAGATGGCCATGTAGTCGCCGTCCGGATTGTTGTAGATGGGATTAAGCGCGTCACGGGCATTGGTCGGATCAAGACCGCGCATGATCTCCCAGCCGTCGCATATACCGTCGCCATCGGTATCCCAGTGGATCGGGTTGGTACCGATGGTCATCTCTTCGAAGTCGGTGAGCCCGTCGCCATCAAGGTCACGCTCCTCGATCTTATCGGTCGCCGCAACGAGCGGGTCGAACTTCAGATAGATATCCGTCCACGGGATCTCTATGCCGGTCGCAATATCCAACGGATTGTAACGCACGCCGCTGATCTGGTTCACCAGCGAGTTGTACCAGAAGAAATACTCCCAACCGTCCGGATAGCCGTCGCCGTCCGTATCCTCCTTGGTGGGGTCGGTCGGGCGTTCAGCACCCTTGGTCGCCGGCTGCGTCTGCGGGCCGATCAGCTCGCCGGCTGCCTCCTCCTGAGGCGACATATCATCGTCCGAACCGTAATCGATCCGGTTCAGGCCGGGGTGGTAGCCGCGCACTTCCAAATAGGCCGTGAAGGGCCGTCCGACGGTCCCGAACACATTCCCCATGCCACCGATAATGCCGCCCTCGTCACCTGCCGCACCCGGCAGGAAGTCGTTATCGCCGTTGTAGTCGGCCGCGTTCTTCATATCGCCGCCGACCAACTCGGGCAGACCGTAATAGTTGGCGATGAGGTCGGGGATACCGTCATTGCTGATATCGCCACAGTTATCGGCGGGGCGCCACTCGCGGCTGAAGATGGCTTGCACGGCGATTGTCGCGGTTGCTGCCGGCGCAGAGCCTTCTCCTCCTCCGCTGCCGCCGCCACCGGTATTGCTCTCGGGCAGGGAGATGATCACGGTCGGCTCCGCGACGGAAGCAAGCGCCTGAGGAGCCCCCGCAAACGCCTCCGCGGAGCCGTACCACACGTACACAAAGCTGTCGTACTGCATCAGCGGTCCGGTCGGCTGACCCGGGGGGGTCGTGTTGCCGGGGAGGCCCGTCGCCCGGGCGATGTAGTTTGTGACTCGGTAGGCGACAATGTCGCCAGCGCTGTTAGTTGACGTCTTATAGGGCACCGCCACAAGCTCGGCCGAGATAGCCTTCGGGTCATAGCGGAAGTGGTAGACATCGTTCTGGATATAGCCAGAAGCCGCATCCGGCGAGATGATCATGCCGTAGCCGAGGCCCGGCGCACTGGCGTATGTGCCGCCGAGGATCGGCCCGATCGGCGAGACGTTGACCTGCTTGGCCGGGTCCACACGGATCTTGAAGTAGACCTCATCGAACCCGCCGTCCTTGTCTTCGGCGGTCACATGAATGGTCTTTTCGCCGAAGCCGGAGTAGCTGTGAGTGATGGTGCCGCTCTTGCCGTACCTAACGTCGAACGAACCGTCATCCCAATACCATGTGACGCACATGTTGGTGCCGATCCAGTCCGGTCTCACGTCTTCGATGTTCCAGGAGAAGGCATGGTCGGTATCTTGAGCGATGAACAAGACCGGATCTCCCTGAAGGTCCGATCCCCTCGGCGACTTAATCACCGGATCCTCGTTCAGGATGCGCACGGTGGCGGGGACGAGGCTGTCGCCATAGAAATCCACTGCGCCAGGCGTCGCGATCACAACAGGCGAGATCGTAAACCCTTCGTTCAATGATCGTTCGGTACCGTCTTTGGTGCTGATAAAGACCCGCCGCCAGGTCTCACCGGGGAGGAAGCGCACCGTGTTTGTACTTAGAGTCAGGGTGCCGTTGACCGTCGAATTAATGGGCGCCACATCCAGCCTCACTATCACGGCATTCGTGAATTCCGCCGTGAGATAGACATCGACGACGCCCTGATCGAAGGCGCTCGCCTCGGAGATGAAGGGGGTCGCCTCAACGCGGACCGTGGGCGCTTCGGTCACATTGACCCAGAACGTTACCTCCCCTGATACGCCACCGTCCTTGTCTTCAGCATAGACAGTGACAAGCTGAAGGCCGGTCTCCGTGAAGGTGTGATTGATCGAACCGACGGCGTACCCGTTTCGATTGGAGTAGGCCAGCGCTTCAACAAAACCACCGCCGAAGTCCCAGTAGGTTTTGATCGGATTGAGGTCAGCGTTGACGTCCGCGACCTCAAAGGTGAAGGTCTTGGACACCGAAATCGGCATCAAGAAGCTGTTGGTGATCTGGTTGACATACCGGCCTAAAATGCGCGTGATGGAGGGCGGCACGTTCTGGATGGGCACAGCGCGCTCGTTCACATCGAAGATCTCCGACGCGAGCGCATTGGTGATGACCGGCTTGAAGGTAAGGTAGCCCATGCTGCTGAGGGCATCGCCGTCCAGAATCCTGAACCCCAAGAAAGCGGGGGTGTTCGTCGCGCCCCGAGAGATCTTGACCGGCCCCAAACTGTTGAATAACACGTTGCTCTGGTCGGGGGGGTCGATCTCCAGCCAGACGTCGAGGTTCTCGTGATAGCCGCTTGACAGCCTGAATGAAACCGAGCCGGTGCCATTGGTCTCGTCAAAGTTGGGCAGACTGAGCACCGGTTCGATATAAGGTCTGGGCGTGGCGGCGAGGGCGTTCACCTTGAAGGTGACAGAGGATGATTGGCCATCCTTGTCCCTAGCGCGCACCAAGACGTTGTAGACGCGGGCCTGCTGGTACATGTGGGTGACCGTGCCTGTGACACCGTTTCTCGTGACCGGGGTGGTGCCATCATCGAAGTCCCAGGTAATGGTCATGCCGGTGGCCATGTCGGCCGCGACATCCCGGACATCCCAGGTGAACGGGATCTCCTGCATGGTGAGCACGGTTCTTTCCGATTCGTCGGGCTCCGTGATGGTCGGTGCCGCATTGTTGATCTTGATCTTCGCCACGGACGGGGCGTTGGGGAAGTGGTTGCTGGCGACTGGATCGAGGATCACCGGCGTGATGGTGACCCCATCCACACTCGTCGGGTAGGTACCGTCGGCGGCGGCAAAGAAGATCTGGGCCGACTGGGTCGCGTTGCTGGGAATCACGACGGTGTTGCCGGGCAGGTTCTGAAACACGATGTTGCTGGCGTTGGGCGAGAGTTCCAGCCGCACCTCGATGTCCTCGTCATAAGGCTCGGAGAGCGTGACCCACAGCCGGTTGGTCGCTTGGTCCGATTCTGTGAACGTTACGTAGCCGGCCCCGTCCGGCACCAGCGAGTTGTCGAGGGCGACACCCACCGTCGGCGGCGGGGCCGGGGTCACGGTGACCTGCTTGGTGATGTAGTTGGTGACGCCGGGCGTGATCGTTTGCGAACGACTGAGATAGATGAGCGCCACGCCATTGCTCTTGCCGTAAATGCTGAAAGTGCTCGCGCTCGTGCCCGGCAACAGCGGCACTTCTTTCGAGGGCTGCCCCGGCTCCTGCCCGACGATCTGCGCGATATTGGTATTGCCTGACCACACGTAGAGCGGCACGTTGTTGGAGACCGTCTGGCCCGTCGAGGTCTGCACTCGGCAGTTCGGCAGTGTGGTCGTCGCCGGAACCTCCCACGTCCCGTCATCGAACTCGACCGTTTGCAGGCGGATGTTGGCTTTGGCGAGTGTAGGGTCGGCAATGTGCGCCGTGTCCTGATGGATGCGCCAGACGGCGTTGCTGTTGGAGGACGACATGGTGCGGATCCGCCAGAGATGGTCATTCGCGAACTGGTAACTGCCACCCGGGTCTGAGGAGCCCGCGTAGCCGAACAGCGTCATCGGCAGCGCCATGTCACCGGGTTGCACCTCGTATTCGAACTCGAGGAAGACCGCCCCTGTTGGTGCCGAGCCCGCTCGGCCCATCTCCCTGAGTTTGGCGTACACCGACGTCCCGCGTCCGGTCACGATCTGTATCATGAGCGGGTTGACCACTTCATCGACTTCCTGATTGCCTAACCCATAGACACCGGGGACGTACTCTTTGACGAACGTCTCGTTGAGGCGAAACAGAGTGATGCGGAATTTAACCGGTTCGCCGGGCGTTCTGATCGGCGCCCCATATCCGCCTAGCGGCTCTTTTTGGACGCTCCAGATGTCTCCGTAATAACTTTGCGCCAGGGCTGTCGAGGCAACCATCAACATCCCGCAGGCCGCGAACGGAACCGACAGCCTTTTCAACACATTTTTCATGCAGCTCATGTTCATGCGTATTCTCCTGATTCTCAACGTAAATCAACGTCGTCCGGAACCGCCCGGCGCGGAAAACCTACTCCTTACTGTCGCCCCTGTGGCGTCGCCGGAACCGCCCGGCCCTCCGCCACCGCCTTCACGTCGCGCGCCTCGGCCTCCATGCGTCGGCGGACCTTATCCCGCGCGGCCTGCATCGCTTTCTTGATCTCGGCTATCGCGCGCTCGTTCTCAGCCTCAAGCGCCTTCCACTCGGGACGCTTCGCCAATTCCTTTTTGACAGCCTCGTCATCGGCTCCGGGCGGTAGCGACGCGCGGGCTTCCGCAATCATCGCCTCCATCTTCTCGACCACCACCGAGCGTGCCGCTGCCGCCTGGGTCTGTTCACGGCGGCTCTCGACCAATGCCTTGACGTAAGCGGGATCCTGCATGCGATTGGTGATCACGGCCTCAAGGGCTGATTCGGCGCTTTGCTCTCCCAGCCCCTTGTCGGCACGGCGCTTGCAGCCCGCCGCCACCGCTAACACACACATGAAAAGCATTGACACAGTTCGGGCCTTATCCACGCAAACCACCCGCCCGGCGGCACCTGTCATGCGTTTTCCACTCAAAAACCCAACCATAACCGTCTCTTTCAGGTCAAATCAAGGCGTCTGCCGCACCTCGTTAAAGTTGATGTGCACACAGCCCCGTCATTTTTCGATGGTAGCACGAGATAAACCGGACGGGCAAGGCCATTTTGCAAAAAAATATCTCCTTTCGGATTGCCTACTCCCGTAGGCATGCGTTATAGTGGACGCACTTATGGCTGAGGACCGAACCAACAACGTCGCCTCCGGGACACTCGTGCTCGCTGATGGCGAAAACCAAGAGAACCTTTTCCGCGTCCGCCGCACCAAGCTGCTGGTGATCAGCGGCCCGCTGCAGGGGCGGGAGTTTGTCCTGAACCGCGATACCTTCACGATCGGTTCCGGCAACCACAACGACCTGATTATCGAGGACTCCACCGTCTCCAAGCGCCACTGCGAGATCGTGGTCGAGCAGTCCGGCTACCTGATCCGCGACCGCGGCAGCACCAACGGCACCTTCGTCCAAGGCGTACGCGTCTCCTCCGCCCACCTCGCCCCGGGCTCCGAGATCCAACTCGGCAAGACCCGCATCGTCTTCTGCCCGCTCCAAGAGGCCGCCGACATCCCGCTCTCGCGCAATGAAGCCTTCGGTGCCATGCTCGGCCGCTCGGTGCCGATGCGCCGCATCTTCTATCTGGCCGAAACCTACTCCCCCGCCGACGTGACCGTCATGATCACCGGCGAGACCGGCACCGGCAAGGAGATTCTGGCCGAGGAGATCCACAACCACTCCAGCCGGCGCGACAAACCCTTCATCGTGATCGACTGCGCCGCCATCTCCAAGGAACTGATCGAAAGCGAACTCTTCGGCCACATCAAAGGCGCCTTCACCGGCGCCAACGCCGACCGCCAGGGCGCCTTTGAGCTGGCCGACGGCGGCACCGTCTTCCTCGACGAGATCGGCGACCTCTCGCCCGACCTCCAGCCCAAGCTGCTGCGCGTGCTCGAAAAGCGCGAGATCAAGCGCGTCGGCTGCAACAAGGTGCGCAAGATCGATGTCCGCATCATCTCCGCCACCAACCGCAACCTCGCCAACGAGGTCAACGAGGGCCGTTTCCGCGAGGACCTCTACTACCGCCTCTCGGTGGTCCACCTTGAGTTGCCCCCGCTGCGCCGCCGCCGCGAGGACGTGCCGCTGCTGGTCAAAAAGTTTATCGCCGACCTGCACGGCGAAGACGCCATCAGCCAGCTTGCCGATGTTGACCGCACCATGGACATCCTCAAGCGCCACGAGTGGCCCGGCAACGTGCGCGAATTGCGCAACCTGATCGAGTTGGCCTTCTACAGCGAACGCCGCCCCGTGGACCTCAGCGCCTTCCTCAGCCTCGGCAGCCTGCGCGCCGGACGCAAGCCCGCCGAGCCCGAGGTCAATTTCGTGACCGACCGTCCCTTCAAGGACGCGAAGAACGACCTGATCGAGGAGTTCGAGCGAACCTACCTCAACGACCTGCTCGCCCGCAACAAGCAGAATATCTCGCGCTCCGCCCGCGAAGCCGGCATCGAGCGCGCCTACCTCCAGCGCCTGATCCGCAAGTACGGCATGCGCGATTAGCGACGCTGCGTTGGCGCGGCGGGCTGCAACTGCTGCAAGCGCTGCGCGGCGTAGCGGCCTTGATTCGAACCGGTGCCGCTGCGGCGCACAAAGGCAGAATAAGCTTGCTTAGCCTGTGGGTGCTGTCCCTGTGCGTCGTAGGCGAGCCCTTTGTAGAAGGCGGTGGCGGCATCGCCCGGCACCTGACGCTCGAAGGCGTTGAGGTGCTGCAATGCTCCGGTGTAGTCTTTGCGTTGAAACGCGCACTGGGCGAGTACGCTCTGCGCACGCGCCCCGGAGGGATAGAGACGCGCGGCCTGCGCGGCGACCTGCTGCGCAGCAGCGGTGTTGCCGGCTCCTTGGTGAGCCCGCGCCACCAGCATCAGGCCAACATAATCGTTGGGCGCGAGGCGCAGCCCTTGCTCGGCCGAAGCCTTGGCCGCGGCATACTGCTTGCGCGCGAGTTGCGCCTCGGCGGCGGCGAAGCACTTGAAGGCCTCTTTGTTTTTACGGATCGAGGCGGTCGCGGCGAGGTAGGCCTCGCGGTTCAGCACGCCGCTGTTCCTGCCGGCGTACTGCGTGCGGGCGCGCTCTTGCGCCGTCTGCAAGCGCTCGGTGCTCATCGGGTGCGTGGAGAACATCTGCTCGAGCGCGGAGGGATTGGCGCCGCTGAGCCGCACCAGCAACTGCTGCAACTGCACCATGCCCTGCGGGTCATAGCCGGCGCGCACCATGTAGAGCATGCCGCCCTCGTCGGCCTCGCGCTCCTGCGCACGGCTATAGCTGGCCAGCACCACGGCGCTGCCGAGTTGGCCGGCCGTGCCCGCGAGATCGGCCCACGAGCTGCCCTGACTGGCGAGATACCCCCGCGTACCGGCCACCAGCATGTCGTAAACGGTACTCTTGCTCATGGCCGAGGCCGTGTGGCCGCAGTTGACGTGGGCAATCTCATGGCCCAGCACCGCGGCGAGTTGCGCCTCGTTCTCCATTTCGGCCAACATACCGCGCGTGATGGCGATCGTGCCGTCCGGAAAGGCGTAGGCGTTGACATAGACCGCGTTGACCACATGGAAGCTAAAGGGCATGTCTGGGAAGACGGTATCGGCCGGCGTGAGGGTGGCGACCAGCTTGCGCCCGACCTGATTGACGTAAGCGACGGCCTGCGCGTCGCTTGCTTCGCCATAATCCGCCGCGAACTGCGACGGCGCCGCCTGTTTGGCAAGCGAGACAAGCTGGCTCTTGCCGCTCTCGCCCTGCAACAGACTGAACTGCTGCTTGCCGGTAATGGGGTTCGTGACGCAACCGCTGATTAACAGGATCGCGCCCAGGACGGAAACCAAAACAGCCTCAATGCGTGTGTTCTTCATCGTGTCTCTCCTCCCTGTCCGGTCGTAAAGGTGTCGTCATGCACCGCGCACTCACAGCGGCACACTGCAAAAGCGGTCGCCCGGCTCCATGGGGTGGCCGTTCAAAAAAGATTTTCCGTCCATGCGGCGGCTGCCATCGGGCTGCAACGCCGTCAAACGCAACAGGCCGTTGCCGGTAACGACGATCGGGCCGGTCGGTGAAAGTGAGCAGACCGTGCCGGGCGCGACCAGCTCAAACCCGGGCACCTCCTCCTCGCACACGATCTCCGCCTGTAAAATTTTGATGCGTTCCGGCGCACCTGTCTTGTCAATGCGCACCGGCAAGAAGGTAAACGCGCCGGGCCACGGCTCAAAAGCGCGGGTACGCCGCTCGATAAGTTTGGCCGACAACGACCAGTCGATCAGGCCGTCGGCCTTGCGCATCTTGGGGGCGTAGGTCGCTTGCGAGTGGTCCTGCGGTTCGCGCGGCAACGTACCAGCGATCATCAAGCGCAGTGCCTTAACGATCGTGACGGCACCAAGAATCGCGAGGCGCTCCATCAGGGTGACCGCAGTATCGTCCGAACAGATCGGCTCAATCGCCTTGAGCAGAATATCGCCGTCATCCATGCCCTCCGCCATCTGCATAACGGTTACGCCGGTGACCTCATCGCCCGAAGCGATGGCCGCCTGAACCGGCGCGGCGCCCCGATACTTGGGCAGCAGCGAGAAGTGGCCGTTGATACAGCCGTGCGGCGGCAACGCCAGCAGCCGCCGACCAAGGAACTGGCCGAAGGCGACCACAACGATCACGTCAGGCTTGAGCTGCTCGAGTTGCTCCAAGACTTCGGGCGCATTGACCTTCTCGGGTGTGATGATCGGCTCGACTTGTTTCTCGACCGCGAACGCCTTGCAGGGACAAGGTGTAAAGCGTTGCCGCCGGCCCGATGGACGGTCCGGCTGGGTCACGACGCCGACCACGCTCACCCGCGGCGCACGCAACAGCGCGCGCAGGGTGATCGCCGACGCATCCGAAGATCCCATGAAGACAACACGCATGCACAATACCCTGTCGTTGAAGAGTTTTTTACGAGATTACCACATCACGCGTACCGTGACGCACACAATTTTTTACAAACCGGCATTTTCCGCACGTAGCGCGGCGAGGATACGGCCGGAGAGCGAGGACTGATTGAGTGTGTAGAGATGGATGCCCGGCGCACCATGCGCCAGCAGGTCGCGACATTGATCGAGCGCAAAACAGAAACCGGCCTCTTCGACATCCTCGGCGGCGGCCGCCTGCCGCAGGGCGTCCGGGATCGAGCAACCGGAAAGCTCGACAAAGCGTTCGATCTGCTTGGCCGAACTCAGCGGCATGATGCCGGGCAGCAGCGGGATCGTGACCCCCGCATCACGCGCTTGCGCAACAAAGTCATGGTAAGCCGAGTTATTGAAAAAGAGCTGTGTGACCGCAAAGTCCGCGCCGTTCTCCTGCTTGCGCTTCAAGAAGGTGATGTCGCGCACCGGCGAACGCGGCTGGCCCTCCGCAAAAGATTCTGGGTGGCCCTCTGGGTAGGCGGCGCAACCGATCTTGAACTGCGGCCAGCCGTCGCGGATGAAACCGATCAGATCGCTGGCATAGGCGAATCCATACGGATGCGGGCGGAAACTGCTCTCCCCCTGCGGCGGGTCGCCGCGCAGAGCCATGATGGCCGGTACGTTTTTTTCAGCCAGCCGATCGAGGATTCTGGAGAGGTCCACCTGCGAATGACCGAGGCAAGTGAGGTGCGCCATGGCGTGCAACCCCAGATTGTTCTGCAGCGACGCCACCAGATCCACGGTGTTTTCGCGCGTACTGCCGCCGGCGCCATAAGTCACCGAGACCAAATCCACGTTCAGACGTGCGGTTTCGGCCAGCGTCGCATACAGCTTCGCCCAGCCTTCCGGTGTCTTGGGCGGAAAGAACTCAAACGAAATGGTCGGGTGACCGCTCTGAAGTTTTTCGAAAAAGGTCATGGTTGTGTCGTGTCGGCTTGCAGAAACAGTTAATCCAGACAGTAAGGGTACCAGTATACGCACTTGGTTTCATCTTGCCAAGTCTCGACAATTTGCAACTAAGGGACAGGTATTTTGTAACTCAAAAATTTTTCGCTTATGCCAGACGCAGCGGATCGACAAGGGAGAGCCCCTTGAAGTGTGTGCGGTAGAATCCGCGATCACGCGTCAACAAACGGTCTGCGCACTCGGCCGCATGAGCCGCGACCAAAAAATCGGCGATCACACGATCACTGCGCGGCGTCTTGTTGACGCGCGCTAACCGCCACAGTCGTCCAGCCCGCACGGCAGCTTCCTTCGGCATGGGAGAGAATGTGATCTGCAGCTTGGACATGACAGACTCGAACTGACGATCAGTCGGAAAGACCGCCAGTGTCTCCGCCCAAACGACATCGCAGGCGATCAATGCACCCTCTGCAAGGCACTTGCGCAGGGCGTTAGCGGAACCCGGACAGAACTCTGGATCATTCAGGAAAACGTCCAAGAGCACATTCGTGTCGACAGCGGTGATCACGGTGCGCCTCGCAGTTCCGCCACCCATTCATCCGTACGCCTGTCCGCCCCCAGACATCCCGTGACATCGGCCACGGGATCATTCGGCACGACTTTCACAGCCGTCAGAACGCCATTTTTCACACTGAACGCCAACACGGTCGCCGACTTGATACCCAAACGGTCACGCAAGGCCTTGGGAATCGTCACTTGCCCTCGTTCAGCAACGGTCGCAGTCAACATAGTCCACCTCCAAAAGTATGGAAGCATGATAGAAAAGTATGGAATGGGTGTCAACAAACATTTCCCACAAAAACTAACGGACAACCAACTGAAAACTAACTAGGGGACAGGTATTTAGTCGGTAGAAAGTTTAGAAAGTTTAGGATTGACTTTTACCCCCCCCCCCCCCCCCCGCACAATGTGTGCCAACCGTGGGAGCCGGTGGGTTACCGGTCTACCCTATGGGATGGTAGTGATTTCACTACTGCGGGAACATGTCATTGTCATAGGAAGGGCACACCATGAAGGAATCCGTTCATTACGCAATTGCAAGCCTTGCGGGCGCGGTAATCGTTGCTTTGACCATTAAGCAAAATTGGAGTGAAGTTGAAGGAATGAACTTATATCGTTTCGATGATGGCGGTTTCGGCATTATATTGACGGCTGTTGGTGTTTACTTGATTTCAAAACTGTTGCTCATAAAAAAACAGTAATTCACTTATTAAATGGCGCTGGCAATATCGGTCGCATAACGCTTCGTGTCTCAGCGTCGGCTAGAGAAAGGATCAACATGAACAAGCGACAATGAGCGGAAGAAGTCGTGTCGGCAATCCGAACGCGACTGAATGGTATGCACCATGCGTGCGTAACAGATCAAACGCATTATCTTATCCACTGTCGGAGCCGTAAACCGCACGGTCCGACACTAAAAAACGCAGAAGCGGTTGGGAGATGAGTGATGAACGGAATCAGATCTTTGTTGCTAATACTAACAAGTGCACTGGTTCTCACAGGTTGTTCGGGGAAACCTTCGGAGAACGATGTGAAGAAGATACTCGAATCGGAGATTCAGTCACAGTCAAAGGGCTTGATCAAGTTGACCACGTTTCAGAAGACAAACGGGGCAATGAAGAAGGTGCCGATGACCGGGGAGAAATTCTACGAGATGGATTTCACGTACGAAATCACCTTCACAGATGATTGTATGTGGGACCGCCGAGCAATGGCTGTGCTCGGAGGTTCCGGAGGTCGGTTTAGCGCGGCCCCTGTCCCCAACGATTCCAAAGTCAAAGGGGATTACGGCTGGAAGAGGGATGGAAAAATGTTGCCTCCTGAAATGGCAGAAGGAATTGCAAATGCGTACGGCTTTTCCAAGGCTGGATATAAAGGAAAAACACTTGGATTCAACTCATCTATGTCGCTGTCGAAAACAGAGAAAGGCTGGGCCGAGGAATGACTCAGTATTGGATCGCCCATGCCAAGGTGGACAACCGGCCTGTTCATGAGTTGTGCCGCAAACATGGGATCTGGTTTGCGAATGCGGAAACGACTCAAGGTCGTCTCGAACAGATCAAAAAGGGCGATGGTATCGCACTCAAGACTGGCGGGCGTATCATTGCCACAGGGATCGTTGTAGACACCACAAGTCTGAAACCATATCGGTTAGTTTTTGTGGAATGGACGTCTTGTGACAAGAAGGCACCAAGAGGTCTCCGCGAAACGTTGTACGGTCCATATGCCGAATCAAACGAATACGTCAAAGCCATATGGGGAAGTAAGGTGTAGAATTGGAATAAGCGCCGGGTGTGCTGCCCCACCCGGCAAAGCCGGTTCGGTCCCAGTGCCCTGCGGGACAACTAAGGGACAGGTAATTTGAAATGGCACCGCGAGAGGGAGCGCAGAGAGCCCGTGTTCGCGGCGTGATGACAGAAACAACGGAAACGATGTCACAAATCTGACACACACCCAGGGCGCGATCTGGCACTAGCCTTCCGCTGCGTGTTCGGCTATGCTGTACACCACTATGCAACAGACCCCATCAGCCGACACGCCTCATTTGAAATGGGCAGGAGATCTCTTTGAAGTGACACTGCGGCTCGACCGGC
>Ga0255342_1002355_pt1 | contig 23784 bp, 23 predicted proteins | sample wastewater_treat_3_FD_192416 | JGI IMG/M metagenome (GOLD analysis project Ga0255342, IMG submission 192416) | Wastewater microbial communities from Lulu Island WWTP, Vancouver, Canada - plant14 | ecosystem: Engineered > WWTP > Wastewater > Unclassified | place: Canada: Vancouver, British...
ATGTGAATAAAACTGCAAAGAAAAATATTGCGGCAAAGGATATAGTAAAAGTTATATCCCCTGTACCACCGCTTGATTTGCAAGAGCAATTCGCCGCCTTTGTAGAGCAGACCGACAAATCGAAATTTATCGCTAAAAAAATAGCAGAATCCGTAAGGAGTGTGAAAATATTATGACCAACTTCGACTTCTTAAAAAACGAGCCGCAGTTCGCGGCTTTCGCCGATACCGCCATAGCTGCCGAAAAAACGCTTGGTATCGACGCAAATATATGCGTCCAGACCTGCCGCAGCGCTATGGAGTTTGCGGTCAAGTGGATGTACTCCGCCGATTCTGCCCTTGAAACTCCTTACGATGACAGGCTCAATAATCTCATTAACAACGAGGATTTCCGTGATATTGCAGGCGATGACATCTGGCGCAGACTCGATTATATCCGCAAATGCGGCAACAAAGCTGTGCATGACAACTCCAGGCGCACCGAGGAAGAAGCTCTGCTCTGCCTTGAAAATCTGTTTGTGTTCACGGACTTCCTCTCCTATTGCTACGGCGAGGATTACAGCGGAGGAGAGTTCGATGCCGAGCTTTGCAAGTCCCATAGTGCAGGCTCTGCCCCTGTCCTTCCCGATGTTGACCTCGAAGTCCTCAAAGCCGAGAATGCTCAGCTCCGTGAGCAGCTCACCGCTCAGCGTATCGACCGTGAGCAGACCTATGTCAAGAAGCCGCTGGAGCTCTCCGAGTACAAGACGAGAAAGCTGTATATCGACGTTATGCTCCGGGATGCAGGCTGGACTGAGGGCAGAGACTGGCTCAACGAGGTGGAGCTGCCCGGTATGCCGAACAAATCCGAGGTCGGTTATGCGGACTATGTTCTTTACGGCGACGACGGCCGTCCGCTGGCAGTAGTCGAGGCAAAGCGCACCTGCGTGGACGTATCAAAGGGACGTCAGCAGGCGAAGCTCTATGCAGACATCCTTGAAAAGAAGTTCGGCAGACGTCCTGTGATATTCCTGACAAATGGCTTTGAAACGAGGGTAACCGACAATGTATATCCCGAGCGAAAGGTGTCGAATATCTATTCCAAGCGAGACCTTGAAAAACTGTTCAACCTCCAGAAAATGCGCGAGAGCCTTGCGAATGTAATGGTCAATAAAGATATTGCAGGCAGGTACTATCAGGAGGGCGCTATCAAGGCGGTATGTGATACTTTTGATAACAAACACAGACGTAAGGCACTGCTTGTTATGGCAACAGGCTCGGGCAAGACACGAACAGTTGTGGGACTCTGCGATGTTCTGCTGAAAAAAGGCTGGGTGAAGAATATTCTTTTCCTCGCCGACAGAAACGCTCTTGTCACGCAGGCAAAGCGCAGCTTTGTTAATCTGCTGCCGGACCTCTCTGTTACCAATCTCTGCGAGGACAAGGACAACTATAATGCGCACTGTGTCTTTTCGACCTATCCCACAATGATGAACTGTATTGATTCCGTTCACGATGAGGAGGGAAAGCTGTTTACCTGCGGTCACTTTGATCTTATAATCTGTGACGAAGCACATCGCTCCATATACAATAAATACCGCGATATTTTCACATATTTTGATGCTCCGCTAGTAGGTCTGACTGCTACTCCGAAGGACGAGATAGACAAGAATACATATGAGATCTTCGAGCTTGGAAACGGCTCTCCGACATACGGTTATGAGCTGGCGCAGGCTGTTCAGGACGGCTATCTTGTCGATTTTCTGTCAGTTGAGACCGAGCTGAAGTTCCTGACAAAAGGAATCGTTTACGATGAGCTCTCTGCCGAGGACAAGGAACAGTATGAAAATACATTTGTCGATGAGGACGGTGACATTCCCGAAAAGATAGCTCCGTCAGCACTTAACAACTGGGTAATGAATACTGACACCATCAAGAAAGCGCTGAATCTTGTAATGACTCAAGGTTTGAAGATTGATTACGGTCAGAAAATCGGAAAGACTATCATATTCGCAGCCAATCATAATCATGCAGAAAGGATACTTGAAATATTCAACAGCGAATATCCGAAACTTGCTGGATATGCCAAGGTCATCGACAACAGAATAAACTATGCACAGTCACTTATCGACGAGTTCTCTGATCCTAAGAAGCTGCCACAGATAGCTATTTCTGTTGATATGCTCGATACCGGTATTGATGTGCCTGAGATACTTAACCTCATATTCTTCAAGAAGGTGATGAGTAAGGCTAAGTTCTGGCAGATGATAGGCAGAGGTACAAGACTGTGCCCGAACCTTATAGACGGCGTTGACAAGAACAAATTCTATATCTTTGACTTCTGCGGTAACTTTGAGTTTTTCCGTATGAACAAAGGCAAGGCTACACCTAACCTTATTTGCTTACAGGGATCGGTATGGTCGCTGAAATTTCAGATGGCGTATAAGCTCCAGGATATAGCCTACCAGACAGATTATTTCATCTCTCTCAGAAAATCGTTCGTTGATGATATGGCTGAAAGAGTCAGAGAGCTTAACAGGGAAAACTTTGCCGTAAGACAGCATATGAAATATGTCGAGCAGTATTCCGATGAGCAGAATTACTCATCATTAAAGTTTGAGGATACGCTTATAGTTGCTGATGAAATAGCCCCGCTTATCCTTCCTTATGACGACGATCCTAAGGCTGTGCGATTTGACGCATTAGTTTACGGAATTGAGTTGTCAATACTGGCGGGCAAGGCATACTCAAGGCGCAAGACTGATTTGTACAAAAAGGTCAGTGCAGTTGCAAGCGTTGGTAATATCCCCGAGATCACCGCACAGAAAGACCTTATTGACAGGATACTCAATACTGACCTCATTGAACGTGGCGGAATTGAGGATTTTGAAAACATAAGAGAAAAAATACGCGGACTCATAAAGTACATTCCTGTCGGAAAGATCATATATGAAACGAATTTCGATGATGAGATCATGGATCCGGAGTGGAATGAATCTCAGCTTGATAACGGTGATCTGAAAGGTTACAAGTACAAGGCAGAGGAATATATCCGCAAGCATCAGGATGAAGCGGCTATTGCAAAGCTGAAAACCAATCAGCCTTTGAATGCTGAAGATGTTGCTGCTCTTGAGAAGATACTTTGGAGCAATGTTGGTACTCATGAGGATTATGCTAATGAGTATGGAGACAAGCCTCTCGGCGAATTTGTAAGAGGTATAGTCGGACTTGATATGAATGCTGCAAAGGGAGCGTTTTCCGTATTTCTTAATAATACTGCGCTTGACAGTAAGCAGATATACTTTGTCAATCAGATAGTTGAGTATATCGTTCGCAACGGCGTTATGAAAGACCTGTCAATCCTTCAAGAATCTCCGTTTACTGATAACGGCAGCGTAGTGGAGATATTCTCCGATTTGAGCATCTGGCAAAGTATCAAGAAAGCTATTGAAAGTATCAATAATAATGCGGTTGCTTAAAACAACGATTTAACATATGTATAACAGTTCCCCTCTGAATTATTCAGAGGGGAACCCGTTAAGAGAGAGTAATTATAAAATCGTTGACTTTATAATAAGAGTTCATTCAAGATCTGTGCGAGGTGAAGTGTATGATTATCGATTATGATTTGTGGTGGGAAAGGCATGCTGTTTGTGTTGATAAAATCCAGCGCCTATGCGAGATAAGTACAAGTAAGGATGCGAAGAAACGTGCTATAAAATGTAATTCTAATCTCTGCGTAATAAAAAATGCTATACAGGATATTCAAAGCTTTTTTGACAGAAATAATCAATCAACAGCTGAATTATGTTTCCTTATTCGAAATATAGATGTAATCGTTACGGGAATTATAGATATAAACAATGATTTTCTTGGTATAGGTGGAAAAGCAGAAAAAAGGATAGAACGATGTTTTACGGATAAGAGTGTAATTTTAAAATTTAGGACTCTGAGAAGTTTGATCTTAGCTCATCCAGTTGATACCATCTACAATAACGACAAAGGAGAATCGGAAACGGTATATCTTGAAGATGTACGACCATTTAATCCTGTTATAGATGGCTTTTTAATAAAGGAAGCGTGTGATTATGTCAAAAGAATGTGCAAGCCCGAATCGAATCGGTCATATTTTGAGCCTTTATCAATAGATAAGGATATTATCCCTGTTATAAATACTATTATTGACACCGTTGCAATTCTTACTAATAATATCGAAAAGCAAATTGTGGTATTGGAATCGGATTATGCTAAACAGGAACTTGATTTGGATATGAGCTCTATGGAAAAATATATTATATCATTGGATAAAGAACTTGAAAAGCGGTATCCTTCTGCCGTTGAGAATGTTGAGTATGAAAATGGAGCAAGAGTACATTATTCTATAATAAATCAGTGCTTAATGTTCTATACAGCTCATTTTTCAAAAGAAACGCAAGAAAAATACGATATTTTTCTAAAATATATCGAAAATGAATTGCATAAAATCGAAAACGATTTACAGCGAATGCAATTTAATGAAGATAACTATTTTAAACTATTATATAATCCAGAGTTTGCTCCGCATTTATCATATGAACACGAGAAAATGGAATATCTTATAGACAGCAATGAAAAATCATATACAGAAGAGTTTATTGACAACGATACTAAATCAAATGCGTTGTGGGGGATCAGGTGCTTCCGCCTTCTGATTCCATATATTAGCGAATATATTCCTGTTGATGTGTCGGTTACTGATAAAGAACTTTATTGTCAATATGTCGCAGCTCAGTATTTAAGCAATATCTATAGCACTGAGTATAGAGATTAATATGTAGGTGATGTTAAATTCTAATAAGCTCCTGATACTCCTCTATCTCCAGCTCACCATCAGCAGCTTTAGTTCGCAGCTGTATAGCATACTCTCCCCACTCTGCGAACTGTGACTTGCTCATTTTCTTTTTCATATAGCGAGCATAGTGCTGCTTGTATGCACGGTTGTATATCTCCCACACAGGATCGCTCTTTATCTTCTCCTTGAAGTTGTGGCTCATTGCATTGTCACGACAAGTCTTAGGCGGATTGCTGCTGACCATGCGCTTGCAGTAGTGTGAAAACGTTGTATGCTTCATGATAAACCACCGACCGCAGTTGCGGCACTTGACAGGCATGAACTTCTCCTCTATACACTTGAACAGCTCAAAATACAGAAAAGCTCCCAGCGACGTGAAACGATAAGTCTCACAGAGTATGGGACCTTTTTTCGTTTCGATTATTGTATGTCCCGTGCACATACTTCCGCTTGAAATAACGCCTATATATTTTTGAAATGTGTCAATCACTTTCTGCGTTGTCGGATAACTGTTGTGGTCACAAAGCTCGTCAACAAACGGCATAAAGATTTTTTTGACGCGGATAATGTCCTCGATAAAAGTTGAGAATTCATTTGTCATCTGCTCGATACAAGTTGTAAAGTCAGCAGCGTCTTTTCTGTTCTCGTAGTTGCTGAAAACCTTCTTGCTGTCAAATTCGTAATCAGATAACGCTCTCAGCTCGTGCAGTTCTTCCGTGATATACATTTCCTCAAAGGACAAAGGAGTGCTCTCTGCGCTGACAAAGTGTTCGTTGTAGTCATCGACTTCAAACTCCGAGTCCTCATAAAATGGCTCATCAAAAATGTCGTTGTAATACGCGAACAGATTTCTCAGCAGACCGTGTCTGAAATGCTTTGTGTCGTAGGGTGGAAGTGACTTTGCAATGCCCATGATGCTATCGTATGTGAATTCTATTTCCTGTGCACACTTTCCTATGTCAGCAGGACAGAACAAGGAACTGATGTTCAGCTCAGACTTTGCACGTTCACATACGTCAAACAGTTCACCTAAGTCATAAAAATTCATTGAAAAATAGCGCAGAAGTATCTCTCCGAGCGGATAAATTCTGCCGTCGGAAAGATATATTTTTCTGTCATGGTAGTGTGCTTCTATCTCAAACATAATAACTCCTTTCAGAAATAGTGTTCTATTTCGTCAGAGTGCATAACACTGCGATTTGATTTGAAAACAGCTGTATAAATAGCTAGAAACTAAAAGTTTACAACTTGTTCATAAAAATAGATTATAGATTGAACTCGGTAGAGATAGTATACTATATCTATTGACTTTTGTCAAGAGAGCGTGTATACTGAACACAGTTAAGACGTCCGGACAACTCTTGACATCACAAGTAAAAACTCGAAACGCGAAAGGAAGATGTAGATGAAAGATTTGAACGTTATCAACTTCACAGCATACTCTAACGGCATCAACTCTCCGCTGGAGTATCTCAACATCACTACGCCTGCCGAGTTCAAGGTGGTGATGGAATTACTTGATTACCATGATGATAGTCAACGATTCTAAGCGTAAGCTTTGATTCAAAAGTTAAAAAGCTACCATAGTGCTGTAAAAGCACTAAGAGTATTGATTTTATCAAATAAACATGATATACTATGTACATATTAAGGAAAGAAAACTAAAACAAAATCAATATGTATTAATTGGGGTGAACTATGAAAAATATGGATCTTTTATTTGATAAGAATAAAAGGGATATAATTAAATATGGCAAACAATATGTCTCGTTTAAGACAAAGGAAAAAATGTGGTTGATATCTTGGAAGTGTAATATTTTTTCTGGCGAAGACATATATAAATTACTGTGTTGTTTGAATTATGTGAATTCTAAGAACAAATCGTTCCCTATTTGCATTAAATTCAACTCTATAGAATTTGCTGATAAATTGGTTTATATAATATTTGAATGCATATGCTATTATACGATTAACAATACAAATCATAAAATATTTTTTTCGTTTGGCCATAGAGATACAATTTGGACAGAGGGTATTAAATATACATCGTTAGGTTTAATTGCGAATGGATACTCAACTGCAATGATTAATAATCATTTTCTTAAAGATATTAGTTTACAACATTTCAGAAAAGTTATTTTTAATGATAGTATTAAAACGGATTATTTGAACACTCTTGTTACAGATATATTTTATTTTTTTAACCATCTGGGCATAGATGATTCAACCAATGAAATGCTGTGTGATTCGATTTCTGAATTAGTTGGTAATGCGATTGAACATGGTCATAGCGATTGCTTGTTAGATATTGATGTAACTGATAGTTCTTACCAGAAAAGAAACGATACCGAAGATGATTATTATTATGGAATAAATGTTGTTGTTCTAAATTTTTCTAACACTTCTTTTAACAAGAAAATACGAACAAAATTATCTAAAGATATTGAATTTGACGAAAGGTATAAGAGTGTTAAGGTGGCTGAGGAATATCATTCGCAATATTATGATAGCAATTACACAGAAGATGATTTCTATTCGCTCGCATCTTTTCAGCATAAAATTTCAGGAAGCTTAAAAAAGACGTTGCAGGAGGAGTCGGCTTAACGCATTTTATTAAATCTTTGGAAGAAAAATCAGACGGTCACCTCTGTTATATGTTAAGTAAAAAACGAGCACTATTTTTTCTTAAAGAATTTCTTCAATATGATGATAATCAATATATAGGATTTAATAAACAAAATGATTTTTCTCATCATATTCCTGATGAAAGTGTGTTTCGAAATTGTAATACATTCTTTCCTGGAACTGCGTATAATTTGAATTTTGCGATTAGAAAAGGAGATTTAGATAATGGAGAATAAAGTTATCTTAAAATTTAAAGAAGATATTATTGCTTTAGCTGGATTTGAATACGGTGAGCAAACGTTTGAGCAACAAATCAAGGGCAAAATTGATTATGATAAGGATTTTTATATAGAATTTCCAGATAATATAAGAATAGTAGCGTCATCGTTTGTTCAAGGGTTGTTCTTTAACATTGTCAAAGAAATAGGTTTCGCCTCAACTGATGAACGTGTTCGTATCATTAGCAAAAATGAAAGACTATGTAAAAAGATAAAAGAGAAATTAATATAAGGGGGAATACACAAATGGATATTGTTGCGAATATTATTGCAGGATTGGCACTTGTTTTTTCAGTATTAAGTTTTATTGTTGCTACGAAAATATCTAGTAAGAATTCGATTCATTCTCTTCAATCTAGATATTATGAAAAGATATTCGATGATTATTTGATAACTACATTGCCCAAAGCGAGAGGGCGTATATCTTATACAAATAAAAAACTGGATGGAGCAGAAGATCTTATTGATGAATTAGATAAGATGAAAGTTGCAGCTTTGTACTTTAAGTACAATAATCCCGAGTTTTATATAGAACTAACCAATAACATTGATGAGGCGACAAAGTATATTAGCGATTCTTGTAATCTTACAAATCTAGATCAAGATAAGCAAAGTGAAATAACCAATAAAACAAAGGATTACATAACGAATATTTATCAAATTATATTCAAAAGTGCAACTGGTTCAAATAACAAATGATTTTTGTCACCGACAAAATAATGTCCTCGCTGTACAGCGAGGACATTTGTATACATACATCACAGTTTTATTGAATATGTCGCCCAAAAATGAACACTTCGGCCGCACAAGTTGAACAGTGCCGTCGGCAAAAATGAACACTTTCGTCGCATGAAGTGAACAGCAGCTCAAAATGATTGCAAAAATCATCAATTTCACGATAGAATACTGGTCCAACAGTCCGCAAAAGATACGCATGTTAAACCTGGTCTGTGCATCACTGTGCTGGCTGGCAAATGCTGTTATCGTGTATTTGCTGGGAGACATTGTAAGTGAGTCCATAACTATCATTTCGATACTTGTATCCTTTGTCCGTTTCGGCTGGAAAGGGCTGGAGCACGATACAGTTAGTTCTGAGTAAAGAAACGCCCTGCAGGCTTATACCTTGCAGGGCGTTGTTGTTTTAGCATTGCCGAATCTGCTGAACATGGCAAATCCCACGGCAGAGGTTATTATCTCCGTTATGGGGTATGTCAGCCAGAAGTAGTACAGCCCGAATCTGGCGAACAGCCAGCCGAGAGGGACGAACAGGAACACGGTACGAATCACGGTGAGAGCTGAGCTTTTGAAGGGACTTCCCACTGCCTGAAAGAACACGGGAAACAGCAGGGATACCGCCATTGGTACAAAGCTGAGCCCGATTATGTGGAAGCCGTGAACGCCTATTCTCAGGACTTCGCTGTCATGGGAGAAAAAGCGTATCATCTGGGACGGAATGAACAGGAAGCATAGCGTTCCCATTCCCATCAGAACAGCGCCTGCGATAAATGAGTCCCACAGAATACTGCGGCAGCGCTTGGTGTTCTGCTGAGCGTAGTTGAAGCTTATCATGGGAACGATACAGGTCTGCAATGCGCCGAGAGGGATAAAGAAGAAGGTCTGCCACTTGTAGTAAAGACCGAGAACTGTTACTGCCTGATCTGAGAATGTAGCAAGTATCATATTCAGTCCGAAGATATAGAAGGTGTAGGCTGACTGCATAAGAATATTCGGCGTACCCAGCCGGAAAATGTTCCTGATATTTACCCAATATTTTTTCAGCGCAGGAGGCTTGTAGAAGCCTCGCTTCATTACGATGAGTGCGGCGGCTATCTGCCCGATAATGGTGGATATTGCCGCACCTGTTATCCCAAGCTTAGGCAGTCCGAGCCAGCCGAATATCAGCAGCGGATCGAGTATGATATTTACTGCCGCACCAATTATCTGAGCTGTCATGGGCAGCTTCATATTGCCCTTGGATTGCAGGATTTTCGTCCATATACTTTCGAAGAAAAGTCCGAAGCTGAATACGCAGACTATCCTGCCGTACCGCACCACATCGGCGCGTATCATCTCCGATTCCGTGGAGATCCTCGCATAAAACGGCATTATCAGATAGCATATCAGCGCAAAAATCAGCCAGAGCACAAATGCAAGCGGAGTTCCCACGCCTGCGGTCTCGGCGGCGCGTTTCTCCTTTTTTATTCCGAAGAAGAATGCCATTGCGGTATTTATGCCGACTCCCGAACCAACGGCGAGAGCTATCATCAGAAGCTGAAGGGGATAAACTATGGACAGTGCCGTAAGTCCTTCCTCAGAGCACCTGCCGATGAAAAAGCTGTCAACGATGTTGTACAGCGCCTGTATGAGCTGAGCAGCCATGACGGGCGGCGCAAGCCTGAATATCATCTTCCATATGCTGTCTTTTGCAAAATCTATCTGTCCTTTTTCCATATAAGCACTTCCTTAGCCTATACATTATAGCACAGATATATGCGGTTTTCAATACGGCAGTGTGAATAATAACCGCTCGACTTTTATACTATTCTCTTTTGCGTAGGAAGCTCCGTAACAATCAGTGTGAGTTCCGACAACAAGCAGCAGGTCAGAATCGTCTATCATATGCTCGTCTGCAAGCTCATAGCAGTCATCGGTGTAATGATGTGAAATGATCTCAACATTATCCGAATCGACGTGAAGTCTGAAGAAACGGTCACGGTGCTCTTCAACCCAGTTTGTAGATTGTTCCTCATAGGGCATGGCGATGTTCAGATCGATGTCGTTGTACATAGCCAATGCTGTTATTATCTCTCCGCACCACAGCGGCACTCCATACTCGCAGTTTACCCAGAACCTGTCATATCCCTTGCAGTAAAGCTCCCATATTTTCTCGCGAAGCTTTGCTTTTATCTCGGGATATGGAGGTTCATTTTCATTTTTGCAGACGAAGTTCAGTTCCTCGCCTGTTGATATGATAGTACATGTCATAAAAATCACTCTTTCATAATATGGGATATATCGTATATTATAACACATTTCAATCGAATTTGCGATATATCCCATACATTCGATTCCGACGTTTGGTAATATTAGATATACGATATATCCCAAACACTGGAGTGATTGTAATGAATGCTAAAGAAGCTGTCGCAAAAAGAATAATAGAGCTGTGTGAAGAGCATGGCATTGCAATAAATGCACTTGCAAACAGTTCGGGTGTTTCGCCTTCAACTGTGTATAGTATGCTGAATGAAAAAAGTCAGAATCCCGGAGTAGTATCCATTAAGAAAATCTGCGACGGGCTTGATATTTCTCTTAGGCATTTCTTCGATTCTGACCTGTTTGATGACCTTGAACAGGAAATAAAATAGCAGTATCCCTGTGACCAGAACAAATTTGTGCCTGATTACAGGGATTCTTCATTTATAACACCGAATCAGCAATTATTTCTGCACTTACCATTGCTTTATTGCAGATAAAATGATAGAATATAGTTATCAGGAATTATCCCGGAACAGAAGGAAGGCGATGTTATGAGAAACTCAAAAGCACAGAGAGCAACTCTTGCTGTTTTCGCTGTATTATGTATGCTGCTGACAGCCTGCGGCAATGGGACAAGTCCTTCGGAAGGTGCTCAGTCGGAAGTACAGATAACAATGGATTCTGCGGCGGCGACCTATCAGCAGATAACGCAGGAAAAAGCTAAGGAAATGATGCAGGCTGAGGACGGACACATTATCGTCGATGTGCGGCGTCAGGACGAATACGACAGCGGTCATATCCCCGGTGCGATACTTATTCCCAACGAGTCTATCGGTACGGAGCAGCCAAAGGAATTGCCCGACCTCGACCAGGTCATTCTCATATACTGCCGAAGCGGTCGGCGCAGCAAGGAAGCTTCGCAGAAGCTGGCTGATATGGGATATACACATATTTACGAGTTCGGCGGGATTATCGACTGGACGGGAGAGGTAGTCACCAATTAATGGAAAAGATTAACATGCTATTATTTATATAAAGTCGAGTAGCTGACACACAGGAGGAAACAATATGGGTGAATACTTTAGCTGGGTAAATGTGGATAAAAAAGAATACATTCAGCCTGGTGATTTTGATTTAGGACAAAAAAGCCGTGAGTCAGCATTTAAGGATAATATTTTCCTTAGAGCTTTATACGAACTTCTTTCAACAGATTGGAAGGGGTGTCACATTATATTCCTTGGAGATGAATGTAATGCACCTGATAATAATAAAAACGATGTTATTGATACAATTGTAAGACATAGCAAAGAAAGTGAGTGCTCAGGTTATCTTTTTGATACCGTATATGAAACTTATAAGAACGTTTCCGGACTGTTTAAAGCCACTGAAAAAGAAGTTCGCAACGAAATTGGTTACTATCTGGATTGCCTTAAAAGTGATAATTATATTCCGCCAAATGAATATGGGATAGATGTCCAGAATCCATATGAAGGTCTTTTCCTCAGGTTGGGAAAAACGTTTAGATACACAATAAACCATACGAAGAAAGTGTATTATTCCATCGCACAAACAAAAGTCCTTGACAGCAGAAATAATTTAGTTGATAGAATTGATCCGTTGCCCGTCCTTTTTCGCTATGGAAAATATGGAGAAGCAGGTTCGTGGATAGGAGATATTATTGAGGTCAGCGATTCAATACCTTCGGATTGCACACTGTTGGACGAAATAATAATTGATTGGTGAGACTGATAAAACTAATTGACAAAGATTAAAGGAGCAAATTATGTTCAAAAACAAAATAGCCGTAGTAACAGGCGGCGCAAATGGTATCGGTAAGTGTATAGCCGATGAATTCTGCAAGAATGGTGCGGCTGTGTGCGTTATAGACAAGGCAGAGGGAGACCACTTCGTCGGCGATATTTCCGACAAGTCTGTGCTTGAAAGGTTTGCGGCGGAAGTCATTGCAAAGTACGGACACATCGACTTCCTCGTCAACAACGCTCTGCCGCTGATGAAAGGCATTGACGAGTGCAGCTATGAGGAGTTCCAGTACGCACTGTCAGTGGGAGTGACTGCGCCCTTTTACCTGTCGAAACTGTTCGTACCGCACTTTGGCAATGGCGGCAGTATCATCAATATTTCGTCCTCCCGTGACCGTATGAGTCAGCCGCAGACCGAGAGCTACACTGCGGCAAAAGGCGGTATAGCTGCCCTCACTCACGCACTTGCGGTGAGCCTTGCAGGGAAGGTGCGTGTGAACTCTATTTCTCCAGGCTGGATAGATACGTCCTACAAGGTCTACGAAGGTCCCGACGCTTATCAGCAGCCCTGCGGTCGTGTGGGGAACCCCATGGATATTGCCAATATGGTGATGTTTCTCTGCTCCGACAAGGCAGGCTTCATCACAGGTGAGAACATCTGCATTGACGGCGGTATGACAAAGCTTATGATATACCACGGCGATAACGGCTGGGAGCTGAAATGAGAGGGGAGCCAAAAATGAAAGTATTGCTTTTACTTGCAAAAGGTTTTGAAACAATGGAGGCAAGCGTTTTTATCGATGTATTCGGATGGGCGAAAACCTCCTATAACTTCGATGTGAAAGTTGTTACCTGCGGAGTTCGTGAAACAGTCATAAGTGCCTTCGGAGTTCCCGTGAAAGTCGATAAGCTGCTGAAAGATGTAAGAGCGGAGGAATATGACGCACTTGCTTTACCGGGCGGATTTGAGGAATTCGGCTTTTATGAGGAAGCCTTTTCCAAAGAAGCCGGCGAACTGATAAGGCAGTTCAATGTGCAGCATAAAATGATAGCTTCGGTTTGTGTAGGAGCACTTGCACTTGCTCATGCAGGGATACTGACAGGCAAAAGAGCAACTACATATCACCTTAATGACGGACACAGACAAAAGCAGCTTGCAGCTTATGGTGTTGAGGTGATCAATGAGCCTGTTGTAAAAATTGATAATATCATTACTTCTTATTGTCCGCAGACCGCTCCGGAGGTCGCATTTGTTCTCCTCGGAGAGCTTGCGGGACAGGACAAAATGCTCGTTATCAAAACAGCTATGGGGTTTTAGGATTTTGATTGTTGATTTATTCTCAAAGCTGTGCTATAATAATACATATCAAACTACTATGATAAGGAATGACCATAATTGTCCAATCTGTTCGTTCAGGGTATCGGCTTTGTAGCTGTAACACTATTCATCGCGTCTTACCAGATAAAGTCAAACCGCCGGCTGTTTCTGTTTCAGCTTTTAGGCTCGGCACTGTTCTGCCTGCAATTCTTCTTGCTGGACGCAATAAGCGGCTGTCTGAGCCTTGCAGTGAATATTCTCCGCAACGCTCTGATGATGAAATATAACGACTGGGAGTGGGTACGCACGAAGTGGTGTCCTGCTGTGATAGCTGTGCTTTTTGCTGCTGTGCTGATACTCACATGGAACGGACCTGTCAGTCTGCTTGCGTTCACTGCTTCGGTCACGAGCACGTTTGCTTACTGGTCCAACAGTCCGCGAAAGATACGCATGGTAAATCTGGTATGTGCATCTCCGTGCTGGCTGGCGTATGATGTTATCGTTTATTCACTGGGAGGCATTGTAAGCGAGTCAATAACTATCATTTCGATACTTGTATCCTTTGTCCGTTTTGGCTGGAAGGGACTTGAACGTGATGCAAGTGCCGGATCATAAAAAGCAAGCCGCAGGGTGATCCCTGCGGCTATTTTGCATATTGCGTAATTTGAACAGCTTGTTTATTTCAGCGATCCCTTTGCTCGTTTGTGTATCTGCTCCTCGATGAGCTTCAGTCGTTTAGTGTAGTTATTATACCACAACGGAGCGATTTGATCAAGAGCTTTGTTAAAACAATTTTACGCTATATCTTAAACGGTTTCGGATAACTCGCTGCGGTTTTCAACAAATTCATAATTGGATTTTGTCAGCAGCCATTTTCGCAAATTGTTTTAAGCGTTTTTACCACGAAATCGCGAATTATCAAGCGTCATACAAAAGAAAATTCCTTATGTTCATGTGTTTTATTCCGTTTCTGCTAAAATCAAGCTCATCCATAGAAACAACATACTTAGGGAAGTTATCAGGTATCTGTTCCAGAACACTAAATTCACGCTCTATCGTTTCTTCGGAAGCAAGGAGATATGTCACCTGAACATACATCTTATCGTCTTTATTCTTGCAAACAAAGTCTATCTCTTTATCACCGATTTTTCCGACAGTTATTTTGTATCCGCGGCGGAGAAGCTCCATATATACTATATTTTCGAGTATAAGATTGATATTCTTTGTGTTGCCGCCTGAGACTGCCTCACGAATGCCGTGATCAGCCATATAATATTTTTCATTTGAGGCGAGTATCTGTTTTCCCTGCATATCCTCACGCTTTACCTGATAGAAAAGGAATGCATCCAGTGCATATTTGATATAATTCAAAATAGTTTCAGGAGCAACTATCCTGTTTTCGCTTTTGAAAAACTTTGATACTGATGTTGCCGAAAATGTAGTACCTATGTTAGCCATAACATAGCCTATTATTTTTTCAAGAAGGTCAACATCACGAATCTTATTGCGTTTTACAATATCCTTAAGAACAACGGAATTATAAAGGTCTTCAAGGTAAATACCGCTTGGCTCGGGGGCATATTTCAAATTGCTAAGATATGGCATTCCGCCTGATATAAGATATTTATTGAAGCATTCTGTATCAGAAACTGTCGGAAATTGTGTTTTGTAAAGCGCGGTAAATTCTGTGTATGAAAAGGGATAGATAATGAATTCGACATATCTGCCTGCAAGGTAGGTTGAGAGCTCGCCTGAAAGCAGCTTTGCGTTTGAACCTGTTATATAGATATCACAATCGAGGTCAACACGCAGCGAATTCACGCATTTTTCCCAGTTGGTTACCTCTTGTATTTCGTCAAAGAAAAGATAGACTTTCCCATTGGTGTTACCTGCGATCCGCATTACCTCATTATGAAGCTCTTTGGCACTGCAGAACCGTTCATTCTCCGTTTTCTCAAAGTTGAAAGAAATAAACTGTTCCTTCGTGCAGCCTTGTTCGGTGAGTTCGTCTTTTATAAGTTCCAGCATTACCGACTTACCGCTTCGGCGCAGTCCTGTCATAACCTTTATGAGCTCGGTATTTATAAATGGTCTTATTCTGCTCATGTACATTTCACGTTTTATCATGTTTACCCCTCCTTGAGACTTCTGAATATAGTATACCACATTTATAACTGATAATCAATAGACTTTCTGGATTTTTGTCAGTTATAGCTTATAAAATCAGAAATTGGTTCTTATTGACGTTTTTACATAGATAGGGTATAATACATTCAACAGAACCCGACGCGCCTCTAAGCTATGCGTACCATGTCGGGTCGTTTAATTATTCTAGATTATAGGATATATTATTATACCCTGATCAACTTCTGATACTCCTCAAGATCCAACTTGCCGTCAGAAGCTTTAGTTCGCAGTTCGATAGCGTAGTCGCCCCACTCTGCGAACTGTGATTTGCTCATTTTCTTTTTCATAAAGCGAGCGTAGTGCTGCTTGTAGGCACGGTTGTATATCTCCCAGACAGGATCGTTCTTGATCTTCTCCTTGAAGTTGTGACGCATAGCATTGTCGCGGCAAGACTTTGGAGGATTACTGCTTATCAGGCGCTTGCAGTAGTGCGAGAACGTGGTGTGCTTCATGATGAACCAGCGTCCGCAGTTGCGGCACTTGACAGGCATAAACTTCTCCTCGATACACTTGAACAACTCAAAATACAGAAAGGCTCCCAGCGATGTGAAACGATAAGTCTCACAGAGTATGGGACCTTTTTTCGTTTCGATGACTGTGTGTCCCATGCACATACTTCCGCTTGAAATAACGCCTATATATTTTTGAAATGTGTCAATCACTTTCTGAGTTGTCGGGTAACTGTTGTGGTCACAAAGCTCGTCAACGAACGGCATAAAGATTTTCTTGACGCGGATAATGTCCTCGATAAAAGTTGAGAATTCATTTGTCATCTGCTCGATACAAGTTGTAAAGTCAGCAGCATCTTTTCTGTTCTCGTAGTTGCTGAAAACCTTCTTGCTGTCAAATTCGTAATCAGATAGCGCTCGCAGTTCGTTCAAATCTTCTGTGATATACATTTCCTCAAAGGACACAGGAGTGCTCTCTGCACTGACAAAGTGTTCGTTGTAGTCATCGACTTCAAACTCCGAGTCCTCATAGAAAGGCTCGTCAAAGATGTCGTTGTAGTATGCGAACAGATTTCTCAGGAGACCGTGTCTGAAATGCTTTGTGTCATAGGGTGGAAGCGACTTCGCAATGTCCATGATGCTATCGTATGTGAATTCTATTTCCTGTGCGCACTTGCCTATGTCAGCAGGGCAGAACAAGGAACTGATGTTCAGCTCAGACTTTGCACGTTCACATACGTCAAACAGTTCACCCAAGTCATAAAAATTCATTGAAAAATAGCGCAGAAGTATTTCTCCAAGCGGATAAACTCTGCTGTCGGAAAGATATATTTTTCTGTCATGGTAGTGTGCTTCTATCTCAAACATAATAACTCCTTTCAGAAATAGTGTTCTATTTAGTCAGAGGGCATAACACTGCGGATTGCTTTGAAAATAGCTGTATAAATAGCTTGAAATCAAAAGTTTGCAATTTGTTCATAAAAATAGATTATAGATTGAACTCGGTAGAGATAGTATACTATATCTATTGACTTTTGTCAAGAGAGCGTGTATACTGAACACAGTTAAGACGTCCGGACAACTCTTGACATCACAAGTAAAAACTCGAAACGCGAAAGGAAGATGTAGATGAAAGATTTGAACGTTATCAACTGCACAGCATACTCTAACGGTATCAACTCTCCGCTGGAGTATCTCAACATCACTACGCCTGCCGAGTTCAAGGTGGTGATGGATTTACTCTGCTACTACGACAGTGAAAAGAAAACCTCGACCATAAGCCGTACAGGTATTGCAAGAGACACTGCGATGTCAGTGAGCAATGTTGAGCGCGCACTGAAAACTCTTGCGCAGAAGGACATCATCCGTATCCACAACAACTATGCTGACAACGGACGTCAGGTCGAGAACTCTTATGAGGTCGCATTTCTGAATTATGACATGGACGAGGACAAGCTTCGCGATGCAGAGTTGGCATTGAAATTTAAAAGTTAATTGTCATAGGGGCTGTGTCATGATGTCATAGGCTTATATATTAAGTATACAAGAGAATATATACTTAATACAGAGAGGGAAGATATATTAGCTATCAAAGATAATATAAAACTAAGTGCCTTTTTTTCTTCAGCTATAATATCTATGACAACGATGTTCAGTTGATAAGAACTGAAACACGCGCAGAAAGCCCCGAGTTTGCCGCCTTCAAAACCAAAATGGTATAGTTACCCCACCGCTCCCGTTGAATGCGGTTGTCGCGCAACGTGGAGCGAGTGTGGGGATACCGCACAAATACTATTGGCAGAGAAAAAGTGGCGGCGGTGACAAAAAGTCTTCCCTTTTGGGAAGGCAAGCATCGCAGACGGCATTCCGCCTGCCGCTGAAAACGGGAGAACCCGTGCCCCTTTCGAGTCGCAGGTTAAATTTTGGTCGCATGAGCGCCCGAATATTCACATCGGACGGGCAGTGCCCGCCGATTTTTCGGCATTTGCTGTGACGTAAGCAGAGGCGTCTTTCCTTAGAACTTTCAAAAAAGCAGGCGTCTTTTTTGAGAAAAAAGCCGGATAAAGGCTATGATCAGGGAGATATGGGAGGCGTCTGAGCAGCATAATTGCTGCTGTGAGAGGAGTGATAAAAAACCGAGCAGGCCTCGCAAGGGATGCTCAAAAAGTCTGGGCTGGTAACACGCAGGCTCAGCAAAGACGGTACGATCAGATTTTGTACCTGTGAATTTGAATTGAATAGTTTTAGAGGAGGCGGATGTATGAGCATAAACCTTGAAAAGACTCATTGCAGTGAAGATCCTGAGGTACAGTCCGTATTGCATCACGACTGTACTGTTGACGGTGTCACCTATCGTGTTTGGTCTGCTTTCCTTGGCAGGAAAAGAGCTGAAGAGTCGCTCGGAGAACTAATGCTCCGACAGCTCGAAAGGGGGAATGAAAAGCCTGCCTTTGATGCAAAGCAGACCGAGAGCGAGTCGATGTAAAAGTCGGAAAATGTTTTTTGTGCAGTCCTACGAAATCAGCTGTGCACACTGGATTCCTGAGCGGAGATGTGGTATACTGTCCGTGTAAGGATCTGCTGCACGGCTGTGAAAGGAGTTATAATGAAAAACAAACAGCCTAAAAAAGCAGCTCTGTATTGCAGGCTCTCGGTCGATGACGGGCGAATGGGCGAAAGCGTAAGCATTGGCTCGCAGAAATTATTACTGGAGCAGTACTGCAAGGATTATGCAATAGATAATTATGAAGTGTACGATGATGACGGATACAGCGGCACTAACTTTGACCGTCCTGCGTTCCAGAGAATGTATGAAGACATTCAGAACGGACTGATAGATACTGTCCTGGTAAAAGACCAGTCACGATTCGGAAGGTCGTATATCGAAGTCGGAATGTACGTTGAAAAGTTCAAGGAGCTTGGGGTTCGGTTCATTGCTGTGAGCGACAACTACGACTCCATGAAGAACGAAAACGATATGATGTTCCCGATGAGAAATGTACTGAATGATTACTTCGCAAGGGAGGCTTCTATCAAGACTAAGACTGCGAAGAAGGCAAAAGCGAAAGCCGGACAGTACATCGGTTCAAAGCCGCCCTTCGGCTACAAGCTGGACCCGAACGACAGGCATCATCTTGTGATAGATGAGCCTGCTGCTGAAACAGTACGAAGGATTTTCAGAATGGCAGCGCAGGGGATAGGCTACAATAAGACTACAAAAATCTTCCGTGAGGAAAAAGTTCTCACACCGATAGCCTACTTCAATCTCCATAATCCTGATTACTTCAAGTCGGATTACTGGAGAAAGGAGTTCGACTGGCACGTTACTTCTATCCGAGTGATTCTCGAAAACGAGGTCTACCTCGGTAAACTGATCTACGGGAAGCAGCGGTGCAAGTCGATGAAAAGCAAGGAGAAGGTCAAGGTCCCGAGAGAGGACTGGATAATCGTTGAGAACTGTCATGAGCCGATAATCTCTCAGGAGCTGTGGGACGAAGCACACAGAATGATGAGCGTTAAACGCCGCGCGACTAAAACAGGAGAGATCCAGATATTCGCCGGACACCTGTACTGTGCCGACTGCGGTCATGCGCTCACCTACTCGCAGAAGAAACGCAAAGACGGTACATACCACGGAGCATACTCATGCTGGTTGTACAAGACTCATGGCAAGGAATACTGTGCTTCGCATTACATCAACTACGATGCAGTTTACGACATCGTACTTAAAGACATCAGGCGGGTATTGAAGTCATATCGTAAAAACAAAGAGGAATTCAGAGCTTTCCTTAACAACAAATGCAGCGGCATCAGCAGCCAAAGAATAGCGCAGCTGAAAAACGAACTAAAAAAGTCCCAAAGCAGAATTGAAGAGCTTAATCATCTGCTAAACAAGCTGTATGAGGACAATGCGCTCGGGAAGCTGCCCGATGACCGTTATGTTCAGATGTCAAACAGGTTTGAAAGTGAACTTCATACGTTAATGACATTGGTATCAGGGATAAACGAGGAGCTCAATAAGTATTCATTCCAGAACGGCGAAACTGAAAAGTTTACAAAGATCATTGATCAGTACACTGACATTAAAGAGCTGGACTCTGAAATTATCAATGAACTTATCGATAAGGTCTTAGTCCATCATAAGGAAGAAATTGACGGCAATACTTATCAGCAGGTCGAAATATACTATAAGTTTGTAGGCAATCTGGACAGAACCGCAAAAAATGCGGCATAAAGGCAATAGAGGGAACATCCGTTCCCTCTATGTCCAAACACGTAGTCGCAGGTTCGAGTCCCGTCACAAGCTCCAGCGGGGAGCCCCCGCAGCCAAGTTCGCGTCTCAGTAAAACTGGGGCGCGAATTTATTTTCCGCGCATGAAGCCGTATTTAAATTGTAACATATACACAATGAAAAACGCTTAGATGTTTATTCTGAGCGCTTTTTGTTTTATTGCATTTTTAAGATTTGTCGGATGCGATAACTACTATAGAAAAATACAGCTCTTTTTAGTAATTATATGTGAGGGTGTTATAACACCGGATCAATAATTATCAATCGGCAATTATTTCTGCACCTACCATTGCTTTATTGCAGATAAAATGATAGAATGTAATTATCAGGGATTATCCGGAACAGAAAGAGGGCAATCATATGAAATATTCCGAAGTGCAGAAAATAGCGAAAGACACGATAGAATACATAAAAAATGAGATACACACAGGTATGAAGCTGACCGATGTGCGGCGTCTCTGCGAAGAAAAAATGCTCGCATTGGGAGCTGATTCTTTCTGGTACTGGGATGTGGGGGCTTTCGTATTTTCGGGAGACGAGACCACAGTTTCGGTTTCTGGAAGAGAGTACGTAACTTCCGATAGACTGATAGCTGAGGACGATATCATAACTATCGACCTCAGTCCGCAGAATGATAATATATGGGGCGACTACGCAAGAACGATAATTCTCGAGGACGGCAAAGTAGTTGATGATATAAGCAGTATCCGCAACGATGAATGGCGGAACGGTTTGCTTATGGAGGAGGAACTTCACGCTGAAATGCTCAGCTTTGCGACTCCGCAGACCACATTTGAGGAACTGTATTTCCATATCAATCAGCTAATAACTAATCGCGGATTTATCAACCTTGACTTTCTCGGCAATCTCGGTCACTCGATCGTAAAGGACAAAAACGACCGTATTTACATCGAAAATGGCAACACTGCACTGCTTTCGTCAGTGGATTATTTCACTTTTGAGCCGCATATCAGCGTCAATGGCTCGAAATATGGGTATAAGAAAGAGAATATTTATTACTTTGTGGACGGGAAGCTTAAAGAACTATAAGAAAGAAGGCGCCTGTTATGGGAAACTCAAAATCACGGAGAGCAGTTCTTGCTGTTTTCGCTGTATTTTGTATGCTGCTGACAGCCTGCGGCAATGGGACAAGTTCGTCGGAAGGTGTTCAGTCGGAAGTCCGGACAACAACTTCTGCGGCGGCGAACTATCAGCAGATAACACAGGAAAAGGCAAAGGAAATGATGCAGGCTGAGGACGGACACATTATCGTCGATGTGCGGCGTCAGGACGAATACGACAGCGGACATATCCCCGGTGCGATACTTATTCCCAACGAGTCTATCGGTACGGAGCAGCCAAAGGAATTGCCCGACCTCGACCAGGTCATTCTCATATACTGCCGAAGCGGTCGGCGCAGCAAGGAAGCTTCGCAGAAGCTGGCTGATATGGGATATACTAACATTTACGAGTTCGGCGGAATTATCGACTGGACGGGAGAGGTAGTCACAAATTCTAAATAAAGCAGGAGGAAACTATGCCATTTGATTTCAAGAAAGAATACAAGGAATACTATATGCCGAAGAACAAGCCGCAAATCGTGGAAATACCGACTATGAACTACATCGCTGTCCGCGGAAAAGGCGACCCGAATGATGAAAACGGCGAATACAAACGAGCAATAGAAGTGCTCTATGCAGTTGCCTATACGCTGAAAATGAGTTACAAGACGGACTATAAAATCGACGGCTTTTTCGAGTATGTCGTACCGCCGCTGGAGGGTTTCTGGTGGAGCGAAAATGGCGGATCTTTTGACTATGCTGATAAGTCGCAGCTCAGGTGGATATCTGTTATCAGACTTCCCGATTTTATCACGGAGAAGGACTTTCAGTGGGCTGTTGAAACAGCTTCAAAGAAGAAAAAACTGGACTGTTCGGCAGCAGAATTCCTAACGATAAACGAGGGACTTTGCGTTCAGATAATGCACAATGGCTCCTACAATGACGAGCCTGCAACAGTCGAGCTGATGGACAAGTTTATTGCTGAAAATGGCTGTCAGAACGACATCAGCAGTGACCGCCTGCACCATGAGATATATCTCTCAGACCCGAGGAAAACGCTTCCTGAGAAGTGGAAGACTGTTATTCGTCACCCGATAAGGAAGTGTGACTGATATGTTCAAAAACAAAATAGCCGTAGTAACAGGCGGCGCAAATGGTATCGGCAAGTGTATAGCCGATGAATTCCGCAAGAATGGTGCGGCTGTGTGCGTTATCGACAAGGCAGAGGGAGACCACTTCGTCGGCGATATTTCCGACAAGACTGTGCTCGAAAGGTTTGCGGCGGAAGTCATTGCAAAGTACGGACACATCGACTTCCTCGTCAACAACGCTCTGCCGCTGATGAAGGGCATTGACGAGTGCAGCTATGAGGAATTCCAGTACGCTCTCGCAGTGGGAGTGACTGCGCCGTTTTACCTGTCGAAGCTGTTCGCACCGCACTTTGGCAATGGCGGCAGTATCATCAATATTTCGTCCTCCCGCGACCGTATGAGTCAGCCGCAGACCGAGAGCTACACTGCGGCAAAAGGTGGTATAGCTGCCCTCACTCACGCACTTGCGGTGAGCCTAGCAGGGAAGGTGCGTGTGAACTCTATTTCTCCAGGCTGGATAGATACGTCCTACAAGGTCTACGAAGGTCCCGATGCCTATCAGCAGCCCTGCGGTCGTGTGGGGAACCCCATGGATATTGCCAATATGGTCATGTTTCTCTGCTCCGACAAGGCAGGATTCATCACAGGCGAGAACATCTGCATTGACGGCGGTATGACAAAGCTGATGATATATCACGGCGACAATGGCTGGGAGCTGAAAGAATAAAACAAGGCAACAAGACCGCAGTTGATTCTGCGGTCTTGTTGTTATCTTATGTAGACATCTTGAATAACACCTTCGATTTCAAATCCGCTCTGTACAAATGAGTGCCGAGCGGGAAATGTGCTGAATGGGATCCTTACTTGTAACCATTTGCACGGCTTCTTTTATATGTTAGAACCTGTATTTTATAGTTTGTCCAATCTTGATTACTG
>Ga0255342_1002360_pt1 | contig 23737 bp, 28 predicted proteins | sample wastewater_treat_3_FD_192416 | JGI IMG/M metagenome (GOLD analysis project Ga0255342, IMG submission 192416) | Wastewater microbial communities from Lulu Island WWTP, Vancouver, Canada - plant14 | ecosystem: Engineered > WWTP > Wastewater > Unclassified | place: Canada: Vancouver, British...
ATTTTCAGTGTCCACGATGCAGATTCACTGTCTGCAAATTGGGATTTTCTCAATAACAGTTACCTGCGCTTCATTTATTGCAGGGTGGGTGCATTTTTACTGTCTACTTTTTGGGGGACAATTTATTGAGAGTTGAGAGTTAATGTGTTCGCTTCGCTCACATTATTTAAATATTGTCGCCGCAGGCGACTCCACAACTTTCAACTCTAAACTCTAAACTCTCAACTCAAATCCAAATTTAGCAGAGCTAAATTTTGATTTACGTGCATGACATTGCCGTATTGTCAATAGAAATACTTATATGCTCAGGGGCTGGTTTTATTTTTCAAGTCCTGCAAACCCCAATACCATGAGCACTACAAGCACTGCTATCAGAACTATGGCGAACTTGAAATGAAACTTTAAGGCAAGAACCAGCAGTACTGCGGCAATGACCGCCATATATCCCAGAAAGCGTGCTTTAATAACCTGCTTTTTGCGCTTTCGCGACTCCCTCTCTGTCTCCTCCTCCGCGTGAAGCTGTCGGAGCTTCTCCATCTCAGCCTGCTCCTCGCTGTCTATCTGCTCCTGCTCCCTGACAAAAATCGAGTCCCTGACTGCACTCACGAAGCGCTCGTAGAGAGTAGTCAGCCTGACACTGTCCTCCCCCTCTGCAAAGCGGAGTGCGCTGCGGAGAGAGCTTCCCAGCATATCGGAAAGCTGGGCGCGGTAGATATCGTCATCTGTAAAATCAAAGCCAAACCGCTCTATATAGTCATCGGCAAAGCTGCCCACCATCTCCTCAAGCATAAGGTCATCGGTGCTGCGGCAGCCGTTGTCCGCCAGAAATCTTGCAAAATGCGCCTGCCAGCAATAGGGGTCCGCGTCAAGTATAAGTCCGCTGTACTCCTCGGCGGCATCGAAATCCTCGTCCGCAAGGAATATCTTCATGCGGCGGATAAGCTTCTCGGGAGTCTTTTTCGCTATGCTCCTCGGACGGCTGCCGCTGCTGTCTCCGAGAGCGTTTATGCTCCTTATGACCTCCGTCAGAAATCCCATCCGCGTAACGTCCTTGACGGGGTACTCCCTCAGCTCAGTGGGAAGGTCACGGGGGTCTGTATTCTTTATGCAGACATAGAGCAGCCTGCTCTCGCCCCGTTTTACGGCAGCTCCGCACCTGCTCCACTCGCTTCTGAATTTCGGTACGGCAAAATTCTCCGCCTTGCAGCCCACTGCAAGCAGCGCAGATGAGTTTCCTATGGCTGCATTCACATAGGGCTCATACTCACTCTCGGGGATGTCCGTCAGCGTTACGGGAGCGTAGAATACCTTCATGCCCTCCTCGGTGAGCTGGTGGCATATCTCCTCAGCAACTATACTGTCAGGAGTGGAACGCCCGCTTTCATCGGTCAGGCGGCAGCAGATGAACACATCGTATCTCTCGCCTGTGCCTACCCTCTCAACAGTCTCGCGGCGCAGCATTTCCAGTGCAGCCGCCTCTCTGCGGTAAAAGGCTCCCTGCGACGGAGTTGCGGTAAGCAGGGCAGCATGATAGTTGGGATCGGCAGTTATCTCTCCCGTCGCAGTCCTGCTGCAAACGGGTATCTTCATACCCGAGATAGGGTCGTCCTCGTATTCAAGCCCGCAGCGACACATGAGCACTCCCCAGAAGCCCTCGGACTCGTTGGGGATCTCCTCGGACAGCTTTGTGTAAAGCTTTTCCGCTCCCTCAAAATCCGTCTTGAGACGAAGCTGACAGGCTTTGTTGTACATCTCCGCATGGTCGCCGAAATACCTCAGCGGATAGGTCTGCCGTGAGCCGCAGTGCTCACAGTCGCATACTCCCGTACCGTCATCGGGTGATATGATACCGCCGCACATCTTGCAGATGTAGTCCATATGCTTCGCCTCCTTTCATGCATTGATATTATAACACTTATTCACCAATAAAGCAACGTCCGCTTTCAACGTGGACGCCGTCCCTGCATTATGCCGTAGAGCCTTGCTGCATTCCCCCACATGAAAAGGCGCCGCTGGGTATCTGTCAGGTGAAGTCCCTCCGCAAAGCGGATATGGGCTCCCATGTCACAGCTTCCGTAGTCCGAGCCGTACATTATCCTGTATGGCATACGCTCAATTGCTCCCTCGAGGCTTTCGGCTATGGCAGGGATATGCTCCTCACTGTCCGCCAGCGAGGATGTGTCAAACATGACGTTGCCGCAGTCCCCAAGCACCTCAAAGCACTTTTCCGTGTCGGGATAAAAACAATGGCAGTAAACAAACGTGTTCTGCGGACGGCCCTCAGCAAGCTCCTTCATCCGCTCGGGAGAAGCATAGTGAGAGTTGTCCCAGCCCGTGTGAAAAAGCACGGGCACGCGGTACTCCGCCGCAAGGTCATACACGGGGAAAAGGCTGCTGTCGGTGCAGTAAAAGTCCTCATGACCTGTGTACACCTTCAGCCCTGCTATGTCCCTGCGGTCAAGAAGCTCCCTGCAAAGTCGGAGCTGCCCCTCAAAGCTGATAAGAGGGCTTATGCCAGCAACTACCCTTATATTATCGCTGCCGCGGAAAAGCTCCGCACACTCTGCGGCGGAGCCGATAACGCTTTCAAGCTCTGAATCAGCTATGACTACTCCGCCGCTGACGCCGTTTTTGTCAAGCTCCGCCATGAGCCTGTCCCTCTTTGCGTCAAGGGCAGGCTCCTGCCACGGAAGATGTAAATGTGCATCTGTTACCATATGTTATCCCTTTCATTTATGCCGCAGAGGACTGCCGTTATCGGATTTGCACTTACAGCTCCAGCTCATCATGGATAATTTCCATAAGCTCCAGCTCGGCATCCTCAGCCATCAGCGCTGTTTCATCGCTCCAGAAGCGGCTACCTCCTGCAAGGCACTGAATAAGGTCAAGAAAAGCCACAAAATCCTCAGTGCTTACCTTTCCGTCACTTTTCCACCCTGAGATCACATCCTTCAGAGCTGACTTTATATCATCATAGTCCTTTAAATCAAATCTACTGTCCATACGAAGCTTTACCATAAAGCCATTGTCATCATTAATACGATCTGCAAGCCTGTTCATCGCCGCACTTCCTTTCCGCTGCTGTGTTTTTTCAAGATGTTCTCCAAGAGGCATCTTATTTCCACAGAGTAATTACTGCTATTATAGCAAACAGCTCATAAAAAGTCAAATCTGTACTCATTCTTTCCGCACATGATATAGTTTTTCTTTACATTCGGCTCATCTTATGATATAATTGATTATATCTTTACACGATAAATCACATCTGCCGAAAGGAACAACATGAGATCAAAATATATTATACCCGTTTTTGCTGCACTCTGCCTCCTCACAGGCTGCGGCGGCAAAAAAGTCAGCAATACCGTAAGCGTTTCCGTTGAGGTGAATACCACCTCAGCTGTTACGACCTCAATCGGCACTTCTGCTGCCGCTGTGACTTCTAAACCTGTGACAACTACCACCACTGCTGCCGCAAAGCCCGAACCTCCCAAGGATCTGGTGCTCAAGGGCAAGGAATCCGTTGAGGTCTATGAGGAAATAAAGCTCAAGGACTTCATTACCGAAAAAAACGTGGACCTCAAGGACGGAGATGTCCTGCTCAACACCTCGGATACCGGCGTTTATGAGGTGGAGATACCTTATATCTACGGAGGAAACGAGTTCACGCAGAAGCTTCAGTACAGCGTCATTGATACTACCGCTCCAATCGTGCTCAATGCAGGATGGACTCCCAATCATAAGGTGGGTACTCCATTCGACCTGAACAACTATGTGGGCTTTGCGGATAACTTCGATAAGGCTCCCACTCTCACATACGAGGGAGATGTCGACCCCAACGCTGTGGGCGATTACCCACTGACCGCCACTGCAACCGACAGCTCCGGCAATTCCGTTTCGTGGGACCTGACTATATCTGTGGTGGATCAGGTGCCTGCTCCCGTTGACAATAACCCGAGAGTGGATTACAGCAGCTTTATCGAAAGATACGATCAGGAGGGCGTCCGCTTCGGTATCGATGTATCTGCATGGCAGACCAATGTGGACTACAACGCGGTCCGCGACGCAGGGTGCAGCTTCGTCATTATCCGTATCGGCTATTACTACAGCCAGATCACCATGGACGACTACTTCCGCCAGAATATCGAAAACGCCACCGCCGCAGGTCTCGATGTGGGAGTTTACTTCTATACCACCGATAACTCCGAAGAGGGCGTCCGCGAACACGCCCGCTGGATAGCCGATAACCTGAACGGTCAGCAGCTGGACTTCCCCGTCGCCTTCGACTGGGAGGAGTTCGGAAACTTCCAGAAATACGGCATGAGCATTAGGGACCTCAATGACATATACGCTGCCTTCGCCGACGAAATGGAAAAGTGCGGCTACTCCGCTATGCTCTACAGCAGCAAGAACTTCCTCAATAACTTCTGGAGCGAGCGCACAAAGGCTTCTCACCCCGTCTGGCTGGCTCACTTCGTCGACGAGACCGACTACGAGGGAGACTACGCTATCTGGCAGGCAAGCGCCTACGGTCATATCCCCGGTATTGTTGGAGATGTGGATATGGATATACAGTATATGAATAAATCCTTGAATTAACAAAAAGAGCTGACCGCCTGGTCAGCTCTTATATTTTATACGAACGCCCGCTCTATTGACTAATCTAGGGTGGCTATGATATAATGATTAAGGGTGAGTTGTGCATGAGGTTTTACATAGACTTTGAAAATGTCGGAAGCGCAGGACTCATAGGAATCGAATCATTAACAGAAAGTGACTGTGTACGAATATACTATAGTAACAATCCTAATGTTGATATGTATACGATAGAAAAAATGATACATTCACCAGCAAAAATTCATTTTGTAAAATTGCCTGATTCCATAAAAATGATGAATCCGCCAAATGCTCTTGATATTGTAATATTGACCGATATTTCAAGAATTGTTGCTTCCTTAGGCTCGAATTACGCTATTGTGGTATCAAACGATAAGGGATATGATCGGGTAATCGATGAATTAAACCGTACAAACAGAACAGAAAATGTATTGCGTTCAGAAAGTATAAAATCTTTAAACATATCAAAAACTGCAAATAATAATTCTGTATCAAAAGTTATTGATCATGATGCACTGAACCAGCTATTTATCCAAACACTGTCAAAGTACATTCAGCATAAAGATAAGATTATTAAAATCGTAACCTCCTCTAAAACAAGATCCGAAATCAACACTCGAATCAGTCGATCTTTTGATAATAAACAATCCAAGGTTATCATGGGAGCATTGAAACCAATTATAAAAATGTTGCCCGGACAATGAAAATTAAATGACTGCCAGTCCTCTGTAAAAGCAGAGTTCCGGCAGTCATTTTTCTTTATGAAGTTATTCTTTATCTTCTTTCAGAAACTAAGTTCTTGCTGTAAACGGGGCTCCCCGCCGCTTCGGGAATTATTCCCACTCCACGGTTCCCGGAGGCTTGGAGGTTATATCATACACTACTCTGTTAACGTGCTCTACCTCGTTGCAGAGACGGTTGGAAACTCTCGCAAGCACATCATAGGGGATACGCGCCCAGTCCGCTGTCATGAAGTCATCGGTGGTAACTGCGCGTATAGCGATAAGGTGATCGTATGTACGGTGGTCGCCCATTACGCCTACTGTACGCACATCGGGAAGAACTGCAAAGAACTGCTTGAGCTCCGACTCAATGCCGCTCTTGCGTATCTCATCACGGAATACCGCGTCTGCTTCCTGAAGTATCTTTATCTTCTCCTCGGTTATCTCGCCGATGATACGGACTCCGAGACCCGGTCCCGGGAATGGCTGTCTCCACACAAGATCATGGGGGATTCCAAGCTTCTCGCCGACCTGTCTTACCTCGTCCTTAAACAGGTCGCCCAGAGGCTCGATGGTCCCTGCGAACTTGATGTCCTCGGGCATCTTTACCATGTTATGGTGGGTCTTGATGACGGCTGTACTGCCGTGACCTGCCTGATTTCCTCTGCCCGACTCGATACGGTCGGGGTAGATGGTTCCCTGTGCGAAAAATCCGTCTGTTCCCTGCTCTCTTATCTTGTCCCAGAATACGTTGTAGAACTCTGTGCCGATTATCTTACGCTTCTGCTCGGGGTCGCTGACGCCCTTGAGCGCCTTGAGGAACTGCTCCTTGCAGTTTACACGGACAAAGTTCATATCAAAAAGCTTTGTAAAGGTCTCCTCGACGAAGTCTCCCTCGTCCTTGCGCATGAGTCCCTGATCCACGAATACGCAGGTAAGCTGCTTGCCAACTGCACGGCTGAGAAGTCCTGCTGCGACTGAGGAGTCAACTCCGCCTGAAAGTCCCAGTATCACCTTCTTGTCGCCTATCTGCTCGCGGAGCTTCGCAACTGTGTTCTCGATGAAATCATCCATTACCCAGTCGCCTGTGCAGCCGCAAACGTTATATAAGAAATTATGGAGGATCTGCTTGCCGTATTCGCTGTGTGTCACCTCGGGGTGGAACTGCACTGCATAGAGCTTTCTCTCGGGTGCTTCAAATGCGGCACAGGGACAGTCCGCAGACTTTGCCGTTACGCTGAAGCCCTCGGGAAGCTGACTTACGAAATCGGTGTGGCTCATCCATACTACGCTCTTTTCGGGAACGCCCTCGAATATAAGGCTTCCGCTGTTCTGAGAGATCTCGATCTTTCCGTATTCGCTTTTCTCACAGCTCTCTACCTTGCCGCCGAGAGTGTACGCCATGAGCTGACATCCGTAGCAGATACCGAGGATCGGTACGCCGATACTGAATATCTCCTCCGAGATATGGGGCGAGCTTGGATCGTAAACACTGTTGGGACCGCCTGTGAAAATGATAGCGGTCGGGTTCATCGCCTTGATCTCGCTTATTGGCGTGTCAAATCTCTTGATCTCGCAGTATACGCCGCACTCTCTGACTCTTCTTGCGATGAGCTGATTGTACTGACCTCCGAAATCGAGGACTATACAAAGCTGGTTAGACATAAGTCCCTCCTTAACTTCCGCTTTTCGGCTGCGGACGCCGTATTTATGAAGCTGTCAGCCTTTAGCACTTAGCCCTTAGCAGCGGCTTCGCCGCTCAGACATACGGATAATACAATCCTTACGATGCCAATGGCTGACGGCTAAATGATCATGTTTTAATTATGCCATATTTCAGAAGAAATTTCAAGTGCCTGCACCCACTTTTTTTCTGCCGCAAAAGTTGTACTGCCAATTATAGTTAAAATCCATAAAAAAATCATATACACCTATTGAATTTAATAACAATTTGTGGTATAATAATTATATTGTATTTTAAGGAGTACCATTATGACTGCAAAAGAAGAATTCATATCTATCTACAAGGAAAACATCAAACGCGAAGGTGCAGACAAGCTTCTTGAATTTCTCGAGAGAAGCGATTTCTTCACCGCTCCCAGCAGCACAAGATTTCACGGCTCTTATGAGGGAGGGCTCGTTCAGCACAGCCTGAATGTTTACCACTGCCTGAAGGACTACCTTTCACGTCCCCGCACCAAAGAGCTCTACGGTATGGACTATTCTGAGGAGACTATCGCCCTCGTCGCCCTTCTCCATGACATCTGCAAGGTGAATTTCTACACCGTCGAGATGCGCAACAAGAAGAACGATGAAACAGGTCAGTGGGAAAAAGTCCCCTTCTACGCCATAAATGATACGCCGCCTTACGGACATGGGGAGAAGTCCGTATACATACTCTCGGGTTATTTCTGCGGTGAGAACCGTCTTACCCGTGAGGAAGCATTCGCAATACGCTACCACATGGGCTTTTCATACGGCGGTACCGAGGAAAGAGGTACCATCGGAAAGGCGCTGGAAATGTATCCGCTCGCGCTGGCACTGAACGTGGCTGATATGGAGGCGTCATATTTCCTTGAAGGCTCAAACAAATAAAAATAAGGAGTGTGTTATTATGAATTGGTACGATAACGCGATAATCTATCACATCTATCCGCTGGGATTCTGCGGAGCGCCGAAATTCAATGACGGAAGCGAGGATGTTACCTACCGTCTTGACAAGGTCCTCGACTGGATACCTCACCTCAAGGAGATGAACGTTGACGCTGTTTACTTCGGACCCGTTTTTGAGTCCGTAGAGCATGGCTACGACACCATCGACTACAAGAGGATAGACCGCAGACTCGGTGACAATAACTCGTTCCGCTTCATTTGTGACAGACTTCACGAAAACGGCATACGCATTATCCTTGACGGAGTTTTCAACCATGTCGGAAGAAAATTTCCTCAGTTCGTTGATATACAGGAAAAGGGTCAGGGCTCTGAGTACTGCGACTGGTTCCAGAACCTCAACTTCGGCGGTCCAAGCCCCTGCGGCGACCCCTTCTGGTACGAGGGCTGGAACGGCCACTACAATCTGGTCAAGCTCAATCTCCGCAATCCCGGTGTGTGCGACCACCTCATCGACGCCGTGAATTACTGGATAGAGTCCTTTGACATAGACGGTATCCGCTTCGACGCCGCCGACTGCATCGACTTCGATTTCTTCAAGCGCATAAGAAGCTTCTGCAAGGGCAAGAAGCCCGATTTCTGGCTCATGGGTGAGATAATCCACGGAGACTACAACCGCTGGGCTAACCCCGAGATGCTGGACAGCGTTACCAACTATGAGTGCTACAAGGGACTGTGGTCCTCACACAACGACAAGAACTACTTCGAGATAGACTACTCCATCAACAGGCAGTCAGGCGCTAACGGCGGTATATACCGCAATATCGACCTGTATAACTTCGTGGACAACCACGACGTCAACCGTCTGGCAAGCACTCTCCACAACCATGCACATCTGCCTCTGGTATACACTCTCATGTACACCATGCCCGGTATCCCCTCCATCTACTACGGAAGCGAATACGGCATTGAGGGCAGAAAGGAAAACAACTCCGACGACAATCTCCGCCCATGCCTCCATCTTCAGGACATGGAGCGCGAGAATGTTTCGCTCTATAAGCATATCGTAAAGCTGGGTCGGATATACCGCGCTTACCCTGCCCTCAGAACAGGCAGCTATGAGCGCATAATGATAACCAATCAGCAGCTTCTTTTCAAGAAGGTGCAGGGCGAGCAGACCGTTTATGTTGCCCTTAACCTTGCAGACTATGACTTCGACCTTAACTTCGGCACCCATATGTCAAGACTGGTGGACGTTTTCACAGCTTCTCCCCTTCAGGTGGAGAACGGCAATGCCTATGTACGCATGAGACCCTATTCGGCTATGATAATCGTCGCTGACGATATCGTCAACATCGAGCCCGAGGACAAGGTGCCCGTAGAGGACAAGGATACCGAGATAGTTGTGGGGGCGAAGTACCGCCACTTCAAGGGCAACGAATACGAGGTCATCGCAGTTGCAAGGCACAGCGAGACCATGGAGGAGCTTGTGGTTTACAAGTCACTCAAGGACGGCGAGGTCTGGGCAAGACCCAAGGCTATGTTCGTGGGTAAATCAGGTGAGGTAAGACGCTTCACAAAGCTGGACTGATATAGTATCAAAGCCATAGTGTTCCGATGATTCGTCGGGATACTATGGCTTTTTGTTATCTCTGTGCAGACGGCAATCACTTACAGAGACTGTCGCGAATAATATAATAACAGGGCGCGGTGACTGTTACATCAGTGCACTGCGCCCTTGATATTTTAACTGTGTTATGTTATAATGTAAATAGTTAGTTGCCGCTAACTATGAAAGGAGTAATTATGCTTGAAATTGTAAAAGGACTTTCCATACCGTTTCTCGGCACGTCCCTTGGCGCTGCCTGCGTCTTTGCAATGAAGAACAACTTCAGCATTACCATACAGCGCATACTTACAGGCTTTGCCGCAGGTGTCATGACCGCCGCAAGCGTCTGGAGCCTTCTCATACCTGCCATAGAGCAGTCCGAGGAAAACATGGGACGTCTGGCATTCATACCTGCTGCAGTGGGCTTTCTCGCAGGAATAGCTTTCCTGCTGCTGCTCGACAGACTCATCCCACATCTTCACATGAACAGCGACAAGGCAGAGGGCATAAAGGCAAAGCTGTCAAAGAATACCATGCTGCTGCTTGCCGTGACCCTCCACAATATCCCCGAGGGTATGGCTGTGGGAGTTGTCTATGCAGGACTTTTCTACGGTAATTCCAACATTTCCGCCGCCGAGGCCTTCGCCCTTGCACTGGGAATAGCCATTCAGAACTTCCCCGAGGGCGCTATAATCTCCATGCCCCTACGCGCAGGCGGCATGAGCAAGCCAAAGGCTTTCCTCATGGGCGTTCTATCGGGAGCTGCCGAGCCTGTGGGAGCTATTCTCACCATTCTCGCCGCAGGTCTTGTCATACCTGCTATGCCTTATCTCCTCAGCTTCGCCGCAGGTGCCATGATATACGTCGTTGTGGAGGAGCTTATCCCCGAAATGTCCGAGAGAGAGCACTCCAACGTGGGTACTATCTCATTCGCAGGAGGCTTCACCGCCATGATGATACTGGACGTGGCTCTGGGCTGAGAGCGCTCACAGCTTCTTTTCCATCTCATCATAGCAGAGGTAGTCGCCGCCGCTGCACTCTATACTGTTGTAGTCCTTGAAAATATAGCCCTTTTTCATGTAGATGGGCTTTGCAGGCAGTGACGCGGAAAGAATGATATTGTCATACCTCTCGGCAATGCGCTCCTCAGCAAAGGCAAGGAGCTTTCCGCCGTATCCCCTGCCCTGATATTCGGGCAGCACGAAAAGCCTGTTCAGTTCATTTTCCGCAGCAGTTACCGTTCCCGCAGGAACTCCGCCGTCGTAAAGTATGTACACGCTGCCTGCGCTTATGTCCTTCATGATGTTTTCGGGACTGTGGTGGGCAATAAAGAACTCCACCGCACCTTTGGGATAATAGTGAGGATAGACCGCTCTTATAGTCTCATGCACTATTCGTTTTACCGTTTCCAGATCTGTTCTTTCTGCTCGTCTTATCACCATATCCTCATCTCCTTTACTGCTGATTATAGCATAAAATCGGAGCAAAGTCCAGCACATAATGTGAACTTTTTCGCTTTATGTGCTTTTTCTTTCGTTATTACGGCTTTTCTGAAACTTTCGGAAAATCATATAATTGACTTCTACCCAAAATTTCTACCGATTTTTCTACCCGAATCGCACTATTTTGTTTTTTTCTATTTCGTCCTCATTCTTGTCACAGTATATTGTATAATTATACGGCTGCCGTCTGTGACGTGTCCGTAATCATATCATTCTTCATTTTGCTGCTGTCTGACTTCTTGATTTCAGGTTCATCGGTATATGCAGGTGCTTCCTTCTTTCCGCCGAGAACCCTTGAAATAGTTTCAGCCGATGCCACCTTTGCATTGTATTCCAAATGACTATAAAGATTTGCCGTGATATTGAATGTCGCATGACCGAGCCATTCCTGAATAGCCTTCATCGGAATATCATTCGCAAGCAATAAACTTGCACATGAATGGCGAAGGTCATGGAAACGGAGCATTTTCAGTCCTTTTTTCTTGATCACATCATGAAAGTCATGAGTGACCGTGTTCGGACTGATGAGCTTTCCGAAGGGATCACAGCAGATAAAGCCCTCAAACTCAGTATCGTAATTCTTACCGCCGAGCTTCTTATAGCGTTTATCCATCTCCTGCTTTTCAAGGAGCATTTCCTCAATGTGCGGAATCAGCGGAAGTGTACGCCTTGTGGAATTGGTTTTCAGTCTGGTCTCCACAACGAGCTTAGGCTGACCGTTCTCGTCATAGTCGCTTACGACCTTGCGTTCGATAGAAAGCGTTTTCTTCTTGAAGTCGATAGAATCCCACTTCAAACCGAGAATCTCGCATCTTCTCAGACCGTAGTAGGCTGCGATATGCACGATAAGCTCCAGCTTATGTCCCTTGAATACCTCGAACAGCTCATTCAGCTCGTCCTCGTTATAGAATACGGCTTCATGTCTGTCTGCTCTCGGAACGATCATCTTATCCATAGGGTGCTGTATCAGCATTTCCATCTTCACAGCATAGGCAAACGCTGAATGCAGTGCAAGATAATACTGCTTGACAGTGCTGCCCTTGACACCCTCGTCCATTTTATGATTGAGATAGGACTGGACATGAGTATAGTTCAGATCGGTGAGTGTAACATCGGGATAATGGATAGCCATATACTGCATGAAACGCTCTGCATTTCTCTTGTAACACTGGAATGTGGTTCGGGCAGAGTTTGCTTTGATCGCTGTGAGCCAATCGGTAAAGAAGGTATTAAGCTCCTGATTGACAATGATCTTCTCATCACCCTCAGCAGTATTGCCACCCTTACGGCTGACATTGAGAATGACCGAGTTGTTATTCCAGCTCTCCGCAAAGTCAGCAACAATCTGTTCAACCGCTTCGTTCAGAGCCTTCTTGGTGCATTTATCAGGCAGTCTCGTGGACACCCACTTGCGCTTACGCTTTCCTGCTTTATCCTTGAAGTCAAATACAACATAGTGCTTTCCGTTTTTCACGGAAATAATGTACTTATAAGGCAGACTTGCTTTCATTTTAATGATCCTCCTTTGAGCTTTACGGTAGAAAGCCTGCTGCCCACTCTCCAATTATAGCGCGGATCGTGATATAATGCAAGACCTACCAACCGCATTTGGCTATTTTCAGCGCAATGACTGGTTTTACACCGTCAGTTTTGTGCGCGTTGCAGAACGTAATTGATGACCTCTATTTTAGCCACACGGATTTTTCTACCGTCAGGCATACGGGGTATCTTTCCCTCTCTGACGAATTTGCAGACCGTCTTGTATTTGAGGTCAAGCATTTCGCAGAGCTGGTCTACGCCTACAATGTCAGGGTAATCAGCAAACATTGTACGATATACATCGTCCTCAGCCGGCTGACGTTCCTGAACTTTCATAGTTTCGTCCATGATGAACACTCCTCTCATGGAGGAAGAAATAGAAAACAAATAGCGTTAGTGTTTCATATTCAGTTTTCAAGATACAGATGCCGACCATAGAGGTCGGCGTACATCGTCTGTCGGTTATTTTTATGCCCAAAGATTGATGTACTGTTGGCAGCTCCCCACCAGAAGGCAGGAAGCTCCCGACGGCACATCAGCCGTCGTACATTTGGAGGTACATGAAACGCCGTGGGCAGTACCCGTTCTCGCCGAAGAACGGATACTCCCGACAGCATTCCTGCTGTCACCTGAAACAAAAAGGGCTTATTCCTCTCCGCCGTCCTGTTCGATCAGCGGCAGGATACCGTTTTCTTTCAGAAGCTCATAGATGAAAAGTCTGCCTTTGGTTGTCCAACAGGTATGCGGTTTTGCAAGAGGATTGCCGTTTTCATCAGTAACAGTATAGGTTTTGCTCTTGACATAGCCCTTGTCGGCATACTTCTGATACAGAAGCCAGACCTCGCCCTGCTTGTACTGTACGCCCTGTTCATGAAGCCAGCCATTGAGCCATCGTCCCGATTTTCCGTAATCCTTTGCGATAGTAGTGATCGGTACAATGCCCTCAGCATTCAGCACAAGGTCATAGTATGTAACTTTCGGCTGCATACTCTCGATCTGTTCAGCCTGTTCGTTATTTGCTTCAAGGAGCTTTGTATTCTCTCCCTTTGCAATCTGCAACTGCTGATTGGCAAGCAGGAGCGCTCTTGCGAGGACTGCTTCGGGACTGTTCCACTTCTTCTCGACTTCAAGGAAGTATTCACGGCAGCGCTTACCGATCTCGGAACGCTGTATCATGCACAGCTCTTTTGCCATATCAATGGTAAGCTGATGATCCGTTCTCGGCTTGCCTGCAAGACCGTCAGACCTATTGGACAAAAATGTCCAATAGTCGATTTCCTCAGTAAAACCGTAACCGATCATTCTTGGAAACCATTTGTGATAAGGTGTCTCGATCATAAGTGCTGCGTGAAGCTCCCGTCCGCTGACGGTAGGCTTGTCGCTGTCATAGTTTACGGCGATCATGATCTCATTCATTTTATGTACCTCGTATTTCTATCTGCCGCGCGGGGCAGATTATTTTTGCAGCCGTCCCTTTCGGGGGCAGTACCCGAACATCAAGCTCGGATACTACCTGTATTGAAAATAGGAGAAATGGAACAAGCGTGTTCGGAGATGCTTTTGGCAGAACCCGAACCGAGGCTCAGGCTCTCCCGACAGCATCTCTGCTGTCGTAGTGAAAGGAGTAGATGTCATTGAACCCAGACAACAATGGGGAGCTTTCGGGAACGGCACAGCCTGAAAATGGACAAAGCGGCGATGCCGTCCCCTCGGCTCATATATGAACCTTTCCGTCAGAAAGAAAGGAGGACTTTGAGGGGGCTACCGACCGTCTGCCTTATCGGTCAGCATTATCCCCCTCACTTTACTACCGAAGAATTTGAGTTTGGGACAAGGATTTTCGGAAATTTCTTGCCTGAAAATTGTAATTTCAGAGATTTGCACAAAACTCACTCTCCGTTTTCGTGCGCAATGATAAATGATTTGAGTTTCTCTCTGGCAATCTTCAAGCGGTATTTCACCACAGGCTTTGTCAGGCCGTACTTCTCCACGAGGTAGAGCAAGGTCACTTTTTCCTTATTGAAATAATAATCCTTTATCAGCTCATAACCTTCCGGGAAGTCGCAGCGGAGCATTTCAAGAGCCACAGGCAGAAAGTTAAGCCGTGCATTGCGCTGTCTCTGTCTTTCCTCAGCGATCTCATTTATAGGGAGCGATGCAGGATCGGCAATAACCTCCTGCACCGCATGGAAATCCGACGACTGCGCACGGAACGCCACTTCACGCTCCTCAAGGTACTGCTCACGGCGGAGCATTCGGTTATATTCCGCTTCAATGTACCGAGGAACACCGTCACCGAAATGCTGATACATAAATCTCCCCATTACTTGCTGCCCTCCGTGCCAAAAGTAAGCTCCGCACTTTTTCTTTTTTGGCAGCATCAAGAAGTTTGTAACAATAAGCGACTGTGTATTTGGGGTTGTAGAAACAGCCGTCCATGCAGTGCTTAACGATCAATTCCTGTGTAGTTGGCTTTCCGATAGAACAGGGCATCGGCTCTTTCAGGAGGTCAAACAACTTCTTCTGATAGCAAGTCATCAAACGGAGGGCAATGCAGATCAGGCAGAGGTGTTTTTTATTGACCTGTCTTTCACCGTTCAGATAACGGGAAATCTCGCTTTTATCAATGCCTGTCAGAGCTGAAAGCTGATTATTGCCCACTTTCTTCTGGCTCACAAAATCATTCAGCACCTGCAAAAAGGTTTCCTCCGGTTCGGCACTTTCTACTATGATAAGATCAAGTTCCTCATCGAAGCCGAGTAGGAGCGATGTGTCGGGGATATATGTATTTTCCATGTTATTACCGTCCTTCCTTTATCGGACGGCAATACACAAATGAAGAAAGCAAGACTGTCATTCGGTGAAACCGTCCGACAACCAAACATTACCCGTTCATTTGATTGAAGCATATTCAATTCCCATACAGTGATCGAGTAACCCCTTGCGCAATAGGTTCACTGTACGGCTCTGCACATGAAATGCAGCTACTATAATTATGAACCATAAAGCCCGAAAAATCAAGGTATTTCGACTGTTGCATTTTTGCAACTGTGTAGAATTTTTTATTACGGTACAGCGTAATTTTTCAGCTCTCGCTGTTTATTGGAAACGATACTTCTGACACCTCGAAAACATCATACTATCAATAAAAATCACAACTTTTACAGGTGTTGCAGATTTGCAATTCTGCATATTATATCCGTCAAAAGGCACAAAAAAAGGCAGTCTGAATTGCTCAGACCACCTCTGTATCAACCTGATCTGCCTACACCCATACTTTGTGATAGCATGAAAAAAGCCTGCATGGAAACCAATACAGACCTCTTGACTGTTATCATTGTTCAGTTACATCAATCACCCCCACAAAACGAAGTATTACTTTCAGTCTGTATGGAACTGACAATGATCTCACATAAACCTGGGTTGTATGCTTGTCAAAATATATGTAACCGGCACAATGCCGATTATCAACATTTTTACATGGAAAAGAGCTGTTATCCTCAGCATAACAGCTCCCATGTCGAATGAACTATTTACTTGTTCAGAACATCACTCATATTCAGCAGAGCTGATTTCTGTTCTTCTGATGCCCTACGGTAATTTTCAAGCAGACGCTTTTCATCATCTGTGAGATATGAACACTCAGTATCATCGTTGAATATCTCAACGAGAGAAGAACCAAGCGCCGTCACAAGTCTATTTAGCGTATCAATGGTAGGCTGTCTTGTGCCTTCCTCAATTCCCCTGATGTGATCACCGGATACGCCCGTATCTTTTGAAAGGCGGTATCTGCTGAGATTTTGCTGTTCCCGTAGTTCCTGTATCTTTTCGCCAACTTTCATATGACCGCCCCTTTCGATAATCTGCTATCTTCTATTATATACTTTTTCAGAGAATATTATAATCTCCAAACGGGCTTGAAAATAAACAAACATAGATGTATAATAATAGTAAGACATAAGTGAGCAAGGGGGCTTTGCCATGCTGAGTATCTACACCGTCAGTTTTTTCGGGCATCGGTACATTGAACGGGCATCGGAGATCGAGTGCCGGCTTGAAAATCTCCTGCATGATCTGATCACGCAAAAGGAGTATGTGGAGTTTCTCATCGGTCGGGACGGAGATTTTGACTTGTTGGCTTCGGCTGCTGTCAAGAGAGCTGTCGGCAGTTACGGTTATGGGAATACCCATTTCACTCTGGTCCTGCCGTATATGAAAGCCGAGTACCGTGACAACGAAAAAGAATACCTCGGCTACTATGATGAAGTCGAGGTATGTGCAGAGTCCGCAGAAGCGCACCCGAAGTCTGCTATCCAAGTCCGTAACAGAAATCTTGTGGACAGGTCAGACCTTGTGGTATGCTGTATTCAGCATAATAGCGGCGGAGCATATAAGACCGTACAGTATGCACAAAAACAGGGCAAGCGTATTATCAATCTTGAAGAAGAAAAAAGAGCATAATAAAAACGCTGTTACCATTCACGGTAGCAGCGTTTGCTGTTTTTATGCCTTATCGGTTTTCTCAAAGCGCTTTCTGAGCTGATTTTCGGGAAAAGATGTCAGCTTCCCGTCAGTCCATTCCACGAAAACATTATCAAGGTCATCTATGTAAAGTATCGTAGCAACAGCACCGACAGGATAGCCGCTGCTGTCATTCTCCGTCAGTCTGATCTTTGCACCAACTGTAACAGAATCCATCATTGTAATAACCTCCCGATCAACACTTGTTCCATTATACAACAAAGCATGGTCGGTGTCAATACATATGCTTATAAATCCTCTTTGTATGCACCGAGCATTTTTCTGACCTCTGTCAGATACTCAGCTCTTATCTCCGGCGGAGAAACAAGTTCGACACCGCTGCCGCAGCCAAGCAGAAACAGGTAGAAGCTCTTGTTTATTCCTGCACGGACAGTCAGGATACCGTACTCCTTGTCATCACGGCAGGGAGAATACGCAGCATACTCACCTAATTTTTCCAACAGATCATTGACCATAGATAGTTTTACTTTCAGCGTTACAATGGTATTGCGTTCAGGTTCGTACATATCCGCTGAAAAATAAAATGTTTTTTCCGTTTTGGGCGGGCGGCGTTTCGTGACGTTTCCACTTTCTATTTCCCTCATACGGTCAATGCGAAAAACGAGCCAAACATCATCTATTTTTCTGTAACATTTCAGATAGTAATGCTTATCCTGAAAAGAGATATTCACAGGCAGCAGCTCATAAAAGTCCTTGCTTTCGATATGATGTAGAGCTTCATCATACTCGCTGTACGCAAAGTCTATTGTTCGCTTTTCCGCTATCAGGCTGTGGAGCTTGTCCAGATTCTTCAATAGGTCAGCAGATACAGTGCTTCGTTCCGCAACTTCTATACGGCTGACAAGCTGTTTCTTTTCTTCATCGGAACACATTCCCTCAAACTTCCTGATGAGTTTTTCTCTATGAGCAGGTGAAAGTGAAGTATTAAGCGTTACGGAGTCAATAAGACAGCGTATCTCAGATAGAGAGAACCCTTTTCCGATCAGTGCATAGTAAGCCCGATTATGATCACGGTTTACTTTTACGATGTTGTTGCCAGCATTTATCAGTCTTGCAATATCACGCCGAATTGTGGCATCGTCAACATTCTTTATACCGTTGACTTGGGCAAGATGTTCCTTTATATCTTTGATTGATACTGCATGGTTTTCATCTGTATACCTCGATAGATAATCGAGTATATATAGTATCCGTTCTCTGTCCATAGTAAGCACCCCATATAGATAATACATCATATTTATTCTACCACAGTTTTTCCAATATTGCAATCATTGTTCGGTATTTTGAAGCAGTACATTCGGATTGTCATACTGCTCCGTATTCAAATGTAAAATTTCTGTGAACTTTCATATTTTCCTATGTCCCATTCTCATTTTTGTCGGTAGTAAGGTGAGGGAGTATGAATCTCCCGACTTTCCGCACTGCCATCGGCTGAAAGTGCGGAAAATTCCGAGCGCCGCAGGCGCAGAACGCATACCGCCCTGAACGGGCGGTCAGAAAACCAGCAAGCATGGTACTCATGCACTACAAATCCAAGATTTGAGCGCATAAGCACGGCAGCTTGTCAGAGGGCGTCTGCCCCTAAAACCCCGAATACAAAAGGAGGAAGAATGGAGGAAAAAATCAAGAGAACACGGAGCGTTCAGGTAAGACTGACACAGGAGGAATATGACTTCCTACAGCAGAAATTCTTACTCAGCGGCTATAAGTCCAAGAGTGAGTTTATGCGTATCGCTTTTTTCGAGACACTTATCGTAAAGTTCAACGCCGATGAATTGCAGGAGATGCTCCGACTGATGAAGAATATTTCCGCTAACATCAATCAGATCGCCGTCAGAGTGAATAGTACCAACAAAGTATATCAGGAGGACTTAACGCAGATTGAGGACGGAGTGGAGAGGATATGGCAGCAACTAAAATATTTCCAATCACAGTTACAGTGCATAAAGCCTTAGCCTATATTGCTGCCACTGACAAGACCGACAGCGGCAGGCTCATCAGCACTTTTATGTGCAGCCGCAACCCCGGCAAGGCTGCCAAAGATTTTGCCGATGTGACCGCAACAGGAACAGGCAGAAGTTCCGTCCTTGCACAGCACTTTATCATCAGCTTTCAGCCTGGGGAAGTCACACCCGTAAAGGCTATGGAGATCGGCAGGGAGATATGCGAAAAGTTCCTCAGCGATCAGTATCAATACTTTCTTGCCGTCCATACCGATAAAGGGCATATTCATCTGCATTGCATCTTCAATAATACCAACATGGTAAACAAGCATACTTTCCAGACTTTGAACAATCAGGGAAAGGTCAGTGAGCGTATGTGGAAGAAGCTCAGAGTGCTGTCCGATGAGGTATGCAGAAAGCATCAGCTTTCTGTGATCGAACACCCCGAAAACAATAAGGGAATGTCCCATTGGGAATGGGATATGAACCGCAGGGGCGTATCGTGGAAAGCCAAGCTGAAATATGCCATTGATGATGTCATAAAGGAAAGCGATGATTTTGAGGATTTCCTTGAAAAGTGCAGAAGGCACGGCATCATTGTTGACTACAACCCCGACCATAAAATTGACCTCAAATTTATGCTTGCCGAGCAGAAAGAACGTAATCCGAGAGCCAAAATGACTCGCGCCCGAACACTCGGCTGGTATTATGAGACAGAGCAGATCAAAAACCGAATTGCTCAGTATAAGGGCGGTATGGAATATGTGCCGAGGATCAAGGTCAGACAGACCGTCACCAAACAGGAAAACAAGTTCGTCCGTGATGCTATCGACAGGGGCAATATGAAACTCGCCAGCATCGCCAAAAACATCATCACGCAGTACGGCATTGAACCCGAACAACTACATGGAGAAGCGATGCTCGCCTGCGCTCAATGGGCATCGCTCACCGGTGACTTGAATACGCTCCAGACACAGATAGAAGATTATAAGGCGCAGCTCAAAGTCATCAGGCAGTATCGCAAGTTGAAAGCAGTTCAGGACGAGCTGAAAACTCTCAGCGGCAGACAGGCACAGAAGTTTCGAAAGGAGCATAGTGCCGAGCTGAATTCTTACGGAGAAAGCCGCCGTCAGATATTGGAATGGTATCCTGACGGTCATATTCCGACAGCAGAGATTTTGGAGCAAAAAATAAACGCCCTTATGCAAGAGCGTTCGCAGAAAAATAACGAGTATAAGGCAGTCAAGCAGAAAGCACAGGCTCTGTCCAAAGCACAGCGGACTATCGAGGAATTTCTGCGGAATGAGCGTAGTGTTCAGGAGCAGAAGCGGAAGAAGAATAAGAATGGGGATTTGGAGTGATTAACTATGTGGTCTATATACAAGCTGATTGCCGTCATAGTCAACCTCATAATAGTTATCTTCAAAGTCATAAAGGCATACACGATCAGAAAGAAGCCTGAATGCCTGTTTATTGCTTGATGAAACAAAAATATCTCTACCTGAAAAGCCCCACTTCTTATTGAAATCCCAATCATACCGAGCAACTTCAAGTTCACCGTGGATAAAGTAACCATCTGGAGCACGATACAGACCAAAAGCACAACCGTATAAATCGCAATCATAGGTTGCTACTACCGTTCTGTTTTGAAGATTAAGCCTAACAACTCGATTATCTTGAACTACGGTCAGAACCTCATCATCAAGCACGGCACAGTCATCAGGATATGATTGACCTGAGCCTACTAAAGCAATCTTATATTTGTCATAAAACAGATTTACGGATAGAGACAACACTCTATAAAAGTCCTGAGCTGTATACTTATCAGCGTTCAAAACGAGATCGTAATTACTATGCTCGGTTCTGTTCAGATTGAAATTCTCATCTAAAGTGACCTCAACTTCACATTTATTATTCGTTAGTTTCATAATTATCACCCCTATCTTTATGGTTTGTTTTGTATTCCTCCAACGCCGTGAGCAAAAGCTGTTTGATTGTCATACCGTGTTCCTGAGCATAAGCCTTGATCACATCGCCCTCGCCTTTAGGAACATTGAAGCGGATATAATCGTAGTTCTTCTTGATATACTCCGCCGAGGGCTTTCCTTTGCTTGCCTGCTGCTGTTTCTTGGTGCAGTCCTTGCAATACTTCTGAGAGCCGGAGGTCACGGTATAGGTCTTGCCACAGATCGGACAGGTCTGTTCGCTGCCTATCGAAACAGAAGTACCGGACTTCTTCTTTTCAGCATAGGCACGATTGCGGTTGACCTGAGCCTTATCACGGCAGTAGATACAGTATTTTGCACGGTTCGACTTGCTTTCAAACTCCATACCGCACATCTCGCATTTATGCTTGAACAAGCGTATTCCCCCTTACAGCGGTCTTTTCCTTATTCTATCATAGATTAGGCTTAAAGTCAAGCATAACTGGAAATTTGTGAAAATATCACTGGGGAATATCGAAAATCAGGGTGCTGATTGCTGCGCTCCTACAAAGATTCAGAATACCAGAAAATTATACTTGACTTTACGCTTAAAGCAGAGTATAATAAAAGCACAACAGAAACACAGAAACTCAAAACCACGAAAGGAAGGTAAATCCTATGTTAAACAAGTTCATGGTAGCCGGCAGACTGACTGCCAATCCCGAAATTCAGGCCAAAGGCGAGCGCCGTCTTTGTAAGTTCACCATTGCCTGCGACCGCACGAGGCGTAAGGGTGAGGAGAATCCCGAAACCGACTTCTTTACCTGCACCGCCTGGAACCGCAACGCAGATGTGATCGTTGATTGGTTCGGCAAGGGCGATATGGTGACACTCGTCTGAGCAGTCCACATCAACCGCTTTGAAAAGGACGGTCAGAAGCGTTCTTCCACAGAGGTAAAAGTCGAGGAAATCCACTTCTCAGGCGGCAAGAAGAACACCACACCGACAGCGGACGGCTACGATAACCCCTACATCGGAACAGAAAACGATCCGCTGTTTTAAGCTATAATCACAAGGAGGATACTGAAAATGGACACTACTATTATCGCAATCAGCAATCAGAAAGGCGGTGTGGGCAAATCCACCACAGCCTATAATCTCGGAGCTTGCCTTGCTCTGAACCATGACAAGACGGTGCTTCTTATCGACTTCGATCCGCAGGCTAACCTCTCCGAATACCTGAAATATGAGCCGGACGGCAACCCGACCATGACACAGCTTATCATGTCATTCTACGCAGGAACTCCCGTGACCGCAGACACAGCTCAGAGAGCGATCCGTCACAGCGAAACCGCAGGAGTGGACTACATTCCCACCGACATTAACCTCGCCAATGCGGAAACGCTCATGGTCACGATGATCTCAAAGGAGCATATTCTCCGCAGAATACTTACGGAAGACCTGATCGGAGATTATGACTTCGTACTGATTGACTGTCTGCCGTCCCTGGGAACGCTCCTTATCAATGCCCTCACCGCTGCGGACAGAGTGCTGATACCCGTGCAGACACAAAAATTCAGTATGGACGGCTTACAGTCACTTGAAGAACTCACTAAGCTCGTCAAGGCAAACACCAACCCGAAGCTGAACCTTATCGGTGTACTTCCGACAATGGTTGACCGCACAAAGGTCAGCAGGACGGCGATTGATACCCTCAACGAAAAGTACGGCGAAATGCTATTCAGGACAAGCATCAGCAAGTCTATCGAAGCTGCCAAAAGCTCCGAAAACGGCACACCGCTTTGTCTCACAGGTCACAAGTTAGGTCAGGAATATGATGAATTAGCTCAGGAGGTGCTTTCAAGATGTTAAATATCCCCGAACTCGCAATGAACCCCAACCGCAAGGTCACAACCAAATGCTACGGCGAATTAAAGGTGTGGGACGACCGTGAAGAAGCTCAGGCTTATTTTCTCGAAGCGATGATGAACAGCGACGGCTCTGAGCATGACCGTTACTCCGGCATCTTCATTCAGCTTCAGAATGGGCTTGACTACTGCACCGATGAAGATGAGGAGGACGAGTGATGAACACACCACAGTTCGATTTGGGAGCTATGCTCTCCGTACCACAGCAGACCGCCGTTCAGCAGATACCGTGCGATCAGCTTCACCCCTATCACAACCACAAGTTTGAGCTTTATACTGGCGAACGCCTTGACGATATGGTTGAGAGTATTCGTGAAAACGGAGTGCTGTCTCCGATCATCGTTCAGCCTGACGGTGACGGCTATGAGATACTGATCGGTCACAACCGCTGGAACGCTTCAAAACTCGCTGGACTGCTTACTGTGCCGGCTATCATCAAGACAGGATTGAGTGAAGATGAAGCACTTTTATACACTATCGAGAGCAATCTTCACCAAAGGGGCTTCGATAATCTTCGTATCAGCGAACAGGCTGCCGTTGTTGCACTCCGCCACAGCGAAATGTTCTCTCAAGGCAAGCGTAACGATATTATCAGAGAGCTTGCATTGCTTGAAAATCCGGATGCTGATGTATCAACTTTGACTCCAATGGAGTCAAAGTTGGACAGCGGAAAAGCTTAAAGTGTACCCCAAACCGTGGACAAAATTTTGCAACCATGGACAGATAAAATGAACCCTGCCTGATGCAATTGCTCATGATAGATATGCTGTTCTTAGATTCCGAACCAGAGGCAAAACCAGCCA
>Ga0255342_1002364_pt1 | contig 23712 bp, 27 predicted proteins | sample wastewater_treat_3_FD_192416 | JGI IMG/M metagenome (GOLD analysis project Ga0255342, IMG submission 192416) | Wastewater microbial communities from Lulu Island WWTP, Vancouver, Canada - plant14 | ecosystem: Engineered > WWTP > Wastewater > Unclassified | place: Canada: Vancouver, British...
AGCTCGATTAGGTCAGCAATTTGGAGGCTCACGTGACCTGTATTCAGCTCTTGGTTATGAAAAGAAATTAGAGTTTTCCCATTATTCTGCAAAATATATTCGCCATGAGATTGCTCGTGCTATTATTGACAGACCGGTCAAATCAACATGGCAAGGTCCTCTTGAACTATTAGAATCAAGTAAATCACAAGATACTCCATTTGAAAAAGCATGGATTGATCTTAATCGTAAATTGGGACTAAAAACAATTCTATCACGTGCTGATCGTCTTACGGGGATAGGGCGTTATGGAATATTGTTTTTAGGATTGGATGATATGCGTACTGTAAAGGATTTTGCTAATCCAGTAAAATCCGGACAACGTAAATTGATTTATGTTAAACCATTTGGAGAAAGTACTGTAAAGATCAAGAAATTAGAATCCAGTCCGTCAAATCCAAGATATGGGATGCCTCTTATTTACAGTTTTGATGTAGATGATGTAAATGGTAATCCTACTGTATATGATGTTCATTATTCAAGGGTTATTCATATCGTTGATAATCCTTTGGAATCTGATATATATGGAACTCCACGTCTTGAGCCGATATATAACAGACTTTGTGATTTGGAAAAGTTAGTTGGAGGGGATGCTGAAATGTTTTGGCGTAATGCTCGTCCGGGCTTTCAGGGAAAGGTGGAAAAGGACTTTCAGATGACTGAAGGTATGAGACGTGAACTTGTAGAACATCTTGATGAATATGAACATGATTTACGCCGGTTTATTATAAATGAAGGAATAGATATAGAACCGCTTACGCAACCTATTTCTGACCCTGAACCACATTTTAAAGTGTCTATTTCCTGTATCTCTGCACAAACGGGTATTCCTCAACGTGTGCTAATGGGAAGTGAGAGAGGAGAGTTAGCAAGTACCCAAGACACTTCTGAGTGGAAAGACTATGTGCAGTCACGCAGAGAGGATTTTGCCGAGCCTGCTATACTTAGGAAGTTTGTAGATAGATTAATAGAGTTAAAAATACTGCCTCAGCCATCAGAGGATTATACTGTTAAGTGGAGTGATCTTTATGCAATGAGTGAGAAAGAGAAAGTAGAAGTTGGAAAAGCTCGTGCTAACGCTTTACGTGAATATACGTATAATCCTATTGCGCAGGGTATAATTCCACCAAGTGTATTTTATGAGTACTTCCTTGGATTTTCTACTGAACAAATTACTCTTACCAATGCAATGCGTGATGAAATTATAAGTGAAGAGGAACTTGCAAATAAGATAATTGAAACTATTGAAGCTGAAACAAAAGAGGATGCAAGTCCGTTTGGACAAGGACAAGCCGGACAGCAGAAAGAAATATAATGGAACAAGTTGTTACATATAGTGAAGCCGTAAGACAGAATTACGATCCAACGCATACCACAACTTTACGTAATGCGTTTGCTCGTGATATGAAGCGACGGTTTCGTGAAATTGTAGGGGCTATAAAAATAGGTGTGGATAAACGGGATTGTTTTGGATTGAAGGAGAAAATACATACTTTACAGGTTACTCCTCCGGCTGAAGAGGCTTTTGCTTTTGTTCGTAGTTCTGCTAAAGTGTCAGGTTTTATGAAGTGGTTAAATCAGCAGGTAGAAAAAGGATTACTTACTGTTGCAGAATTAGAACAAGTTGGTGCCAGTGTAGAAGCCGTTTGGATGAATTTGTATTTGTTTGATGCTTATAAACGGGGAATTATACGGGCTCGTTATGAAATGCGTAATGCAGGAATGGATATTCCTCCAATTGAAGAACAAGGTGGTATAGGAATGGTCATGGGACTTCCTATGCATATTGATCGGTTGGGGCTTATATATACCAGAGCTTACACCACATTGAAAGAGATTACTGATGCAATGGATAATGTAATAAGTCAAATACTTGCACAGGGATTGGCTGAAGGTGATGGGCCGGCTTTATTGGCACGTAAGTTAGTGGCTGCTATTGATGGTACCGGGCTTGGAAAACTTGGAATAACAGACAGTATAGGAAGATTTATACCGGCTCAACGTAGAGCTGATATGCTTGCCAGAACTGAAATTATACGAGCTCATCATTTAGCAACAATACAGGAATATCGGAATTTTGGGGCATTGAAGATACATTTGAAAGCTGAATGGAATACAGGAAAAGATGATAGGGTATGTCCTATTTGTGCAGCACGTGAAGGAAAAGTTTATACCCTTGATGAAGCGGAAGGAATGATCCCGGCTCATCCGAATTGTTTTATTGATCCTCAGATTCCAATATATACTTCAGAAGGATGGAAACCTATTGGTCAAATTAAAGTAGGAGATTTGGTTTTAACACATAAACGAAGATTTAGAAGAGTTTATGCATTACCAAGACATAATGAGAAAGCTGATGTGACAACTTTAAGATTTAAGGGTACTTTACAACAAATATCTATGACAAGCAATCATCCTATTTTTATGTCTGATGGGAATTGGAAAGATGCAGGTTTGTGTAAGCCGGGGGATTCAGTTATGATATTAGGCAATGTTTGTAAACGATGTGGAAAACCTACTCCATATTTTAAGAAATATTGTTCTCGAACTTGTTTAAGTAAAGATATTACAGATAAACAATGGAGTGATCCTAATCACAGAAAAATTGTGTCTAAAAAGAATAGGGAATCTATGATTCATCAATATAAATCTGGAGAAAGAAATGGTGATTTGATTACGAAAAAAGCACATGAAAAAATTCAACAAATGGTGAAAGAAGGAAATCATCCTTTTCAAAGACCTGAAGTGCGAGATGTGATTAAGCAAGTAACTAATCTTCCAAAGCATAGAAAATCAAGTTCTGAAAGAATGAAGAAAAATAATCCTATGCATGATCCTGTAATTGTAGAAAAGGCAAAGCGGAGTATGAAGGAGTTTTATATAAATAATCCTGAAAGAAGATTAAATGCTTTGATGGCTAATCATAGAAAAAGTGCAAATATGACTTGGATAGAGAAAAGGATGAGTGAACTTTTGGATAAGATGGGTATCCAATATGTTTATCAATACCCTATTCTAAACTACAATGTGGATTTTGCAATTCCAGGATTAAAGATCGCTATTGAGTGCGATGGAGAGTATTGGCATCAGGATAAGGCGAAAGATGATATACGTGATAGAAGAATAGAAAAAGAAGGATGGTCCGTATTACATTATACAGGGACTAAAATTAATCAATGTTTAAATGATATAGAATATGAATTATCGAGAGTGTTATGTAATCATTTGGGAGAATATGATTTAGTTCCTTATAAAATTGATTCTGTAAAGAATTGGACATTGAGTAGATCAATGCCTATGTATAATTTAAGTGTTGAAGAAGATGAATCTTATGTAGCAAAGGGTATAGTTGTACATAATTGCAGATGCATTTTTCTGCCATGGAGTGAAAGATTATTAGAATATGAAAAATAGGTTTGTCATAGTAGTAACTCAGCGGAATGCTGCTCCTTTTATAGGGAAGTGTTTAGATTCTGTATTGAATCAAACATATAAGAATTATATTGTCCCTATTATGGATGATTGTTCTGATGATGGCACGTGGGAGATTGTAAAACAATATCCTGAACCGTTTTATGGGATACGAAATGAGCCTCAACATGAATTTTGCTGTGTAAACTTTATTACAGCGATTAACTCATTTGCAAATGATGATGATATATTAGTACTCCTTAGTGGGGATGATTGGTTGTATTCTGATGATGTACTTGAGTACTTAAATGAAGTTTATCAGGATGATAATATATGGCTTACTTATGGGAGTTTTATATCAAGTAGTGGGGCAATAGGTGCTGATTTTTGTAAACCTCTTGTTAATACACGTACTTATCGAAGAAGCCGAAAGTGGTACACTTCTCATCTTATTACTTGTCGTAAGAAATTATGGAGTAAGATAAATCCAAAAGATTTACTTTACCAGGGACATTATCCAAATCATTCATTCGATAATGCATTTATGTACCCGATGGTTGAAATGGCAGGATTAAAGCATACAAAATATATTAAGAAGATACTTTGTGTATATAATGATCAGAATCCGCTTAGTGCGGAAAATTTTAAAAAGGATCCAGGGGCATTTGGACGTGAACGTAAATATTGGAGTCGGCAACCTATGTATGATGAATTGAAACGATTATGAATATATCAGAACAGATACGAGCTTTGGCAGGCAATCATGTGCCTCCATACCTTTATGGATCTAATTTCCGTCCGGGGAAAACTCTTATTCCGTATAGTGGGATGTACTGGGATACGGAAGAAGTAGAAGCGGCCATTGATACTTTTATGAATGGGGATTGGGTCAGTGCCGGGGAGAAGGTAAACGAGTTTGAAAGGATGTTTAGTGTTATGTTCCACAATAAACGATCATTTATGGTCAATAGTGGGTCATCTGCTAATTTGGTTATGATTGCTGCTCTCAAAGAGTATTATGGATGGAAAGATGGGGATGAAATAATTGTATCACCGGTTGGATTTCCTACAACAATATCAACAATTTGTCAAAACGGATTGAAACCGGTATTTGTAGATATTGAATGGGACACATTAAATTTTGATTTGTGTGGGATTGAAAAGAAAGTAACATCCCGGACCAAAGCCGTGTTTCTGTCTCCTGTACTTGGGAATCCTCCAAATATGGATGAATTGATGACTATTTGTAATAGGTTTAATTTGAAATTGATTCTTGATAATTGTGATAGTCTTGGCACACGTTGGGATGGTAATTACCTAAATCAATTTGCAGTTGCATCCTCGTGCTCATTTTATGCTGCCCATCACATATCTACCGGTGAAGGTGGTATGATTAGTTCGGATGATGAAAAGTTGATGCATATTGTAAACAGTCTATCATGGTGGGGAAGGGATTGTTATTGTGTAGGTAGTAATAATTTACTAAAGGAAGGAACTTGTGGAAAACGATTTAGCAAATGGCTTACCCCGTTGTATGATGGTGTAGTGGATCATAAATATGTATTTTCTCACATGGGATACAATTTCAAGCCGCTTGATTTGCAAGGTGCTATTGGAATAGTTCAATTAGGAAAGTTTACTGAAATATCGTCACGTCGCAAACGGAGTAAAGCAATTATTGAACGTATTGTAACATCCCATATTCCTGAAGTTGTTGGAGTTCATCATTTTGCGAAATCTGATGTTAATTGGTTTGGTGTTCCATTTATTTGTGAAGGTAAAGAATTGAAACAACGATTAGTGCAGCATTTTGAAACTTATAAAATACAGACTCGTAATTACTTTTCGGGGAATATATTGTTACATCCGGGGTATTCACATTTGGATGATTGTAAAAAGTATCCTGAAGCGAATAAGGTGCTTGATAAGGTTTTCTTTTTGGGATCCGCTCCACATTATGGGGATGAACTTTTTGATTATATATATGGTGTTATTAAATCATTTTAATGAAATATAAAGAATACATACGGCAAATCATTCGTACTTACAAAGGGATTCCTTTTGAAGAGGATATTGTTTTGTTGATTCGTGAAAAAGGTATTACCAAAGGGTATTTGCGGCCGGTTTCAAAATATAATGAAACATTGGCAAAGATGATAATGCGATGGAGGGAAGCTAATCCAATTGGGTTTGCTAATAGATTTGAAGCTTCTTTGGAGAAAACTGAGAATTGGTATAAGAATATACTTCTTCCAAATGAGTATCGTATTTTGTTTTTTATTCATTCTATTGCTGGAATGGTGATTGGTCATTTAGGATACTCAACATTTAATTTTGGATTCCGTTCAGCTGAGATAGATAATGTTGTAAGAGGATTAAAGGGATTTGATAAAGGAATGATGTCTTTGGCATTACAAACTTTAATTCATTGGGGAAAAGAAAGGTTATTACTCGATGATATTTATTTAAGAGTATTGGAAGAAAATGAACATGCTATCAAATTTTATGAAAGAAATGGATTCAAAACATTGCGTAAGATCCCTTTATTTGAAAAAGTGGGACCGGATATTGTAGAATGGGTAGAATTACCATCAAGGGAACAAAAAGGAAGGCAACCAGATAAGTTTTTTAATTATATGAAATACGATGGATAAAATGATTTTAACAGCCGGCCCAAGTATTACACAACGTGAAATTGATTACGTTATGGACGCTGTTACCAATGGTGTTGGTGAACATTGGGGGGATTACATTAAACGATTTGAGTCTGCATTTGCAGAGTATATTGGTGTGAAGTATGCTATATCTACTTCTTCTTGTACAGGGGCGTTACATTTAGCACTTGTTGCTCTTGGAATAGGGGAAGGGGATGAAGTTATTGTTCCTGATATGTCATGGATTGCAACTGCCAGTGCTGTTTGTTATACTGGTGCCACTCCTGTATTTGCTGATGTTTTACCTTATACATGGTGTATTGATGCTTATGATATACGTCGTAAAATTACAAAACGTACTAAGGCGATTATACCAGTTCATTTGTATGGGCAACCATCGGATATGAATGATATTAGTGACATTGCAAAACAATATGGGTTGTCTATTGTGGAAGATGCTGCTCCTTCAGTAGGTGCAATGTATCATGGTAGGCGTACAGGATCATTTGGTGATGCGGGGTGTTTTAGTTTCCAAGGTGCAAAAACATTATCAACCGGTGAAGGTGGTATGTTGGTGACGGACAATACCGCACTCTTTGAAAAAGCCAAACATTATAATGAACATGGTCGTTCAGGTGCAGGGTTTGATATAAGTGATATAGGATTTAAGTACAAAATGAGTAATCTTCAAGCGGCACTTGGACTTGCTCAACTTAAACGTATTGAAGAGTTGGTTGCTAAGAAACGTCGGATATTTAGTTGGTATCTTGATGAATTGGGAGAAATTGATGGATTACGTATTAATGGAGGAATGACGGATCACATCCAACCTTCTTATTGGATGACTTCAATAGTATTAGAGCGGGAATTCCGTGTATGTAGAAATGTACTTATGGAGAAGTTAAAGGACCGTAAAATTGACACTCGTCCATTTTTTCCACCTATAAGTTCATTTCGCATGTTTAAATTAGTTGATAACCCTATCGCAATATTTTTGGGGAATAATGGAATAAACCTTCCAAGTGGACATCGGATAACATGGGATGAAGTTAAATATGTGTGTGATTGCATTAAAGAAATATTGCAATGAAGAAGTTGAACGATTTACATAAGCGCATTCTTGAAATATCGAGTAAAAAGAGATTGACTCATATTGGGAGTTGTTTGACTTCAGTTGATATTATTGATAGTATTTATCGTGATAAGAAGCCATACGAACCGTTTATACTTTCATGTGGACATGCCGGACTTGCTTTATATGTGGTACTTGAAAAGTATTTTGGTTTTGATGCTGAGGAAATATTTGATTTTTGTGGCACTCATCCTGAACGCAGTGAAAAGTATATGATTGATTGTTCAACAGGTAGTTTAGGGCATGGACTTGGTATTGCTGTAGGAATGTCACTTGCTGACAGGTCTCGTAAGGTTCATTGTTTGCTTTCTGACGGGGAATGTTATGAAGGAATTATTTGGGAAGCTGCCAATGTAATCACACGGTACAATATAACTAATTTGGATCTCCATATTAATTGGAATGGATGGTCTGCTTATAATAAGGTAGAAGAATGGATGTTGTCGAGTGTATGTACCATTTTTCCTGATATTAAAGTATATCACACAAAGGTTGAAGATTATGGTTTAAATGGTTTAACAGCTCATTATGTAAAGGTATGCGACGTAAATTTGGGAGAGATTTATACGAATTAATGTGTAATGATAGTAATATCATTCTTATTACGGCTGACATGGGATTTGGTATGTTAGATAAAATACGTAACAATCTGACAGCTCAGTTTTACAATGTAGGAGCTTCTGAGCAGGTTATGATGGATATGGCAGTAGGAATGGCTTTTTCAGGACGTATTCCAATAACATATTCTATCACACCGTTTTTATTATTCAGACCATTTGAAGTTATACGCAATTACATTAATAAAGAAATGGTGCCGGTTATAATGGTTGGTAGTGGAAGGGATGATAATTATAAGTATGAGGGATTCAGTCATTTTGCAGGGGATGATTATATTTTGGAGTCTTTAGAAAATATAGTAATTTTAAAGCCGGAAGGTGATTTTGATCTTAAAGAGATAGTTTATATGAATAAGCCGGTTTATTTAAACTTAAAACGATAGGAAAATAGATGCCTAAAGGAGTATATATACATAAAAAGAATCGTGTTTTTTCAGAAGAGCATCGAAGAAAAATATCTGAATCTTTGAAAGGTAAAAAGTTTTCAAAGGATAGAAGATTGCGTCTATCTTTATCGCATAAAGGAAAACCTAATCCCAATAAAGGGAAGCATGGATTATTTACTCATACGGAAGAAGCAAAACAAAGAATAAGACAATCGAGTTTGGGAAGAAAATATCCTAATAGAAAGAAAGTAACAGAGGAAACTAAGTTAAAGCTGTCATTAAAAAGTAAAGGAAGAAAGCATTCAGAAGAGGCTAAAGAGAAGATACGGAATTTTTGTTTGGGTAGAAAAAGACCTGAAATGACTGGAAAGAATAATCCAATGCATAAACATCCGAATGCATATAAATCTAAATTTGGAAAAACAGGGTATAGAAAGGATTTGGGAGTTTTTGTAAAATCTTCTTGGGAAGCAAATGTATTTAGAATTTATAGGTATTTGGGATATACAGTTCAATATGAACCTAAATCATTTAAGTTATCGAGTGGCAAAACGTATAGACCTGATTTTTATATAATCGAATTGGATTTATGGATTGAAGTTAAAGGGAGATGGCTAAAAGATGCTTATGAGAGATTTTTAAATTTTAAACAAGAATATAGTACATTGTTTATTCAAGTTATAGGACCGGATAAATACAAAGAAATGATTAAGAAGTATAAATCTTTAATCTATTTGGAGGGATAAAACTATGTGGACTTCGGGAGATGTTGATGAACATAAAAAAGGACTCACTGCTGAACAAAAAAAGAAGTGGGTAAAAATAGCTAATAAAGTTTTATTAGATTGCCTTGCAAAAGGGGAATCAGATAAAACTTGTGCTCCAAAGGCTATTCGTATTGCTAATAGTTCAATAGGTGCAAATGAATCATATTCTTTTGTTGCTAATTTCCAAACCGGCTATCAGATTGATAAACGAAAGCGAGAGAATCGTGATTATTTAGTTATCCCGGTTGTTATGATGGTTGAAGGAGTACATGCTGGAAGTCAGGGAGCCGTGTACCATTCAATAGATGAACTTGGGAAAGTTCCTGAATCTTGGAATGGTCGTCCAATAGTAATTGATCATCCAATGATTGATGGGATTCCTGTATCGGCTAATGATCCTGAAATTCTTGAACAATGTGGCATTGGTAACATATTTGATACATTTGTGGATGGTACGAAACTAAAAGCTAAAGCATGGATTGATGAATTGAAATTGCAGGAGATAAGCGTTGATTTATACAACAAAATAGTTGAAGGGGAAGAATTGGAAGTGAGTGTTGGTGTATTTACGGATAATGAAGATGTGGAAGGTATATGGCAAGATGAAAAATATACCAAAATTGCACACAATCATCGCCCTGATCATTTAGCAATTCTTCCTGAATCTATTGGTGCTTGTTCGTTGGCGGATGGATGTGGACTTGGAGTAAACCAAACAAATAATGATATGGAGATAACTAAATTACTTGAAAATTCTAAGATCAAGGATACCGTCCTATCGTTCAGTAAGGAGGGATTCTTGCTTTCTCATATCGGGGATTATCAATCTAAAGGGTATAGAGAAAAGATGGATGCTGTGTATTCTGCCCTTCGGGGTTTGGATCGAAATGGAAAATACCATTATCTTGAAGAAATGTACGACGATTATCTTGTATATAATCAAAGTTCAGATGATGGTTCAACGTTATACAGGCAATCTTATACGTTCGAGAGCGGGAAAATCGAACTTACAGGGGACCCTGTCGAAGTCCGCAAACAGGTGGATTATATTAGTATTAACAAACAATCAAAGGAGGTTAACATGACACAGAAAAAGAATCCGTGCCCTGCCTGTCTTGAAAAAGTAAATGCTCTGATTGCCAATGCGGAATCAAGCTTTGCCGAAGCTGACAGGGAATGGCTCGAAACACTTTCTGAAGATCAACTTGATAAAATTGCCCCAAAGGTGATTGAAAAAGAGGTCGAAAAGAAAGTTGAAGTCGAAGTGAACAAGCTCACTCCTGAAGATCAGGCTGCTCTTGCCTTTGGTAAAAAGCAGCTGAAGGAAAGGAGAGAGAAGTACATTGCAGGAATCCAGGCAAATGCTAAAGACATTTGGCCGGCAGAAAGGCTGAAAGACCTGGATGATGATATGTTGGAAAGAATTCATAATTCGGTAGTGAAAGAGGAAGAAGCTCCTGCTGATTATTCACTCTATGGTGCTGGAATACGCAGACCTGAAAGTGCTGATCAGGAAGAACCTTTGCTTCCTACTGGATTTGGTATGTCTAAAGAAAAGTAGGAAAAGGAGGTAAAAAATGGCAACTACTTATAACACAATTAAACTGAAAAAATATCAGGATATTATTGAGGAATATGCAGCAGCGTCTGTAATTACTCCCGGTAATCTGATAGAACTCACTTCTTCTGGAACGGTACAGAACCATTCCACAGAAGGCGGGAATGCTCTACCAATGTTTGCTCTTGAAGATGAACTTCAGGGTCGTGGCATTGAGGATGACTATGCAGCTGCTGATAAAGTGCAGTGCTGGGTTGCTCAACCTGGGGAAATAGTGTATGCACGTTTGGCAGATGGAGAAAGTGTCGCACCTGGTGATTTTCTTGAATCGGCTGGTGGTGGGACTTTGAAGAAACACACAGCAACTACTCTTTCATCTGATCCTTCAGAAACAATCTACACTAAGAATATTGTTGGTGTAGCTCTTGAATCACGTGAACTTGATAGCTTATCCGGTGGAGGTGGAGATTCAAGCCTTGCTGAAAATTCACAGTATATCAAGGTTAGAATTGTTTAACCATAAAAAAGGAGGATAAGAAATGGATAAAAACGTTGATTTAATAGGAAGAGGCGGAGGTATTGGTGACGTAGCCAGCAAATTTGCTTCTGAAAGTGCTTTGAGCGTGAATAAAATGCGCCCGTGGCTTAATGAAAAAGATGGAAGGGTATATATTTCTGTGTTCAAAGGGGGAGACCCTAATGATCCTAAGAGTTATTACAACCAACCCATTATGGCAAATGCTGGGAGCACACTTCGCAGAGACGAATGGAAGAGACTCGATGAGGCTCTTATTGAAGTTTCCCGTTCTCGTCTTGGTGGGGCTGATGACCTTGTTTCCAAAGGGCTTACTTATGATCTTGGAAACGGAATGGGTACAACAGTTCTTGAATGGCATGACGTAAGTGATGCTATGGAGGCTGATCTGACAATGGATGGAGTAACCCGTAGCATTGGGGGTCGTCCTGTATTCCAGCACAATTATTTACCAATACCTATTATTCACGTTGATTATGAAATCAACGAAAGGGTATTGCAGGCATCACGTAAACTGGGTAATCCGCTTGATACTACTGCTGCTGAACGTGCAGGTCGGAAAGTACTGGAAAAATTGGAAAACATGTTTTTCACTGATACTACATATAGTTATGGTGAAAAAGATTCCAGAAATCGGAATACCATTTACAGTTACTTGAATTATCCTGATCGTAGCCAGGTAAAGCTGTCTGTCCCTTGGGATGCTTCAGGATGTACAGGAGCCATGATTCTTCAGGATGTACAGGAGATGAAAGCATTAAGCATTTCCAATTATCATTATGGACCTTGGCAGATGTATATTCCTACAGCTTATGAAACTGTAATGGATGATGACTACGATGTATCAGGTTCTTCACTTATGACAATTCGTGAAAGACTTATGAAACTCGGAGGTATTCAGGGAATCAAGGTTGTAGATACACTCCCTGCTAACAATGTGCTTCTTGTGCAGATGACAAGCGATGTTGTTCGTCTTGTACGTGGAATGGGTCTAACCAATGTTCAGTGGAGTACTGAAGGTGGTATGGTTCATAAATTCAAAGTTATGACAATTCAGGTCCCCCAGATCAGAAGTGATCAGAATGGGAAAACTGGTATTGTTCACCTTGCAGCTTCATTTTAATACAATTAATAATGACTAACCAAGTCATTATTTTTAATTAAAAAATTGAAAATTATGGAACGTACAAAACAAGCACAAACAGACGGGAAAATTTGGTGGAAAAAAACTGGAGGAGGGTCTTTAAGATTCAATCACAAGATTATAAAACCCAATGAACGGTTCAAAGCCCGTCCTGATGAAATACCAGCTTCTTTTCGGGATGTAATCATTCCTCTTGAAGATTTGGGGGATGCTGAAAAACAAGCAGCTCCGGTAGAAGCAGTAAAAACTGAATACACGATTAAACCTCGTGGTAAAAGTAAATCACTCTTTGATGTAGTGTATCCGGCAGGGAAGGATGAAAATGGAGAAACTATTTGGAAATCCATTAATGAAAAACCTCTTACAAAGGACATTGCTGAAAAACTTATTACGGATTTGTCTAAGAAATGAAATGGCAAGTTCCTTGTATGTGGCAGGGAGGGGATGTATGGATAATAGGTGGAGGACCTTCTATAAATGAGCAATTTGGTATTCCAAAAGAACTTGCTCAGAAAATAAAGGAAGGTGTTGAACCTCTTAGTAAGTTATCTCCATATATGTCTGTAATACATGATAAACATGTAATAGGCATTAATGTTGCATTTATGATCGGAAATTGGATTGATATATGTTTCTTTGGGGACAATGGGTTTTATCTTAAATACAAGAATGAACTTGCTAAGTTTCCGGGTTTAAAGGTTACTTGTAATCAGCAGCCTGGGCGTGATGGGTTCGTTAAGTGTATGGCTCGTGATGTAAGCCACTCTAAAGGAATAAGTATGGAGCCGGGTAAAGTAAGTTGGAATTTTAATTCTGGATGTGCTGCAATAAGTATAGCAGCTCAAGCCGGAGCAAAACGAATTATGTTACTTGGATTCGATATGAAACTTTCCGATGAAAAAGATCAACATTTTCATGATGTTTATAAGCGAGGCAAAGCTACAACTGAACAACGGTTACGACGTTTGCCCTTCCGTCGCCACATGCGAGGATGTGAACAAATTGCAAGGGATGCTAAAAGATTAGGGATTGAAATTGTGAATTTGAATCCTGATAGTGCAATTGTACAATTTCGTAAAGTATCATTAAAAGAATTCTTGGAAAATGAACGTAGTTAAAATGCGAGGAGGGATAGGTAATCAAATGTTTCAATATGCATTTGGAAAAATGTTACTGAAGAATAGTAAATCGGTAGCTTACGATGTTAGTTGGTACACCCCTCGTCGCACTGAACAATCACAATACCCTCGTCCGTTTAGATTACCTTTATTTAAAATTCCCCCTCTTGACATACATGAGGTTATTCCCGCTAACCCTACTATATATGAAAAAAGAGTTGGGTACAATCCAAAGGTGTTTAACATGATTAATGAAAACAATTTCGATGGATATTGGCAATATTACAGTTATTATGAATCCATATTTTCTGATTTGTATGAAGAATTTCAATTACGCACTGATTATTATACTGAAGAGTTTATGAAGATGGCAGAGCTTATTTGGAATTGTGAATCTGTAGCTGTTCATGTTCGTCGGGGGGATTATTTACATCAACGCAAGGGAGGGTATGGTAATCTACCAATGAAGTATTATTTTAATGCTATTCAGGCTGTCAAAGGAGATTTGTTTTTCTTTAGTGATGACATTCCTTGGTGTAAGGATACTTTCCTGAAGGCATATTTCCCAAACAGGCAGATTACGTTTGTTGATTTGGAAGATTATTTATGCTTTGAACTGATGCGATTTTGTAAGCATCAAATTATTCCAAACAGTACATTTAGTTGGTGGGCAGCACTACTAAATGATTATCAGGGTAAAATAGTTATCCGTCCGAAGCATTTTCTCGGACGTACCGAAAAAGAATCTGACGAATACCATTATCCAAAACATTGGATCAAAATAGAAGATTATGTGTAAAAAAGCATTAATAACAGGAATTCCCGGACAGTCAGGTTCGTATATGGCTGAACTTTTACTTGATAAAAGATAAAGTGTTTATATGATAAGCAATAATGAAATATTGTTTGAAACTTCTTGCAGGAAGTCTTATGGATTTGATCCTATTCAATTCTATGGATCGTATTCGTGGGATACTGTTCAAAAGTTGTTTATTGAACACTATCATCCAAATGGACAAGTTTATAATATTCCAAAGAAAATCCATCAAATATGGTTAGGAGGACCGGTCCCGGATGTTTATAAGAAGTATATGGATTCTTGGAAAACTATGCATCCTGATTGGGAATATAAATTGTGGACAGACAAAGACAATATTCAAATTAAAGCAAAACGTTTATTTGTATCTGCACACAATCCAGCAATGAAATCAGATATAATGAGATATGAGATACTTAGACAATTTGGAGGATTGTATGTTGATACTGATTTTGAATGCTTAAAACCATTTGATGATTTAATGTTCCTTGATTTCTTTACCGGTATCAGTTATGATAGTGTACTTCAATTGTATAATGGATTGATTGCTTCTGTACCAAATCATCCGATTATGAATGATTGTGTTAATGTGGATTCAGATTACCATGGCAATACACCGTCACAAATAATGAATGCCACAGGGCCAAATTACTTTACCAAATGTTTTCTTCGTAATGCGGTTGGTCATGTGGTAGCTTTTCCAACTGAGTATTTTTATCCGTTTCCAAACAATGTAAGGGATGAAGAGGATCCATATAAATACGTTACTGAAAATAGTTATGCCATACATCATTGGGCAGTATCATGGACTCGTAGAAACTTAAAAAAACAAAGAAATGTCAGCAAATAAAGGATTATTCGCAAAGTACAGTAACCGTGTGTTTATTGAAACCGGATCAATGGGAGGGGATGGAATACAACAAGCCCTTGATGAAGGATTTGAATTGGCATATTCAATCGAACTTGATCCGCATTGGTTTAACCATTGTAAAAATAGATTTAAAGATAAGCCGGTTCACATGATACTTGGAGATTCGGGAAAGCTTCTTGGTAGTTTACTTTCCATTATAGATGAACCAGTCACATTTTGGTTGGATGCTCATAATGGATCATTGGACAGTCGGTTACGTGAAGAGCTTACAGATATTAAAAATCACAAGGTAAAAACGCATACAATACTTATTGATGATTTACGTGATTGGAAAGTAAAACGCAATGGTTTCGATACTGATATGTTAAAACAATGGGTTTTGGAAATCAATCCTGGTTATAAGATTGTGCTTGAAAATGGTTATAAAAAAGAGGATATTTTAGCAGCAAGAATATGAAAGTTCAATTTCATTACGGGTTTAAAATTGATATAGATATTGACACTAATAAGTTGGTTCATGTCTATATTGATCAAATTCCTACGGAATCTCTTTCCGAAGGAGAGACTCGTATTGTGGTTATTGAAGAACCTAAGAAGGGGGATTTATATCATTGGGCGTTAGATAAGCGAAATATGACCATGTATTCTCATTTACTCACGTTTCATGAGGAAATATTGAAGGACAATCCAAAAGCACAGTTATTTCATTTTCCTAATACTTGGGTTCGGGATTATAAATCACCTTGTAAAACATTTTCAGTATCAACTGTTGTTGGAGGAAAGAATGTCAATGGCCTTGAAGGACATAATTTACGACATCAACTTTGGCATCACCGGCATTTAATATTTTTGGATAAACAATTTTATTTGAGTGGTGATGCAAAAGGACCTCATAAATTTGTACGTTGGAAAAGTGTAAATTACAATGGTGAATTGGTACTTGGGGCATCAAAGAATCCACTGTTTGATAGTATGTTTCATATTGTAATAGAAAATACATCTATTCCGAATTACTTTTCAGAAAAGTTATTGGATTGTTTCCGTTCGTGGACAGTTCCTATTTACTATGGATGTACTAATATTGAAAAATATTTTAACCCTGAAGGTATATTTTGTGTAAAAAATGTGCGTGAGATTATACGGGTTTGTAATCATATCAATAGTAGCACATACGATGAACTACATGATGCTATTGAAGATAATTACAATCGGGCATTGCTTTGGGATCATCCTTTTGAAAGATTAAAAGAAAAGATTAAATCTATAATACAATGATTGATTGGATACAAGGTGAGAAGTTTCAGGATATATCGGATTGGAGATATGCTCCATCAATACGATATAAGGATGATTATAATCATCTTGTAAATGATTTGGATTTTAGAAAATTGAATGAAGGTGATGTTATTTATACTCATACATTTTATGCAAAGCAGTTATTTGATATATTAGATGTGATAGGAAAACCGGTGTATATAATAACACACAATGCAGATGAACCAGCTGATTGGATTCCTCCTGATTGTGTGATCCATTGGTGGAGTCAGAATGTAGGATTATCTCATCCAAAGATTGAATCCCTGCCAATAGGTTTGGAAAACAATCGTTGGTGGGCTGGACTCAGAAAACGTGCCAAAATGGAGGAGATGTTGAAGAAACCACTTCCACATGAGAAGTTAATTTATATGAATCACAATATAAAGACCAATCGTGCTCAGAGGCAACGTCCATATGAATTGTTTGGTGAGGCTCCTTGGATGACAGTGCATCATGGAAAGAATGGATTACGTTTTGATGAGTATCTTGCCAATGTGGCAAACCACAAGTTTATGATTTGTCCTGAAGGCAGTGGAATTGATTGCCACCGGTTTTGGGAATGCCTGTACTTGGGAACCATACCGGTTGTAAAACGATGTGTCAATGTTATGTTTTATGCACATCTGCCTATCTTAATTGTAGATGATTGGGAAGAGGTTACTGTTGAACGGTTGAATGATTTCTATAATGAGAAAATATTCACTTGGGATTTGGTTAAAGAAGAATTAATGTTTGCATACTGGAGGAATAAAATACTTAAACATTGTGGCAGAAATTAAAACCATAGTACTTGTATTACGTTCCGGTGGAGACTTCTCCTTCCGAGATGTCGAACTTATTACCCGACATATAAATGGTAAGTGGAAGGCACTGACTCGTCCACGAATACTTTGTTTATGGGATGGGGCAAGTACCGAATACAACTTAGGCAACATTGAGATTATTCCTCTGCCTAAGGATCATATCGGCACCTGGAGTCGCATTCATTTGTATAGCCCTGCAATGGAAAAGTATCGCCCTTATTTATATATTGATCTTGATACTGCCGTCATAGGATCCTTGGAAAACATATTTGCATTGGTTAAGGATGAAACACAATTCATTACCCTTGAGGACTTCTGGCAGAAAGGTAAACTTGCAACCGGACTTGTGTGGTTCCCAAAAGACAGTAGTAAGGTTAGCAAAGTGTGGAATTCCTTTACTGGTGCAAAGGGTAAACGAATGGATGCATTCTTACGTCAGTATGTAGAGGCTGATGCTTATTGGCAGAACCTTACTGGTACAATAAGGGATTTCAAACCACGTACACGTATTGTAATGAGTAACCTGCCGGACAATACTGATATAGTGTGTTTTCATGGCAAGCCTCGTATATACAATGCTCAGGATATTCCTTGGATAAAGTCTTATGTGAATCAGCGATTTGCTCCTCCACAATTACCGGTTACAGTTATAATTCCATACAAAGTTGACAGGGGTTGGTTGCAGCATGCAGTTGATAGTGTGCCAAAGAATGTTCAGATTATTCTTAGTCAGGGAGAAGGAAATTGGCCAGCTAATTTCAATAAGGCACTCCCGGATGCAAAAGGAAAGTACATACGTTGGTTACACGAAGATGATATGCTTACCCCGAATAGTATTGAAGATGCCGTTTATGCAATAGAGGAACAAGGTGTAGATTTCATACATGGGAATACTTATGAGTTCAGGGATGGTAGTACAACTGCAAAACCCTGGATTCCACGATTACAATATCCTACACTTGCAGATATGCTTGTAAGGAATTACATTCATAGTACCACTTTACTTTACCGCAGGGAAGTTTTTGAAACACTTGGAGGGTTGGACGAAACACTCAATACCGCTGAAGAGTACGAGTATCATTTAAGGTGTTTGAAAGCCGGATTAAAACTGGGGTATTGTGATTCATTCTTGGCATATTACCGCAGACATGCTTTACAAAAGGTACGGGTAGTACCAAGAATGAATCGTAGTCAGGAAAGAGAACAAGTTAAACAAAAATATGCACAATGATTGATGATTCTCCTATATTAATTACTGGTATTCCTCGAAGCGGATCACGTGCTGTAGCAGGGGTAATTAACCTTTGCGGAGCATTTGGAGGTGATATGTCACTTCATAAAGATTCTTATGAGAATGGAGCAATTCAGAGATTTATTGAAGGGGCTTACCTTGAATCAATAGGAGTTGATCCAAAAGGGCAATATCCTTTACCAAGTGAAACTGATTATATTCCTATTAATTGGAAAAAATCAATAGCTACTCAATTAATATCTGAAAGGTATAAAGGGGGCAAATGGATGTATAAAAGTGCAAGAGCCGCTTTATTATGGAGGGTGTGGGATTATACTTTTCCAAATGCTCGTTGGATTATTGTACGTAGAAGAACCGGGGATATAATTGATGCTTGTTGTAAAACGGGATACATGACTGCTTTTAAAAGTGAACAAAATCGTAAATTGATTAATGTTGAAACTGAAGAAGATGGTTGGTTATGGATGGTACATGAGTATGAAAAGCGTTTTGCTGATATGATAACTGAAGGATTGAATTGTAAGATTATATGGCCGGAGCGTATGATAAATGGAGATTACCGACAGCTGTATGATGTATTGGATTGGTTGGGGCTTAAATGGACCCCACAAGTATTATCGTTTATTGATCCGTTATTATGGACAAATCGTAAAAAAGAAAGGAGAGGATAATGGCAGTAAGAGCGTTGACTGATGATGTTGTGGATCTTATGGAAAATGGGGATTCATTAAATCGAACATTTGTTGATCGGTGTATAACGGCGGCAAATGCTTTGATTAATAAGGTATTTGAATACGATATTGATTCAATGCCAACCACTTTACTTACTGAAATGGAAGCGTGGTTAGCAGCTCATATGGTAGCCAGTTCACTTGAACGCATTACTGTTTCAGAAAAACTTGGACAGGCAGAAGTAAAATATGCAGGACAATACGGAAAGATGTTAGAATCTACTCCATACGGACAAATGGTATTGACTTTAGATTATACCGGACGTATGAAGAAAATGGGTAAAAGCCGGGCAAGTATTTTTGTAGTGCCTCAATTCGATGACTAATGGGAATACAAAGTTTCATAGTAAGTAAATTGAACCAAACAGCAGTGTATTGGGGAAATCCACAAAAGGATGGATATGGAGGTTTTACCTATGATGATCCTGTTGAAATAGATTGCCGGTGGGAAGATATGACACAAGTTGTACGTAGTTTAAATGGAGAAGAGTTTATTTCACGGGGAGAAGTATTTGTGAATACTGTTTTGGAGGAAAATGGATTATTGTATCTTGGAACAATAGATGATTTACTTGATAGTGAAGGGGAAAGCAGTGGAGAAGTAGATATTGATAATCTTAGTGATGATTTGCAACAGCACATATTTTTAATCCGTCGTCCAGAAAGGATACCGGCTTTAAATTCGACTGATAATTATTTTAATAAAGTATATTTGACACCTTATATATCTTGGGAATAATGGCAAGACCTTTAAAATATACATCAACATTAAAGTCACATTCCGTTGAAGGATTGGATCAAGTAATGAGGCGTTATCGTGAAGCGGCAAAGAGATTAGAGAAAAACAGTAATACGGGAATGATTGAATTTGCATTACATATAAGACGTAGAACTGAAACCAAGACTCCTTATACTCCAAAAGATACGGGGAATTTAAGAGCCAGTTGGTTTGTTGCCGCTATTACTGGATCAGTAAATGATCCAACAGGAGAAAGTGGAAACTTTAAAACTCCACGTAAAGGACATTTAACTAAAGGTGAATTGGCCGCTCAACACCGATCAATCGTGGCTGCCAGTCTTGCTGAAGTGCGAAGTAGAACTGATCCCAATATTATTTTTGGGTATAGTGCAGGATATGCTTTGGCAGTACATGAGAAAATAGGTGCTGAAAATTGGAGTAGGCCTGGATCAGGACCTAAGTGGCTTGAAGCACACTTGAATAGCAGTGTGGGTACATTTACAAAAATAATGAAAAAGAATACCGAAATATTATGAACGCCCCCAGTGAAGATATTAAAGACATGTTGGTTACTGATAGTGGTTTAGGATTATCCTTTGCTACTAATTTGTTTATTGGTGTTGAGCCTTATAGTCCGAAGAATTGTGTTACCATATTTGATACGTATGGACAACCTCCGGATTTAGGACTCACTAATCAAGGGTATGAACGCCCGGCTATTCAAATACGTGTACGGAATAAATCGTATATAGATGGTTGGACGTTAGCAAATGATATAAAGGACCTATTACACGGCAAAGAACATGAAACGTGGAACGGTGCTCTATATACGGTTATCTACTGTTCGAGTGGTCCCGCTCTGCTCGATTGGGATGATAACAATAATGCACGCTTTATTGTAAACTTTAATTTGCAGAGACGATCTGCATAGAAAAGGAGGTAAAAAATGGCAAGTAATGCGGTAGCTGGTGTTGGAACAGTATTCAACAGATGGGATTCCAATGCAGGAAAATGGGATGCTATTGCTGAAATAAATTCCATCACCGGTCCAAGTATGTCAAGGGATACAATTGATGTGACTTCCCTTGATTCGACAGGAGGCTATCGTGAGTTCATCACAGGTTTTCGTGATGGTGGAACGGTAGTGCTTTCTATGAATTTCACTCGTACTACTTATGAGTTGATGAAAACAGATTTTGAGAGTAATGATGCTCAAAATTATCAAATTGATCTACCTGATACTGAAGGTACTTCTTTGGATTTTGAAGGACTTGTTACGGAACTTCCGTTGACAATTCCAACAGATGATAAGATTACTGCGGATGTGACTATTAAGATTACCGGTCAGGTCCTACTCAGTTCAGGTGGAACAACTACACCGTAAATGTTTACTTCCTAACCAAGGATTTTATTTTTATTAACCAAATTAAATTTTAAGAAAATGGCACTATTAGATCGCAAAGCCTTATTGGCAAAAGAAAAATTGGAAGTTGTCAAAGTTGATCTTGGCAATGGTGATTACGTATTTGTTCGTCAAATGACAGGACGGGAACGTGATAGATTTGAACAATCTCTTATAAAAGAGAATAAGAATGCTGAAGGTGGGTATGAAAAAACTCTTGAAGATTTTCGTGCAAAGCTGGCTGTTTGTACGGTAAGTGATGAAGATGGAAATCTTATATTACAACCTGGAGATTTTCAAATGCTTAGTCAGCATATGAGCGCAGCAAAACTTGAAAAGATTATAAATACTGCACAAAAGATTAACAAAATTTCGGAAGATGATAAGGAGAATTTGGTAAAAAACTCCGAAGCCGTCCAGGACGGCAATTCTACTTCCGACTCTGTAGAGAATTAGGATACCCACATCCGGATTACCTATTGGATCAATTAACAAGTGCTCAACTTAGTGAATGGGAAGCATACGATAGACTTGATCCAATAGGGAAATGGAGGGATGATTACAGTTTTGCAGTATTAAATGCTTTGATTATAAATATTGTAAACAAGTTGTATGGGAAAGGAAAAACTAAACAATATACCCCAGTTGATTTTATTCCTAATTGGAGTGGTGAGAAGAAACCAGTAAAGACACAGAGTATAGAAGATATGAAACAATCCTTATTGAATATTGCAAAAATAGCAAATACAAGGAAAAGAAGGACCCCTATTACTTCTAAGACTGCTAAAAAACCACCGATAAAAAGAAGTAAACCGAATCAAACAAAAGAGTGACACTATGGATTTAGGGAGTTTGATAATACATTTGAGAGTTGATGGGGGGGAGTTAAAAACAGCTGAAGTTGCTCTCAATAACTTAGGAGTGGCTGCTAATAAAGCCGCTGCTAAAAGTGCTACTTCTTTCAAGCACGTAATTAGTCAAACTAATATGTTTGCACAACGTGTACGTACTATTGGATATTTGACTTCCGCTGTTCTTACTGCCCCTATACTTGGAGCCGGGAAAGCCGTATTGGATGCTACAAAGGATTTTGAGTATTCAATGCAAATGATTGTAGGGTTAGTTGGAGAGTCACAAAGTACAGTTGATCAGTGGAAAGAGTCGTTATTGAAGATGGGAAAAGAGGTAGGTAAGACTCCTAAAGAGCTGGCTGAAGGTTTATATTTCTTGACCTCATCGGGGATACAAGGAGCAGAAGCACTCAAAGTATTGGAAATTTCTGCTAAGGCTGCAACAGCTGGTCTTGGACAAACTCAAGAAGTTGCAGATTTACTATCTTCTGCACTCAATGCGTATGCAGGAACAGGACTCACGGCTGCTAAAGCCGCTGATATATTAGTTGCCGCAGTACGTGAAGGTAAAGGGGAAGCGGACGCTTTTGCACGATCTATGGGACAAATAATTCCAATCGCTGCAAATCTCGGTGTTTCATTCGATCAGGTAGCTGGTGCTATGGCGGCGATGACCTTAACAGGTTCATCTGCTGCCAATGCGGCAGTATATCTTAAAGGGGTGTTTAATTCGTTGATGACTGCCAATGATCAAGGAGCTAAAGTACTTGAACGAGCTGGTTCATCTTATCAAAAATTGAGGGATATATTAAAGTCAGGTCCGGAGGGATTGATAAATGTATTACAAGAGTTCCGTGATATTCAAATGCAATTAGGGGATGAAGCCGTTAAAGATGTCTTACCCAATATTAGGGCATTAACAGGATTTATGTCAATAGCCGGTAAGAACTTTCAATACAATTCCAAAATAATGCGAGAGATTACCAAATCTACCGGTGCGTTAAATGCTGCATTTATGGCAATGGAAGGGACTTTGAAAGTTAGAATGGATAAAGCATTAGCAGGATTACAGGGATCCTTAATTACTTTAGGGAAGGATATCGCTCCAACAATAGTTGAAATATTAGAGGAACTTACTAATTTACTTGATAGACTTACTGAAAAATGGAATACTCTGACTGATGCGCAAAAACGGTTCAGACTTATTGGAATAGCTGCTGCTGCTGCAATTGGACCTTTATCATTGTTATTATCATCTGTAATTTACATAGCATCTGGACTTGTTGAGTTAGTATATCATTTAGGTAAAGGCGTCATTGCCCTTGTAAAGTTTGGAAAGGCGGCAATGACAAGTACTACGATGTTAAAAGCTTTAGATGTTGCATCAGTAACTTCAGCTCGTGGAGTTGCAATGATCGTAGGTTCACTTGGAGTTTGGGCAGGAGCACTTGCAGCCGTTACTCTTGGGTATATTAAATTACGTAAAGCCCGCAAAGAAGCTGAAGAGGCCATGCCAAGTGCTACTGATGCTACTGCACTTGATCCTTTGAAAGAACAACTCAAAACAA
>Ga0255342_1002365_pt1 | contig 23707 bp, 28 predicted proteins | sample wastewater_treat_3_FD_192416 | JGI IMG/M metagenome (GOLD analysis project Ga0255342, IMG submission 192416) | Wastewater microbial communities from Lulu Island WWTP, Vancouver, Canada - plant14 | ecosystem: Engineered > WWTP > Wastewater > Unclassified | place: Canada: Vancouver, British...
TTCCGTTGAATGACTATCCTACAAAAAAAATTACGGTACGGCAGCTATTAAGTCACACTGCAGGGATGCTATTGGGGGATTTCACCAACGTATATTCTCCCGGTGAGGCGATGCCATCCAACCGGGAGGTGATGACCGGGGAAGCGGTCCTGACGCACGAACCTGGGACAGGATTTTCATATTCTAACACAGGCTATAACTTATTAGAAATATTAATCGAAGATGTCACCGGACAAAGCTTTTCAGATTATATACTCAGGGAAGTTTTACTCCCCCTGGGCATGGAAAGTGCTGTCTTTGATATAGACGAAGCTGTGACACCTTACCCACCTACGGGGTATAACCTCAGAGGGGAGCCGGTTCCGGTCTATCTCTATCCATCAAAGGCTTCAGGAGGTCTGTTTGCCACAGCTCACGACATTGCCCGCTTTGCGGCATCGGGGATGCAAGAAAACCCAGTACTAAGCACCGAGACCATTAATCGGATGTATCAACCTGAGAGCCGTAAAACCGGTATTTACGGCTTGGTATTTGATGCCTATGGATTTGGCCACTATATCGAAAAGCTGCCAAAGGGTATGGTCTCAGTTTCTCACGGCGGCCAGGGCAACGGCATCATGACGCATTTGCAGGCTGTTCCGGAGACAGGCGATGCCATTGTGATTCTAACAAACAGCCAGCGAAGCTGGCCCTTTATTGCCTATGTTTTGAGTGACTGGGCCCAGTGGAGAGGGTTTCCTTCTGTCGGCATGGGAAGGATTATCTGGGGGCAATATGGGCTTTGTGTCGTTATCGGCATCTTGGTCTCGGCAAGCCTCCTGGTGATATTGAGACTGGTCTCGGCCTCTTATCAACAAAAGCGAACAGGGTTCAGACTGCTTCGAGTCAGTGCAGCATCCATTCTTCTCGGAATTCTAATATGGTGCGCTTGCCAGGAATACTTATTTATAACTTCGGTTTTTCCGGTTCTGTCTATATGGCTTGAGGGTGCGGTATTTGTATTCTCTATAGTACTCTTGTTGTCTGTGGTGTTACTCCAATGGCCAAGAAAAAAGAATATTACTTTGCGAAGTAAAACGCTTAGGAGCAAAGAAAATGGCAGAATTAATAGGTTTTGACAATCAATAGTACTTAACTCTTTTATGCCTCGGTCAAGTGATATTGACTTATTAGTCGTAGTCAAGGATTCTTTGGATATCTCGACAAAATTAGCTATTGCGAAAAATATAATTGAAATTGATGGCAAACCCTGTCCTCTTGAAATGTCAGCAGTTCGCTTAAGAGATGTCAAACCATGGGAAACACCCGGAAACTGTGTATTTCATTACAGTGAATTCTGGAAAGACAAATATTTAGAAAAATTGTCAAACCCGGATGCAGAATGTTATGTTGTTGATAATGAATTTCCGGATGAGGATGTTACAAGCTATATTAAATCAGCGAGAGTACTGAAAAACACATACAAGGAACATTTTTTCAAAATATGATGTAGGCAGTCGATCAGAACTCATCAGTACCCTCCTGAAGAATCAAAGGGTTGAATGATACATAAACCGCCTAAATACTGGGTTAACCGGCCTCTCATACTAAAGTATGAGGGGCTTTTTTATGCAGATTCATCCTTTCGAACGATGCCACTCATAGATTTTTTCGCTAAAATTTATGCAGAAGGAGGTATGGTGCAAATGAAATTAATCCGCAAACGAAGTAATGGATATGCCTTAATGCTCGCAGTCAGTATTTGTTTGGCTGTGTGGCTTGGTGCAACATTTATGATAGAAGCGGTTTTTGCCTTTGGAGCTGTTAGTCTTATCTCGCTCCTGTTATTGGTTAGGGAGAGCCGTCTGCTCTATGATGCCACACTCATTTGGGATAATCGTATCATTGCGGTGCCATCTGCTCTTATCACCATACCGGGCAGCCAAGTAAAAAAAGATAACGAGGAAACAGTAGTATCTACCTTTGGTATCCTCATCGGCAGCGAAATCTACCGGTGGGGTCTAGACGGGGTCCATGGAGTGAGGCTGCACGCCGTCCATATTGATAAGGGACGGATGTACCTGACCTTTGGAGATACGGTCCATACCATGCGGGTAGAATTGCTGCACGGAATGGCTCAAAAGCAGGCAGTGCTGGATGTCGCACAAAAGCTGTTTCATGAAACCGGTGTAACTGCAGACATCACCGGATGGTAAAGCCCCAAAAGATAGTGATTAATGAAAGAAGGAGTGAATATTATGGGTAAATTTTGCATTAAGAAACGAAAAATATTATCCCTTATGCTTGTAGCTGCTATGCTCTTGTCCTTAATGGCAGGGCTTACCGGCTGCGGAAAAGGCAATCAGGCAAAACCCTCAGGTCCGCAGGAAGCCGAAACCCTTACGGTGGAGGAAGGACAAACCGCATTAAGGTCGGAGGCCGGTGCGGCCATAGACTTTGGCTGCCTGCTGGAGGCCGGTGAGGAAGTAACTATACAAAAAGTGACGCCTCCTCCCCTTGACGAGGATGTGGATATCTACGCCTATGATTTCAAGCTGTCGTCCGGCCAGCCGGAGGGAGTTGTCCAGCTGATCATCCCCTATGATGACTCGGGGCTCAACACCGATGAGGAACTGCTTTCGGTCTGCGGTAAATACCTCAATGAGCAGACCGGTCAGTGGGAGGATGTCTTTTATACAGTGGACGTAGAAGCCAATGAGGTGCATATTTTTACTGACCACCTCTCCACCTATAGCGCATTTAAGGTCATAAACGAGGGAAAGCGCAACGAATACATTTCCGATGTCAATGCCTACGCCGTTTACATGACGACAAAACAGGCAGACCAGCTTCTCAATACCTACACCGCACAGGGGGCCTCCTGGCAGGAGGATGTTGTGGCAGCCTTTCTTGATGCAAACAACTCGCTTCCAATGTTTGTTGAAACAAACATCCCCACTCTCTTAAGCTTAGGAGGTGCCTATGACGAGCTGGTCACCGAACCCTTTGGTGATGCATTGACAGTTTTAGGTATTGTAACCTCCTGTACACAGTTCGCATATGACGCATACAGCAACGGGCTGACAAGCAAGGAAACGTCAATAAGCGGAATGAAAACTGTATTGAATCTGGCATTGAATTTAGCGTCATCACAAAAATATCTGCTGGATTCATTTCAGGTGGCCTATGTGGGCGTCGGAGTAATCGACATAGCCCTAACCGACGTGATGAACTTTGCCATCGACACCAAGTATGAAAGCACAAAGAATATGTACGATGCCTATTATGCGAGACCTGAAAACAGTCGCCGCGTCAGGGATTGGTACGATTTATTCAAGAAGATATATAAAGACAATAAATTAGCTCCCCAAGCAGCTCTTGATAAAATGAAGGGCGAAATCGACAACTATGTAAACAAATACTGGGAGATTGCAGCCAGCGACTGGGAATCATGGGTAGATGCCTATGAAAAGAACGGCAGTCTTGCCAAGTATCCGTGGCCGTCGGAGAGCGACCGTCAAAAAATATCAAGCAATTTCAAAGCCGAGATTTACGATTACCTTCAGGCTATGTTTCAGTCGTTGAGCCGTGATATATATTTTGATTCTCTTATACAGCGGGAAAAAAAGTATGAAGAACTGGCTGCCCGGTTAAATACGGAATACACCTTAAACTTCATGGAGGATTATGACGGTGAGGAGGCAAAGTGGGCGAACGCATATGTAAAGCTAACTCCACTCTCCGACAAGACCACGGCTAAGGAATGGACAATCCGGCTTGACGGCGAGGCAAAAGGACAGATGAAATTTACTCTGCGGGCCCACGAAACGGCTGGGTTCCCGATGAAGGTCGAGTTCTACAAAACAGAAAAGGACCTGGAGGACGGCAAGGTTGCCTTGAGTGCTAAGCTCAAGCCCTTTATCGAAACCAAAATGGATGTTATCATAAATACCAAGACAAAAAAGGTTGATTATACCGGAACCTATACGGGTGTCATGAATGTCACGGAAACGGGTAAAGAGATAAAGGTGACGACTGTAGTCACCTATGAAAAGGATTTTGGAGACGGCTCTTACTATAGAATTGTCTGCTCAAATGATGAAACCGGGAGCACTTACATCAACGGCAGCTATTTTGTGCTCTGGTCCACAGGCGAGGCAAATATTGCGGGAGCAAAATTTGTATTCTCTCCTGATGGAACATCCTTCACTGCCTCCATGCGTGATTACAACGATAAAGAATGGGGCTCTATGACCTGTCACAAGTAAGAGTGACCATAAGCAGCCAGAGATTATCAGGCTGGTCGTCAATCTTCTAAGTTTGCGGAAAACCAAGCAGCCCATGTGGGAGGGTGTCGTTACCAACAAATTCAGCAAAGAAAAGTACGACTATAAAGACGATAAATCCCATACAGAATGACCGTTGCAAGCGGTGTAATAATCTCCTGTTCAAATAAGGCGCTATTTAAGTTCCAATTGCTTATGGTTTAAATAAAAAAAGATGGGCTGTAATTTCAGCCCATCTTTTGATGTTCCAACACTCTATCCTGATCGCGGCTGTCATGATTACAATATGTTCCTCCCTCTACGATTCCATGTCTTGACTGAGATAGAATAAAATGTTAAACTGTTTAAATGCCAAATACAACATATACATACTATATTAATATTAAGGATTGTTTAATGTTTTAGAATTTATATGTTATAATAGATTTGTAGCAGTACAAACCATCATGAATATGGTTAATATGGGGACTAATATGAAATTTAAGATGATTGAAAAAAAGATTATATTATTAATTGTTTTTTTTACACTTATACTATCAGCCATGCCTGCAGAAGCTCAATCCATATTTACAAAAGAAGAGCAGGAATATATAAAAAAAACAAATGCATTAAAGGCCGTATCCATTGATGGTGTAGCTCCCCTTCAATATTATGATGCAAATGGCCGGGTAAAAGGAATTTCAATAGAGGTATTGGAAGCAATATCTGATATGACCGGTCTAATTTTCACATATCATCTCTACGACAATGTAGATGAAGCTATGAGCTCGGACGCAGATATAATCTTTGGAGTTCTTGAAAAAATTCAATCTGAAAATGTGCTTTTATCGATACCATATTTTAAAACTGAAACGATACTATACTTGAACTCTTCTGTCAGCCCAAATGAGCTGGAAAACAAAAAATATGCAGCAATAAAAGGTACCCCCTTACCTATAGGAATAAAGGAAGAAAATACAATTTATTTTAATACAAGAGAAGACTGCATGGATGCAGTAGACAGGGGACAAGCTGATTACGGTTATGGGAATGCTTATTCGGTTGCTTTTTATACGCTGCAAAATGACTATAAAAATATCATAACTGTTCCCGAAAAAAAAGAAGATAGAGCCTATTGTATAGTTGTAAATATCAATGATGAAATACTGCTTTCAATCATAAATAAAGCAATTTCCTCTATTGATGAACATCATATGAGGGTCTTGGCTTTGAATGCAGCGACTCAAATTGAGAGGAGAATTACAATTCCAATGATTATAGAAGCTTATGGAGTTCAAATATTTGGAGCGATTATTTTGACTATGGCAATACTGTTGTACAGTATCGTTTACAATGTCAGAGCAAAAAATGAAATAAAAATTCAATATGAAAGATACCAAATGCTTTCACAAACATCAAATGAGTATTTATATGAATACAATGTCAAAACAAGGAACTTAGAGTTGTCAAAAAACTGTATTGAATTATTTGGTAACAGCGATAACCTGAGTGAATTAATAACTGCATTTAATAAAGTATTTATTAATCCTGAAAACACTACATCAATAATTGAATTACCGGTTGCAAATGGTGAAAAAGGTTTATTTAAATCGGTTAATTCCTTTTTATACGATGATAAGGGACATGCCTATTCTATTATCGGAAAGTTGATAGATATCAGTGAAGAGGAAGCAGAAAAACAGGAACTGATTAAAAAGTCGGAAACTGATGGAATGACAGGCATATACAATGCAGTTACAACAAAAAACCTTATTAATGATATTATAAAAAATCCGGTTTCAAATTCAAAAGGCGCTCTTATTATAATAGATTGCGATAATTTTAAGGATATTAACGATACACAGGGGCATTTGATTGGAGACCAGGTTCTGGTCAATATAAGCAAAGCCATGATTCAGACTTTCAGGAAGACCGATACTATTGGCCGAATAGGCGGAGATGAGTTTTATGTATATATGCAAGATATATCTTCACATGATTTTGTTGTTTCAAAGTGTCAGAAGCTTATGGACTTAATAAGTGAATTAAACAAAGGTTATGATGTTACTATAAGTATTGGAATATCATTTTTGGAGGGTGAGAAATCCTATGACGCTTTGTTCAAAAAAGCTGATATAGCTTTATATGATGCCAAGAAAAAAGGCAGGGACCAAATCCAATTTTATGAGTAGCCCCTTGAAGAAAATGTATCTAATCATATATAATTATATTAATATAATATGCTGAATAATGGTGATTCTTAGGGGATCATCCCGGTTCTAATTTTTTTAATACATATATAGATAATTATTAAGAAAAGACATCAGAGCACTCATATCTTAACAGTTGAATTCAGATTTAGGAGGTTTCGATATGGACAAGTGCTTACTATCAATAGACTGGGACTATTTCATCTATGCTCCGAAATTTTATTGGGGTTCTTACTCAGAAAATAAGAAAAACTTGATTGACCTTTGGTACAAAAGGTATATCCAAGCGAAAGCTAAGGAAGAAGATATACAAAAGGAATTTCATCTCTCTTTTGAGTTGGACAAGTTCTGGAATAAAATTAAGGAATGCTTCAAATTTTCAAAGGACATAAAAATCTATGTTTCAGACTCTCATGCCATGTCTTATGAAATAGCAATTGAAAACAAATGCAAAGCAGTATACCTGTTTGATTCCCATGCTGACCTTGGTTATGGCGGCCTTTCGTCTCTTGATTTTGAGGTTAATTGTTCCAACTGGCTTGGCAAACTTCTTAAAGAAAAACATATTAAACAGGCTAACATTTGTTACAGCCCCTATACAGCAGAGAATCCGGAATATTTCAAATACTTGAATAACACTTATAATATCAGCTACTATGATCTAAAAGATTTGGATGAATGTATTGAGGTTTCTGCAATCCATATATGCAGGTCCGGCACATGGACTCCCCCTTGGTTTGATGATAAGTTTAACCAATTTATTGATGCATTGAGATTACCATATGAAAAAGTGAACTGTCCGGAAAGAAAGTGGGATACGGCTAATCTAAGTTTATCAGATCAGATTAATTATTTATTGGCATGAAACATATTCTAAACAATGAGCGATAGGGTCCTTTGTCCGGGATAATGGTTTACATAAAAATAATTATGTAAACCTATTATTAATACTTTGTCTTGTAACATTTATCGACAGATTTTGGAGAATGAAAAGAACCGTCCCTAAAATTTTTTTGGATATTTTTAGCAATATTTTTTATTTTAATTTAAATATATGTGTTATAATGCTATTATTGAAGCGGCATTTTTAAAAGGGCCTAAAAGGATAAAATAAAGAATGGAGAAGTGAGAAATGGAGTTATTAACAAGAATTGCAAAACCAAGGCCGGCAGGAACCGTTCAAAACCGGGAGATTACAGACTATATTGGGTCATATCTTGAAAACTTAGGATATGAAACCCGTAAGCTACCTTTTAACTGTAAGGTTTGGGAATCACAAGATTCATATTTGATGATTGGTGGAAACAAGTTGACATTGCATGTAAACCCTTTTTCAGAGTCCTTCACAGGAACAAGAAGAGCCATCCTTGTGAGAAATCTGGAAGAACTTGAAAGAGTAGAATGTAATGACAAAATATTGTTTTTAACTGAGGATTTGGCCAAAGAACCCTTGCAACCGAAAAATTATCCATTCTATTATCCTGATGAGCATAAAGCAATTATTGATTGCCTGGAAGAAAAAACCCCTTGTGCAATTATAGCCGTTACAGGTGAAACCAGTATGAGCGGCCTTAAGCCCTTTCCCCTGATTGAGGATGGAAATTTCCATATTCCTGTCGCCAGTCTTGATAAAGAGATTTTTCCAGAAATAGAAGGTGAAGTAAGAGGAAAGGAAATCGACCTGTCTATTGTTTCAAAGAATAGTATTGAAACAGCACATCAGCTGATTGCCTCAAAAAAGGTTTCTGACCCCAAGGGTACAATAGCCATTTGTGCCCACATGGACAGCAAGTACAATACAGATGGTGCCCTTGATAATGCGTCCGGAGCAGCAGCAATGCTTTTGGCTGCAAAGGGCATTGAAACCAACAGCTATAACATTGATATTTTACCCTTTAATTCCGAAGAATACTATGACCCTCAAGGAGAACTAATCTATTTGAAGGACCTTGAGAAAGAGGAAAAAGAAATATCCCTTCTCATAAATATAGACACAGTGGCACATGTGGGGTCCAAAGTGGCAGTTGCCTATTTCAATTTTAAGGAGAAAGAACAGTTGAAATTAGATAAGATAATGAATACTTCCACCAACATAGTCAGTGGTCAGCCTTGGTATGCCGGAGACCATGCTCCTTTTGTTTTTGGTGGGACAAGATGTATTTTAATTTCTGCATCAGACTTATTTGAAGGATGTTTATCTTATACTCATTGTCCGAATGATACAATCGACCTGGTTGATGAAAAGTTAATTGAAGATGCAGCAGAGTATATATGTAAAGTAGTAAATGATATCGTGCTAGCATAAGGGAAGGTTGTGAGTTCTTGGAAAAAGATTAAATTCTAATATGGAGGGTAATTATTATGGAAGGTTTACTCCTATTTTGATTACTTTACAGAAATGCTGGACGACTCAAATTCATACATCAGGGCCAGAGGAATACATATGATTGCTGCAAACGCCAAATGGGACAAAGACTTCAAGTTGGATGGAATAATAGATAAATTCCTTGAACATATCCTAGATGAAAAACCTGTTACAGCAAGACAATGCATACAGCTCCTTCCCATGATTGCAGAAGGCAAACCAAATCTAAAGGAGAAAATAGTCAGTGCTTTACTTAAAGCAGACCCTAAAAAATACAAAGAAACCATACTAATATTTAAAGATATTGAAAAATCACTGGAACTGATAGGGAAAATATAAGCTCTACTTTAAGTAGGTAGCATTTGCTGAATACAAATGGTATCCTAAAGCCGTAAAGGAGTGAAAAAATGAACACATACGTAACAGGAGCCCTTATTAAGAAGGTCCGGGAAAAAAAGAAAATGACTCAATCGGAACTTGCTGAGATTTTGTATGTCAGCGATAAGGCTATTTCTAAATGGGAAACCGGTAAAGGATACCCGGATATCACCTTGATTGAACCTTTGGCGTCAGCCCTTGGAATTTCAGCTATTGAACTGTTAGCAGGGGAGAACGTGACTAATATGAACCGTTCCTTCAACATGAGCCGACTCAAGTTTTATGTCTGCCCAATCTGCGGAAACATCGTTACCGCAAGCGGTGAAGGCGTCATAAGCTGCTGCGGAATTACCCTTCCCCCCCTTGAAGCAGAAAACCCCGATGAAAATCATGAGCTTTCTGTGGAGATGGTGGAAGACGAATACTATGTGAGCCTCAGCCACGAAATGACAAAAGCACACCATATTTCTTTTATAGCAAGCATATCAAGTGATACCGTACAGGTAAAAAAGCTATATCCTGAAGGCAGTGCAGAAGCAAGATTTAAAATCAACAGGACTGACGCATTTTATTACTACTGCAACCATCACGGCCTGTTCAGACTAAAGCTGTAAATATCTCTCTAAGTTAGTTTCCAAGATAATCCGCAGAACAAACCCTGCGGAATTCTTAATTAGTTTAGAATTAAACTGTATCTTTATTATTTGAACCCGGATAGACAAAAGTGATATCTGCCTCTATAAATCGCTGTATTTCACGCATTCTTCGAACCGGTTCCATTATGTCAATAAAGAGGGTATGTACGGCCTCCCAGGCAAAAACCCATCCACCTATGAGTAAGCTTTCAAGCAAAACCAATGACCCAATTGTTTCTGCTTGAATTCCGTAGAAAAATCCGTATGAGGTCAACAATATAAGGGATATAATGAGCAGTATTATCGACATCCTGATATATCTCTTTGTTTTACGGCTTTCGAGACGTTTGAAAGCGTTATAGTAATTGCTGTAACTTATACGGATAGAATCTTCTTTTTCTTTATCAGCTTCACCTTTTTCTATAGAAAAAACAATTTCTATCTTTTTTCTCAAGGGGATATAATCTGAGCATAAGTCAAGAAATCTTACCAAGTCTGAATGTATGTCCCGCATTTTAAAGGCGGAATTGTCCCATTCATTGAAGAACTCGATATAATCTCCCAAAGCAATATCTATGATTACGCGGCCCGTATTTTTATTTTTCCTGAATAAGGTTTCATAATGGTTATGTTTTTTCATATATGCCCCGGTAGTTTTTTAATCTTTTTGCTAATTATACCATACCTTTTCCGGATTTGGCAGGAAAAATTCATGCACTAAAGTATTTTCTGATGAACAATATTTCTAAGCTATCCTTCCGGTAATGTATTTATGAAATATTTTGCGTTGAACCTTATACGTAAAAGAGTTATAATTAATATGATACAATCCTTCGCTTATTTTTGGGATGACATGGAATCAGGAGTTAGAACTATGGGTAAGGATGCAAGGAAACAAGCAGAGCAGAAAACCAATGTAATGCGGTTATTGGAACAGGCAAAAATACCCTACCGCCATCATTCCTATGCCGATACGGGTGCCGTCAGCGGTATTGAAGTAGCTGCCGTTCTTGGACAAGATGAAAGCAAGGTGTTTAAAACACTTGTTACTGTGGGAAAATCCGGTGACCATTATGTTTTTGTGGTTCCTGTAAACAAGGAGCTAAATTTACGAAAGGCGGCAAAAGCGGTGAATGAAAAGTCCATTGAAATGATCAAGTCCAAAGAATTGCTGCCCCTTACCGGGTATATTCACGGCGGATGTTCACCGATCGGCATGAAGAAAAGGTTTGCTACGGTTGTGGATGAGAGTGCCGCAGGTCAGGATACAATACTTGTCAATGCCGGAAAGATAGGATATCAGATTGAAATAAAACCTGATGACTTGAAAAAAATTATTCCGTTTTTCTATGCTGACATAAGTGAATAATTGATGATACATGAAAAATTGGGAGAGAACATGATTGAATTAAATCCAGCCGAAACACTACTGTTTAATGTCGGAATTAATACTTTTTCTTTTATTATCGCTTTAATTATTTTTTATACCTATAAGAATAGTTTTGATTATCACTATGATATCCGGCAGCTGCGCATGTTAGAATCAATAATTATGCTGATTTTATTGTCTGACATAGGAATGTGGCTATTAGACGGTAAAAGCGGAAATACTATACGTGTTTTATGCTATGCTAATATCATGTTTTATTTTTTAATGCAGAATGCTGCCACCATTGAATGGCTGCGGTATGCCTATTACCGTATTCTTGGCCGGAATATTCCAGGCAGGAAAGAGATTTTCTTGATCTATATACCCTTTGCAATATTAAGTATTATCGTAGTCACTTCTCCAATCAACGGCTGGTGTTTTTATTTGGATGATTCCAATTATTATCATCGCAGTCCCTGGTCTTTCTGGATGTCTGTTGTAATTCTTGCTTACCTGCTGTCAATTTCTGTAATGGCTTTGATACGGCATAAAAAAGAGGTTTCTGTCGACCACAGGAAAGAATTATTAACCCTTGCTTTTTTTGTTATTCCTCCATTTGTGGGCGGGGTTGTACAGACAGTGTTTTACGGGATCAGCATGATATGGCCCTGTACGGTTATCTCCAGCCTGTTAATTCTGCTCAATAAAGTAAACGAGGCCATATCTCGGGATTCGCTAACCGGCCTTAATAACCGAAGAAACATGGAAAGGCACTTACTTACATATGAGGGGGAACAAAATCGTGCGATTTCTTTGATAATAATGGATATTAATGACTTTAAGGCTATCAATGATCAGTATGGACACAGGGCAGGTGATGATGCCCTGGTACTGATAGCTAATATCCTGCGAACAACCTTTAACGGAACTTCTGCTTTTCTTGCCAGGTATGGTGGTGACGAGTTTGTGGTCATTATTCCGCAGGGTGATGAGAGAACTGCCATTGAAGCCATCCGGAAAATTAAGAACAACATTGATGCCTTTAATAAGACTAATCAATTGCCGTTTCAACTTAACATCAGCGCCGGGTATGCCATATCAAACGAAAAATCAGTCAACATACCGAGTCTTTTCAAAGAGGCGGACATGAACATGTATACGGATAAAGCCCTTTATCATCAAGATGCAGAAACTTAATCAATATTAAAACAGTCCTCCGGAAGATGAGTCCGGGGGATTTTTTGATAATCATATTGACCTAATAGGTAAATGATTATATAATAGAATTGACCTAACAGGTAAACTATATTATAGGAGTTGATGGAATGTTTTCGAAATTTTTGAGTTTAGATAGGGATAGAAAAAATGCAATTCTGAATGCTGCATTAAGGGAGTTTGCAAGCAAGGGATTCGATGAGGCATCTACAAACGTTATTGCAAAGGAGTCAGGTATTTCAAAACCCTTAATGTTTCACTATATAAACAACAAGAAAGACTTCTTTTTGTTCTTGTATGATTACTGTATGGAAATTCTTGAAGCAGAGTATTTTTCTAAGGTTGATATCAATGAAAAAGATTTATTTGTAAGACTAAGACAAACTTCTCTTCTTAAAATCCGGGTGATGCAAAAACACCCATGGATATTTGATTTTATAAAAGTTGCTGCTCTTACCCATTCAGAAGCAGTGAATAAAGAATTGGATGAAAGACGAAAAAGATTTGAGAAAAACAGCCTAATTAGATTTTATAACAATATAGATACCTCTAAGTTCAGAGAGAACATAGATGTTGAAAAAGCTAAACAACTGATTTTCTGGGCGATTGGCGGCTACGCAGAAAATGTCTTAAGCAGGGTTAAGGAATCTAAGGTTGAGAGTATTGACTTTGATGAGATACAAAGTGAGTTTGATGGCTATTTGGAAGAATTACGAAAAGTCTATTATAAATGATTGGAGGGATTGTGATGAATGTAATTGAAATAAGAAAACTTACAAAGTCATATGGCAGGCACAAAGCTCTGGAAGGAGTTGATTTGACTGTAAAACAAGGCGAGGTGTATGGATTTATCGGCCCCAATGGAGCCGGTAAGACTACTACAATACGGATCCTTCTTGGAATGTTGAAAAAAGATGGAGGCGAAGTGAAGATATTTGACAAAGATCCTTGGGATAATGCCGTTGAACTCCATAAAAAAATCGCTTATATTCCGGGGGATGTGAATTTATGGCCAAATCTGACCGGAGGCCAGGTAATAGATTTTCTTGGAAGATTAAATGGTGAAATCGATTTAAATTTGAAAGAGGAACTGCTTGAAAAATTCCAGCTGAATCCAAAGAAAAAATGCCGCAGCTATTCTAAAGGAAACAGGCAAAAAGTTGCACTTGTTTCAGCTTTCTTATCTGATGCAGACTTACTTATTTTAGATGAACCCACAAGCGGATTGGATCTTAATGGAACAAGTTTTTCAGTCCTGTATTTTGGATGCTAAAAAACAAGGGAAGACAATATTTTTGTCCAGTCATATTCTAGCAGAAGTAGAAGCCTTGTGTGATAGGGTTGGAATTATCAGACAGGGGAAATTAGTTGAGGAAGGAACACTGGATGAATTAAGACACCTAACTCGTACTACTGTTACGGTGCAACTGAATAATCAAAATGATATTAAAGATATTGAAGGGATTTACGATATTTCAAGGATTAATGAGAAATGGAGATTTTCTGTAGATACCAATGCCATGGAGTCAGTTATGCAAAGACTGGCACCTATGGGAATAAAAAGCTTGGTTGCAGAACCCCCGACATTGGAAGAGTTATTTATTCGCCATTATGGTGATAATAAAAAAAAGGGGTTGAAATGAGATGAAAGGGAATAACTTTACAGAAACAAAAAAACTTCTTAAATTCTTTATAAGGAGAGATAGATTTATTTTGCCTGTTTGGGCTCTATTACCAATGGTTTTGTTATCCGGCCAGGTATCTTTTGTTGATGCCATGGAAAATTGGAAGGAGTTTATAACTGAGCTATCATCCAGTCCCTTGACTCAAGCCTATCTTGGTCCAATAGTACCCCTAAGCAAGGAGGGGGCGGTATTGTGGAGAGCCATGCCTCAGGGCTCTATGGCAGTAATGCTGGGTGCCGCTCTTACAACTATACGACATACAAGAACGGAAGAAGCATCAGGAAGAACCGAACTAATTTTTAGCAAAGACCTTATATTAAAACATCATTCATTTGATGATTTGCTTGCAAAAAATTGTTTGAAAGTTTAAGTATTAAAAAGGATTTAGATATAGGAGTTATTACTGCTTCGCTTAGAGCTGTTTTTATGACCATGCTTTATGTTTCTGAAATCGGTGAAAAAGATTTTGATAAGGCACTTAAACTTTTAATCAGAGGTCTCGCCCAACAGATATTGGAAGGAGACTTCAATGATGAATGATGTTATAAATACTGTCAATTTAACAAAAGTATATGGTAATGTCCGTGCTGTAGATAACATTAATGTATCTGTTAAAAAGGGAGAAATACTTGGTTTTTTAGGATTAAACGGTGCAGGAAAGACTACCATGATAAGGATGTTGTTAGGAATGGTTAAACCCACCGGTGGTCAATGTTATCTGCAAGGGAAAAAGGTCAGTGCAGGTGATGTTAGCTTATGGAGTGATGTGGGATATATTACCTATCACCCCTTGGCTTTATGATATTTACTATTGCATTTGCTCAAATTGCTGCATCAACAGGTTATGGACACTTGTTTCCATGGGCGGTACCTGCTCTGGCAAGCGGCATTACAGGTAATATGGATATAAAATTGGAGTTTATAAGTATTATTATCGTACTATTAAAAAGTATAATAGGATTAACAGGGACCTTGCTGTGGTGGAGATTTGCTGACCAATATTAAAAGTATTTTTTATGCCAGTATCTCTTAATAATTCTGAATCTCATAAATGTTGACCGCTTGTTAATAATAGTAATATAATCAAACTAACCGAGGTTAGGTAAATCTGGAGGTATTACACATGAACATTACATTTCCAATAAAGAACACTATTGATTCCCGGAGGTCGGCCCGCAGTTATAAAATGAAACCGGTTGAAGAGGATGTGATGCAATCCTTAAAGGATTTTGCACAGTCAATACCGGTCCCTTTTGAGCATGATGTGGAGATAAGATTCTTTAATGCCGAACCCGACAAGACACTATACACCGTAATGAAATCACCCCCCAATAATGCCGCTTTTATGGCAGAAACGGATATCGTGTCAATTTCAAAGACAGGTTTTGTGGGAGAGATATTTATACTCTTTGCACAGAGTAAAGGTCTTTCAACATGCTGGTACGGGCACTATAAACTTTCTGAACTTGAGCGCTTAATGCCTCATTTGCAGTCTGCTGAACAACTCAATGAGTCAAACATGGGTTATGGATATTCGAAGGGTGTAACCACAGGCAGGAGGGTAATATGCATCACGCCTCTCGGATATTATGAAGATGGCGGTCTTCGTCTTATGGACAGGATAACGAAAAAAACCATAAGTTTTAAACGAAAGGAAATAAAAGAATTGTTGGAGAATCCAAATGACTATGACAAGTTATCGGATGATATCCTATATGCTCTTGATTTAGGCAGAAAAGTACCATCCGCCGCAAATTCCCAAATGTGGAGATTTGGATTTGAAGATGATTTCAAGACAATTACTGTTGCTATGCCGGTGGGATATAAGCATTTCAAATGGGAACACCCTAACGTAGATATAGGCATATGCACCAGTCATATATGGCTTGGATTAATTGATAAGGGATATAATCCCACAGTAGCAGTCAATGAAGAATCAGGAAGAGCGGTTTGGAGGTTGTCCATATAAGGAACTTATTCCTAATTATTATCTGTTCGCTTATGCTTCTTAAAATAATAATATAATCCAACTATGCAGACTATTAAACCGATTAATGCAGGCTTTAAAATAGACATTCCTGCCTCGCCGCTAAATGCAATACTCCAAATAATTTTTAGAACAGCTGCACCTATAACAACACCTAAAAGCCATTTCAGGTTTCTTTTCCATGCTGCTGTAAGGAGCATGAAGAAGAACAAGGGTACTGCTAAGCTCATTATTATTTTTGGTGCGGTCCATGCACCCTTTAGGTAGTCCATTTCAAATGATAGGAATTCTAAAACCTGGGGACTTTTTTCTGCCGGAACAGAAAACCAGAACATACTTGTAAAAAGAGCAAATATAGAGGCAAATATACCGGTCAAACTTTTCTTAAATGCAAATATAACCATTGGTATTATAAATAAGGGCCTTATATACCAGCTTAATATATTATGATGTCTTTCAAAAGCCCAATTGAAAAATATATCATTGGTAAGAAATATTACAATAAAAATTATGGTAGCAGCTGCAAATAACATTCCTAATATAAAATCTGTTTTTTTCTTCATATTAAGCATCCTTAATTATAATTAATTCTGTTATAAATCCTTTATATAATATTTTTAAGTGAATCAACAATAAGAATTTTTATTATAGTTACCAAATTCATTTCTAAATAATCATATGAACCATCAAGTGTTTTAAAGAGGTTTGTTTATTGACATTTTGATAATAGGAGCTGTTAACTTGGTTCATTTATGGGTATATAAATAAAAACCATATAAACGATAATTATCAGAAAGGATTCCATATGAAAAAAGAGTTAACACTTGAACAATGCGAAGAGCTAATTAAAATATTGAAAGACCGTTTTGAGAAAAACATGAGTCGTCACAAGGACCTTGACTGGGATAAAATACAAGTAAAGCTTAAAGCTAATCTCAAAAAACTTTGGTCACTTAATGAAATGGAAAAAACCGGCGGAGAGCCGGATGTTATTGCTTATGATGAAAACACGGATGAATATATCTTTTTTGACTGTTCTCGTGAAAGCCCCATTGGCAGAAGAAATGTATGCTATGATAATGAAGCTTTGGAGTCGAGAAAGCAAAACAAACCTGAAAACAGCGCAATTAATATGGCTCATCAAATGGGTATTGAGATTTTAACCGAAGACCAGTACCGGGAATTGCAGAAGCTTGGAAGTTTCGATTTGAAAACATCAAGCTGGGTTAAAACACCGGCTAAAATCAGAAAATTAGGCGGTGCGTTATTTTGTGACCGCCGCTATGACACTGTGTTTGTATACCACAATGGGGCAGAATCCTACTATGGTGCCAGGGGATTTCGCGGCTCCCTAAGGATATAGCATTTCTATATGTCATCCTGAGCGTAAGCGAAGGATCTCATAATTATAGCCATGAATTTCTCAGTACAGTTATGAAACCATCAAGGCTTTTATGGCTTATTTTGAAGCCTTTATTGAGATAAAAATTTAAGGCATCCAGGCCGACATATATGAGAATATATATTGTTTCTCATATTTGTCAGAGGCACCTACCTCATGACATTTTACATTAAATATTTCTTCTATTTTTCCGCTCTCATATATTGCTTGAGGTTTATCGTATATTACTACCCCTCCCTTGTCCATTAAGCAAACCATATCGGAAAAGGTGAGGGCGCTGTTTAAGTCATGTATAACCATAACTACGGTTTTGCCCATTTTCTTTAAGTTTTTTACGATTTCCAATATTTCTAACTGATGGTTAATATCTAAGTATGTTGTCGGCTCGTCCAAGAAAACTACATCTGTATCTTGTGCCAAAACCATTGCTATATATACTTTCTGTCTTTGGCCGCCTGAAAGCTCTCTTATGTTTTTGTTTCTATACTTTTCAATTCCCAACGTATATAGGGCTTCCCTGACTTTAAGCTTGTCCTCATTTGCAGGTATTCGGGGAAACCCCAAATAAGGAAACCTGCCGTGCATTACTAAATCATAAACTCTAATATTGGGTATATCCCTGTTTTGAGGCAGGTATGAAATTACCTTGGCGGTTTCTTTGTTTGTCATGTCAAATATATTTTTTCCCCTTAATAAAATATCTCCGGAATAGGGCTCAATAATTTTAGATGCTGTTTTTAAGAGGGTTGTTTTACCGCACCCGTTTTTTCCGATAATGCTTATAATTTTTCCTTTTTCAATAGTCAGGCTTATGTTTTTAATTATGCTGACGCCCATATAGCCTGAAGTAACATTATTCAATTTAATCATACATAAGCCTCCTTTTCTTGTTAAGCAATAAGTATATAAAGAAGGGGCTGCCCAAAAATGACATTATAATGCCAACCGGGACCTCGTATGGAGCAAATAGGGTACGGGCCAATATATCACAAAATAAGGCAAAGGAGCTTCCAATTAAAACACTTGTCGGAATTAATATCCTGTTGTCATAGCCGACTATAAGCCTTGATATATGAGGAACTATAAGGCCTATGAAACCTAAGAGGCCTGCAAAACTTATTACGCTGCCTGATAAGAGTGAAGACAGTATTATGAATAACAACCGGGTTTTATCTACATTTAGTCCCAAGGATTTGCTTGTTTGGTCTCCTAAAGATAGGACATTTAAATCGTAACTAAATATGAATGTTACAATAAGGGAGCCAAATATTATGATTCCCGGCACCAGGAGCCTCTTCATGGTAACTCCCGAAAGTCCGCCTATTATAAATGAAGTCCTGCTTATTACGGTATCCGGAAAAAGAATTAAAACCGTATCGGTCATTGCCCCTATGAGGCTTGACACCGCAACACCTGCCAATATGATTGTCATTCGGGATGCACCGGTTTTTCTTGCCACGTAATATACTATTAAGGTGGCTAAAAATGCACCTAAAAAGGCAGCTAAGGGCATTATGCCGAAAGCAGCAGGTAAAAGAGCTGTTGCCAATGCAGTAAATAGGCCGGCTCCCGAGTTTACCCCTATTATGGTGGGGCTTGCCAAGGCATTGTTCAATACGGACTGCAGAATCAGTCCGGACACAGCTAAACCGCTTCCCGCTATTATTGCTGACAAGGTCCTTGGTATTCGCACATAGTTAATAATCTTATATTCCGATGTTAAGATGCCATTGCCGGATATGGCTTTAAATATATCGGATAAGCCGATGTTTGAAGAACCCACGCATATGCTGATAAATACCAGTACTGCCAGGAGGGTTGTCAGAAAGCTTATAACAAAAAAGTTATAAGTTTTCTTATTGTTAATTAAAGATTTCGGGATAGATAATTTCTGCAAGGTATCTATAGCTTTCACCCCATTTTGCATTTGGTTTATAGTGGAACAATTCCTTCGGCAGTATGATATACCTGTCATTTTCTACGGCTGATAAGCTCTTCCAGGCAGGATTTGTTTCTATGCCGTTTTTAAGGGCCTCTATTGCTTTTTGCTCATCTCCCATGGTAGTTACAAAAATGAAATCCGGGTCCTCTTGGATTATCTCTTCGATGCTTAAGTCTTCCAAGAGTGACGGATGCCGGGCTGCAATATTGACGGTTCCTAAGTTGTTCAGCATTGTACATGTCATGTTGTCGTCCTTCTTAGCTTTTGCCCCGCTTGAAAAGGCACGGACGAATAAAACTTTAAGGTCTTCTTTTTTTGCACCTTCTACCTTAGACAAGATGTCATCAATATCTTTTTTGATTTTAAGGCCCTTCTCTTCATATAAGTCTTTTCTGCCGGTTATATCGGTACATATATTTAACATGTTTAAATAATCTTCAAACTCTTCAACCTTAAAAAAGGCGTGATTTATATTTAATTCTTTAAAGGTTTCCGCAATCTTCACCTGCTTGTCAACATCGGGAGACAGTAATACAAAATCAGGGTTCAAGGACAGGATTCCTTCTAAATTAGGTTCCTTTACGGTACCTACAATCTGCATGTCATTCGTAATTTCCATCCGTCCTTCCTTCTGAACATCATCGGTAACTCCTGCTAAGCTGCCTCCTGCCAAAACCCAGGTTTCCGAATAGGACCCTAACAGAGATACCACTCTTTCAGGTTTTTTATCCAAAACAACCTCTTGACCCAAGGCATCTGTAAATGTGTAATGGTATTCTTCAGAAACCTGATTGTCTATATCTACTGCTTCCGCATATTTTGTTTCTTTGCTGCAAGCCGGTGTAACCAGCATCAATATCAGTGTTAATATAAGGAACAAATTTTTCTTTTTACTCATCATCCTATCACCATCTTTTCCATAAAATAAAAAATATTATTATTGTTAATTAATACACATACTTTATGTTTATAATAACATCTCAGGTGTTTAATTAAAAATAATAATATATTATCGATGTGATAGGTAAAACCTATTGATCATTTACTTTCTCAAAATACCCGGATTAACTATGGCCTTAGAGGGTATGTACTTATAATCTTTTACTATATTAATAAGGGACTTTATTGCATCAGTCAATAGTTTATCTTTATGGTAAACTAAGCTGAAGTGCCTGTTCCATGATTTTTCTTCATTCTCAATGACATGAATCAGGGAATCTTTTATTTCGTTTTCTACTAAACAAATGGATATGACCGACAGGCAATTGTTATGTATTACTTCCTGTTTTATGGATTGGGGGGTGTTCCCTTCAAAAACCACCTTTAGGGGGATTCCCATATCAAGCATGTATTCTTCAAATAACTCCCTGGTTCCGCTTCCCTTCTCTCTCATAGCAAAATTTTCATCCCTGAGTTCATCTGTTTTTACAATCTTTTTCTGCGCAAAGGGGTGCTTTTTACTGCATATCAAGACCAAATAATCATTTAATTCAGGCATTACGACTAAATCCTGGCTTTTAACCTTACCTTCCACTATAGCAATATCCAGCTCATTGCTTAATAATTTTTCCTCTATGGTTTCGGTGTTCCCTACAAATGAATATATTTCTACATTTGTATTTTCTTCTATGCATCTGTGAATCAAATCGCTTAAAATGCAATCCCCAACTGAAATTGTAGCCCCAACCCTTATTTTCTCTGTCTTGTTCACATTGGTCATCTTGCTCTCTAAGCTGTCAAATTCTTTTACCACTTCCTTTGCATAGAACAATAGTTTTTTGCCTGCCTCCGTAATATAGAGCCTTTTGCTCAGGCGTTCAAACAATAATACCCCGTAATGTTCTTCTAATTCTCTTATGGCCTGGCTGGCCGTAGGTTGCGAAATAAAAAGCTTTGAAGCTGCTGCAGTCATATTGCCGCATTGTGCAACCTCGATAAAAATTTTTAAATGCCTGATTGTCATGAGTTTACTCTCCTTTTTAACATCATAGGTTTTACCTATGATTATGATAAGATTTTATCATTTTACTAATTATAAAGCAAGTGTTATATTAAAGGTAAATATTTGTTAATTAATACACAAAGGATGGTGAGTATATGAATATTATTATCATTGGAGGCGTAGCTGCCGGTACCAAGGCAGCGGCAAAACTCAAGCTGGATAATTACAACCACAATGTTAAGATACTGACTAAAGGTAAAGATATATCTTATGCAGGGTGCGGGTTGCCCTATTATGTAGGAAAGGTAATTGAAAAACAAGAGGACTTAATCCAAAATACTCCAAAGCAGTTTTCTGACTTGACAGGTGTGGAAGTTTTAACGGAAGTGGAAGTAACTAAGGTTAATCCTGAAGCAAAGACGGTTGAAGCCTTAAACTTAGCAACAAATGAAAGTACGGTGTACTCCTATGACAAGCTGATAATTGCAACCGGGGCTGATCCCATAAAGCCTCCCATAGAAGGCATCGGTCTTGATGGTGTATACTTCATGAGAACTCCCCAAGATGCAATAAAATTGCGTGAAGCGGTTGAGGAAGGCAGAATAAAGAGGGCTGTAGTTGTCGGAGGAGGATTTATAGGATTAGAGGTTGCCGAGAACTTAATGGCTCAAGGGGTTAATACTTCGGTAATTGATATGGCAGGCCAGATTCTTCCGGGCTTTGAACCTGAAATTGCAAGTTATGTAGACAACCATTTGGCTGACCACCGCATCATAACATTTACCGAAACCGGTTTAGAAGCCATATTGGGAGATGGGAAGGTTGAAAAAGTCAAAACAAGCAATCGTACCATGAAGGCAGATGCAGTAGTCTTATCGATAGGTATCAGGTCCAATACAGGTTTTTTAAATGGCACAGGTATTGAATTATCACCAAACAGAGCTATCAAGGTCAATGAAAAACTTGAAACCAATATCAAAGATATTTATGCAGTAGGTGATTGTGCTTTTGTTACAAATAAAATCACGGGAAAGGGCGCATATGCTCCCATGGGTTCCACTGCAAACATAGAAGGAAGAATTTTGGCTAAAAACATAAACGGGGGCAGTTTTACTTACGGAGGCTCTCTTGGAACAGCAGTTGTTAAACTACCCGGAATCAATGCCGGCAAGACCGGTTTGACGGAAGACGGAGCTAAAGCAGAGGGTTATGATGTAGAAACCGTAACTACCATAATGGAAGATAAAGCAAAATATTATCCCGGTGCTTCGGTTTTCATCATAAAGATGATTGCCGACAGGGCTACAAGAAAGCTCTTGGGGGTACAGATTGCGGGCCAGGGCAATGTTGACAAGATAGTAGATATGGCTGTAATGGCAATCGGCTTAGGTGCAAAATTAGACGATATCCAAAATCTTGACTATGCATATGCACCACCCTTCTCAACAGCTATACATCCCTTTGCGGCTACAGTAAATGTACTATTAAATAAAATAGAAGGTAATATGGTTTCTGTTACACCGCGAGAATATAAAGAAGGCAAGGCTGACGGCTATAAGATTGTAGATTCATCGATAGTTCCTAAAATTACAGGGGCTCCTTATGTAGATATTTCAAAGACACACGCGGAATTGCCCGAATTTGACAAAGACGAAAAACTTTTATTGGTTTGTGATAAAGGCAAGAGATCTTATATGCTCCAGCAGAGATTAAAGGATTTAGGATATACAAACACCCTGGTACTTGAAGCCGGTACTATGTTTAATGAATTGAAATAAAAAAGATTATTGAGAAAAAGGAGAATAGTTATGGCAAATTTAAAAGTTACACCAGCCGAGGAAAAGGCTGTAAAGGCACTTGGTTTTTTAAGAAATAAGGGAACAGACAATTTTTCCGCCCGAATTATTACTGTAAACGGGAAGATTACAGCAGCTCAACAAAAAATAATAGGAGAAGCTGCAGAGAAATTTGGAAACGGAGATGTAACATTTACCAGCAGGTTGACAATTGAAGTACCAGGCATACCTTATGAAAAAATCACTGAATTCCAAGATTATATCGGAAAAGAAGGATTAGTTACAGGAGGTACAGGCTCTAAGGTTCGCCCTGTAGTGGCTTGTAAGGGTACAGTTTGTCACCACGGCTTAATTGATACCTTTGAAGTATCAGAGGACATACACAATATATTTTTCGAAGGTTATGCGCCGGTGAGATTACCCCATAAATTCAAAATCGGCGTAGGCGGATGCCCGAATAACTGCATGAAACCCTCTTTAAACGACCTTGGAGTAATCGGGCAGATGGTGCCTAACTATGATGAAGAACTATGCATG
>Ga0255342_1002373_pt1 | contig 23650 bp, 20 predicted proteins | sample wastewater_treat_3_FD_192416 | JGI IMG/M metagenome (GOLD analysis project Ga0255342, IMG submission 192416) | Wastewater microbial communities from Lulu Island WWTP, Vancouver, Canada - plant14 | ecosystem: Engineered > WWTP > Wastewater > Unclassified | place: Canada: Vancouver, British...
CCTTAAGGGGTAGCTGAGAATGAAATGCAGTTGGCAGACCTTTCTCAGCCCACTTAAGGGGCAGTGTCCGTATCAAGCCCTTCTAGGGCTTCCTCAAACCACCCGTTTTACGGGTGGTTTTGATTGTAAGGCTGTGTCTGCGATAGATTTTCCCTATAAGACATCATAGGGTTTAGGTATTGGACAAAAGCCTATAGGTATGGTATGATAAGAACACAGAAAACACAGGGAGTGAGAATATGAAAGCACTTTACAGAAGACAGCTTAATTCAGAACGAATGCGATGTTGCAGATAATGTTGACGGAAAGAATTAATAAGTGGATATGAAAGAATTATATGTGATGAAAGGTCGATAAATATGAAAACAAGAATAAAGTTATATGCAGTTCTTACTGCTGCCGCTCTCCTTACAGGCTGCGGAGCATTCAACAGCTCGGAGAGCACAGAAACAACCACAGAAAATAAGACAACCACAGCAGCTTCTGATACTACAACGGACTGCTGCGAGGATAAGGAAAATGACTGCTGCAAGGATGAGCCTGCGGACTGCTGCGGTGACAGCGCCGAGGCAGTAACACTGGGAGCTCCCGAAAAGACCAATATCAATATCGGACACCTCAACTCAACAGCTCACCTCCTTGCATTTGTTGCTGCTGAGGAAGGCTACTTCAAGGAGGAGGGGCTTAATGTTACTCTCACTCAGTTCTCCAGTGCAGCAGAGCTGGTAAACGGTATTGAATCCGACAAGCTGGACGTTGCTTTCGTTGGTTCGGTACCCACACTTACATTCCAGAGTCAGGGACATGATATTTCCATCTTCGGCGGTGCAATGACAAACGGTCACGGCTATGTTATCAAGTCGGAATACGCCGATGAGGACGAGCTTGGCGTTGAGATACTCAAGGGCAGGAACGTTGCTTCAGTCAAGAACAGCGTTCAGGACGCAGAGCTCCAGATACTTCTCAAAAACGCTAATATCGGTATCGGCGAGGGCAAGGACGAGGTAAATATCGTTTACTTCGACAGCCAGAAGGACGCTTATGCCGCACTTTCAAATGCTACCATCGATGCGGCTTCGGTTTATTCGCCATACGCTTCACTGGCTAAGTCACAGGGATACAGAGTAGTCTACTACTGCGCTCATGAGGAGGCTCTCCAGAATCAGCCCTGCTGCCGTCAGATCGCCAAGACATCAGCACTTAACAGTAATCCCAATACATTTACTGCTATCGAAAGAGCATTCATAAAGGCTTATCACTTTACACAGACCGATCACGACAAGACTATCAAGGACGTCAAGAAATACATCGATATTGAGAATGACCTTATCGAGACTGAGGTTTACGGAGGTTACAGCGTTTCCAGTCCCGATCCCGACAAGCAGGGTACCGTCACACTCAAGGATACTATTGTTGATCTTGGCTACACAGACGATTATGACATCGAGTCTTATTATAATACGGATATTTACAAAAACGCTCTGGCAAGTATTATCGCGGAAGGCTCTGATGATATCTATAAGGAATTAGAGGAGCATTTCAATGAGTACGAGTAATACGGCAGTTGCCAACAAGATAGAGATCAAAAATCTCACTGTAAACTACATAGAGAACAAGAAAAGCTTCAACGCACTGAATGATGTATCATTCGGCGTGGGCAGGGGAGAGTTCGTCAGCGTCATCGGCGCCAGCGGATGCGGCAAGTCAACACTCCTCAGTGTTCTCGAGGGTCTTTATTCTCCTGCGGGGGGTACTGTGCAGATAGACGGCAAAGAGCTTCACGGCACAGGTACAGAGAGAGGAGTAGTGTTCCAGCACTACTCTCTCTTCCCGTGGATGACCACAAGAAAGAATATAGAATTCGGAATCAAACAGGCAAGACACGATGTCAAGCGCAGTGAGCGCACAAGGATAGCGGATGAATTCCTCCATAAGGTGGGACTTGACGGCTTCGGCAGCAAGTACCCTTCACAGCTTTCGGGCGGAATGCAGCAGAGAGCCGCTATCGCAAGAGCTCTCGCCATGGATACGGAGATACTCCTCATGGATGAGCCTTTCAGCGCCATTGACGCCAAGAACAGAGTGGTGCTCCAGGAGCTGCTTCTGTCCCTCTGGGAGGGCGACGGCAAGGAGGAACGCAAGACTGTTGTCTTTGTTACACATGATATCGACGAGGCTATCCTGCTCTCGGATAAGATAGTTGTGCTGACTGCTCACCCCGGTACTGTCAATGAGATAGTGCAGGTCCCTTTTGAGCGCCCCAGAAGCCGCTCGGCTCTGGTTGGCACAGAGGAGTACGGCAGGTTCAGAAACAGACTGCTGGGTCTGCTGTACAACGACATCAGAGAGCGCATCGGCGGAGACGAGGTGGTATTATGACATGGAAGAAACGCTTCCTGAGAGTAACTCACATCCTTTTCGTCATACTTCTTCTGGTACAGCTGCTTCCGGACAGGTCCACAAAGGAGGTCTTTACGGGAAAGCTGGTGGCTTTTGCAATAGGCGTTGAAGTTGTGACCCTGCTGGCAAGCTTCATAATCAAGAAGCCCCAGTCATTGTCGCTGCTGCTGGATATAGTGGGATTTGTTTACTTCCTGCTCATAGTCTGGAGCCTCGCCACCGCAAAGTACAATGTGCTCAACGATATGCTTTTCCCGGCTCCCGGCAAGGTCATCGCCCAGTTCGTTGAGGACAGGCAGAAGATACTCATCAATATAAAGAGCTCGGTCGGAATAACCATTCAGGGATTTCTCATTGCGGTAGTCACAGCTGTTCCCCTCGGACTTTTTATCGGCTGGAGCGCAAGAGTCGGCAGTGCTGCCACATATATCACCAAGTTTTTCAGCTCCATACCGCCTATCGTGTATATCCCTTACGGTATAGCGCTGCTCCCCACATTCAGATCGGTATCGGTTTTCGTTATATTCCTCGCTACATTCTGGCCTGTGTTTGCAGGTACCATGAGCGGTGTCCTCGGCGTTGACAAGAAGATCATCGACTCCGCGAAGGTGCTCAATGTCAGCAAGCCCGAGATGCTGTTCTCAGTCATACTTCCTGCGTCGCTGCAGCAGATATTCCTCGGCTGCAATCAGGGTCTCAGCGTGTCATTCATCCTCCTCACTTCCGCGGAGATGATCGGCGCAAGGGACGGCATGGGCTACTATGTCAAGTACTATTCGGACTTCGGCGACTACACAAGGACTATCACGGGACTGCTGGTCATCGGCTTCGTAGTTATTGCAGTTACCTTCCTTTTCAACAAGCTTCAGAACTATCTGCTGCGGTGGAAAAAGTGAATACATAAGAAAAGCCTGAAAGCAGAATGGTCTGCTGTCAGGCTTGTTTTACTTATATCAGAGCTTTTTAAGGTGGCGGGACTGCTTTTTCTTGCGCTTTTCCGCGTACATCACGTTGTCCGCTTCGGTGACGAAGTAGAAGATGTCCTCGCCCTTTTTCGGCTTGGCTATGGTGCAGCCGAGACTTGCACTGAGTACGAAGGGATTCTCGCCGCTTGAGTTGATCCTTGCGATATTTGCTTCAATACGCTCGGTGAGCTGCTGTGCCATCTGCTCGGTGTAATCCGCTCCGAATACTATAAACTCATCGCCGCCGAAACGGCAGAATATCTCGCCGCCTGTGCAGGAGTCGCGGAGAACGTCTGCAATGTTGCATATTGCGCGGTCGCCGATGTCGTGTCCGTAGGTGTCGTTTATTATCTTCAGCCCGTCAAGGTCGATGAACATGAGCATGATATCACGCTGTTTTTCCATACACTTGCGGTATATGTCCTCGGTCGCCTGAACGAAGCCGTTTCGGTTGTAGATGCCCGAAAATGTGTCCTTGGTATAAAGGTTCACAAGGCGGTCCACCGCATATTCGAGGCACATGAGCTTGCGGAGGTTTTCCAGTGAGTTGCAGATGTTTATGCAGAAGGTCTCGAACATGATGTTCTGGAGCGGTATCCGTGAGCTCCTTATTGCCATGTATCCGAGACAGCGCTCGCCGAAGTGCAGGGGAGTGACAAAGTAGAATTTGCCTGTTTCGCCTGTTTTCGCCGCTGCCGGGAATATATCCTTTGACTTTATCCTGCCGCAGTCCATGAACTCGCCGTTTACATAGGCGATGGGAACTGTTACCTCCTCGGTGTAGGTGGTGGGTATCCCGGGTTCAGCGCCGTTTTTGGCTGTTGAACGGTCCAAGGCAAGCTCGGAGTCCCAGTTGTCGCAGAGACAGAAGTAGAACTCATCTGGATGTATCTCAACGGCGTTGCGCTTCAGTGTGGCGATATAGTCGTTGAAGTTGTTGCAGGCCTCGAGTTGGGTTGACATCCTGTTCAGCACTGCCATGTATGACTGCACGCTTTCAAAGTTTGAATAGTTGCGGAAGTTGAGCTCCTTCAGCGTGGTAACGTCCGAGAGGACGTTGTGACAGCAGCCGCAGCTCTCGGTAAATCTGGCGGACATATTCAGTATGACATTGCGCTGCTGGGGAATGCCCTTGAAATGCTCGTTGAGAAGCTTGCAGGCAAGTCTGCCCGACATGGTAAGGGGACGCTCGACAGAGGTGAGCTCCACCTGATAATTGTGGCTGTTGTAGGTGTTGTCAAAGCCCGTAACCGCTACGTCGTCGGGGACTCTAAGTCCGTGGGCACGGAGAGCGGTAATGGCTGCGGCAGCCATTACATCGTTGGCACATATTATGGCACGGGGCATATTTGGAAGATACTCGATGAAGTGTTCCACCGCTGCCTTTCCCGAGGGAGCACGGAAGTCGCCGTAGTAAATGGCTTCCTCGCTTATATCCAGTCCGTTCTCACCAAGAACGCTGCAGAAAGCAGCAAGCCTGTCAGAGCTCTCGGAATTCTCGGGAGGCCCCGAGATATAGGCAAAATCCCTATAGCCGTGGGTGTTTATCATGTGCTCGGTTATGCTGCGCATGGCTGTCTTGTTATCTATGCCGATATGATAAAAGCAGGGGATATCCTTGTCTATGCTGACTGTGGGTATGCCTGCAAGCTTTATTTTTTCGATTATGTCATTTACAGCTTTCTGACAGGAGAGGGTATTGGTCAGAAGTATAGCTCCGTCAAAGCAAGTGAAATCAGTGAGGCTGAATATGTTGAGCTCGCCTATCTCGTGACGTGGATTGTTCATCTCGCCGCTGAATGATACGAATGCAGCTATATTGAGATCAAATTCGGCAGCTCCCGCAGCTATTCCGCTGAGTATAGCGCTCTGGTAGCTCTGTCCTATCTCCTCGATGATGACGGCGATTCTCTTTACACCCATTTCACATCCCCCTTTCTCCCTTTTTGTATTTATGTGAGAAAACTCTATATATATTTTACTATATTTTTTGAGGAAAATCAATAGATTTTTATTATAATATTCATTGGATATATTTACGCTTTATTAATATAATTATCCCGAGAGTAATATGCCTGCGGTTATCAACAATAGTCCCGTAATGACGATAAGCCGAAAAATTTCTCGGATTTTTGGATAATTTATAATAAATGCCGAAAATCATGGGGTATATTGACAAATCCCTAAAAAACTGTATAATAATTAGTAGGGGATAACGTCATTCTTAATGGCTTTATCAAAATCATTCCGTTCCTGTGCCCGATGCACGGGCGGATATGCTGCGGAGGGAATTTATGAATATCTGGCACAAGATCAGTCCCAAAAGAATAAATCCCGAAGATTTTATCGCGGTCATAGAGATCGGCAAGGGTAGCAAGATCAAGTATGAGCTTGACAAGGAAACAGGTCTTATCATTATGGACCGTATCCTCTATACCTCCACTCACTATCCCGCGAACTACGGATTTATCCCGAGGACCTATTCAGACGATAACGACCCCCTCGACGTTCTGGTGCTCTGCTCGGAGCAGCTCATGCCGCTTACACTGGTAAGATGCTACCCCATCGGCGTTATCAGAATGCTTGACAACGGTCACCGCGACGACAAGATCATTGCGATACCCTTTGACGATCCGAACTACAATATGTACAAGGATATCGAGGAGCTTCCGAAGCACGTTTTCGATGAGATGACTCATTTCTTCACAGTCTACAAGGAACTTGAAAACAAAACAACAGCCGTTAACGAGGTCGATCATGCAGACATTGCAAAGGAGATAATAAGCGGAGATATCGAACGCTATATCGACAGCTTCTGCAAGTAAGCACTGCTCGTACCGAAAATGACTAAAAAGCGAAAGGAGTATCGCGCGTAAATATGCGCGAAAACAGTTTTATGACAGCTTCAAGTGAAATTTTATTCGGCAGCGATTCAAATGTTGCACCTATCGGTATCATCGCTATGAACAGCGTTACCGAGCTTGGTAAGAAGATCGACGATTACCTCGTTGACTGGGCAGGAAAGGGCGGCATAAATGTCGATACCTTCCTCGTTGAGAGCGAATGCCCCCGTTTTTCTTCGGGTGACGGCAAGGGACTCATCAAGTCCACTATCCGCGGCAAGGATCTCTTTATCATCGTTGATGTCGGCAACTACAGCATAAAGTATGACTATTTCGGAATGCAGAACGCAATGTCTCCCGACGATCATTTCCAGGACCTCAAGAGGATCATTCAGGCTGCAAGCGGTAAGGCTCACCGCATAACTGTTATCATGCCTACTCTTTACGGCGGACGCCAGCACAGAAGAAGCTACCGCGAGTCACTTGACTGTGCCTGCGCTCTTCAGGAGCTTGAGGCAATGGGCGTTTCAAATATCGTTACCTTTGACGCTCACGACCCCAGAGTCCAGAACGCTATCCCGCTCATGGGCTTCGACAACGTAATGCCTACATATCAGGTCCTCAAGGCAATGCTCAAGGATATAAAGGACCTTGACTTCAACAAGGACAAGTTCATGGTAGTCAGCCCCGATGAAGGCGCTCTCAACAGAAATATGTACTACGCTTCTGTTCTCGGCGTTGAGATGGGTATGTTCTACAAGAGAAGAGATTACTCCACTATCGTTAACGGACGCAACCCCATCGTTGCTCACGAATACCTCGGCAACCCTGTTGAGGGCAAGGATATCTTCGTTTCCGATGATATCATTTCGTCAGGTGAGTCCATGCTCGACCTCGCTTATGCCCTCAAGGAGAAGAAGGCAGGCAGAATATTCGCTTATGCTACCTATACCATCTTCACAAACGGACTTGAGAAGTTCGACAAGGCTTACGAGGAAGGAACTCTCGACGGCGTATTCGGTACAAACCTCACATACAGGACTCCTGAGCTTCTCAGCAGACCCTGGTTCCACGAGGTAGATGTTTCCAAGTACATCGCTTACTTCATTGAAGCTATCAACCACGACGTTTCTATCAGCAAGATCATCGATCCTCACATCAAGATCGAGAACCTGCTCAAGAAGTACGGCATGAAGTAATATAAATGTTAAGGCACTGTTAACAAACAGTGCCTTTTTCTTTTGTGAAATTTGTGTGAAACCATTGTTTAAAACCAACAAGAATATTGACAAATATTCGTCAAAGTGCTATAATTATACTTGCAAATTTTAATTTGCGGCAGTTATCTACTGTCAAATGATATTATGAAGGGGAGATTAAATGCTTCAGCTGAAAGACATCGTCAAAAAATACGGCGTAGGGGATAACGTCGTAACAGCTCTGAACGGGGTGAGCATTACGTTCCGTGAGAACGAATTTGTCGCTATTCTCGGACATTCAGGCTGTGGAAAGACCACATTGCTAAACATCATAGGAGGTCTCGATCACTATACCTCGGGAGACCTCATCATCAACGGTACGTCTACTAAACAGTATAAGGACAGAGACTGGGATGCGTACAGAAACCACTCCATCGGTTTCATTTTCCAGAGCTATAACCTTATTCCTCATCAGACTGTTCTCTCAAATGTTGAACTGGCTCTGACTATCTCGGGCGTTTCAAAGTCGGAAAGACGCAAACGCGCCAAGGAAGCCCTTGAAAAGGTAGGGCTGGGAGATCAGCTCCACAAAAAGCCCAACCAGATGTCGGGCGGACAGATGCAGCGTGTGGCTATTGCCCGTGCTCTCATCAATGACCCCGAGATACTCCTCGCTGACGAGCCTACGGGTGCTCTCGACTCGGAGACCTCCATTCAGGTAATGGAGCTCCTCAAGGAGATCGCCAAGGATAAACTGGTGATCATGGTAACTCATAACCCTGAGCTGGCTGAGCAGTACGCTACCCGTATCGTAAGGATAAAGGACGGCGAGCTCACTGCCGACAGCGATCCATTCGATCCTTCAAAGGCGGAGAGCAAGGACAAGAAGAAAAAGTCCAAGAAGTCCAAGTCGGACAAGGCTGAAAAGACAGAGAAGAGCACCGACGGCAAGAAAAAGAAGGTCTCGATGTCCTTCGGTACCGCGGTCTCACTGTCACTCAACAACCTTATGACCAAGAAGGGAAGAACACTTCTCACCGCTTTTGCAGGCTCTATCGGTATCATCGGTATCGCTCTTATCCTCTCACTTGCAACGGGTATCAATGAGTATATCGATAATATTCAGGAGGAGACACTTTCGTCCTACCCTCTGGAGATCATGAGGGAAAATACCGATACTCAGGGTATGATCGAGGCTCTTATGAAGAGTCAGGAGGAATATAATTCCCGTACATTCGAGGACGATAAGATCTATTCAAATACTCAGGTGTACGATATGTTCAACTCCTTCAATTCCTCTGCAAAGCAGATCAACAATATGAAGGGCTTCCGTAAATTCCTCGAAAACGACAGCGTTGTTGCCGATAAGGCTACTTCCATCGGCTATTCATACGATGTGAAGATGCCTGTGTTCACCGAGTCTCCCTCGGGCGAGATCGTAAAGGTGGACTTCATGGATATGTACAGCAAGGCTTTGGGTATGGGCGAGTCGGACGTTATGACTGCCACTATGAACAACCCTATGGCAGGCATGGAAATGTCAGCTTTCGGTCTCAACGTTATGGAGGAGCTTCTCCCCGGTGAGAACGGCGAGTACGTCAGTGACCTCATCAAGGAGCAGTATGAGCTTGTCAAGGGCGACTGGCCCAAGGATTACAACGAGGTAGTTCTGGTACTCAGACAGAATAACGAGCTTCCCGATATCATCACCTATGCTATGGGTCTGAAGGATCAGGAGGGCTTCAACGAAAAGCTCAAGGCTGCCATGAGCAACGAGGAGATCAAGGACTACGGTCAGATGGAATGGACCATGGATGATATCATGAACAAGAAGTTCAAGATGATCCTTCCCTGTGAGTATTACCAGAAGAACGAGGCAGGCAAGGGCTGCGTTGACCTCACTGCCAATAAGACAGGTATCGAATATCTCTATAATTCTGCGGATATGGGCACGGATATCAGGATCGTGGGTCTTATCCACCCCAAGGACGGCGTAAAGGCTCCCATGCTTCAGGGATATATGTGTTATACCAGCAAGCTTACGGAGTACGTTATCAACAAGACAAATGACAGCGCTCTCGTAAAGGATCAGATCGCCGACAAGGAGAACGACCTCATCACAGGCACAAAGTTCATGACCGATGACTATGTTGAGCCTACTCCCGAGGAGAAGGCTGAGACTGCAAAGGCGTTCATAGAAAATGCTGATACCGATACAAAGGCTGATATATACAGACTGGTCGTATCACAGCCCGATCCCGAGCAGCTCGATGCTCAGGTAGAGGCTGCTATGAAGGACTTCGACAGAAAGCAGTTCGTGGAGCAGATCACTTCTATGTACTCCGATGAGCTGGGCGTTGATTCCTCTCAGATAACCGCTTTTGTCGATCAGATGAGCGATGAGGATATAAAGTCCTACGCTGAGGAGGCTATCCGTCAGCAGGTCACAGAGCAGTACGCTCAGATGGCTCAGGAACAGCTTGGTTCACTCACCAATGCCGAGCTTGCTAAGATGCTCGATTCAACTCCTATAAGCACTGAGAACTATGGCGTTGTATTTGAAAAGTATACTCCCGAGGAGATATCAAAGTCTACTTATGAGGATAATCTGAAGCTCTTCGGCGTTGCTGATGAGTCGGATCCCTCACGCATCCGTATCTATGTAAAGAGCTTTGAGGACAAGGACGATATCGCTGACGCTATCAAGAGCTATAACAAGGGCGTCAAGGAGGCAGACGTCATCCACTATACCGATATGGTGGCTCTGCTCATGTCCTCTATCACAGGCATCATAAGCGGTATTTCCTATCTGCTTATCGCTTTCGTTGGTATCTCTCTGGTGGTTTCCTCCATCATGATCGGTATCATCACATATATCTCGGTTCTGGAGCGTACACGAGAGATCGGTATACTCAGAGCTATCGGTGCTTCAAAGCACAATGTAAAGACTGTGTTCAATGCAGAGACCCTGCTTGTGGGACTTGCGGCAGGTCTTATAGGTATCGGCGTTTCGGTACTGCTTACAATTCCGATAAATGCTATCATTCACAGTGTTACAAGTCTGGATGAACTCCGCGCTCACGTTCCTGTTGTGGGAGCTGTGGTGCTGGTGCTCATAAGCATGATACTCACGCTTATAGCAGGTCTTATCCCTGCGGGTGTTGCCGCAAGAAAGGACCCTGTGGAGGCTCTCAGGACAGAATAAAACCGGATATAATAAAAGGACTGCACGGAGAAACCGTTTGCAGTCCTTTTTTATTACTTGTACTGTGCGATAAAGTCGTTTATATCGTCTGCAAGCTTAGAAATGTAATCCTTGGTCAGTACATTGCTGAATCCGCATTCGCTGAGAGCCTGACGGAAGCTGTATTCACCTGAGTTGCAGGATATCTTGGCTATCTTATCATAGCGTTCAAGCGCCTTGTCAGGGTCATTGTTCACATCATCGAACAGGTCAAAGGCGGCAAGAGCTGAGGTGGAATAGCTTATATAGTACCCCGGGCTCTCAAAGAGATGGGATATCATATAGAGAGAGCAGGCTCCGTCATAGTAGCTGAGCTTATCGTTGAAAAGCTCCACAAGCTTCTCGGGAGTCATATTGTCTATGTCCTGAACTGCTCTGTACTCAAATTCACCGATAAGATAGCCGCTTATCACCGAGTCGAGCAGGTCAATGACCTGCATAAGCTTCTCTGTGTCACTTGTATCACCATAGATATCATCGTAGAAGCGGGTGAAGATAAGCTCCAGTCCCTGAGACTGCACCTCGGCGATATCAAGATTGTTGCGTGAAAGAAATGTGGGAGTGCGGTCATAGAAGGAAGCATGGAAGTGGCCGAACTCATGTATGGCTGTGGGAAGTATCTCGTCTTCGCCCACGTTTCCTATGAAGATCATCGCTTTATTATCAACGGGAAGCTCCTCTGTGAAGGCTCCCTCAAAAGCATCGTTGTTATCGCATATCCTGTAAAGCTTTTCGTCGCAGATAAGGTCGGCACTCGCGGCAATATCTTCGGAGAGCATTGGCGCGTATTCTCTTATCGTCTCAAAGGGCACATCAGCGTAGGAGCGTCCCGCGGAGTCATCGTCCCACGCATAGTTGTCCACATACAGGTCAATAAGGTCGTCCATGACGGGAATGAGTTCGTCGGTTATGGATTCACCCAGCGCCAGTATCTCGCTTCCCGTATAATCCCTGTCATACTGGGAATAGAGAGTTTTTTCGTCATAGTCCCGAAGAATGTCTATGAGTATCTCTGCACACTCAAGGTCCTTTTCGTCATCGCTGAGACTGTCATCTGCAATGATGTCGTAGTATTCACCAAGGTATTCCGACATCTCATCGAAGCTGGCTTCGGAGTCGGAACGGGCTGTATCAAGGCTGAACAGGTCTGTGATATCACTGTATAACTTAATGTCCTCCTTGCTTACAAGTTCCTCGAAGCGGCTCCTGAAGCTGCTGTAAAAGCCCCTGATAAAGCCGAACCTTATCATGTCGCCTGCAACATAGAGATCACGGTAGTATTCGTTGTATTCCTCCTCCATATCGTTGTCGGAATACTTGGCGTAGAAACTCATTTCCTTGTAGGCGAATGCCTCGTATATCTCGTCGTAGAGACCGAGCAGCTGATCGATGTCATCATTTACAGCTTTACTGTCCTTTGAGACCAGATCGTCAAGGAGCTGCTGGACCGATGCCTGCACCTCGTCAAGGTCGGGACAGTCTATGTCGGTGTCAAAGATCGGCTCCTCATCTGTAGGATGCCCTATGGCAAACTCGCGTTCGCTGTTCCTTACTCTGGACTGACGCGGAACATTATTGTCAGTGCATGATAAAAGTGAAAAGGTCAGCGCTCCTGCGGTGAGGAGCGCGGATATGCGTGAGAGTTTCATACATACTCCTTTCGCGTCAGCTGAGGAGTTTTTCCACAGCCGATGGTATCTGACGTATGTTGTCCACGATGATATCCGCCTTGGCAAGCTCCTCTCTGCTGCCGAAGCCGTAGCCGCAGCCTATTGACGGGAGACCGTTCACAGCGGCGGTCTCTATATCGTGGAAGCGGTCTCCTATAACGATGAAGTTTCCCTCATGCAGTGGAGCTATCTTGCGGAATATCTCATATTTGGGTATAAAGTCAAAAGCCTCGCAGCAGTAGAAATAGTGGAAGAAACGGTCGAGACCGAATACGCGCTTGTGGCGCTCAAGGTAGTGGAAGCGGCAGTTGCTGAGGAAGATAAGGATGAAGCCCTTTTCTCTCAGGTCTGCAAGGACCTCCTCGGCTCCGTCATATAATGCTCCCTCACCGCCTTCAACACGGCGAGCCATGTCCTCGCCCAGCATGACACGGGCTTTCTCCCGTATGTCAGGATCAAGCTCAGGGTGGAACTGTCCCCACATATCCGTGGAATTGAAGCCCAGCCAGTAGCTTATCTCCTTGTCGGTGTATTCTCTGTCTGCGATATAGCCCCTGTCGGACAGCCATTTCATGGTGCCGCGGAATGCAGGGGCGTAGGTCAGCATGGAGTTGTGGATAGTGCCGTCGTAATCAAAGATCAGGTTGGTCATTATGCCTCGATCTCTCTGATAAGGTTTATCATCTCGATAGCGCCCTCAGCACACTCGCTGCCCTTGTTGCCTGCCTTGGAGCCTGCACGCTCGATAGCCTGCTCGATGTTCTCGGTTGTGATAACGCCGAACATTACGGGGATATCGCTCTGGAGAGATACCTGTGCGATGCCCTTTGCAGCTTCGTTGCAGACAAGGTCATAGTGAGAGGTGCTTCCTCTGATGATGGCACCGAGACAGATAACGGCGTCATACTTTCCGGACTTCGCCATCTTTGAGGCGATAAGCGGTATCTCAAATGCGCCGGGGACCCATGCTACGTCGATGGCTCCGTCACTTACGTCATGACGCTTGAGAGTGTCGATGGCTCCGCCGAGAAGTTTGGATGTGATGAACTCGTTGAAACGGGCTACTACTATTCCTACTCTAATGTCCTTTGATACAAGTTTTCCTTCATAAGTCTTCATGATGATTACTCCTTTTTATATAGTTCTGTTGAGCTTGTAATTGTCCTTCAGGAGCTTTGCAAGCTCTTCCTTTTTTTCGATGACTGTGAATTTTTTCGGCATGATGCCGTTGTTGAACCACAGGCTCAGTGTTGAGCCCGAAAGCTGATAGCTGACGTTTTTCTTCTGTCTTGCAAGTCCGAAATTGTCAGGGAAGTATACTCTCTGTGAGGTCACATATGCGTACTTGCCGACAGTGAAGTCAAGCACCAGTATTATCGTAAGTATAATGCCTGCAAGGAAAAGAAATCCATAGCAGTGCATATGGTAGGTATCGTTCATGCGCCTTGCACCGTTCCAGTTGAGAAGGCCCGACACCATCCATGCTGCCCAGCAGCATCCCCACCAGAGCAGGTCCTTCTTGCGGTCCCTTTTAAGCTTTACTGCGGTCTTTTTATTTGCGACCCTTCTGCGGAAGATGAAGAAGCCCACGATATCGAGGATCAATATCAATATCATTAAGCAGAGAATACATATCGTGATTATTTTAAACATTGAAGTCTCTCCTTACTTTGTCAGCGGGTTTTCGTAGCCGTGCTTGCCGTACCAGTCTGCAAGCATCTTTACGGTCTTCATGTTCTTTATGCCCAGATGGAATACCGCAGGCTTTTCCACTCCCTTGCGGTAGAGCTTCATACATTCGCCCATTTTGTCCTTGCCGAATTCGTAGCTGTACTCCTCACGGGGAAGCAGCTTGCAGCCGAAAGGTCCCTCATTGACAACTCCCTGAGAAGTGATTGGGACGCAAAGACTGAATATTGAAAGGAGGAGTATGACTTCCATAAGTATCCAAGGAACGCGGAAGCCCTTGTTGAATATGACAAGTGCTATACCTGCTGCAATAGCGATTATGTAGAGCAGCAGCGCGGGAAGATTCATGACAATGACCTTGTCCTTGAATTTAAGCATACCGCGGAGCAGGTTTATGGTGTTGAGCACCATAAGAAGAACTCCAACGGAAAGTACAATGGTCGCAAAATACCACCAGATACTCATTATAAATCACCTCAATAATCAAGAATGTGACCCATCTTATCGCGCTTTGTCTTGAGATAGAACAGGTCGTAGGCGGTAGCGTTTACCTGTATGGGTACGCGCTCCTTTATTTCAAGTCCGAAGCCGCTGAGACCGTAGACCTTGTCGGGATTGTTGGTCAGCAGGCGCAGAGTTTTGCATCCGAGGTCTCGGAGTATCTGTGCGCCTATGTAGTACTCGCGCATATCTCCGGGGAAGCCCAGTGCAAGGTTTGCTTCAAGGGTGTCCATGCCCTTGTCCTGAAGCTCATAGGCGCGGAGCTTGTTGATAAGCCCTATGCCTCGTCCCTCCTGCCTCATATAGAGGAGTATTCCTCTGCCTTCCTTTTCAATCGCGGTCATTGCTGCCGCAAACTGCTGTCCGCAGTCGCATTTAAGTGAGCCGAATGCATCGCCTGTGAGGCACTCGGAATGTACGCGGCAGAGTATGTCCTGTCCGTCGCCGATATCGCCCTTTACAAGCGCCACATGGTGCTCGCCGTTGAGCTTGTTGACATAGCCAAGCGCTCTGAATTCACCGTATTTTGTGGGGAGCTTGGTGTTGGCTACGCACTCCACCAGCTTGTCATGTACCTTTCTGTACTCCTTCAGCGCCTGTATGGTTATGAACTTCATGCCCCATTCCTGTGCCTTTTCCTGCAATTCCGCAGACCTCATCATTGTGCCGTCGTCGCGCATTATCTCACAGCACAGTCCGCACTCCTCAAGACCTGCTATACGCATAAGGTCCACTGTGGCTTCGGTGTGTCCCTCGCGCTCGAGGACGCCGTTTTTCTTAGCCATAAGCGGGAACATATGCCCCGGCTTGCGGAAATCATCGGGCTTTGCATCGGGAGAGACTGCCATCCTTGCGGTGTAGCCGCGCTCTGCGGCGGATATTCCCGTGGTGGTGTCAATGTGGTCGATGGAGACTGTGAACGCCGTGGAGTGGTTGTCGGTGTTGAAGTCCACCATCTGATGAAGATGGAGCTTGCGGCAGAGCTCTATGCTCATGGGCATACATATGAGTCCCTTTGCGTGAGCTGCCATGAAGTTGACATTCTCCGTGGTGGCGAACTGAGCGGCGCATATCATATCGCCTTCATTTTCGCGGTCTTCGTCGTCGGTGACGAGTATTATCTCGCCGTTGCGGAGAGCCTCTGCGGCTTCCTCTACAGTGTTGTAACGGAACATTTGATTACTCCTTATCTATACTGATATTGCCTGTTTTTACCGAAGCGGACACCTTGGTATCCTTGTACTTCAGTGTGACTTCTCCGTCTTTTGCGGAGCCGTCTGTTATTTCATAGGACTTAGCGTCCCATATTTCCATATTTCCAGTATCTACTGACAGGTCGATGTCTGCTGCTGAGCCGTTGGTCGGAAGCCCGAAAAGCAGCTGACCTGTTTCTGCTGATACTGAGGTGTCAGCCATGTATGTGCAGCCCCTCATGGTGATGTTGCCTGTACCGCATTTCATGGACGAGCTGTCCGTAAACTCCGTGTTTACGCAGGTGATGCTGCCTGTGCTGACTTCACCGCTGAAGCAGCCTTTTATGTCTCTGAAATCGAGAGAGCCTACATTTGTTTCTGCGGTGACGGTATCTATTGTCTTAGGCAGTCTTACCTCGGCGCTTAACTCGACCTGACACTTGTATCCCTTGTCATGTGCCCACTTCTGAATGTCATCGCCTGTTTTCTTTTCGGCGATATTAATGATGAGACTGCCGTTCTTTTCTTCGCTGAGAGCGTCAATGTGGTCAGCGACCTTCTTGCAGAGTTCCTCGTCATTGCTGCGGACTGTATAATCAAGGTATACCGAAGCCTCAGCCTCATCAGTGTGGACTACGGTTATGCCGCCTGTGCCAAGGCTTATATCCGCTGAGGATATATCGCCTGAAAGGTCTATGCTGACAGTTCTGCTGTCACTGAAGTAGTTTCTGTATTGGGCATTTTCAACTTTTACTATCAGGTCACTGCTGCAGCCTGTGAGCAGGGCGGCTGAAAGAAATGCTGAAGTGAGTTTTATAATTGCTGTTTTCATGGCGTTCTCCCTGTTAAAAACCGTTCTTCATCAAAAAATCCATTGTTATATTGCTTTGCTTGGGAGTATCATCAGCAGGCTTCATGAGCTTTTCCACATACTTGCCGATAATGTCGTTTTCAAGATTGACCACATCTCCGACTTTTTTGCTGCCCAGAATGGTCTGTGCGGCGGTGTGGGGGATTATGGAGACGCTGAATGCTGTATCGGTGACCTTTGCTACCGTAAGGCTTATGCCGTCAATGGCGATGGAGCCCTTTTCCACGATATAACGCAGAAGTGCAGGGGAGGCGCTTATGGTGTACCATACGGCGATACCGTCATTGCTGATGTCCGAGACCGTGCCTGTGCCGTCGATGTGCCCCGAGACTATGTGTCCGCCGAAGCGTCCGCCTGCTGCCATGGCACGTTCTAAGTTGACGTGGCTTCCCGAGGTGAGGGAGCCCAGTGATGAGCGGCTGAGAGTCTCGTTCATGACGTCTGCCCTGAATGTTCCGCCGCCGAAGTGGGTCACCGTAAGGCACACGCCGTTGACGGCGATACTGTCGCCCAAGTGGACGTCCTCAAGCACTTTTTTTGCTTGTATCTCAATGAATGAGGAGCTGCCCGACCGCTGCACGCGGCTGACTGTGCCAACCTCCTCAATTATTCCCGTGAACATTTTTCACCCTGCTTTCTATGAGAATATCCTCGCCGACGGAAGTAACGCTGCACTTTTCAAGCATGAAGGCTTCCGATGGGAAGGGGACACCCGTTCCGCCTACCGGAGTTTTTCCGCTGCCGCCGAAGAGCTTTGGAGCTATGTATGCCTGCACCTTACTTACAATACCCTCCCTCAGCGCCGACCAGTTAAGCTCGCCGCCGCCTTCAAGGAGTATGCTGTCGATCTTTTCGCTGCCGAGGAGCTTCATGAGCTCAGACAGGTCAACGTGTCCGTCTTTTGGGACTGTCTTTATAATCCGGCAGCCTGCTGCCTCGTATTCCGCCGCCCTTGCGCTGTCCTCGGATATGGTTGCTATTATGGTGGGGACCTGCTTTGCTGTCCTGACTATATTGCTGTCAAGGGGAGTCCGCAGAGAGCTGTCACATATTATGCGTATGGGGTCTCTGCCGTTTTCAAGGCGGCAGGTGAGCATTGGGTCATCTGCAAGAACTGTTCCGACTCCTGCCATTATGGCGCTGTGACGCAGCCTTTCCTGCTGGACATGAGCACGGGCAGCTTCTCCCGTTATCCACTTGGACTCGCCCGTATAGCAGGCTATCTTGCCGTCAAGTGTCATTGCGTACTTCATGGTAACAAAGGGGAGTCCTGTAGTTATAAAGTTGAAGAATATCTCGTTGAGAGCGTTACACTCCTCTCTCAACACTCCTTCCGTTACCTCTATGCCGTGGCCGCGGAGTATCTGCGTGCCCTTTCCCGCTACAAGGGGATTGGGGTCCGATGAGCCTACAAATACACGCTTTATGCCGTGGGCTATGACAGCTTCCGTGCAGGGGGGCTGCTTGTCGTGATGGCAGCATGGCTCCAGCGTGACGTACATATCCGCGCCTTTACAGTCTATGCCGCGTTCGTCGCAGTATGCAAAGGCGGTGCGCTCTGCGTGGAGGTCACCGTATTTTTTGTGATAGCCTGTGCCTATTATCTCACCGTCACGGACGATGACTGCTCCAACCATCGGATTGGGAGAGGTGAATCCCATGCCTTTCCTTGCAAGTTCAAGAGCCTTGCGCATATAGTCTTCGTGAGTCATGTTTCCTCCTCTTTGCTGTTACCGCTGCGGATACTGCCGAAATTCTTTATGTAAAAATACAGCAGCACATATATTATTATGAATACAGGCAGCGTTACGATGAAGAGCTTTTTCAGATGTACCTCGCCGCTTGTGAAATAGGCATAGCCTATCCTGACCGCAAAGGTTATGGCGAAGCAGGCTGCGAAATGCAGCGGTATGCGGAAAATGGTCTTCAGCTCCAGTATGGAGAAGCTCATTCCGTAAAGTATTGACGCCCCAAGCCATATAAGCACCGACTTCATGGAATCATCGAGCCCGTTGTCGATTATCAGCATGGGAACGAATATGAGCGTTCCAAGTCCTATTGTGAGAAATACGTTCCGTAACCGATCCTTCATACTGCCCTCCGATGTGTGAAAATAGAAAAAGCCCCGTTTATCGGGGCGTAAATGCTTATACTGCACTTTGTGTGCGGTTTATCTTCTTTCATCCGGACTTTACCGTCGGCTTCGGAATCACACCGAATCAACCAAATGGCTCGCAGGCTTTACTGCCGGTAGGGAATCACACCCTGCCCCGAAGATAATCGTTATAGTTTAGAGTTGACAGTTTAGAGTTGAAAGTTATTGTATCACCTGACGGCGATGTTATTTAAATAAGTCTGCGAAGCAGACACATTAACTCTCAATTTTCAACTCTTAACTCTCAACTATTATTATATCACTGTGTTATACATTTGTCAATACGCTATTGACTAAATCTTCAAAAAGGGGTATAATATTATCATTACATCATAAGGAGTGTTTTTCTATGAGCGAATGTACACACGACTGCTCAAGCTGCGGCAGCGATTGCGGCAGCAGAACAGAGCCCCAGAGCCTTCTCGAAAAGCCCAATGCCATGAGCAATATCGGCAAGGTCATCGGCGTTGTAAGCGGTAAGGGCGGCGTCGGTAAGACCCTCGTTTCTTCTCTGCTCGCCGTTTCTCTCCAGAGACTGGGCAAGAATGTCGGTATCATGGACGCTGATATAACAGGTCCCTCTATACCCAAGGCTTTCGGTATCCATCAGAAGGCTGATGCCTGCGAATTCGGCATTATCCCCGCTAAGAGCAAGATGGGTCTTGATATCATGTCTATCAATCTTCTTCTGGAAAACGAGTCCGACCCCGTTGTATGGAGAGGTCCCGTTATCGCAGGAGTTGTAAAGCAGTTCTGGACAGACGTTATCTGGAAGGATATTGACTGTCTGGTCGTTGATATGCCCCCCGGAACAGGCGATGTTCCGCTGACTGTTTTCCAGTCGCTTCCCGTTGACGGTATCGTTATAGTTACTTCTCCTCAGGAGCTTGTCTCTATGATCGTTGAGAAGGCTGTCAAGATGGCTAAGCTCATGAATATACCTATCCTCGGTATCATCGAGAATATGAGCTATTTTGAATGTCCCGACTGCGGCAAGCGCCACAGCATCTACGGCGAGAGCCATATAGAGGAGATCGCTGCTCAGTACGATATCCCCGTGCTGGCTAAGCTCCCTATCGATCCTCAGCTTGCTAAGCTCTGCGATCAGGGTACTATCGAGCTGTTCGAGGGCGAGTGGCTCACAGAGGCTGCTGAGAAGATAGCTTCGCTTGAAAAGTGATAATTTTTAAGGGAACGGCGTCCGCGCCGTTCCTTTTTTTGTCTGTTTAACGTGTATAAGAAAAGGGCGGATACTATCCGCCCATAAGCATTAATCATGAATTGCGGAACGCCGAGGGCGGCGTTCCCTACAAGAAAAGATTTCGCTTTATCTGTACTTATATACCGTTGCTGCCTCAAAGCCGTCAAGCAGAGTAGTCATTCTGCCGAATGCCATGCCTGTGCCCTTGGCTACGCAGTTTATGGAGTCCTTGGCGATATTGCAGCTTATTCCCAGTGTACGCTTGATGAGCTGGGTGAGTCCGCCGAGAAGCGCTCCGCCGCCCGTAAGAAGAAGTCCGTTGTCGTAGATGTCTCCCACAAGCTCGGGAGGTACGTCCTCCAGCACCTTGCGGATAGCTTCCATAATGGCAAAGGTGTCGTCCTCGATGGCTTCAAAAAGCTCTGTCTCGCTGAGAAGCACCTGCGCGGGAAGTCCCTTCAGCAGGCTCCTGCCCTTTACCAGATATGTCATCTCCTCGCTGGGGTCGTAGAGGTTGCAGAGCTCGATCTTGACCTTTTCCGCGGTTCTCTCGCCGATGAGGAGCTTGTACTTGTTCTGCATATACTTGATGATGGAGCGGTCTATGGAGTTGCCTGCAACCTTGACCGTGTGGGAGGTGACTACGCCGTTCATGGACACGATGGCTACGTCTGTGGTGCCGCCGCCGATGTCTACTATCATGTGTCCCTTTGCCTTTGTGATGTTGACTCCTGCGCCTATCATAGCGGCAATGGGCTCCTGTATGAGGTAGACCTGCCTTGAACCTGCGCTCTTTGCGGCGTCAACTACCGCACGGCTCTCGATGTCGGTGATGAAAGAGGGAATGCAGATAACGATGCGGGGCTTCATGAGCTGTCTGCCCGTTACTTTGAGTATGAACTCCCTTATCATGCTGTGGGTAAGGTCATCGTCGGAGATGACTCCCTCACTGATAGGCCGCTTAACAGCGATATAGTCGGGATTTCTTCCTATCATCTCATAGGCTTCCTTGCCGACAGCAAGCACTCGCTCAGTTCTTGTGTTGTATGCGATGACCGAGGGCTCACTGAGCACTACGCCCTTGTTGCCCATGGTCATTACGATATTTGATGTACCGAGGTCTATTCCGATATCAGTATTTGCCATTTTTACGTTCCTTTCTTACTGCTCAAAGGGAGAGGAGCTTTTCTGCTTTGCCGCTCCTGCGAGCATATGGCGCAGACAGGTGTACCGCCTTGTGCGCTTGTTGTTGTCTACCATTTTATTTATATTCTCCTCACTGCCGATGAGTATGAGGAGCTTTTTTGCTCTTGTTACCGCTGTGTACAGCAGATTTCTGTAGCACAGCTTGTCAAAGCCGCCCATAATGGGAAGTATGACCGCTTCAAATTCGCAGCCCTGACTCTTGTGTACCGTTACTGCATAGGCAAGGTCCACCTGTGACAGCAGGTCAAAGGTATATGTTGCCTTGCGTCCGTCGAAGTCTATGACCGCAAGGGAGCTCCTGTTGTCGATGCTGATTATGCGTCCTATGTCTCCGTTGAAGATGCCTGCGCCCTGCTCGCCGTCCTTTGACCATGTAATGTCATAGTTGTTGCGGGTCTGCATGACCTTGTCACCCTCACGGTAGGTATAGACGTAGCCCTTCTTCTCCTGCTTGTTCTTTGCAGGCGGATTGAGCTCGTCCTGCAGGAGTTTGTTAAGCTCAACAGTTCCCGTGACGCCCTTTCGCGAGGGAGTCAGCACTTGAATATCCTCAGTGGGGGAATAGTTGTATGCCTTCGGGAGCCTTGTCTTGGCAAGGTCCACTATGAGCTTCAGCGCCTGTTGATAGTCCGTGCGCTTGAAAAAGAAGAAATCGCTGTCCTTTCGGGTAAGGTCGGGATATTCTCCTGCAACTATCCTGTGGGCATTGGTGACTATGCAGCTCTGCTGTGCCTGTCGGAAAACCTCTTTCAGCTCGGTGACTGGGACTATGCCGCTGTCGATTATATCGCCAAGCAGGTTACCTGCGCCTACCGAGGGGAGCTGGTCGCTGTCGCCCACCATTATGAGCCTGCATCCCAGCCGCACTGCGCGGAGCAGCTTCTCAAAAAGCACTACGTCCACCATGGACATCTCGTCGATGATGAGCACGTCACAGTCCAGAGGATTGTTCTCGTTGTGGGCAAAGGTCAGCCTGTCTCCCGAATCGTAGACCACCTCCAGCAGTCGGTGTATGGTCTTGGCTTCACAGCCTGCAAGGTCGGACATTCGCTTTGCCGCACGACCTGTGGGAGCGGCAAGAAGTACTCTCATGCCCTTTTTCTCAAATATGGAGATTATAGCGTTGAGGGTGGTGGTCTTACCTGTACCCGGACCGCCCGTCAGCACCATTAGTCCCCTTGAAACAGCGGTGGTGATAGCCTGCCGCTGGAGTTTTTCGTATTTTATGTTATGCTCTTCCTCCTCGATGTTTATGAGGAGATCGTAATTGAAGTCCTCGGGGGAGGAGAAGTCTTTCAGAATGTGTATCCTGTCGGCGATGAAGCTCTCTGCATAGAAGTAGTCTGGCAGGTAGACGAATTCTATCTCGCCCTTTATGTACTCGAACAGCTCGTTGTCTTCAAGTGCGGCATTGTATGCGCTGTAAAAATCGCTCTCGGAAACTCCCAGCGTGTCCTGAGTTTTCTTTGCAAGCACTTCAAGAGGCAGGCAGGTGTGACCTATTCCGGCATTGGCGCGCAGGATGTACTGAACTCCAGCGATTATGCGCTTGCTGTCATTGCGGGCGATGTGCATATCGTGAGCTATGGTATCAGCCTTGCCGAAATCAAGCTCGATGGCGTCGCCGCAGAGCAGATAGGGATTTAGCTTCAGCAGAGTCATGGCATCAGAGCCGAATTTTCTGTAGGTATTCATGGCGAAGCGCGACTTCACCTCATACTGGGAGAGAAATGACATGAGGTTTCTAAGGCAGAACAGCTTCTGCGCTTCCGCGGCTATCTCCTCGCACTTTTTCGGGGATATGCCCTTTATCTCCGCCAGACGGAAAGGTGCATTCTCCATGATATCAAGGGTGCGGTCACCGAATACGTCAACTATCTTCTTCGCCAGTCCCGGACCTATGCCCTTGACTGCTCCGGAAGCCAGATACTTCTCGATGTTGACCACAGTCTCGGGCAGCTTTCTCTCGCAGTATACCGCACTGAACTGAGTACCGAAGCGAGGGTGGCTTATGTAGCTTCCCTCGAGGATAAGACCTTCGCCCTCCTCGATATCGCCAAGCTCGCCAACAACTGTTATGAGCTCACCGCCTGCATCAAGGTCCAGCACTATATATCCGTTATTTTCGTTTTTGTATAGGACATTCTCAACGGTGCCCTCAATGTGAAGGACCTCATGCTCCAACGTTTTCACCTCTGCACATAAACATTCAGCTTATATTATACATTATTTTTAGTAATAAAGCAAGTGGCGCGGAGAAAAAGTTTTGATCTGTGAAGCTGCGCCGTGAAACAGCCTGTTTTATCGGTGAAAATGCTGATAGTTCCTCAGGGTTCCTTCGATTTCCTCGGGGAGTATCAGCTCTGCGGCATGATGTGAGGTGCAGAAACGGCACTTTAACACTTTCAAATCAATATAACCAATTCAAACCGCATAATTTCGGCTTTTTTTGTGTCAAATTTTCTGAATTTTAGCGTTGTATGGTGTTGTATTTTTATTTCAAATATGGTATA
>Ga0255342_1002375_pt1 | contig 23641 bp, 13 predicted proteins | sample wastewater_treat_3_FD_192416 | JGI IMG/M metagenome (GOLD analysis project Ga0255342, IMG submission 192416) | Wastewater microbial communities from Lulu Island WWTP, Vancouver, Canada - plant14 | ecosystem: Engineered > WWTP > Wastewater > Unclassified | place: Canada: Vancouver, British...
TATGCGGATTTTCTGCTGGAAAATCGCTCTTTTTGAATTTTGATTTGTGGTTTTGCATTTTGATTTTTAATCTTTGATTTTGCTGTCATAAAAGCGGATTTTCAGCATAAGTTGCGCTGTAGTATTAGTTAACGCCTTCATAGTTACCTCCGATTTCCTGATTTTAATGTAAAACTCCAGTTAAAAACCGATTTTATGCTTATTTTTAAGCCCGTCAAGCTATTTTTTGGTTAGCTATCATTCCAAATAATCCGAGCCGGAAAGCCCCTCTACATCACACATTTACTTTCCAGCCCGGCACACGCCAAAACAAGTATAACTCTATCTCTTTTCAAAGAAGATGTCGGGCTGGCTCTGAGAGACGCAGGGACTCAACCCTTACCAGCCCGACGCCGCCTAAAACGGCGGCAGAAGGAGCTTCGTCTTAGTTAGTTTCTGTTGCGGAAGCAATTTTATGTAAAACTGACGTAAATTTTATAGGAAAGAAGCCTGTTCCCGTTATCATTGAATTCACGATAAACCAATGAGAAAGGAACAGGCCCATGAGATTAAAATCAACGCATCAACAATACTTTGACTTTACTCAAAAATCAAGGCTAAAAGTCGTGAACGAATACAGAGCAAAATACAATCGGCTCTCGGGACTGTCAAGAATCTTTCGCACTTTTTCTGATAGTTCTTTCCTTGGTCATTTCTCTTGCCTTGCCTGCCACCCCCGGGGGTGGCAAAAGTTATCGGTCTATCCGGCCATGACCTCCTGTTTTTCCTGCTGCTGTCGTTTCATTTCCTTGAGTCGGTCCATGTTCATATACCGCTTCAGACCCCACTCGGTCCCGGCGATATGCCGCAGACGGGCCGCCGCCAGCATCAGGGCACTGTGACCGTCCGGGAAGGCCCCGACCACCCGTGTCCGCCGGCGGATCTGCTTGTTGATCGTTTCCAGCGGGTTGTTCGTGTAAATGTGCCGGTGATGCTCCCGCGGGAAGGCAAAGTACGTCAGCGTCTCTTCCACGCCCTCCCGCACAACTTGGGCCGCTTTGGACAGCTTCATCGCCTCCAGTTTGTCAACCACCGCCGCGGCCTTCTGACGGGCCGCCTCAGCATCTTCCTGGGCATGAATGGCCTTCAGCATCGCCGCCACCTCTTTGGCCTTGCCACGCGGCACCACGCTCAAGACATTCCGATACCAATGCACCGTGCAACGCTGCCACTGGGCATCCGGATAATACTCGGCCAGTGATTCCAAGAGCCCCAAGCACTTATCCGAGATAAACAGTTCCGGACAGGATAATCCCCGCTTCTTGAGATAGGCCAGAAAGCCGCTCCAGCCCGCCTTGTCTTCCTTGCAGCCCTCGGCCACCCCCAGGATATCCCGGTATCCATCTTCGCCGACGCCCACCGCCACCAGGATCGCCACATTCCTGACCTCGCCACCCCAGGTCCGTTTGAGGCTGATGCCGTCCAGGTACACATAAGCATAGGTGCCGGTGATCGGCTCATTCCGCCAGGCTTCGATCCGCTCATAGACCTTCTGGTTGAGTTCGCTGACCGTCCCGGCACTGACCCGCATGCCCCACAGGGCCTCAGTGATGTCCTCCACCCGCCGGACGGAAACGCCTGCCAGATACATCTCCATCAGGGCCTCCTCTACCGAGGCCTCCCGCCGCTTGTACCGCTCGATGATGGCCGTCTCAAACTTGGCATACCGCAGCTTGGGGATCTGAAGCTCGACCTCGCCGGCCTTTGTGTGGAAATTCCGGGTGTAGTGACCGGCCCGGCCGTTGGTGCGGCCGGCGCTTCGCTCATAGCGTTTGGCATTGCACAGCTCGTCGGCCTCCGCATCCAGCATGGCGTTGAGTGTCTCCTCCACCGTCAGGCGGACCATCTCGCCGAGATGATCCTGAATCTGGGCCTCATTAATTTTAATTACATTGCTCAAGTCCTTCACCGATTGTGCCGATTCTTTGTTCTGCATCATTGCGTCCTTTCTCTGGTGACTTGGTTTTTGATCGTTTCGCTAACCATCGACCAAAGAAAGGACTCTTTTTATCTACTTTTCAAAGTGCGAAAGATATCTTACGTTCTCCGGCTCTCACGCCTGTTGGACGAGAATCCTCAATTGGTTTCGCTTGTCCATCACGATCTGGCCAACATGCTCTCGCAGTCTGACAAAGGACGCCCAAGCGACTATACTTCCGAGCAGATACTTCGTTGTCTGATCGTACAGTGTATCGAGCAGCAAAGTTACAGGGATGTCGTTGTTCTGATCGCGAACCTGCGACCTAGCGGTTAACAGCCATAGTGTCTTAGCACGTCGCCAAAATCGGGCAAAAGTCGTAAACCCTTTGGCTCAAAGGATATAACTGTGGGAAAGTGGGTCAAGGGCTTTATTGCAGTTATTGCATTTATTGCACCCCATTGCACCCGGTTGCATTTATTGCGCGTATTATACCGGTTTTAAAGAGTATCTACTTGTGGGGTAAACCAGTTCAGAAAGGCGTAATTAGAGGTGAGTTTTGGGCGTAAAGTGTACAAAATGATGGGAGGTTCTGGTTCTCTTTTTGGTACTGTTTGGTACTGTCTGGTTGGCCACCACAGCCAAACTGGCGGTTTTGGAGCCCCATCCTTTCTTCCGTCCTCTGGGAGAACTTGAAGAGCCCGCTCTAAACCGCTCCAGTTTCGAATCACACGGCCATTATCAAAAACAGCGTATTATCCCTTGAGATATAGGATGTTTGACTTGTTAATTCATCGATTGCGTTGTAAAGAGGGTGCTCTCGGAGCCATGGAAATAAATTTTGCGAAAAAAATAGTAAAAAACGATTTGAGGTGTTCTATCCGGAAAAATCCTGATACAACATTCTTGTGGTTGTTTTAAGTCCTTATCTACAAATCAATATTTGTTTCTCCAGGAAGAGTCGTTGAGAGGGTGGTTATCGGTATAATTCCCCAGTTCGACACAATTTTCTTTCTTCTTCCAATAATTGTCTTGACAATTCAAGGAATTCTGAGATAAGAAAAATGCGGCTTGGACGAATGTATTACATTTGAAAAGTGTATAGTAGGGGTCCTAAGGAGAGTAGTTTTAGGGCTACGCAAGAGGGTCGGGAGGAGGCGGTGATTTCTTCCCACTTCTATAATCCACGTACAGAGGTTTTCTGTCCGTGCATGAAGGGTCCTCTTGCGCAAATCGGTAACGGATAAACAGCCCATTTTTGAAAGGAGCAGGAATGTTTACCGGCTATTTCTTCTGTCCGCGGCGTAACCTTTTTGTGTATGCATCTGTTTTTTTATTTTTCCATACGTTTCTGCTTTTTGCTGATGTTCCGCAACAGATTATAGAGTGGCAGCAAACGGCAGAGCAATGTATTGCCGCGAATGATTATGCAGGTGCCAGAAGACACTATCAGAAAATCATTGATGCTTATCCAAAAACAGACTATGCCTTGTCAGCTCTGCATCAAATTGCTGTTTTAGAAATTGAAAGCGGCAAGGAAAGCGGCAAATACGACGCCGCTGAAGCCGCGATTGGGAAGATTCTGACGGATTATTCCGGATATTCAGGAACATGCAAAAGTATACGAAAAATAGCTTACGCTTACTTTAAGGCAAATCAATATGATCGCTCAAAAGAATTGTGTCGGCTGGTTTTAATGAACTGGCCTAACCATATGGAATCAATGTTTGCACGAAGAGATCTCGCTATTAACCATATTCGGCTTGGAGAATACGACCAAGCTGATGTAGAAACAGCCCGATTAGGGGTTGACTTTTCAAACAATTCGGAAGCTGGTGACTGCATCGGGCTAATTGCCTCTTATTATTTTACTCCGAAGAAACCAGAGAAGGCAAAAGAGCTCTGCCTCCTGGCCCTATCCCGCTGGCCCAATCATTCGAAGTCAGCCAGGACATTATATGTATTGGCAAGTTCCCTGATTAAACTGGGGGAATTTGAGGAGGCAGATTTAATAACCGCCCAACTGCTGAAGAATTACCCACGTTACCCAAGTCTGTGTGAGTATTTAGCAAAAATCGCCTCCTACTATGCCGAATTTGGGAGACCACTGAAAGCAATAGAACTTTATCAAATCGCCAAAGATCGTTGGCCGCAGGATAATGCTCAAATCTGGGTTCAAGCAGGTTTGGCTGCTGCTGCTTTGAAAAACAAAGATTTTACCTCTGCAGAGGCAGAAACAAACGGGCTGGTTTTTGGCTTTTCTGTGCATAAAGATTTTTCCGATGCTGTCAGCTGGCTTGGTGATGAGTACCTTCGACAGGAACAGCATGACAAGGCTAAGGAACTTTATGAACTGGCATTGGGGGGGAATTCGAGCACTTCCGGCCGTTTTCGGGCTTATGCTGGATTGGCACGTCTTTATGCCAAGGTAGGTGATGATGACAAGGTGCAGGAGAATTTAAATATTCTCTTAAAGAAGTTTGCAAGGGAACGCAAGTTCGGGGGAGCAATCTTCGAAATCGGGGAGGAGTATTATCTTTTGGCGCAGGAAGCCATGCAAGAAGGTTTTATTGAGAAAGCGGATATGAGTTATGATAAGGCCATTCATTTGTGGCAGCATAACATAGAACATGCTGATCCACACTACCAATGCTTATCCTATTATAATTCTGCCGATGTTTATCAAAAAATGAGGAAGGAAAAAGAAGCCATTTTCTGTTTTCAGCAGGTTATAGAGAAATGGCCAGATTTTGAACATGCGTGGAACGCACTGTATCAGATCGCGGTATGCTATGACCGATTATATCGAAGAGGGGAGCTGTCGAATGAAGAAGCCAGGCAGCAGATCATTGAAATTTGCAGTAAACTTGAGAAACAATATCCCAATTCTAAAGCCGCGATAGCGGCCGAGTCATTGCTTGCAAGTTATCAATAAACACAGTGAAGATATGGATTGCTCGACTATAAACCCAATTTGGATAGAATTTGGATAGATACGTGAGGATGTTATGAACAAGATCCCTTGGAGCCAAAAAAATTTAATCGGGACAATTATTTTGTCGTTTTTTTATACATATAACAGTTTTAGTTTGGCAAATGGTTGGCCGTGTGGGATTCCTCAAGACATTGTAAAGACAAAGCACCTATTTGGAAATAAAGAATTTCCCACGGTGGAGGTCTATAAAACCTGTGATCCATATATCATTGAAAATATGTGTGGGTGCTGTGTGTGTGAGCCATTTCCAGGAGAACCGGCCACTTTCCCTATTGAGCTTGAATGGGCCAATTCTACCTATTCAATTGATTGGGGAGAGCAAGGGCCGCATGTAGTAGTGGACAGATGTGGACCGGTTTTTCCCGCGAGAGGCATTATCACAATAAAAGGAACTTCTAAGACAATAACCAAGGAAGAACAGTATGAATGCGTATACCCACCAGAAACAAACTTAGACCCAATCTATTACCCAGTAGAAGCAACTGTATACGCATCCGATCAGCATTACTTTGCGGCTTATTTTGATCCGAATGTATTCAAAGTGAATGGTGCGACAGAATCTCCTTGTCTTGTAGGAGGCGAAATAATAGTTTCTCTTGTTAGTAGCGATTGTAAGACTTTGGAGAAGGCCCTTCGTGCCAGCGTGACAATATGCCATCAGAAAGTACAATCCTCAAGCGTCAAGAATGGAGATTGTAATGCAGAGGATAGCGGTTGTATCCTGCCGGCCAAGCAGGAATTGTCAAATGTATCAACGGTGGCAACAGTAGGGGTGAAGTTTGTTACATCTGATGGGCTAAATGGGGAGTGTTCATATCCCTCATCACCATCCTCCTCATCCTTAGGCGGGAATGCTCCCGGTGGGAGGGGCCAGGGAAGTGCCTGCTCCAGCGGCAGTTGCGGCAATAGCAATGAGGAGGGAGGGTATAATCTGTCTGTTGGGAATGCCTCCACTTCGGTCGGGCTTGCTCTGGATAGGGCTCTTTCTGTGTATGGTTCTCCAGACATTCGAATGCGATATGGTCCCTATCACATTGAATATGGTAGTCCTGAAATTAATGCACCGGGGGTCTGGCTACGCGCTACTCACTATCCCTATCAGGCAGTGTCTATCAACTATACGACGGTGCCGGCTAATCCTCAGGACGGAGAGACCATCACAAAAGTCACCTATGCCTTTGAAGTTCTAACGGAGGGAAATCGAAAGTATCATTATGCGTATGAACGAACAGGTTCTTGGATGCCTGAATATGCTGAGCATGGGAATCCATCGTCCGGGATTCTGAAGACAAGCAAGAAGGTGGCTTTGGAGGACTTTTTGGAAAAGGCGAGGGGAAAAGTCCAGCTCAAATATGTAACAAATCACCAAGGCAGTCGACTCCTGGATTTCCGGTATGATTCGAATGGAAATCTTTGTGAGCAAATATCCTATGAGGAATATATAAATGAACAAGACAATGTGAAGAATGGTCATATTGTTTACGAGTATAATGGGTCCACTTTAACGCGCATCTGGGCCGGCAAGTACGGCGAATACACGAATCCCCCGACCGTGGGACGATGGGTGGATCTTTCGTATATTTCAGGAAGTGATGGGGAGTTCTATCTTGGAGCGGTTACACCAGGCGGTTGTGATTCATGTCTGGCTCCTCGACAGTATGAGTATGGTGGCCTCAGGGGCAATCAGATATCCAAAATCAAGAAAATGGATGGGACGCTCCTGGCCAGTTATGTGTATGATGAAAAAGGGAACCTTGCGGCCTATTCAGTTGGCGATCCTTTGTTAGGGAATGTCTTAAAGATAAATGAGTGGCAACACGGTTATTTTGAACCGGACGATCCGAACGGGACATCCGGGGACAATATGCTTCTTCGCAGGGACTATGTGAGTAATACTCAGTATCGAGCCAAGGTCTACTTCGCTGACGATAACGGAGCATTAATAAAGGAAATACACTATCATCAGTTGCAGGATAGTCCTGAAGGATGGCTCACGGGACCTTATTCTATTTACCGGTATTACCACCTCCGCGATGAAATAAACGGGTTACGCTATATCACGGTATTTCCTAACGGCAACAAACTGGTCAAGTATTATGATAATTACGGGAATGTGACAAAGATACAATGGGATGGGGCAACTGGTGCGGAAGCGATGTATCAATATGAAGAATATAGTTATGGCGGGGATACACGTTTTCTGGTCAGGCAGGAAACGAATGCATACGGGGGGATTACCCAGTATGATTATGAAAAATTTCAGATTAAAAATTTATGGGAACCTTCTACGGATATAGGGATCGGTGAATCGTATGTTCGTCAGGTGACAACCTATACCTATGATAGTGAAGGGAGGCTGGTGCTGGAGCGGCAATATGATGCGAATGGGAATGATGTCTACACAAAGTACATTTATGATGTTGCAGGAAATCTAAAGGAAACGATCGAGGATTACAACGAGGCGAATCCGGCTCAAGGTCTCAAGACGACTTATGAGTATGACGAGTACAATGCCCTGGTCAAAACAACGGGTCCATCCGGAAAGGTTCACCGGAAATTTTATTCTACCTCAGGACTTCTGATTGCAGAGGCCGACTATGACAACGATCTGGCTGATCGTGCGGTAAGCGCTGTCATCTATATTTATCAGAACGGCAAATTGCATAGGAAGAAAACAGCAAAGATGAATTCGCCCTTTACATTTAACAACGTAATTGCTCAGGCTCAAGGGGAAGGGGCCGAAATTACGTGGATTCAGGAGGAATATGAATATGATGATTACGGGCGTCAAACAACTGTTATTGTCGATGCTGGCGGCACATCTCTTCGAACTGAATATACATACAACAATCAAGGTGAAGTAATAAAGATTCTTTATCCAGATAGACGCTATAAAAGGATCAACCGGGACGGTCGAGGTCTTGTGATCGAGGAGATCACAGGGGTTCAGATTGCAGACGAAGAAAATCCCAAGGCAACAAGGAAGTTTTTCTATGATCTTAACGGCAATTTAATTAAAGACGTCGATCCAGAAGGCGTAACAGAAATTTATCAGTACAACAACAGGAACCAGCGGATCAGGGTTCGTAAAGGGAAGTAGCGGTTTACGCTGAATGGAGCCACTAGACAAAATCTTGTCGAATAGGATGGGAACAAGAAGGAATGATCTTATGAAGACGAAAAGGGCGGTTTTCTATATGTTCGAGGCGATTTGCTTTTTTTCTTCTGTGGCAAATGCCTGTATCCACCATGTGTACCCCTATATCGGGACTGTATCTCCCGGTACTACGGTTTACAAATACCAGAATGTGACGTTAACGGCGAATACAGCGGCCTCGTATTGTGATCGATGTTCAATTAGCTATTACAGTTGGTCTGCTCCGGGGTCGAATAACCCATGGGGGACAGGTACGTTGTTTACATGTTCCTATAGTGTCACTGGTCAATACACAATTACACTTAAAGCTTATTGTGCGTCGGGATATGTAGGGTATGCCTACAAGACAATAACGGTTATTAATCCCATTACAGCTCCCACTGTTGAAAATCGATGCCCAGTGATTGTCAACGAATTTAACGAAGTCATCCTGAAAGGGGAGGTGACCAGCACAGGAGGCTCGGCGCCCAATGTGTGGTTTTATTATGACGTTCAGGATCATGGAAATGGGCAACCTCCCTATACGCCATGGCCTTCTGCAAATGTCGCGGTTTCTGATCCGGAAGGCCCCAAAACCGGTGTGTTTCAGTCCGTAAAAATCAGGGGACTGGAGTGCGGCAGGACTTACTATTTTCGGTGTAAGGCGCAGAATTCTGCCGGGACGGACTGGGATACCGACTTGACGCATAGCCTGACGAATCCAGAAAATCCCATCAAGTTCCGTACCGCACCAGGCCAGGCAAGTGGACCGATTCCTGCTCCTCTGACATCCGTCCTAAGTGGATCTTCCCTAACACTCCGATGGACAGCGGGAGAAAGCAGTGAATCTGTCCCGGAACATCGTGTCTATTTGGGAACAGATAAAGATGTTGTTACGAATGCGAATGTGTCAACCACAGGGATTTACAAAGGACAGCAGACCGATATTTCCTATGTTATTTCAGAGCCGCTGGAGGCTGGGAAAAATTATTATTGGCGGATTGACGAAGTGATTGTAGATCCCGACCATGGGAATGCTTTGCGGGTGCGCAAGGGCACGGTATGGCAATTCAACGTCCTTGCGGATCAGGATGGCGATGGAATCGAAGATGATTGGGAGTTGCTCTATGGTTTGGATCCTGACAATCCAGCGGATGCGGCTGAAGATTTTGATGGGGATGGTCTGGCAAATCTGCAGGAGTACCAGTATGGACTGAATCCTCGCAATTGGGATACTGACGGTGACGGAATCGAAGATAGCTGGGAGGTGGATTACTCCAATCATTTCTATGTAGAAAATGTTCAGGAAGGTCTGAATCCGACTTTGTATGATGCCTATGAAAAAACGGTGGGCCAAATCCCTGCCATCTGGTGGTATACTTGGTGGCTGTATTGTGAAAAAAGTACCGATCCAGCCATCCAGGGCAAGAAGGTCTATTTTATTCCCTCCCTTGCCAATGTGAGTGAGGATGGGAATTTGGATGACGATGGATATAACAATCTTTTGGAATATCAAAACGGCACAAATCCTCTCGAAGACAATTCTGAGGATTATTGGACTGAATATGTCTATGATATTGGTGGAAATGTAGAAAAAGAGAATGAGTATGTCTATAATAAAGAAACGGGAGTTCCTATCTGCATAGCAGAAACGAATTATGAGTATGATCATCTTGGTCGTACGTGGCGAATTCGCAAAAAGGTCAATCCGGATGGACCTATTGACAATGTCCGTGATAATATCACACTGACTCAATATAATGTGGACAACAGTGTGAAAAAGACCGTTCAAAAAGGGATCGATAGTGCCAATCCCGATATCGTGGATGTAGTGAAGGATGTGATTACGACCTATACATACGATGCCTTGGGCCGTCAAGTGACAGTCACGGATGCGATGGGGCTGATAACGACCTACAATTACAATCCTACAACCGGTCTGTTAGATTCAATGCAATTGCCTGCCAAGAGCAGCAATCCATCAGATGAACGGGTTATTAGGTATCTCTATGATGCAGCGGGGCGTCAGGTTGCGATGATCAACCCGCAAAAGAATTATGAAGTCAAGACGCTTGATTCGATGGGGCGTGTCATTCGAAGTGTATTGTATCAGACCGTTGATGAACCGGATGTTCTTGCACCTGGAGAAAACAATGATATTTCGGTTACCCAGCGACGTATGGAATATGACAATCTGGGCACAATGGTTACAAGTGTCCTGATGGCTGATGCTGCCAATACAGAGGGCTATGATACCGCCGTTGATCAGGTTACCATTCAAGTCATAGAATATGATCATATCGATAAGGGGACCCATATGGTCACTTATAGCCGCGGTATTGGGGATACCGGTGAAGTGATAGACAGCACCTGGAGTCTGTCGGATGTAGCTCACGACGGTAGCGGTCGAGGATTGCCGACATTGATTCGGAAGGGCTTTGCCCCCAGTGATGCCTCGCAGCCGCGGTACGAAGAGGATGTCATTTACAATGCGGCAGGGCAAGTGACATTTCGGGCGACGTATCACTTTGCCGACCGAGATGGCCAAAGCCCCACTGTTTCCGTCTATCACAAAATGGAATATGACGGTTATGGACGTTTGGTTGCCGACATCTCTGATCCAGATGGGAATCCGAATACGACAACGGGGGATCTTCACATGGCGTTTGCGTACAAAGGCCGTTATAAGGTCAGCCAGACAGACCCGAAAGGCAATCTCACGACCTATGAATATGATTCCTTTGGTCAAATGATTACAAAGACGGAGGATGCCGGAGGTTTGGCCCGCATAACTTGCTATGAGTATGACCGGCTGGGGAATCTGAAAAAAATCATTGCGGATGATGACAACAATCCCGCCAATGGTGTCCAGGAGACCCTATATACCTATGATAAAGCAGGCCGGGTAATCCAGATTACCTATCCGGACAACAAAACGATTGCCTATGAGTATCAAGACCCTGCTGCGGCTGGACGCCCCACCAAGCGGACCGACCAAAGAGGGATTGTGACTGTCTATGAATACGATAAGCGGGGCAATCTGCTCAAGAAGCAAGATCACCCAACCAATCCTACTATCGTAGAAACTTATACTTATGATGCCCGTGGCCTTATGCTTACGGCCAAGAAAGGCACGCTTGCCGATGAGGATGCCATCAGTGCTATCGAATTTACTTATAATGACTTGGGCTATCTGGAGTCTACCACACAGCAAATCAAAGACAATACCGCCAAGACAATCACTTATGAACGCAATCAGGTTGGAAGACCAATCAAGATTACTTATCCCGATATTTCCTCAACTCAATACATCTATAGTTACACATCGCTGGGCCAGGTAGATATGATCCAACGTTCCGGCACTACCCTGGTTGATTATGGGTATGCAGGAGCAATGGTTACAAGCCGGTTATATCCGGTTGCCAATGTGACTCATACTGCCCATTATGATGACTACGGACGGGTGGAGAGATTGAGGACGGTTAATAACGGCGGTGCCGGAGTGGATTTCGAATATACGTATGATGAGAATGGCAATATTCTGCAGCAGGAATATCTACACAGACCCAGCCAGTCGATTGCCAATAGTTTTCTCTACGATGGTCTCAATCGTCTCTATCAGGCTACATACCAAGCGGGGACTGCCGGAACAGAGACTTTTGATTATGACCTGCTGGGCAATCGGGACAGTGTGGAGGATAGCCGTATGGGGACGACCTGCAGCTATGGACCCAATACGGCAGTCAATCAATATACCTCCGTCTGCGGAACGGCTGTGAACTATGACGATGCGGGCAATCTGATTCGCGACCACCGGGGGTACGGGTATATCTATGACTATGAAAACCGGCTTGTGCAGATTTATAAAGATTTAAACGCCAACGGGGTGTATGATGAGGGGTCGGATGTGAATTTGGCCGTCTATGTCTATGATGCCCTTGGACGGCGGATTGAGAAGGCCGATCCGCAGGGCAATACGGCCGAGCGGTATTATTATGACGACCAGCGGGTCCTGCTGCGGACGCAGGTTTCCGGCGGGGTGGAAAGCGATTCGCGGATGTTTGTGTTCGGCAACTATGTGGATGAGGTTTTGCTGATGCGGCTGCCGACGGAGACGGAGTATCTCTACGGGCATGACCATCTGTATAGTGTGGTCTGCCTGTTCGACGAATCCGGCAGTGTGCAGGAACGCTGCGAATACGATGCTTACGGTAAGGTCATTGTTTTGTCTACGAACTACGAACCACGAACTACGAGCTTGTATGGCAATCCCTACACCTTCACCGGCCGTGAGCTGGATATTCTCGACGGCGGGAATCTGCAGGTAATGTATTATCGAGCGAGATATTATGATGCGGACACGGGGCGGTTTGGGCAGCGGGAACCTTTAGGGGCAAATCCGGTTGGAGGGAAAGAGAATCCGTTTAAGGTGCAAAGGCAATATGCAAGTGGAATGAATATCTATGAATATACCAAATCAAATCCGGTAAAATACCTTGATACCGATGGTTTAATGCCAAAGGCCTGTTGCGAGGCACTTCTGCCCCACCTTCTTACTCATCCAAGAGTTAGACCATATCATGATAAAGCAAGAAAGTCCTATGATTTAAATGGCAAGCCTTGCCTTAAAGAAATCAAATGCAAACCATGCCCAGCAGGTCAAATGGGAGCATACTATCCAAAAGAAAAAATCATTGTACTATGCACACACGAAGGACCAGGTTTTACGAGGCCACAAGTGTTAGAAACTCTTATTCATGAATTGGTTCATGCAATCCAATGCGATTATAGCTATTCATGTGGCCGTTGTATGGCAAAAGAAGTTGAAGCATATTATACAGATGGATCTTGTACAACAGATATCGACTGTGTTGATGCTGCCTGGAGAAGCTGCGCTGGAGTATCAAGCTGCAGCGGGAAGGGGCCTGCTGATTATTATGGCAAGATACCTTTTCCCCCCCAACCCTCGAACCCTCCTAGGGAAAAAGATTGAGGATGTCAGGATGATCAAGAATATTACTATTGTGATGTTATGTTTAATTCTTATTGTGGTGTTACTTGCAAAAACCAGTGATCCCTATCAGAATTATGAAAAAGTAATTAGCCATCCACGTCCCATAGGACAGGAAATTTATGGCGCTCGAGAACCCAATGGAGGTCAAGTTAAAATTATAGTCTATGCCACAGAATGGTCTGATGAGACATGGAGTCTGTCGGTATTGTTTAAGGACGAGAGTGATAATACTCTACGATTTACAACGCATTCTCCTAATTCCCCAAAACACTGGACAGCTTATAAATTTAAAGGTCAAGATTATTCTGAAGGCACAGTTATGCAATTAGAAGAGATAAGTTCCAGGTCAAATTACATACGGCCGTCCATTTGGGAAATACCAGAACAGTATGATAGCGTAAATAGAAGATAAAGCAGTGTAACTAAAATTCAGAGTATACCTTTGGCATGCTCCCCGAAATTTGAACCAAGTTGGATGAGAGGATAGCCGACAGAAGCAGTCTGGATAGGACTGTTTTGGTGAAAGGTTATCGGACATGGCAAAAAGTGCAAGTGGTACAGAGATTGTAGGGAAGTTACGTCAAGCGGATGTGTTATTGGCGCAGGGCAAGACGGGGACGGAGTATCTCTACGGGCATGACCATCTGTACAGTCCGGCGGTGCTGTTTAGTTCGAGCGGGACGGTATCGGTGCGGTATGAATACGATGCCTACGGCCGGCGGAGGCAATATACAGCCGGCTGGGTGCCGAGTTCGCTCCAGATTTGGGGCAATTATTACGCCTTCACGGGGCGGGAGTTAGACTATCTGGACGGCGGGAATCTGCAGGTAATGTATTACCGGGCGCGATATTATGATACAGACACGGGGCGGTTTTTGCAGCGGGACCCGCTGGGGATTGACCCTGCCGGCGGGAATGGAAATCCCTTTCACCCGACGGGGCAGTACGCGGATGGGATGAATGGGTATGAGTATGGAAAGTCAAGACCGCTGACGAATAATGATCCATATGGTTTAACGGTAGCAAGTTCTTGTTGTGAATATACAGTAAGATGGCTTCTCGGCAGAGATTTTCAAGTTCGAGATTTATATCAGAAAGCCCAGAAAAGCCGTGATAGGAACATGAAGCCCTGTCTGAAGAAAATACAGTGCGGCAAATGTTCTGATGACACGATGGGCTACTATCATACCAAGAGAAAACAAATTGTTGTCTGCAATGAAAATATCCGTGCCAGTCAAATCAAAGAAGTTCTTATGCATGAATTGATTCATGCCATTCAGTGCGACCTAAGTAGAAATTGTGGCCATTGCATGAGAAAAGAACTTGAGGCATATTATTATGGTGGTTCTTGTTCAAATCCGCCGCCTGGATTAAGTCAAGAAGAATACTGCCTCAAGCGTGCATGGGACAGCTGCGGATCAATAGACTTCTGTTCAGGAGATAATTGGAAAAATTATATCGGACGATTTCAGTTTCCACCCGATATGTCTGATCCTCCTCGGATAGCAAATCGCTCATGATTGTTTTCATGAAAGGATAGAATGATATGAATATAAAAGTTTTTATTTTGATCTTCATAGGATGGACATTTTTGTTAAGTTTCCTTTTCATTTTTGTGGTTATCCAATATACCAAACCGAAAGTGCCATTAGGCCATCCTTTCCCGCGCGAAGGTCATGAATACGTCTATCAAACATCCAATGCCACAGAACCGAATCTTCGTATCTACATGGAGCAATGGACCGATGGAGAATGGAAACTGCTTAGTGTTCTTTTTATTGACTCTAATGGAAGAAATATCTTTGTTCTATGTAGTCCTCCTTGGGATCCTAAACAGTTGTATATAAAAGAAATAACCGATATACAAAGTGGCACCGGTGTAGTGTTGACTGCGAAGGAATCTACAATTAAGCGCTTATAGTGGCAGCAAGTCAAACCAAAAAACAATGTGGCAATAAAAACTGTATCTGACCAGCTAAAGGTTCCAGACAGTGGACATACTGGGTCCAGCGGGTCCTGCTGCGGACGCAGGTTTCCGGCGGGGTGGAAAGCGATTCGCGGATGTTTGTGTTCGGCAACTATATGGATGAGGTGTTGATGATGCGGCTGCCGACGGGGACGGAGTATTTCTACGGGCATGACCATCTGTACAGTCCGGCGGTGCTGTTTAGTTCGAGCGGGACGGTATCGGTGCGGTATGAATACGATGCCTACGGCCGGCGGAGGCAATATACAGCCGGCTGGGTGCCGAGTTCGCTCCAGATTTGGGGCAATTATTACGCCTTCACGGGGCGGGAATTAGACTGGCTGGACGGCGGGAATCTGCAGGTGATGTATTATCGGGCACGGTATTATGATCCGGATACCGGGAGGTTTCTGCAGCGGGACCCGCTGGGGATCAATCCGGCAGGCGAATCTGTAAGTCCATTTGATGCTCAGGCCCAATACACAGATGGGATGAATTTGTATGAATATATCAAAAGTAACCCAATAATATATTTAGACCCACAGGGGTATATGACAAACGCGGACCTTGTTAAAAAATATACAAAAACAGAATGGGATAAACAAACGAATTGTATCGATACTGTACATGTATATGGGCATGGATATCAGGATGACTATAATGCCTACATTGGAAGCGGCAAACATATGACCCTGTTTTTACCCAGAGTTCATATGCCAAATGGACCGTATTGTTGTGTCATTAAAGTTTGGCTGAGAATGTGCTATGTTGGAAGAGACCCCAGAAATTTAGAACGGATTGCGATTTCTATTGCGCGAAGCAACCCTGGGAAATGGGTATACGTATGCGGCTGTGATGATTTATACGTTGAAAATTGGATTCTCCCCCAGTGGCTTGGGGGGTGGTGTGAAGGGAGATGGGTGTGTAGGTCAGCCAAGAGATAACAGATAGGGCAAAGAAATGAATACAATCAAGAAATGGGGCATAATCAGTATCTGCTTTGTATTGACATCAGGACTATGCCTCTATTATTTCCATACAGGCTCTTTTCTTGAACGTTTGCTCTATGCCGATTTGGCCGCCGTAGAAAAAATGGTTGCGTCCGGAGCAAATATTCGACAAACAAAGCAGGGAATGGGCGCTTTACATTTGTTGGCAAAGATCAAATGTTTCCGTTCCAATGATGCCAAAAAAGGCGCACTTGATTATGGGGAATATGTCAAAATTGCTGACTATCTTATCAACGCCGGCCTGAATCCTGATGCTCTTGATAAGGAAGGCAATGCTCCTATCCACTATGCTCTGTCTTTTTCGTACTTTGAAATGGCGCAAATGCTGATAGAGAAGGGGGCAGACATCCATCAGAAAGATGCGAACGGATACAGCCCGCTGCATTTGGCCATTCTATCTCGTGCCCCGATTGCCATCCTGCAGCTGCTAATGCAAAAAGGAGCCAATGTCAATGCAAAGGATCCGTCGGGTTCCACACCCTTGCATGAGGCAGTCATCAATGGTGATATGAATGCAGTAGAAATTCTGACTGATTCTGGGGCAGATATAAAGGCCAGAGATGATATGGATGATACTCCATATGATTTAGCAATCGCTTTTAAAAAAGAGGATATTGTTCAATTTTTTCAGAAGAAATTTGGTGAAAACGGAGAAAATTAAAGACAGAGATTTTGTTGGAAGAATCGCCCACGAAATGTCCAGGACATATCCCTAAGATCAACGATATGAACAAAAATATTATCAAAAACGCTATCGGGTTCTTTATTTTGATAATGGTTCTATTTGTAATGCACGGTACTTTTGTAAATCAAATGTACCAAGGAAGGGCGTGGTCAATTGAACAACTGATTTCAGATTTTATCCGTGAAAACGGCCGATTCCCTGACAGTGAACAAGAACTTGTTGATAAAGGGTATATCAGAATTGAATTTGAAAACGGGGTGCCAACATGCTATGTAAGGACCGCTTGTGACCAGAAAAATAAGTGGGAGAAATGGCCTGTATACCTTGAACGATTTGAAATTTTATATGGAGTGAAAATAGATGACTTTATTGTGAAGGATAAAAAATTATATAAAAGAGGAACGAATGAACAGATTTTCTTGCTCAGTGGTCCTTACAACCGAAAAATGGAGCCAACGTTAAGACGAATGTATAATTATGATCTCATTGAGATGGTATGAAGAAATGAAAAATGCAAAGCGGAAATAGATGACCGTTAACAGATTGGCAGACCACAGGAAAGCAGCGAGATGAGATACATTTCAAAAAAGTCAAAATCTTTGCTGTGATTTCTATAATTTGTGTCTGCAGTGTATTATTATCTGACTATTATCTCGGGTATCATCGAGGGCGTTTTATGAAAAGTGAGCACACCAATGATCCGAATGAGACAAGAGGAAGAACTGAATCAGACCTTCTTTTTGATTGATGCTGTTTGACAATGTATTACAAGGTCCAGCGGGTACTGTTGCGGACATCGGTCAATAGCGGCGGTACGGAGAGCGATTTGCGGATGTTTGTGTTCGGCAACGATCTTGATGAGGTGTTGATGATGGATTTCTATTTGGGTGCGAGAATGGTGAATAGAAATGAGTTTCTTTTATTCCTGATATTCCTATTGCTGGGAGGTTGTCAATCCCCGCAATTGGTTCCATTTCCGATTGCTTGTGAGGAGTCCTGCAGGTCAGAAGAACCGCTGATTGTTTTTCTCTCTACAGAATATGATTCCGGCCGAGTGGAAATGGGGTCGAAAAACACTGGGTTTTTCACATTTCTCAACGAGGGAGGGAAGGACCTGGTTATTACAAATATTTCCACCTCTTGTGGTTGTACGGTTATAGAGGCCCCGAACACTATCCTTAAGCCCGGTCAATCCTCAGAGATTACCGTAACGTACGTTGCTGATTCTCTCGGGAAGTCTCGAAAACGCATTCTTGTTTTTTCGAATGACCCGATTCGTCCCAAGATTGAATTGTGGGTATCTGCCGAGGTAATTGATTCCCGCAAATCCAAACAGATGCTCCAGTCCAGTTCTCCATTGTCACTTCAGGAAATCCGGCCGTCCCGGGGCACTCTGTCTCCAGAACTGAAGAAATACCTCCGGCAGTTGAACAAATCTACCGGCGGCTAAAAGCTGCAGCAGGAACAATCAGGAGAAGCCATGCAATTTATTCGACAGATTTTTTGTCCACGGGTTTTTCCCTTATGGGTACCCCTCTTTTGGGGGAGCATGAATAGCGGAGCTGAAAGTCTTCTTCGAAATGGGTCTTTTGAAGAATCGGATGTTTCATCGGCAACAGGATGGAAGACGGCGATATGGGCGGGCGAGGCGGATTTTCGAATTGTTCCAGAAGGGTGTGTGGGACAGTGCTGTGCTCAGATTACTTCAAAAGAAGATGGGGCCGATGTTGCTTGGCAAGCTATAGTCCCTCTGGAGGAGCATACAACGTACCGATTATCTGGTTGGGTCAAGACTGAAAAGGTCCAAGCGGACAGAGGACGAGGGGCTCTGTTGAATATTCATGGGATGGAGGGTATCCGTACAAAAGCCCTGGTTGGGACAACAGACTGGACCTATCTTGAGGTCTATTTTAATTCGATTGAGCGCAAGCAGGTAATGGTTAATTGTTTATTGGGTGGATGGGGAACATCTTCGGGAAAAGCATGGTTTGATGATATACGATTAGAACCTGTTTCTCAAAGAGATGAGCCGATATTTCTTCGATTGGATCTATCGAAAACAGGGCATCCTATTTCTCCATATGTTTATGGCCAGTTGGTTGAACATGTAGGCAAGTGCATCTATGGCGGGCTGTGGGCCGAAATGCTTGAGGATCGCAAATTTTATTATCCTATCAAAGATCATTTTGTCGGATGGTTCCCCCGTGGGCAAAAGGGATTTGCGGAGGATGCTTTTTATACGGAACTTGCCGGATCGCCCTGGTATGTAATCGGACCGCCAGAAACAGTGATTATGTCTGAGGAACGCCCATTTGTAGGCAAACATACTCCGCAGGTTCTCGCAAAAGGCGACGGTGGTTCTTATGGGATTGGACAGGGCCAGCTGGGACTAATAGAAAAGAGACAGTATACCGGTCGGATTTATTTAGCAGGGGAACAAAGTGCCGCTCCAATCCTGGTCAGCTTAATTTGGGGGGACAAAAAGACGCAGAGGGATTCAATAGCCATTTACAAACTATCCGAAAAGTATACAGAGATTCCTTTGGCCTTTACTGCAGGCATAACAACAAATGAAGGTCGTCTGGAAATTATCAGTCAAGGAAGAGGTGTCTTTAAAATCGGATGTGTTTCTTTGATGCCTTCTGATAATGTTAATGGGTGGCGCAGGGATGTACTTGGGCTGTTAAAGGAGCTTAACTCGCCTATCTATAAATGGCCCGGGGGAAATTTTGTGAGTGGATATGATTGGACTGCTGGCCTAGGAGAGCGGGATCTTCGGCCGCCTGAAAAAAATCCACATTGGATGGGGATTGAAGATAATGATGTTGGGATTCATGAGTTTATGAACTTCTGTAAGATTCTTAACACAACAGCGGCTCTTGCGGTTAACGCAGGAACGGAGGGAGCCGAGCAGGCGGCTCAATTGGTGGAATATGTAAATGGCTCAACATCTACGGCTATGGGTAGACTCCGAGCCCAGAATGGCCACCCCGAACCATTTGGTGTAAAATTATTTTATGTGGGCAATGAAATGTGGGGGACTCACCAAAAAGGATATATTTCATTGGATCTTTATGCTCAGAAGCACAATCGGATGGTAAAAGCCATGAAGGATGTTGATCCTGCCATCCAAGTTGTAGCTGTTGGACGAACAGGGATCTGGGGAAAAACAATGTTATTGAGATGTACCGAACATATGGATTTCATCAGCGACAATTTTTATCGGAAGGGGTCAGAAGATCTTTTTAATCATGCAAACTCGATTGCTGCGGTGGTTCGTTATATCACAGATACCTATCGAGAATACCAAGTGAATCTTCCATCCCTGAAGGATAAAAAAATTTTCCTTATCTTAGATGAATGGGGATATTGGAAAGAAAACAGAAGATACGGAGAGATAGGGACCCAATATTTTCTGGAGGATGCACCTGGCATCGCTCTTGGTTTGCACGGGATCTTTCGGAATAGCGATTTGATTCCAATAGCACATTATGCCCAGGCAGTCAATGCACTCGGAGCTATAAAAACATCGAAAACCGGTGCGATATTTGATGTACCAGGTCTAGTTCTAAAATTATATCGGGAACACATGGGAACTCTTCCGATTCGGGTGGAGGGAATTGATGCTCCTTTGGATGTTTTTGCCTCGTTGTCTGGGGATAAACGTTTTCTTACTGTTGGAATAGTGAATCCAACAGAATATCGGCAAAAACTTAAAATAGACATTCACCCATTCAGTATTTATGACAAGATGGAGTCGTATGTAATTTCCGGGAAAGGCAGGAAAGACTTTAATGAACCCGGGAAAGAACCGGTGATTCTAATTCAAAAACAAGTCGTAGATTCTCTTCCTGATATATATGAGATACCATCGATTAGCATTACATTATTTAAATATACACTGAACCATTGCTGTCCAAGATAATCTGTAATCGTAGATTATCTCTGTAAATTCTTTGCCGAAACGTCTGTTTCGGACAACTTTTTCCATTATTTAAATTCAGGTTGCCGTCTTTTTTTCGTTTCTCCATTTTCTGCTGTCCAAGTCTTATCCAAACAATAATAATTGGCCGTCCGGCGGGCCTAATGCCGGGACTGTCAAGAATCTTTCGCACTTTTTCTGATAGTTCTTTCCTTGATCATTTCTCTTGCCTTGCCTGCCACCGCCGGGGGTGGCAACAGTTATCGGTCTATCCGGCCATGACCTCCTGTTTTTCCTGCTGCTGTCGTTTCATTTCCTTGAGTCGGTCCATGTTCATATACCGCTTGAGACCCCATTGCGTTCCGGCGATATGCCACAGCCGGGCCGCTGCCAGCATCAGGGCACTGTGACCGTCCGGGAAGCATCCGACCACCCGCGTCCGCCGGCGGATCTGCTTGTTGATCGTTTCCAGCGGGTTGTTCGTGTAGATGTGCCGGTGATGCTCCCGCGGGAAGCCGAAGTACGTCAGCGTCTCTTCCACGCCCTCCCGCACCGTCTCGGCGGCCCTGGACAGCTTCATGCCCTCCAGCTTGGCAATGACATCCCGGGCCTTGGTGTGGAGATTCCGGGTGTAGTGACCGGCCCGGGTATAGATGACCTTGAACTTTCGCCCGCCGCATGCCCGACAAACAAATCCTTTCAGCGTTTTCGTTTTTACGTCCTGCATAGTTGCCTGCTTTTCTGGATCTGGGAGAGTCGAATCTTCGCAGGCCGATTTTCCCGGTCGGCCTCCGTTCCAAACAATTTAGCGCCTTCCATTGACGCGGCTACCCCGCAGCCTACCAAGCAGTCCAGCCAGTGGTTGTCGGGCCGGATGGCCTTCAGTTTCCATTCATCCACCACTCGGTCCCGTGCCGCTGTCTGGATGCGGTATTCAGCTGTCAGATGCTCGGCCAGCAGACGATGGGTAGTTTCGTCCCTGCCGAATAGTGATAATGCTCCCGGATCACCCATCGCTACCGCCAGGCGCCCGTGCACAAAGCTCTTCCAGTAGTTGGTGTCGATTAAGACATGGCGAACGGCGTGTTTACTAGCTGTATTGGGAATCCGCCAATGCAGCCCCACGCGGTCTCCTTTTTTGCGTTTGTATTCAGAAAATGGGATCGATGAGGCGCCGACATATTTTCCGTGGCTGGGCAGGACAATCCCGGCAAATTTCGACTGCCGGCAGAACTGATAAACCACATCGGTGCTTTGGCCCCAGTTGGCATCGATCAGGCAGCGGTCAATCTTCATGTCCAGGCCATCTTCCCGACGGTAAAAGCGGCCCAGTTTCTCCTCGGTCAATCTCTCCAGGGCGTTATAGATCGCTCCTTCCAGCCCGGCACCGGGCTTTTGCTGGGCAAGGGTTCTTCGGATGTCCCGCAAGGTAAAGTAAAGCCGTTTCTGCTCCGGCCAGGTGCCGTAATCGACCACATACCCGGTAAAATCCCGTTCCCATCCGCACAGCATCCAGAACAGGGCCTTCTGCTGGACGTCGATAAACAAAGTCAGGAGATTGCAGCTAACCGGGACGATGCTGCGATTGTAGCCATTGAGTTTGGCGGCAATCTGGTCGGCATTGAGCATCTCTTCCCCTTCGGCCTCGACCATCGGCTCATTCTGGTACTCGGCAAAGAAGGCCGCCTCATCCCGCATCTTGAGGTTCATGGCATGCTGGATGGCGGATAGTTCGTCCTTATTGTGACGCTCGGGCCAGGCGACAATGGCTCCGGCATCCATCGCCTCCCGATTTTGGCGATAGAACTCCGTGGCCTCAGAACCATCCCCATCATTCCGCAGGGAATCGGCCCGGATCTCCGCATACTGCGCCCAGAGTTTCTGATTGGTCGGGAAGGCATAGACCATCTTGGTCCGCTCTCCCTGCCATTCGGGGTGCTTTTGGCGGTCTAAGATGTTGTCCGCCATATCCCCTGGCCGGATCACCGTACAGGCCATCAGCCCGGAGATCTTCCTGCCGGGACCGGCCATGCCCAATACGTCTCCCGCCAGGATTGCTTCTCTGCGCTGGGATTGGGAGGGGCTCCAGGCCGATTCGGTGGTCTGGGGGTCATCGACCATCACCAATTGCGGCCGCACTACCCGGCCATCGGAGCGGGCATAGTTCTGGCCTCGTATATCCGAGCCCTTCATCCCGCAGGAGGAGATGACCGCCCCGGATGCCTGGCTGCCTTCGATGGTAGGCAGGACGATCTTGTCGGCCACCCATTCGATCCGGGTCGGAATCCCGTTATGCCTCTGACCTTTCTGGCGGTTGGTGATCCGTTCCAGGGCCCGGATGGGAAAGGTCACTTCCGGGAAGTCCTCGTGCAGCAGATCGTTGGTCTCCAGCCAGACCTTGATATTTTCCAGCAGGTCCTTGGCGCGTTCGGCGGAGGCGGCGATCAGCGTGACAAACTCCGTCGCTCCGATCAAGGCCGACCACAGACAGGCCATCTGCATCATCGTCGTTTTTCCGCTTCCACGACTCATAGCCAGGGCAAAGAGGCCGCCATGACGGACGGCCTGCTCGATCTTTTCAATGACCTTCCGATGGTCCTCCGACCAGGGCAGATAAAAGACATCGGGGAAATACGCCTCACAGAAGGTTTTGAAACTGGCTGTGGCAGCGGCCTTGCGCTGCGGATTGACGACCGCGGGGATTTGTCCGATGTCCTGGCCGGCCCGGGCCAGGTCGGCATTCCGCCGCCGGGCGGCCTCTCGCATCTGGTCATAGGTGCGTTCTTTCTTGGGCGGCTCCAGGTAGCGTTGAGTCAGCCAGGCGGCATAGCGGAACAGGTCCACCGTCCTGGCATCCCCGATGGTATATCCAGCGCGGTTGCGATGGCGGCGGAGCGTACGCTCGTTGAGTACCTCGCCGAATCCGGCGGAATTGAGCAATCGCGTCAGGTCGGCG
>Ga0255342_1002380_pt1 | contig 23611 bp, 21 predicted proteins | sample wastewater_treat_3_FD_192416 | JGI IMG/M metagenome (GOLD analysis project Ga0255342, IMG submission 192416) | Wastewater microbial communities from Lulu Island WWTP, Vancouver, Canada - plant14 | ecosystem: Engineered > WWTP > Wastewater > Unclassified | place: Canada: Vancouver, British...
TACCTCGCATCAACTTTTGTGGTGTATTGACAGTTTTTTACTCCGAAATCCGCCACTGCGCCAAGCGCCAAACCGTTATGCGTAATTTAACCGAAGATAAGAAAACTAACTTTAAAACTTATAAATATGAGAGCACTTAGAAAAATTATGACAGGAATTATTTTGACTGTAATTATTACATCATGTGGGAATTCAAGTAGCGGAAGTAAATCTGGTAACGAACCTGATGTATTAAAAGAGGAAATTCCACAGCTTCAAACAAGGACGATTGATGTGGGTAAATTGAAGATGCACCAAGATGGATATTCTATTGGAGAAAAAACTGAACTTACAGAATTGCAAAAACAAATTAAAGACGAGGAAGTTGGAACAATTGAGATAACTTGGATTTGGGATTGTTCTCCTAAATATGCCGATATGCCAATGAAAATAGTTTATAATAAAATTGATGGCGTCTTAAAACTGATTTATACACAGAATAATGTGATTGAAGAGTATAAAAATATAATGCCAGAATGTTTATCAGAATTTTTAAAAAATGGAGAGAAAAATTTTTATTCGTTAGAGAGCTACTGTAAAGATGCAAAATACGACTTTAACAATAGAGAAATGACCAATAAAGCTGTTGGAAACAAGCCTGCACAAAGCGAGTTAGATGGTTCTGTTGGAATCGTAAAAGATTATATTAAAGAAAATGCAAATGATGCGTCAAGTATAAAATTTATTGAGTGGTCTAAAGTTAGCTCTTTTGGTGAATATTGGGTTGTGAGATGTAAATATAAAGGGACAAACGCATTAGGAGGTGTTGTAACTGAGAATATGTGGTTTTATATTCAAAATAATCAAGTAATTAAATCCAAACCGATTGAATAAAAATAAAAAACGCATAACATACGGTATAAAAAATTGCCGGAGCTGTAGGTTATTCAAGAGTTGTAGCCCGCCTCAACTTTTGTGTAACCGGACAGGATAGTAGCCCGCAATCCCTTACTGGCCATATTGTCAAACGTTGTGGCCAATTTAAAAAAACACTCATGAAACATTTGAAAATACTGACAATAATAGTTCTCACACTGATTTGGACATGCGGATTTGGACAAACTGACATTGATAATGAGATAATCTCAGCTTTGATAAATAGTGAATTTAAATCATTACCCAATGACACAATTTTTAATAGAAAAGGAGAAATTAAAAGAATTAAGACTTACAAAAAAACAGATATTCTTTTAATCATTGAAACGGAGACTTTTTTATTTGACCCCGAAGTTGATTCATTTGACAGGTTTAAAAATGAAACAAATGGACTGCCTTCTCTTGACAGCTTGACTTATCTTGATTTTATAGATAAAAATAAAACAAAGATACAAATTGATTCAATTTATGGTTTTCAGGGAACAATTACATATAATTCAAGACAAGAAATAGATAATATATTCAAACAAGGTGGGTGGGATAATTATCATAAAATACACGGATATAAATCTATGATAAAGGTTTCACGTCCGGGATTAAATAAAAATATGACAAAAGCCTTCATTTATTATAGTAGTTCAAGTGGTGGATTAAGTGGAGCTGGATTTTATCTGATTCTTGAAAATATAGATGGTAAATGGATTGTTAAAGAATCTATGCTTGCATGGATTTCTTGACCAAATGACTGATTGTGAATGATAAATTGGCCACAACACTCGGTATAACCAATAAGGGTTTCAGTGGTTTGCGAAGGGTTGTAGTCTGCTTCAACTTTTGTGTAACCGAACAGGAAATTATCCCCAATCGGCAACTTTTCATACCACCGAACGTTGTGTGCAAGCTTAAAAAAAGCAATAAAAACTCTATTAAATGTCGAAAAAAGAACAAAAATATGAACGAAAAACCTTTTAAGGACGATCAAACTTTGAAAAAAATAATTTTATGTTAACTGCTTGCCACACGATGCGATTATTCGGCAGAAGAGTTGTATGAGATTTTTGAACTAAACATTAAAAAATTTGATTATTCTATCTCTGACACAGTTATTGAAAAGCTGAAAGCATTTTTCAACAATTCAGTAGCGCACAAGGATAAAAACTTTGGGGATGCTCGCTTTGTCTTCTTTGAAAAAACAACTGTTGAAAAAGTAAAATTACACACAGCGAGTTCAAAACCTTATCCTTCAAGCAAATCTTAGTAACCAACAATATGTCCACGTGAACCAAACCTTAAAGGGTTGCTTCGGATTCTACATCCTCGCGAGGAGAGGACTATTAAAAGTAGGAATAAAGGATTGTTGAATAATGTTTTGATCGAAAAATTATTTCTTGCTTTTCAAACAAAACACAAATAAATACTTGATTTTCAGTTTACCAAAACTTTGCCAAAATTATTCTATTTTACCAAAAATCTTTTTCGCTGAAAACGGTCGCCGTAAAAATGTAAATATCGGCTGTTTTCCAGCCATCCCAACCCAAACCTGCCTTGTCGGCCGAACAGTGTCCGAGAAATTCTTCCTTACTCCAGCCTGTTTCTGTAGCTACTTGAGGCAGAAATACGCCTCTGTGAAAATTTTTCTCGATTAAAATTCCGTGTTTCCCCAATTCGATTTCGGAAATATCGTTGATTTTTTTCAGGGGCGACAAAGCCGAAATTTCAATATCGATAAAAGGCAGTTCGGATGCTTCGACCGGCATAAATCGCGGATCATGGGAAGCAGCGGCTATCGTCATTTCCTGAACGGTTTTGTATAAGGGCTTTTCGGCTGTCAAAATACCGATACAACCTCTTAAAGCTCCTCTTTTATGCAATGTTACAAAGGCACCGCAATTTTTTTTAACGGTTTCCGACAAAGTTGCCGTATCCACTTCCGAAACTCTTCCGGCTCGACAATGTTCTTCAAGCGTTTTTCTCGAAATTTTCAGCAGGTCTTTTTTGTCTTTTTCAGTGAGATAAAAATCTTCGGCAGCATGTTTACTTTCGGCTACTGCAATAGCCCAATAACCCACAACCCTGTCCCGTTCGCCATAATACTTCACATCCCCCGAATTGCAATAATCCACTGCGTGGAACTTTAGTGATTTGTTCGAAGAAGTCATATAAAGCAGCGTCAACACCGAAGTCCAACCACACAAACTGGTCTGAAGATTAGAAATATGTTTTCTTTCATTTTCAGCCAAAGTTTCCAACAATTTTTCGGGACGATTGCTACAAATGGCATCTTTGGTGAGGGAATCAACATATTTGGCATCCTGATAGGCCGGATAGTGAGAAAAATCGGAACTGACAACGAATAAATTTTCCTCGTTGAAATAAGGTTTTAATACCGATGCTATTTGCTTGCAAACGGAAGGATGGGCTGTGCCAATAAGGATAGGAACGATAACATAATTTTTTCTTAAAACATGATGCAAGAATGGAAGTTGAACTTCCAGACAATGTTCGTTTAAATGAGGAGTACGGTCGTCGGTGAACCATTCTGGAAAATTTTGCACCAATTTTCGTCCAAAATCCATATCGACTTTTTCCTCACCGTAAGGCATCAGAAAATTGCCCGAACAGTAAACGGAAGCCTTGTCAAAATACTTGTGATGAGAGGAACCAATAAGAAAAATTCTTTTGTATTCCCTGTTTGCATCAATCTGGTTAAATGCCGAAGCGGTGATTTTGCCGGAAAAAACATAACCGGCATGCGGACAAATAATGGCTCTGACCCTGTCGAGCTGTTTGGGTGCAGCATTTTTGAAAAAAATGTCGATTTCTTTCTGCAACTCTTCAACATTTGCCGGATAAAACTTGCCGGCTACTGCAGGTCTTCTGTCAATGGTTTCGTTAAATTTTTCCATAATATCAAGTCAAGGTTAAGTCATTGATTTACTATGAAAAACAATTCTTATTTAAAAAAGTTCAAAAAGAAATTCAAATATAATAAAAATCTGTCAGAAAAAAAATAAAAACACGTGTTTTTTCTGATTCATATTTTTATGAGGTTTTAAGTTTTTTGCAAAAATGAGTGAATTCACTTTTTGAAAATTAATTACCATTAATTAAAAAATTATACACAAAAAAATATCGCTTTTACATTTTACTTTGCTATATTTGCGTCAAAATTTGGTTACTGTGTGGTTTAAATTTTAAAATCACAACTGCTCGAGAAATAAGTTTCGACCAAATTTTACGGATTGAAATTTAATGGAATACAAGCTTTTTGGCCAACAAAAGTTAAATACCAAATATGAAGTTTTGGAAACTAAAAGCAAATTAATATGAGCAAAGGATGTAACAATGGTATTGAAAATGAATGTTTTGTCGGACAATACCGATAAAATTAAGTTAAATTTGATTAATCAACAATACTTGGTATCCGATTACAAAATAAAAATTTTTAAAATACAAGAATTAAGTTTTTATCCTGATTAACAAATTTCTCCAAAAAATTATGGACAAAAAATACAATGCCCTTAGCTTTTCTACCAGCAAGTTTGTTACAAAATTCTACAGTACTTCCTTTTATTCCGCTTCGCAATACTTTTCAAAAGAAATTCAGGAAGCCATTTTCAGCATATATGGCTTTGTACGGTTGGCCGACGAAATCGTTGACAGTTTTCATTTTTCCGATAAGGAATATCTGCTTCAGAAATTTGAATCCGATTATTATGATGCCGTGAAAAACGGTATCAGCCTGAATCCCATCCTTCATTCGTTTCAAATGACTGTGGGTAAATATGGAATTTCGGATGAATATGTGCAGCATTTTCTCTCTAGTATGAAAGCCGATTTGGAAAAAAAAGAATACAAAAGTCAAATTGAACTGAATACTTATGTGTATGGGTCGGCAGATGTTGTTGGATTGATGTGTTTGAAAGTTTTTTGCAAGGGAGATGAGCAATTGTTCGACCGATTGATGCTGCCGGCTACCAAACTTGGATCGGCTTTTCAGAAAGTTAATTTTCTTAGAGATATTAAGCAGGATACGCAAGAGCTGGGCAGGCATTATTTTCCACAAATTGTTGAAGAAGGGTTGACCGAACAAACGAAAAAAGAACTGGTTGAGGATATTCGAAAAGATTTTGACGATGCCTACAAGGGAATCGTATTGTTGCCAGCTGACAGCAGACTGGGGGTTTTGATTGCCTACAAATATTATACGGCACTGTTAAGAAAAATTGAAAAAACTGCTGCCTGCGATATTCTCAACAAAAGAATCAGAATTTCCGATGCCGGAAAAATGTTTTTGGTTTTGTCAACGCAAATAAAATATTATTTAAGAGCCTTTTATGGAAACAAATAAAGAGAATTTTGTTCAGTTGGTGGATGAAAATGATCAGCCTGTGGGAATCATGGAAAAATATGAAGCCCACAAAAAAGCTGCTTTACACCGAGCCATTTCTGTTTTTATCGTGAACTCCAAAGGCGATTGGCTGATACATCGCAGAGCTTTGGACAAATACCATTCCAACGGACTTTGGACGAATGCAACCTGTTCGCATCCCTATCCTGATGAAAGTTATCTCGAAGCAGCAAAACGAAGGCTAAAATACGAAATGGGAATAAATTGCGAATTAATTCCACTTTTTCATTTTATTTATCAGGAAAAAGTTAATGATGAACTGACAGAGCATGAATTGGACCATGTTTTTTTCGGTGTGAGCGATGACGTTCCCATTCACAACACCGGTGAGGTAGAAGAATGGAAATACATTCCCTATCGACAACTGCTGGAGGATGTTGAAAATCATCCCGAAAAATACACCGTTTGGTTCAAAATAATATTGAAAAAAGTCAAAGCATACATTGATACGGAAAATTTAACAGAAAGTTCATGCAGATAAACCTTTTACTTGAAAAATTCAGGCAGAAATATCCCGAAAGGAAAGTTCGACAATTCATTTTCACCTTTTATGCGGTAGGAATTGTTGGTTTGGCGCTGCCGGCAACGCATGTTTTCTTTGTTTATTTGATCCCGTTGGCTTTACTGCTTTCGGCTTTCATCCTTCTCCCTTTTCAGGAAGATGATTTTAGTATCAAAACGGGCGTATTATTTACTGTTATTTTTGTTGTTTCTTTTACAGTGGAAGCTATTGGCGTAAATACGGGGAAAATATTCGGACAGTATTTTTATGAAAACGGTTTGGGCGTTAAATGTTTTGGTACTCCGCTGATTATTGGTTTAAACTGGGCATTGCTGGTTTATCTCACGGCTTCCATTTTTCAATCGTTTCGCATCAACAAATTTTTTCTTGTACTTTTTCCTTCTGTTTTGATGGTTTTGTATGATGTGGTACTTGAGCAGGTTGCTCCCAAAATGCAAATGTGGTTTTGGGAGGCAGACCGCGTTCCTTTTCGGAATTATTTGGTTTGGTTTCTCATGGCTTTGATTTTTCATACATTATTGGTAATCAGCGGACTTAAATTAAAAAATCCTTTGAGTAAAATCGTTTTTTCGGCTCAATTCTTGTTTTTTCTTATCCTTATGTTCATCCTCTAAAAAGGTTCTATGTTGAAAGCCAAACATCATTGCCTGATTTATCCTTTTTTTCGTCGATATACACTTTTGTTGATGAAAAGGAATTTTCATTCGGTTAACGTTATTCGAACAAATTTTTCTCGGAACGAAAATTTGCCCGTTTTGATGATAGCCAATCATATTAGCTGGTGGGACGGGTTTTGGGCAATGTATCTGAATTTGAAAGTATTCCACAAAAAGTTTTATTTTATGATGTTGGAAGACCAACTTTTGAAGTTTCGTTTCTTTCAGTGGACGGGCGGATTTTCCATAAAAAAGAAAAGCAGGGAAATGATTGAATCGTTACAGTATGCTGCCAAAATTTTGGACAACCCCGACAATTTGCTTTTAATATTTCCCGAAGGAAAACTTCAGTCGTTATACAATCCTCTTCACGTTTTCGAAAAAGGAATCGAAAGAATTGTTGAAGGACACAAAAATAATTTTCAACTGGTATTTGTGGCCAATTTTATCGATTATCTTTCGCACAAAAAACCCGATTTGTACATGTATGTGTCCGAATATCAAGGAAATGTTTTTTCGCATTCCAAGTTGCAAGAAGCCTATAATGTTTTTTACGGCAACTGTCTCGATATTCAAAAATCTAAAACAGAATAAGTTATGATATACTTAGCCTGGGTTGTTTTTGGTTTTACTTTTTTTCAACTGTGCATTGCCGGGTTGAATTATTTTTTCCGTGAAAAAATACCAATTTCGACAAACCGGATTTCCGACGAAAAAATTTCGGTGCTTATTCCCGCTCGTAATGAGGAACAACATATTGGAAATCTTTTAAATGATTTGTCCGGCGAAGACGACAATATTCTCGAAATTATTGTTTTTGACGATCTTTCTTCCGATCATACAGTTGAAATAGTGAATCAATTTATTGGTACGAACGAAAAAATACGGCTGATTCGTTCCACCCATTTGCCAGCAGGCTGGCTGGGGAAAAATTTTGCCTGTTATTCGCTTGCCAACGCTGCAAAGGGAAATTATTTTTTGTTTCTGGATGCAGATGTTCGGATGGAAAAAGAAATTGTTGTTTCATCGGTAAAATTTTTCAAACAAAAATCGCTGCATTTGCTTTCCATTTTCCCGACTCAATTAATGATGACAAAAGGCGAAAAAATGACGGTTCCAAACATGAATTACATTTTATTGACTTTGCTGTTGCTACCTTTGGTAAGAAAATTATCTTTCCCATCTATTTCGGCAGCAAACGGACAATTTATGCTGTTTGATGCCGATACTTATAAAAAATTTCAACCACATGAAAAATTTAAAGACAAGCGGGTGGAAGATATCGAAATTGCAAGGTTTTACAAGAAGCTAAAACTTAAAATTGCCTGTCTCACCGGAATTAAACAAGTAAGATGTCGGATGTATGAAAATTTTGCTGAAGCGGTAAACGGATTTTCTAAAAATGTAATTCATTTTTTTGGAAATTCTTTTTTGATTGCTGTTTTATTCTGGATTGTTACCACTTTTGGATGGTTAGCAGTATGGCTCGCATTCGGATTACCGACACTTGCCGTTTACTTGCTTGCTGTTGTCTGTATCAGGATATTTTTTTCGCTGGCAAGCAATCAAAGTATATTGGATAATCTCATTTTTTTCATTCCCCAACAGTTTTCTCTCGGAATTTTTATTTATCAGGCGCTCATCAACCGCTCGAAAAATCAATATCTATGGAAAGGAAGAAAAGTTTAGTTTTATTTTTTTTGTTGATTTTGCTGCATCTGCATGTTCATGCTTCCCACAGGGAAAATATTTACAAAGCCTACATTAACAACGACATGCAGGCTTGGAAAAATACGATTGATAAAATGAACCTTTCGTCAGGCAATGCTTCCGACGAATTTCTTCTGGAGCTGGTAAATTATGAATATGGATACATTGGTTGGTGTATTGGGAACAAAAAAACTGCAGAAGCCAAAGAATATTTAAAAAAAGCAGAAAACAGACTAATCACTCTCGAAAAAAATCAATTTCGCTTATCAATGATTGAAGCCTATAAATCGGCTTTTTACGGATTTCAAATAGGATTCAATAAATTAAAGGCACCCGTGTTGGGACCCAAAAGCGTTGAAGCTGCCAAATTAGCCATTCAATACGACCCAAACAATTACTTTGGTTATCTGCAAATGGGTAATATTTACTATTATTCGCCTGCTGCTTTTGGTGGTTCTAAAGCAAAAGCCATTGAAAGTTACCGTCAGGCAGAAAAGTTGATATTGTCCAATAACCACCGACTTAAAAACGATTGGAATTATTTGAGCCTGCTTGTTACTCTGGCTCAAGCTTACGAAAACACAGGCAATGACGAATCGGCAAAAATTTACTATCAGAAAATCTTAAATGTTGAACCCGATTTTGCTTGGGTGAAAAACAAATTATATCCTGAATTTTTAAAAAAGACTCAAAAAAATAATATATGAAAGAAAAAGTGATCATAGTGGGCGCCGGACTTGGAGGATTGGCAACAGGACTTCGGCTGGCAAAAGAAGGATACGAAGTAGAATTTTTGGAAAAGAACACCAAAGCCGGAGGCAGGTTAAATCAGATAAAAAAAGATGGTTTTACATTCGATACGGGGCCAAGTTTTTTCAGCATGTCCTATATTTTTAAGGAATTTGCCGAAAAATGCGGAATAAATCTGCCCTTTGAGTTTATTGAACTTGATCCCCTTTATTCGGTAAATTTTAGTGGTGAAGAAAAAACTTATTTTTTGTATAAGGATATTCATAAACTTGCCAAACAATTCGATGATGTGGAACCGGATTTTGAACTGAAAATGGAAAAATATCTCCAAAAATCTGCACAGTTGTTCAATGACACGGTAGATATTGTGATAAAAAGAAATTTCGATTCCTATCTGGATTATTTTCTTGCGTTGATGAAAGTTAATCCTGTTCATTTGCCCATCTTGTTCAAAACTTTCTGGCAACATGTATGCGATTATTTTACCTCGAAGCAAGCACGAGAAATTATTTCGCTGGTAGCTTTTTTTCTGGGGAGGACGCCGTTTGATACAATGGGAATTTACAGTTTACTTTCGCATGTCGAATTCCGACACGATGGCTATTACAACGTAAAAGGAGGCATGTATAAAATTGTTGAAGGAATGCTCGAAGAACTTTCTAAATTGGATGTCAAATTTCATTATCAGACAGAAATTGTTGCATATCATGCCGAAAATCGAAAAATTGTTTCGTTAAAAGATGCTCAAGGAAATTTATGGAAAGCCGACAAGTTTGTGATCAATGCCGATGCGGCACTGTTTCGATCGAAAGTTATGAAATACAAAAATTTTTCTGAAAAAAAACTGGATAAAATGGAATGGACAATGGGATATTTAACTTTTTATCTGGGCTTGAAATGCAAACTTCCGCAAGTAAACCATCACAATTATTTTTTGGGGTCCAACTACGAGCAATACGCCGGCAATATTTTACAAAATCCCGACACACTCGAAAAACCATACTATTATGTTAACGTGGTTTCGAAATATAATCCCGAATGTGCTCCCGAAGGTTGTGAAAGTTTATTTTTTGTTTGTCCCGTTCCCAATTTGAAATACAAAAACGATTGGAGCGACCGCGAAAAAATTGTCAACAGCATTATTGACGACTTTTCACAACGAATCAAAAAGGACATTTCTGCCGAAATTATTTCAAAAACGATATTTACACCTCAGGAATGGCGAGATAAATTTTCCTTGTATCAGGGTAGTGGACTGGGACTGTCTCATAAATTTACCCAAATTGGAGCTTTCCGACCAAAAAATTACGACGAAAAACACGACAATCTTTTCTACGTGGGAGCTTCCACCATTCCCGGCGCCGGTCTGCCAATGGCAGTTATCAGTGCTGAATTGGTGGTGGAAAGAATTTTAGGCAAGTAATCGAATCGAAAAGTCAATTTTTGTCAAAACATTTCCGGCATTTCTCTGTCTTAACTCGTTAATAAAACAGAAAAATGCCGGATAAAAAATTTTTTCATTTTTCGGATTTTACTCCAAAAAAAATCAGAAAATATATTGTTCGCTGATAGATTTATGTTCCTGAACGCGGCAAATAGTGTCGGCAAACATATCGGCAATGGAAAGTATTTTAACTTTGGAACATTTTGAGGCATCAAACGGGATGGAATCGGTAAAAGCCAATTCTGTCAGTGCCGATTTTTCAACTTTTTCGGAAGCACTTCCCGACATCACGCCATGAGAAACAATGGCACGAACCGTATTGGCTCCCTGTTCCATCATTAAATTGGCAGCCATGCATAAAGTTCCTGCCGTGTCCACCATATCGTCAACAATAACCACATCTTTTCCCTTTACGTCTCCAATAATTCTCATTTCTCCCACCACATTGGCTTTTTCGCGCGTTTTGTGGCACAACACCATTGGAACGTCAAAATACTTCGAATACGAACCTGCACGTTTGGAAGCACCCACATCGGGGGCAGCTATCACCAGATTTTTCAGACGCAAAGTTTGAATGTATGGTGCAAAAATTGTTGATGCATACAAATGATCCACCGGTACATTGAAAAATCCCTGAATTTGGTCGGCATGCAAATCCATAGTAATCAGTCGGTCGATACCGGCCACACTCAACATGTCGGCAATAAGTTTTGCTCCCAGCGAAACGCGCGGTTTGTCTTTCCTGTCCTGACGTGCCCATCCGAAATAAGGGATAACGGCAATAACTTTATAGGCTGAAGCTCGTTTTGCGGCATCAATCATCAAAAGCAACTCCATCAAATTATCCGAATTCGGAAATGTGGATTGTACCAAATAAACATTTAATCCGCGTATCGATTCTTCGTAAGAAACAGCAAATTCGCCATCGGCAAAATGCTCAATGTTCATTTTTCCCAGCGGGCATCCCAAAGATTGACAGATTTTTTCGGCTAAAGAACGACTGTTTGTTCCGGAAAACACTTTAAATGAGGAGTTTGAAGCTGCCATGAATAATTAATTTTTGAGTTAAATATTTTTCGCAAAATTACTCATTTTATTAGTAAAAACAGACTTTTGATTCATAAAAAATTTTTCTCTTTTCAAATTATGTTTCACATGCCCCAATAATTGCTACTAAAAGCAAAGAATTTTATTTTTGGAATTTTATAAATTAAAATTGGTGCAAACGTTTGTATAAATTTTTGTATAATTATTTACGTCAACAAACATCATTTTAATAGAAATAAATTTATTTTTGAAGTTGAAAATGTTAATGTAGTTGAAACACTTATTTCTAAATTATGAAAATTCATTTTAAAATACCTTACTACACCCATTGGGGACAGCAGGTTTTTGTTTGTGGCAATCTTCCGGAGTTGGGAAACAATGTTCCTGAAAAATCGTTTCAGTTACATTTTCAAAATACCGAAGACTGGTATGGAGAAATAGAGATTCACCAAAATGAACCCTTTGAGTTGGAGTACCGATATTTGCTTTACGAAGAAAACACAAAACGTTTTACTTACGAATGGATTGAAGATCGTAAAATAACCATCGATCCGGCAAAAATGGAACATGTTTTCTGTTTCGATTTTTGGAATGCTCCCGGAGCGGTCGAAAATGTATTTTTTACGGCTCCTTTCAAAAAAGTTTTTTTCAGCGACAATTTCAATCACTCACAAAAAACTCGTTCAAAAAAGAGTTTTACCCATATTTTCAGAATCAAGGCCCCTTTGCTAAAAAATCATCAAGTTCCTTGTCTGATTGGAGATTGCAAAGTGTTGGGCAGTTGGAATACGGTTTCGCCCTTACTTTTGACCAGAGACGGAGAGAATTGGTGGAAGGCAGAAGTCGATCTGGGTAAGGAAAAGTCGGACGTTCATTATAAATATGGAATTTACGACACCGAAAACGGACAGTTTTTAATGTTTGAAAATGGTTTTGACCGAACGGCACCCGTATTCAATGCAAAAAACACATTTGTTCGTCTTTCGGACGGTTTTTTGCGAATGAATTCGCAATCATGGAAAGGAGCCGGTGTTTCGATTCCGGTTTTCAGTTTGCGGACAAAAGAGAGTTTTGGTGTAGGTGATTTTGGGGATATCAGGTTGCTTGTGGATTGGGCTGAAAAAGCCGGTTTAAAGTTGATTCAGGTTCTTCCGCTCAACGATACCATTGGTACGCATACGGATGCCGATATTCTTCCTTACGCTGCCATCTCGGCTTTTGCGTTGAATCCGCTTTATCTCAACTTACCCTCGTTGGGAAAACTGCCCGAAAATCATCCGTTGCAAAAAGAATATGAGGAGCGACAACCGCAATTGAATGCTTTGGAATGGATTGATTTTCTCGAAGTGGTCAATTTCAAACTGAAGTATGTCAAAGCTCTTTTTTCTTTTCATCAGGAAGAGTTTTTGCAGAATAAAGATTTTCTGACTTTTTTTGAAAACAACAAACACTGGTTGATTCCGTATGCTGCTTTTTGTGTTTTGAGAGACCGGTATGGTACTCCCGATTATCATCAATGGAAAGAATTTTCCACTTTCAATGAGGAAAAAATTACAGGGTTTACTTCAGCAAATCAGCCTCATTACGCAGATATTGCCCTGAATTATTTCATTCAGTATCATTTGCATATCCAATTAATGGAAGCTGCCTCTTATGCTCATCAGCATGGCATTGTGCTCAAGGGAGATATTCCAATTGGCGTCAATAAAAACAGTGTTGAAACATGGGCGCATCCGGAACTTTTCCATATTGATATGCAAGCCGGCGCACCCCCCGACATGTTCTCCATAAAAGGGCAAAATTGGGAATTGCCAACTTACAATTGGGAAGCTATAAAACAAACAGGATTTGACTGGTGGAAAAAAAGACTGAAACAAATGTCCAACTATTTCGATGCTTTTCGTATCGACCACATTCTCGGGTTTTTCCGAATTTGGGAAATTCCCAATGACCAGCTGGAGGGTATTATGGGGCATTTGTATCCTTCCATCCCTGTTTATCTTGATGAATTTAAAGCAAAAGGAATTTGGTTCGATTACAACCGCTTCTGCAAACCATTTATTAACGATCAGGTGCTGGAGCAGCTTTTTGGAACTGATGCGGGTTGGGTAAAAGTGAATTGTTTACAAATAGAAGATGGCTGGATACTTCGATTAAAGCCTTTTTATCGCAGTCAGAAAAACGTTCAGCAATTGTATGAAGAAGGACAATTTTCGGAAAATATCAGAAACGGATTGTTTGATCTGATTTCTAATGTGCTGTTTTTTGAAGTGGAAGGTTCGCATGGAACGCGCTTTTATCCGCGTTGGGGGATGCATTCGCTATCAACTTTCCAATATCTCGACGACTTTACCAAGCAAAAGTTGGATGAAATTTATATAGATTATTTTTATCACAGGCAAGATGAATTTTGGTTTCAATCGGGAATGGAAAAACTTCCCGTGCTCAAACAAACAACCGATATGCTTATTTGCGGCGAAGATTTGGGCATGATGACGCCTTGCGTAACCCGAGCCATGAAAGAATTGGGAATTTTGAGCCTTGAAATACAGCGTGCTCCGAAAACCAACAAAATAGAGTTTTTCCATCCGAGCGATGCGCCTTATTTGTCGGTTGTTACTCCTTCCACTCACGATATGAGTACTATTCGAGGTTGGTGGGAAGAAGACAGAAACATAACGCAGCGTTTTTACAATACACAATTGGGGCATTGGGGCGAAGCACCTTATTTTTGCGAATGGTGGATATGTCGGGACATTCTGCTCCAACATGTTTATTCACCCGCTATCTGGGCAATTTTTCAAATTCAGGATTTACTGGGCGTGTCGGAAAAATTACGAAGAGAAAATCCCCATGAAGAAAGAATTAATGTGCCTTCCGATTCCAAAAAAAGCTGGCGTTATCGCTTGCATTTGAATTTGGAAGATTTACTGAAAGAAGATGATTTTAATCGGCAAATCAGAAATTACATCCGGCAAGCGGGACGATAAAAAATTCTTGATTTCTATTAGCGAAATCTTACAGGGAACCATTCTTGAAGACAATTTTTGGTTAGACAAATTTTGTAATAAAATTCATTTGTTGTTAAGAAACCCACATGTATTGCATACACAAAACGAATGAATATAATATTCAGACATGTGGGCTTCATCAGACCATTAAAAAATAAATTATATTCTGATGAAAAAATTTCGTGAATTATATTATTTGAAATCCACTAGCAAGCGAAGGTTCAGCTGCCGGCCGGTAAGATAATTGGGAACAGCCACCTGATGCTGATAAATATCTGTTACCCAGTAGTAAGAATTTACATTCTTAAAATCCAGAAGATTAAACACTTCCACATTGATCCAGATGTTTTTCACATGCCCCAGCCACGATTTGTTCATCCATTCATCCGAACCGTTTACCAGCAGCCGTGAACCACCAATATCCACACGGCGATAAGGAGGCATGCGAAAAGCCGAACGAAATTGTTCGTTGCGTGGAGCGCCAAACGGTAATCCGTCAGACCAAATTAACTTGAGCTGTAATTTGTATTTTGGATTTGAGGGCAAATAATCCTGAAACATCATCGAAAAAGCATAGCGTTGCTCCGTAGGACGAGGCACCCAGGATGGATATACCGTTTCGGAAGTCAAAATATTGCCTTCGTCGTCGTAAGTATGACGCACATAGCTGTCGCCAATAATATCTTCCTTCGAATCCATCAGCGACAGATTGATCCACGAATCGGTTCCGGGAACAAGTTCTCCGAAAAGTTTGAAATCGATGCCGGCAGTATAAGCTTTGGCGTCATTTTCACCCGAATAGCGAATGCGAACATTATCCACCGAATAGGAAACAACCCTGTCTGCCAACTTAAGATAAGCTTCGGTAGTGAATTTGAAAGGTCTTCCCCACGCCCTGAAATAGTGGTCGCCACCCAACACAAAATGCAACGAACGTTGTGCCTTTATGTTGGAATTCAATTTGATATCCACATTTCCCAAAGCATCGGTAAGCGTATCGCGAATTTCCTTGTAAAAAGGAGCCTGATAATAAAGCCCCGTAGCAAAACGAAAACTGAAATCTTTCTCCCAATGCGGAAGATAGGCAACAGTAAAACGCGGACTGAGTAAAAATTCGCGGTTGAAAGTCCAATAATGAGAACGAAGTCCGCCGGTAAATGAAAAAGTTCCGGCAGTGGAAGAATATTTATAGGTATCCTGTAAAAAGGACGTTGTTCTAAGCGTTTTCAGCGAATTGGAAGCATTCATGTTGTAATACAAATTCACTTGCCTGTTATTGTAAGGCAAAGAATAGCCGGCCGAGTCGCGCCATTCCCATTCATTGATCTGGTCATCGATTTTTTCTATCTGAACGTTGGCACCCCACTTCAGTAAATGACCATTTTTTGCGTATTCGCCCAAATGTGACAGATTGGCAACCGTAGCATTCAGCTTGTTTCGGGCGTGTTCGTGATAATTTCCAATACCCAAAGATTCGCCGGTTTGTTTATCAGGGTCAACATCCATTTTAACTTCACTCAAAATATATTCGCCCGAGATGTCGTAATTCTCTCTTTCGTTGGTGTAAAATGCCGAACCGATGAGACTTAGTTTTGTCGATTTTGAAGGTCTAAAATTCAACGTCAACGCACCGAAAGAAGTTTGAAAAAGGTCTTTTTCCTGTCCTTCAAAAAAAATGGTCAGTTTTCGTCCCATCGAATAGGTGCCAAATGATGTTTCGCGAGTCTGAGGAATAAAACGGTAGTCATTTTGTGAAAAATTCCCCAGAAATGTCAATTCCCATTTGGGTTTTATTTGATAGGTAAGAAAAGTCTGATAATCCACAAAAGAAGGATCATATTCTCCCTGAGTATCCATTGTTCCGAGCAAATACTTGGAAGTTTTGTAACGAATGCCGTGCATTTGTGAAAACCGCTTGCCGGCCGTACCCATATAAGCCGAAGCCCCGAGCAGACTGGCAGAGGCTGTTGCTTCAAATGCAGAAGGTTTTTTATAGCTGATATCCAACACGGAAGACATTTTATCACCATATTCGGCATTGAAACCACCTGACGAAAAGGATACATTTTGTACCATATCGGGATTGATAAAACTCAAACCTTCCTGTTGTCCGGCTCTAATCAGCAAAGGGCGATAAACTTCAATCCCGTTAACATACACAATATTTTCGTCAAAATTTCCGCCTCTTACATTGTATTGCGAACTCAGTTCGTTACTGGAACTTACGCCTGTAAAAGAAATCAACAGCGATTCTATTCCGCCGGCCGAATTGGGCATCAAGCGATATTTGGAAGGATCGACCACATCAATGGTAGATGTCTGCCGTCGCTGGCCTATTACATTCACATCTTCAATTTGTTTCGATAGCGGAGGAAGTTCCACAGTTAACTGTATCACCTTCAACTTAGGATGAACGGTATAGGTAACCGTTTGATAACCAATCATAGAAAAAACGAGCTTTATCGAATCCTTGATGTCGACCGTTAGTTCATAATAGCCATTCTGATTGGTAGAAGTGCCAATGTTGGTATGTTGAACATATACATTTGCCAATTCTATGCCGCGATTGTTGGTATCGATTACATAACCGTAAATACGCACTTTATTTTGCGAAAAAAGCGAAATGGATAGTATTGAAAAGAAAACAAACAAAAATAATTTACGGCTGTGCATTGTTATTGTCTTCACACTAAAATTAATACTTTTTTAAACGTCGGAAACAAAAGTTTATTTTGTTGGATTTTTGACCAAAAAACAAATAGAAAGCATTGGTAGAATAAAGAAAAGCTAACCGAATTTGGATCATTCCTCTAATTTGTAGCTTTTTGATCATACAAAACAGACTATAAAAGTATGTTGCCCACAAAGATATTAATTTATAAGCTGAATTTAACTTATAAAGGAAATTTTTAGTGAGACAAATTTCGTACTTTTGTTCTAAAGTTCTATGCTTCATTTTGATAATTTTTTAGGGGAAAAGTGGCAAGGTAAAATATATACTTTACAAAGCAGCAAGGATTTTGTTGCTCGTTTTGCGCTAATTTTTCTTTACCTTTTCTTTTCCTAAAAAGTTGCATTATTCAGTTGACTTTACGACAAATAAATTTATACATATGAAAATCAGTAACTTATTAGTAATTTTAGGCTTATTATTTTGTTTTTCTTTTGTACAAGCCAAAAGCATTCAAAAAATAACACGTACTTATGCCGTTAAGGATTCTTTGGAACTGAAAATGGATATTTATACTGTCGATTCCACATCTTCTTCTTTGCAACCATGTTTGGTATTTGTATTTGGTGGAGGGTTTAAAGAAGGGAAAAGAGACGAACCGACTTACCAACCTTATTTTGATTATTTTGCAAAAAAAGGTTTTATGGTGGTTTCAATTGACTATCGATTGGGGATGAAAGACCAACGCTCACCCGGGGTTTTTAATACCAAACCTTTGCAAAATGCCATTTCTTTAGCTGTTTTAGACTTATATTCTGCCACAAAATTTTTAATAGAAAAGGCTGATTCATTGAAAATTGACAAAAATAAGATCATTATTAGCGGTTCAAGTGCCGGTGCCATTACAGTTCTTCAGGCTGAGTACGAATTAAAGAATCATCATGCTATAACATCCGAATTACCTCACGATTTTCGTTTTGCAGGCGTAATTTCCTTTGCAGGGGGCATTTTCAGCACGAAAGGCATGCCGTCTTACGCTGAATCACCTGCACCAACCCTGTTTTTTCATGGTAGTGCCGACAAACTGGTGCCATATAAGGAAACTCGACTTTTTAACAAGGGCATGTTTGGTTCCAGATCGTTGACCAACAAGTTTCATAAAAAGAAATATTCTTATCTTTTTTACAGCATGGAAGGTTTAGGACATGAAGTTGCAAGTTTTCCAATGAAAGAATTTTTACCTGAAATTGAGCAATTCATTCAAAATTTTGTGTTTGAACAAAAACCCTGGATGGTTGAAGTTTATTTTACCGACAAGGAGCGAAAAACAGAAAAATCAGTTACTCCGGCCGATTATTACAAGTAATCAGTTTGCCGAAAAACGTTTTTCGCTATTTATACTTTCATCATTTTAAGAAAACTTTTGTTCAAAATCCAAAGCTAAAGCCGGCAGTAAAAGTAGTTTGTTTACCCTGAAGAAATTTTGGCGTATAGTGATTCAATGCTTCTTCGGCAGTCATTCTCCTTTCACCAAAAGTAACTTCCGAAACAGCATTAAAAGTTTGTATATAGCTGTTTTCTATGTTCAATGTTGCATAAGTATTGGGGAAAAGCTCATATTTTACATGGAGTGCCAGAGTTTTATTGCTCCAAATTTTGTCTTTCATAAACGGTTGACTAATAATGTCGAGAACACTTGCTTTTGAGCCTTGCCAGGTTCCGTGTCGAATATAGGCATATTCATTTCCGTGTTCGGCTTGTGTCCACGACAGGTTTATGTCCAGCCCGCGCAAAGGTTTGTATTGCAAGGCGGCATAAATTTCCTGCGAATTGTCGCCCAAGTAATTTCCCAGATTGAAACCATTGGTTGCCCATGTCAGAGCAGGAATAGAATGTTTGTAACTAAGGATGGCATTTTTTGTGTATTCACCCCTCAACGAAAGATTTTCCAGCGGGAAATTGCTAAGGCGAAATCCCAGTTTATAGGAAATAGGATTTTTTTCCTTGCTGGAGGGTTTAATGCGGGAAATGGAGAATTCGTCCACAAAAATGGAAGTAAACAAGTGCAAATGTTGTATGTTTCTTGAACTGATATTAAGAAACAGTTGCGAATTCTGATTTTCGGTACCCATAGTCAGCGTATGATCCATCGATTTGTAAAAAGCTAAAGGAATCAAATAAGCGGGCTGTACATTGCTTTCGGCATACACAATGGCATTTCCCGCCGACAGATGCAATTGGGGCAGGGGAATAAATGATATCATATTGGCAGCCAGAAATTTATTGGTGTAACGATACATTTTTTCATTTTGATTGGAAAGATAATAACGTGTGCTGTCGATTACATTGGAAGTCAGCCACCCATGAAAATAATTCATTTCCAGCCATTTTGCCGGTTTCAGGCTCAGCTTCAGCATGGGAAACGAAGGCGTGCGACCCGCAATAATGTTGGAACCGTGATAGTTGTCGCCCCATTGCACATGGTCTTTTGTCAGTGCAACACTTCCCCATTCCCAAGCATACGAAATACCGCCACGCATTTCGCTGTAATCGCCACCATTGGTAGTACGTTTGTAGGCTCCGCCCTGATACGGTGTCAGGTAAGTTGATTCGGCAAGCAATTCTCCCTGTTGCGAAACATCCCGGAGGGAAGCATAGACGGCAAAATGTTTTCCTATCATCGATTGAAAATCAATTCCAAACCAGCGTTGCGTAATTTTGTCGTTGTTGTTGTAGAGAATATTCATTCCCAAAATGGGCATCACACGTCCACGCAACAGTGAATCGCGGTAGTGAACGGAAGGAGGGAAAACATCCAACTGCCAGTTGGTTTGTTCGAAAAGCGGATAATCGTATTGCGGGAGGCGATTTTGTTCCAAAGCATAATTTTCCAGAAAAAAATACAATTCTTTCTGTTGACGGCGGTTGAGTTTTGCTTCCTTTGATTTTGCCTGTTGCAACAATTGGGCTATAAAAGTTCTTGGATAGGGCTTAACAACCGAGTTGATTTCAATAAGTTTTTCGTTGGCGAGCTCATCCAGAAAATCGTAAATGCGGGAGTAGGAAATATGTTCGGGAACATCTTGAGCAACAACAAAAAGGATATTGGAAAAGAGCAGCAGTGCGATATGTATTTTTTTTTGATGTTTTTTCATGTTGAAGCCAAATTTTTAAGATTTTTCAAAATTAGTTGAAAATAAAGGCAATATGTTGTTATTAAAAAATTTTTTCGCTAAAGAAGTCTTGAAATTTTTTTGAAAAAAGTTTGATTTAACCTGTTGCTTATTTTGGTTCCTTATACTTTTGCTTTTTATAAGTTCTTGGATTCTTGAATTTTCAGGCACTTCGTGCATGATGAAACAGAATATTCTTCAAAATGAGAAAGAAATATTTTATATCGGTCCATAAAACGCCATTTTTTTCGCAGGCCAGTAAATATTTTCGTTCCGATTCTTGAATTTCATCCAACGTGCGAGGCATATCGGCATAGAAAGGGGGTAGCAATCCGGGTCGGTGTTTCATGCGAAGTTGTTGAATTTCGTCATTGTACAGGTTAAGGTATTGCTGGCTAAGTGGGCGAATGCCAATCAATTTCATTTCACCCCTGAAAATATTGATCAGCATGGGCAATTCGTCCAGAAAGTATTTGCGCATGAATTTTCCGATGGTGGTTACCCGAAAATCTTTGTTGAATTTTCCTCCATCTTGTAAAGAATGCCGCTGATAAACATATTCCTGAAGATATTCCGAATAGGGATGCATGGTGCGAAATTTATAAACATAGATTTCCTTTCCGTTTTTGCCATAGCGTTTCAATTTAATCAATGGGCCATAGGCACGATTGTAAACGGGTGTCGGATTTCGTTTCCTTTGCGCCCATACGTACAGAAGTCCATCTATTTTTTTCTCTTCAATCACCTCAAAACCGTGACAATAAAATCTCCCCAATACTTCTGCTTTGGAAAGGATACGGTTTTTTCCACCTTTCAGCGAATGATAAATGCGCCTCGAAAAGAAAAGTTTTGGAATAAACCGCTTGAAAAAATAATCTAAAGAATATAAAATATAATTGATACCCGGAGGATATTTTTGAAGGAATTTCTTTTTTCTGGTGCTTTTCTTTTCAAAACAACAAACAAAATTTCCATCGTCTGGCAATTTTTCGTTGATACCCGAAAAAAAAGTGTTGATTTTTTCCGTATCGTTCAACTTACGCAGGTAGATAAAAGTTGAATAATGATAATGAGGAATCAGTTCAAGATTTTCAATGCTTGTATTTAAGAAAACCCTCACATCATCTTTTCTCAAGTCGAAACGGCTTTGCAAATATTTTAGCGCCTTTTTACCTGAATATTGCTCAATGAAATTTATAAGATTTAAGTAACTTTCTTCATCAATTTCACGGGGTTCTCTTGGTTTTCCCTGAGGACGTTCTTTCTCGTCGGAAATAGAAATATCAAATTGAGTGGCAAATCGGTAGGAAAAATAAAAAAACAAATAAAGAAATTCAACAGTGAAAATACCAATGGTTACCGCCAAAATAACAAAACCGGAATATTGTTTGAAAAAATGGTGTAGAATGGTTACATATATGACGAACTGCAAAGAACCGACCAGTAAAAGTTTGACCAAAGCCTGCGAGTAAGTTTGTTTTCGTAACGGAAGGTAACGTTGAAAAAAATATGAAAAAATGAGCCAGCTTCCTGTGAATAGGAGAGAGGGAATAAAATACTTCTGAAAAGGAACAGGCGTGGTCAGTGGAAACCAGCCATATATAATGAGAAAATTAAGGCTGAGCAGTATCAAATCAACCAAAATTGAGTTCCATTTTGGTTTGTAAAAAATTTTCATAGCAGGTTAATCATTTTTCATACTTCTATTGCAAAGAAACAAATTTTTATTTCTTTTTGCAAGTAATGATCAACATTTTAATAAAATTTTTACAGGATTGCAAACAATATTCTTTTTCCCATTGGATAAGGGAGTTTGTCCAACGCTGTGGATGGGTAGTAATCATTATGGGTTGCTGAATATCAGTTTGTTTTATCCAATCTATCAAGTCATTGGTAGAATGAATTTTTTTTCGAGGTAGGGAAGGAGTAGTGTTTTTTTTCGATTTATCGCGCAAGTTGTATTTTTCGCCATCCCAGCAGCGCCCTGTGTCGGTAAAATAAATGACAACCTCTTTTTCCAAAAAATCCAAATAAGGTTCACCAATAATTTTCAATTCGCGGTAGGAATATTGTTTCCAAAGTTCTCGGTTGTCAAACCGTGATGTTGGGCTGCCGTGCATGCAAATGGTTCGTACAGGATAAAAAGTGCGAAAATAACCGAGATTTTTTTGAAACAATTGGAAAGCTTTTTCCGTATTTCCTTTGCATAATGATAGTTCTTCGTAATGGTAGCCGATTTCGTGCCCCAATGAAGCAATTGCCTTGATAATTTCAGGTTGGTTGCTTTGTTTGACTATACGGAAATAATAAGTAGCTTTTATGCCTAATTCAGCTTCCAATTGGGCAGTTTGAAGTGAGTTTTCGGGTTTGCTGTCCACGTCGTGCCGCAGTACTACATAGACACCTGAAGGTTTGTTTTCGCAAACTTCCTCAAAAGTGTAAAATGGCAACTGTTTGGCTTTTAAGGTTTCAAGAAGTTGTTGATAGGCGAGGAATGTAAAATCTCTCATTTTTAATTACAAATTTTCAATAAGGTAATAAGGTTTGGTTGTTATAGTTTATTGTTGGTTACTAAGGTTGCTTGAAAAGTAAGGTTTTTTTCTGTTCATGTTGTATTAGTTGGTAGTGGATATCATTTCTTTTTTCTTTATAAAATTAGTTGCTTTTGTTGTTTAAAAAACCTTATTTCGTTTTTTCTTATTAACCTTAATAACAAGCGTAATCTCACTCGAAAGATAACCTTATTAGCTTATTAGCTTATTAGATTGCTTTCTCCCTTTTTTGTTGTCCCATAAGGTAATAAGGTTTAGATCATGTGAACTTTTTGTTGGTAACTAAGGTTTGGTTGAAGGATAAGGTTTTATAATTAATTTTTTTCATGTCAATTAAAATATAGAGATTTTTTTCTTTCGGCGTAGTCTGGAGCCGTTGCATGCAACGGCTCTACCACCGTTCGATGTTGCGTCTCGCTGCGTCGTTATGGTTATTTAAATTTGTATTGATAATCAGGATTTTCACGTAGAATATGGATGCTTCTGGGAGAATAGATTTATAAAAGTCCGCCATTTAAATCAATGGATGTTCCATTGATATATTCAGTGTCCATCAGATATTTCACCGTTTTGTAAACATTCTCCAAATCGCCTAATTTTTTAGATGGATTTTGTTTTATAATTTCTTCCCTGAGATTTTCAGGTACTTCATTCAAAGTCATCCCGGCATTCATATAACCCAAATTGATGTTGTTGATGGTAATTCCCTTTTGGGCATTCTCAGCAGCAATTGCTTTTGTCATACCCC
>Ga0255342_1002393_pt1 | contig 23491 bp, 21 predicted proteins | sample wastewater_treat_3_FD_192416 | JGI IMG/M metagenome (GOLD analysis project Ga0255342, IMG submission 192416) | Wastewater microbial communities from Lulu Island WWTP, Vancouver, Canada - plant14 | ecosystem: Engineered > WWTP > Wastewater > Unclassified | place: Canada: Vancouver, British...
TAACTTTCGACGTAGGAGTTATCGTCAGTAATGAATATTACTTGATTTCATTAGAGAAAAAGAGAGTTTAGTTCTTTTTTAGGGCATCATCTTTTGAAGGTTAAATAAAAATGCTATGATAATGATGGTCAAACTATTTGCCTTTTAACCGCCCTATTTTAGTTCTTAATAAAGCTAACATGTCTATCTATCCCATCCCGGCGAAATTGCCGGATGCGGCTAATTGGCTAAAGTTTGATCTAGCTAAATTTAGCAATAGCGAGCTGTTAGCCTTTATTATTAGCCAAAATCAAGAAATCAAATCCTCTATTGCTTTAGCCCAGAGAGTACTTAAAAAAATCCCGGCGCCTTGTTTAGTGAGAGCGAGTTTTGAAGAATTGGTGAAGGCCGGTTTAAATAGTGAGCAGGCTAATAATGTTTTAGCAGCTGTAGAAATGACTAGACGTTTTTGTCGCCAGAGACTAAAAAATATTTACTATAGTGACGAAGTTATTTACCAAGAGTTTAAATATTTGCGGTGTTGTACCCAAGAACGGTTGGTAGTTGGTTATTTAGATCATCGTTGTCATGAGCTGAGACGTAAATCTTTTCTCTTTTCTCAGATGCGTCAGCCCGACTTTAGTCCTTGTGAAATTTTTAACCCAATTTTGAAATTGCCAGCCCAGCAATTAATTACTGCTAGTAATCATTTGTCCGGCGGGGCTGAACCCAATGAGGTGGATTTAATTTTATTTAATAAGTTATTAAAAATTTGTGAGGCCTTTGGTTTAGAGATGTTAGATAATGTTATTTTTAGCCGTTGTAGTTTTTATAGTTTTCGGAAAGCTGGCCGTTTAAAGACATCAACCGGTTGATAATAAGGAGGGGAGAAAGCCGCCGATGTAAATCGGCGGCTTTTTATTTCTAATTGCCAAAACTAGTTTCCAATGGTAGACTATCTTTATTAAAGATAATTTTATGTCAGATATCGATTTAGATTCATTAGTAGGCTTATGTAAACGTCGGGGGTTTATTTATCAATCGTCGGAGATTTATGGGGGCTTAGCGGCGGTTTATGACTATGGCCCCTATGGCGTTGAGTTAGCTAATAATATTAAGCAATTATGGTGGAAAGATTTAGTTTACGGCCATGATAATATTGTCGGTCTAGATAGTGCTATTTTTATGCATCCCAAGGTTTGGCGGGCTAGTGGCCATATAGCTAATTTTTCTGATCCCTTAGTGGAGTGTCGTCATTGCCATAGCCGTTTTCGGGCTGATGAGCTTTTGGCTCAAGCCGGGGTTAAAGCCAATGAAACTATGTCCGAGAACGAGTTTAATCAATTATTTGATGACTATCGTCATTTAGTTGTTTGCCCTGATTGTGGTCAGCAAAATTTTACTGCAGTACGCCGTTTTAATTTATTGGTTGAGTCTAATCTTGGTGATTTTACCGGTTCTGGAGCCGAGCCAGTTTATTTGCGAGGTGAAACTTGTCAGGGTATTTATGTAAATTATAAAAATATCATGGATAGTACTAGGCTTCAATTGCCTTTTGGCATAGCTCAAATTGGTAAAGCTTTTCGTAACGAAATTACCGCTCGGCAATTTATTTTCCGTACCAGAGAATTTGAACAGATGGAACTCCAATATTTTGTTAAGCCAACCGAAGACCTGGAAGAATTTAACCAATGGAAAGAACAGCGGTGGAATTATTATATCAATAATTTAGGTATTAGTACCAACAATTTACAGTGGCATAAGCATGAGAAATTAGCCTTTTATGCTAAAGCCGCTTTTGATATTGAATATAAATTTCCTTTTGGTTTTCAAGAAATTGAAGGTATCCATGCGCGGGGTGATTATGATTTAAGTCAGCATCAGAAATATTCAGGTGTTAAATTGGATTATTACGACCCAATATCTCATGAGACCTTTATTCCTCATATTGTAGAGGCTTCTTCGGGGGTAGGGCGGGTATTCTTGATGCTTTTGGCCGAGGCTTATGGAGAAGAAAATTTACCTGATGGCAGTAAAAGAATAGTATTACATTTAAAACCAGCACTTGCTCCAATTAAAGTAGCTGTTTTTCCGCTTTTACGTAATCGTCCTGAACTAGTCGCTAAAGCTAGGGAGATTTTTGATCAACTAAAAGTGCATTGGCGCTGTGAGTTTGATGATAATGGTAATATTGGTAAACGCTATCGGCGGCAGGATGAAATTGGCACTCCCTACTCTGTCACCATAGATTTTGATACTTTAGCTAATAATGTAGTGACCGTTCGAGATCGTGATTCGATGAAGCAGGAGAGTATTAATGTTAATGAGCTTATAGCTTATTTATCTTCAAAATTGAATTAATAAAATATTATGTGGCAAAGACAATTTAATGATAATTTTCCTTTAGTTCTTAAAGTGCCACTAGATAATTGTCAGACTTTTACTATTTTAGTAAGTGTGGCTACCGGGTCAAAATTTGAGACCGCTCAAGAGAAAGGAGTATCACATTTTTTAGAGCATATGTTTTTTAAGGGTACAACTAAGCGACCCACCACTCTAGCTATATCCAGTGAGCTTGATGCTATTGGCGGAGAATATAATGCTTTTACTAGTAAAGAATCTACTGCTTTTTATGTTAAGTGTGTAGCCAACCAAGCCGAGGTGGCTCTTGATGTCTTAAGTGATATGTTATTAAATTCTTTATTTGCATCCGAAGAAATAGATAAAGAACGAGGAGTTATCATTGAGGAAATTAATATGTATGAAGACAACCCATTAATGCACTTAAGTGATGTATTTGAGCGAGTTCTTTATGGTGATACCCCTGCGGGTTGGGATACTGCTGGCTCTAAGGAGACAGTGAATTCCTTAAAGCGAGAAAACCTAATAGATTATTGGCAGACTCATTATGGCCATTCTCGTGCTATTATTTGTTTAGCCGGTAATCTATCACCTGATGTTGATACTCTAGTGAATAAATATTTTAGTCAATGGCCTACTACATTTAATTTTAGAGATAAACTACCTGTTATAAACCAACAAACGGAGCCTCAATTATTGGTAGAAAATAAAACCACTGACCAAGTGCATCTAGCCCTAGGTGTCCCAGCTTTTCCTTATGGCCATCCGGCAGAACTACCTACTAAGTTATTAGCTGCTATTTTAGGGGGCACAATGAGTTCTAGATTATTTTTAGAGATTCGAGAGCGTCGAGGTCTAGCCTATTATGTCCGCACTGAGGCGGAGACTTATACAGATAGTGGTTATTTAGTAACTGAAGCTGGAGTCAAAAAAGAATCTTTACCTTTAGCTATTTCCATGATTCTTCAGGAATATAAAAAATTAACCACTGAATTAGTAGAAGAAGGTGAGCTAAACCGAGTAAAGAAATTTTTGAGCGGTCGGCTAATACTGGGACTGGAAGGCTCAGATGACTTAGCAAGGTGGTATGGTTATCAACAGGCTTTAAGGTTAGGGCAGGGTGATAACCAGGCTATTCTAGATACACCCCAAGACTATCTTACTAAATTAAATTCAGTCAGTGCAACGGACATTCGAGAAGTAGCCAGACAGATTTTTGTGGATAAAGGTCTTAACCTAGCTATTATTGGGCCAGTAGCTAACCAGAATAAATTAGTTTCTTTATTGACCCTAGATTAGTATGACCCAGCTTGATGACTATTTGGCTAATTTAAACCAGGAGCAGCGACGGGCGGTAGAACATGGCACAGGACCGCTCCTTATTGTTGCTGGTGCGGGCACTGGTAAAACTACCGTGCTAGTTAATCGGTTGCTTTATTTAATTATGTCAGGGCAAGCTAAACCAGAAGAAATCTTACTGACTACTTTTACCGATAAAGCTGCTAGAGAAATGGAAGAGAGGGCAGATAGGCTCCTGCCTTATGGTTATACAGATTTATGGATTCAGACTTTCCATAGTTTTGGTGAACGTCTTCTACGGCAACATGGTTTAGATATTGGTCTTCCTATTAATTTTAAATTGCTTAATGAAACTTCCCAGTGGGTTTTACTGCGTCAAAATTTAGATCGCCTGATGCTTAATTATTACCGGCCGCTGGGCAATGAGACTAAGTTTCTAACTGACCTCGTGAAGCATTTTAGTCATCTTAAAGATGAAGATATTTCGCCCCAGCAGTATTTAGATTATGTTGAGTCTCTAGATTTAAGTGATATGAATGAACCAGCTAAGCTGGAGGTTACTAGACTTAGGGAATTGGCCGAGGCTTATGCTACATATAATCAACTGCTTTTAGATAATTCTTGCCTTGACTTTGGTGATTTGATTGTTTATACGCTAAAGCTTTTTCGGGAACGACCTAATATTTTAGAACAATATCGACAGCAGTTTAAGTTTATTTTAGTTGATGAATTTCAAGATACTAATTGGGCTCAATATGAGCTTTTGAAATTATTGGCTGCGCCAGCTAATAATTTAACCGTGGTGGGCGATGATGATCAAAGTATTTATAAATTTCGCGGAGCCTCCTTAGCTAATATTTTAAAATTTAAAGATGATTTTCCTGAGGCCCGAGAAATTGTCCTAACCGCTAATTATCGGTCAGGACAGGCTATTTTGGATCAAGCCTATCGTTCTATTCAGTATAATAATCCTGACCGTTTGGAGGTTAAATTATCGCTAAACAAAAAATTAGTAGCGGTGGGTATACCTAAATCCTCGGTCGACGTGTGGCCATTTCATACCGAGTCAGAAGAGGTAGTAGCAATTGCTGATTATATTAAAGAAGAACATCAAACTAGCGACGAGGTCCAATGGTCTGATTTTGCTATTTTAATTCGTTCCAATCGTGATGCTGATAAATTTATTAATGAATTGATGAGACGTCAAATTCCTTGTCAGTTTATGTCCATGCGGGGGCTATATTATAAGCCAATTATTTTAGATTGTTTGGCCTATTTTAAGCTCTTAGATAATTATCATGAATCCACGGCTCTCTATCGGGTGTTAAATTCACCACCTTTTGCTTTACCTGCCGTTGATTTAATAGAACTTACTGCCCTAGCTCATCGGAAATCTTGGTCGCTATTTGAGGCGATGAAGCATAATGATTTGGCTTTTAAAATTAGTCCTGCTGGCCGAGAAATTATGGCTAAACTTTTACGCCTTATTGATGAGCAATCATTGATGGTGGCCAAAGAAGCACCGAGTCGTCTATTTATTGATTTTGTGTATAAATCTGGTCTATTATCTGGTCTTGATCCAGACAAAGATTGGCAGATTTTTCACTATTTAAATCAATTTTATCGTAAAATAAAAGATTTTGAAAATGGTGGTCAGGATTTACGGTTAAAAGATTTTATTACTTTAATTAATTTGGAACTAGAGGCGGGCGAAACTGGCAGCTTAAATTTACCGCTAGAAGATGAGGATGTGGTTAAAATCATGACCATTCACTCAGCCAAGGGACTAGAATTTAGGTATGTCATTTTACCTGATTTAGTGGATAAAAAATTTCCTACCATAAAACAAGGAGACAGTTTACCTATCCCCGCTGCTCTTATTGCTGAGCCAGTTGGTACTAGTGATATGCATTTAGCCGAAGAGCGACGTCTATTTTATGTGGCCATGACTAGAGCTAAAGAAAAACTTATTTTAGCTTACGCTCGTGACTATGGCGGAGCGAGAGACCGTCAGCCATCTATTTTTTTGCGAGAACTAGATTTAACTAACAACATCACTGAACGTCAACTAGATTCTACCCAAGTGTTTGAGCTAGTTCGTGAAGTCGAGTCACTCTCCAAGCCAACCCCAGAGTTAGTCAAGACCGAGCAACCATTGCCAGGTAATAAATTTTCTTTTAGCCAGTTCGAGGGCTATAGTAATTGCCCTTTGCAATATAAATTTAATTTTCTTTTAAAAGTACCGGTTCCCGAGAAAGCTAATACAATTTATGGCCGATTGATGCACCGCTCTCTTTATGAGATATTTTTACCTTGCCTTAAATCTTCTGGAGGGGTTGATCTTTTTGGACAGAGAGCTACCCCTGAGTATTTAGATTGGCCGGATTGGCTTGATATTTATAAAAGAAATTGGGTTGATGAGGGTTATAATTCAGCCGAAGAACGGGATCAATACCGTAAACTTGGTGAGCAGAGCCTGCGTTTAATTTGGCAGAAAGTTCAAGATGAAGGCTGGCCTAAAGTACTTGGGCTAGAGAAACAATTTACTTGGAAAGGAGAAGGTTTTATTTTAAAAGGCACCATTGATCGTATTGATCAGCTACCCGATGGCACAGTAGAGATCATCGATTACAAAACAGGCCAGCCTAAAGAGAGCCTAGATTATAAAACAAAACGACAGTTAATACTTTATAAGGTGGCAGTAGAAGAAGTATTTAACTGGCCGGTGGGAAAATTAACTTTTTGTTATCTTAATAATGGTAGTTTTGTAAGTTTTGAGGCTAAGGCTAAGGATGTAGACAAAGTTCAACATGAAGTAGCCGAAACTATTAAAGCCATCAAACAAGGATTATTTCCCGCCAGACCTAGTCAATTATGTAGTTATTGTGATTTTAGGTCCATTTGCCAATTTCGTCAGGTTTAATAATTTTACTGATTAAATCAGTCTTATAGCTTTGACAGACGGCTTTATTTTTGCTAAATTGTACTTAGCCCGGTGACGGGTTTCCTTATAATTATACCTATTTTTATGATTATAAATTGGTTAGGACAATCTTGCTTTAAGTTCCAAGATAAAATTAATGGTCAAGAAATAGCTTTAGTCATTGATCCTTTTGATCCTAATTATACTGGTTTAAAGTTACCAAATAATCTATCAGCTAATATTGTCGCCATTACTCATGGACATCATGATCATAATTTTATTCAGGGTGTTCAGGGCTGGTCGTATATAATAGATACTGCAGGAGAGTACGAGATTGGCGGAGTATGTATCGATGCCATTGATAGCTATCATGATGCTCAGAAAGGTAAAGAACGGGGTCATAATTTAATTTTTAGATTAGAGTTTAGTGATTTAACGATCACTCATCTTGGTGACTTGGGGCATTTATTAGGACCAGACCAGTTAGAAAGAATATCTGGTACTGATATTTTGATTGTTCCTGTTGGTGGTCATTATACAATTGATGGCAAGCAAGCGGTAGAAGTTATAAATCAAGTTGACCCTAAAATGGTTATTCCTATGCATTATCAACTACCAGGTTTAAAGTTTGAACTGGATAGTCTAGAAAATTTTATTAAGACCATTGGTTTATCACCAACCAGTGAGTCAAGATTGAAGATTAGCCGCCGCGATTTGGATAACGAGAATCTTCAATTAGTGGTTTTATCACCATCAGTTTAAATAAATCAATGAAAAAAATAAACAGCTCAAAAAATGCTAGATTTAATCCTCGTGACTGGAAACCAGAAACGCGATACTTAATATTATGGTTGGGGGTGACTATAATCATGTTAATTTTGTTAATTTTTTGGTTTTATGGTTTACGCTCTTCTTTAATAATGAGTAATAATGAGTCTAATGCCCGCCCCCTACTAAATATTTCACAAATTCAGTCTGACTTAAGTAGTGGGATAGAAGAAGTTAAAAGTAGCACTCAGGCTCTTAAAAAGATTAATACTTCCACGCAAGATTTAACCCCCGAGGAGAAATTATTAGAAGAACAAAACAAAATTAAATTAAATGAATTACGTCAGAAATTAGAGCAATTACCTGATAAATAATAAAATATTATGACTGTTAAAAAATCATCAGTTGTGGTAGATAACTCGGCTGATAATAAATTAAATGAGGTAAAAAAATTGAAGGAAGAAACAGGTTCAGCTGTACCTTCTGGTTCTATTTTAGTGCAGCCCATAGTAGATGAAATGCGTCAGTCTTATCTTGATTACGCCATGAGCGTGATTGTGTCACGAGCCTTGCCGGATGTCCGAGATGGCTTGAAGCCAGTCCATCGTCGTATTTTATATGCCATGTGGTTGTTAGGCTTACATTCTGGCGGTAAATTTCGTAAGTCAGCAACTGTGGTTGGCGAAGTTTTAGGTAAATATCATCCTCATGGCGATAGTGCGGTTTATGATGCTATGGCGCGTTTGGCTCAGGATTTTGCTATGCGTTATCCTTTAGTGAAAGGGCAGGGTAATTTTGGTTCAGTGGATGGTGATCGACCGGCAGCGATGCGTTATACTGAAGCTAAATTAGCGGCTATTGCCGAGGAAATGTTAATTGATTTAGATAAAGATACAGTAGAGATGATTCCTAATTTTGATGGCTCACTGACAGAGCCTCAAGTATTACCGGCTAAGATTCCTAATTTGTTGCTTAATGGTTGTATGGGTATTGCTGTAGGGATGGCTACCAATATTCCACCTCATAATTTACGAGAAGTAGCAGCAGCTATTGAAAAGTTGATTGACCATCCTGAAGCTACCATTGAAGAATTAATGGAGTGCATCAAGGGGCCAGATTTTCCTACAGGTGGTTTTATCTATAATCATGAAGATATTTTACGAGCTTATACTACTGGTAAAGGTGGCATTGTAATGCGTGGACGAGCTGAAATTGTTGAGAATAGTGCTGGTAATTTTCAGATAGTTATTAGTGAAATTCCCTATCAGGTAAATAAAGCTGTTTTAGTAGAAAGAATTGCTGATTTAATTAAAGATAAAAAGATTGAGGGCGTTAAAGATTTACGGGATGAGTCAGATAAAGAAGGTATCCGAATAGTTCTTGATTTAAAACGGGATAGTTATCCTAAAAAAATTCTTAATGCTTTATATAAACAGACACCTCTTCAGGAAACTTTTCATGTTAACATGTTGGCCTTAGTTAATGGTCTTCAGCCACGCATTTTAAATTTAAAAACCATTTTAGAGGAGTTTGTAAAACATCGCCAGGAAATTATTCGCCGGCGTACTACCTATGATTTAATTAAGGCTAAAGAAAGGGCTCATATCTTAGAAGGTCTTATGATGGCTTTAGCGCGGATTGATGAAGTTATTGCAATGATTAAAGCCTCTAAGGACAAGGACCGGGCTAGGGTGAATTTAATGAAACACTTTAAATTATCGGAAAAGCAGGCAGTTGCCATTTTAGAGATGAAGCTTCAAACTTTAGCTAACTTAGAGCAATTAAAGATAGAAACAGAGTTAAAAGAAAAACATAAAGCCATTGCTGATTTAGAACAGATTCTTTCTTCTGAGTCTTTAGTGTCAAATATTATTAAACAAGAATGTCGGGATATGGCCGAGAAATATGGTGATAATCGTCGAACTACTATAATGAATCAAGATATTAAGGATTTTAGGGCGGAAGATTTAATTCCCAATGAAGAAGTGGTAGTTATTATGACCCGAGATGGCTATATTAAACGTTTGCCTGGTAATACTTTTAAGGTTCAGGGCCGAGGCGGTAAAGGTGTACTAGGATTAACTACTAAGGAGGCAGATGCGGTACAATTTTTATTTACAACCATGGCTCATGGAGACTTGTTGTTTTTTACGAGCCGGGGACGAATGTTTGAACTTAAAGCTTATGAGTTGCCACTAGCTTCACGGACAGCTAAGGGTCAGGCCATTGTTAATTTTTTACAATTAGCTAGTGATGAGAGAATTACAGCTATTCTGCCTTTAGATAAAATGGGAGATAAAGAGTATTTGTTTTTTGCTACTCGTCAGGGGTTAGTAAAAAGGGTTAGTGTTGATGCTTTTGCCAATATACGGCGTACTGGTTTACTAGCTATTAAACTAAAGCCAGATGACCAATTAATTTGGGTCAAATCAACTAGCGGTAGCGATCAGATTCAGATGATAACTGCTCTAGGCCAAGCTATTCGTTTTAAGGAAACAGATGTTCGTGACATGGGGCGCGGAGCAAGTGGAGTTATTGGAATGCGGTTGAGGAAAGGAGATCATATTATTGGTATGGGGGTTATTAACACTGATCCAGAAAAAATAAAAGACTATCAAATATTATCAGTTACAGCTCATGGTTATGGTAAAAGAACTAATTTATCTCAATATAAAATTCAGAATCGTGGGGGCCTTGGTATCAAGACAGCCAAGATAACTGATGAAACAGGAGAAATAGTTAATGCTTTCGTAGTTGATAAAAAGGTTATGGCTAATAAAGATTTAATAGTAATGTCGATGAATGGTCAGGTAATTCGTATCCCATTTGCCTCAGTTAAGGAATCAGGTCGTGATACTCGGGGGGTTCATCTAATGCGTTTTAAGGAGGGGGGTGACCAGGTAGTTGGTGTAACTTGGCTTTAACTTTTATATTTTTTATAGTATTATATTATTAATTCTTTAAATCTTTAAATTATTTTTATGAAGAAACTATTGTTAATTAGTTTGGCCATGGTTTTAGTGCTTACTGGTTGCTCGGCTCGGCCGAAGACCTTAAAACCAGATGAAGCCAAAGAAAAGGCAGAAACCTTTATTAATGCTGTCTTAATGGCTCCTGGAAGTCAGGCTATAGTTAAGGAAATTGAGAAGATGGACGGATTTTATAAAATGCAAGTTGATGTAGGCAGTGGAGAGCCAATTGAATCCTACTTAAGTCTTGATGGCAAATTATTTTTTCCACAGGCTTTAGATATTGATGCTATTAATGAACAGTTGGCAGCAGCTACTAGTAGTAATGAGAATGGCGGTATAGCTACTGTCGAGCAGAAAAGTGATAAACCCACCGTAGACCTCTTTGTTATGAGTTATTGTCCTTATGGTTTACAAATGGAGCGGGGTATTTTGCCGGTAGTGGAAAAATTGGGGGATAAAATTGATTTCAAAGTAAGATTCTGCGATTATGCTATGCATGATAAGCCAGAAATTGAAGAAAATTTAACTCAGTATTGTATTCAGAAAGAACAGCCAGATAAATTTCTTAGTTATTTAAATTGTTTTATTAAAAGTGGTGATGCCGCCAGTTGCTATAAGGAGGCAAAGATTGATGAACAGGCGTTGGGTACTTGTACTAGTTCTGTGGATAAGCAATATAATATTATGAGTAGTTTTAATGATAAAAATTCATGGAATAGTCAATTCCCGCCATTTAATGTCGATAAAGCTGACAATGATAAATATAATATTCAAGGCTCACCAACTTTAATTATTAATGGACAGGAGGTAAGTAGTAATCGAGACAGTGCTAGTCTGCTGAAAACCATTTGTTCGGCTTTTAATAATGCACCAGAGGAGTGTTCGGCTCAACTATCTAGTAGTGCCCCGGCTGCTGGTTTTACAGCAGATAATAGTAGTGGTTCAGGAAGTTCAGGAGGTAATTGCCAGTAATTTTATATCATTATTTAAAAAGGAGATCAGTCTATTGGCTGATTTCCTTTTTTTGCGGTATAATAACTAATATAGGATTATTTTTAAGCAGTTAATTATGTGGAAAAAAATTAGTCTACTGTCTTTACTAGCTATTTTTTTTGTCACTAGTGGTTTTGGTTGCCGTCTTCAGTCACATGAAGTTAAAGAGGCAATGCAACCAATCACTCTAAATTATTGGCGGGCCTGGGATGAGCCGGATGATTTTCAGGAAATTTTAGCTAAATATCAAGCACTGCATCCTAACATTACTATTAACTATCGAAAATTACGTTATGAGGAATATGAAAAAGAGCTTATTAATGCTTTAGCTGAAGATCGTGGTCCGGATATTTTTTCTATTGAAAGTACCTGGTTACCTGAGTATAAAAATAAAATTGCCCCAATGCCTCCTAGTATAAGCATGGTTTATCCCATTCAGAAAGGGACTATTAAAAAGGAGGTAATATATGAGCTAAAAACTACTCCCAGTCTTTCTCTTAAAGATTTGCGAGCTCGATTTGTTGACGTTGTAGCCAGTGACGTGGTTATGGACAATAAGATTTACGGCCTACCTCTATCCGTAGATACTTTAGCAATGTTTTATCGTCGGGATTTATTTAATAATAAGGGTATTATTAACCCCCCAGCTTACTGGGATAAAAATTTTCAAGAAGTGGTAAAGAAATTAACAGAGAAAGATATTGAAGGTAATATTGTTCAAGCAGGGGTAGCTATGGGCAGTGGCGCTAATGTGAAGAGGTCAGCGGATATTCTGGCAGCTTTAATGTTACAAAGTCAGGTACCAGTTATTCAAAATGGTCAGGTTGTTTTTAATAAAAAGTTTGGCGATCGCTATCCAGGGCTAGAGGCATTACGTTTTTATAGTGATTTTGCTAATATTAATAAAGAAGTCTATTGTTGGGATAAGGCCTTTGATAATTCTTTGGATATGTTTATTAGGGGACAGGCAGCTATTATGTTTGGCTATAGTTACGATTTGCCCCTGATTGTAGCTGGTCGGCGTTCTGATTTTAATGGGAGTAATGCCACAGACTATTTACAAGATTTAAATATTGGTGTTAGTAAATTACCTCAATTAGCTAGTACTACTCAGCCAGTTAATATTGCTAATTATTGGGTAGAGACGGTTTCTAAAAAGAGTCAACATATTAATGAAGCTTGGGATTTTATTCAGTTTATTACTAGGGCTGAAAATGTTACTAGCTATTTGGATAAAACTAAGCGGCCAACAGCCCTACGTAGTTTAATTGAGCAGCAATTATCTGAAGAATATTTAGACGTTTTTGCTAGCCAATTATTAACAGCTCGAAGTTGGTATAAAGGCTATGATGCTAAATCTGCCCAGAAGATTATGGCTGAAATGATTGATAACGTAGTTGATAATCCTGACCAGTTACAGGCTATTGCCAATTTAGGAGCCAGTAAATTAAGTCAAACATTATTACCACCACCAGAATAAAAATTATATGAAATTTACGAAATTTATATTTTTAGTATTGTCAATTATGATGTTGGCTTGGCCAACCATATCTTTTGCGGATGCAGAGGATACAAAGCAGTTAGTACCCACAGAGCATTATGAGGAAGGGGACTATACAATTCAAGATTTTACAAAAATGGCTATTTTTGTTGGTAAGGTCATTTTAGGATTAGCTGGCAGTGCTGCTTTAGTTATGTTCATTGTTGGTGGTATTCAGATGATTATTGCTGCTGGCAATAGTGAGAATTTTAAAAAAGGTCAGCAGACGCTTATTAATGCGTTGATAGGCTTAGTGGTTATTTTTTGTAGTTATATAATTATTAATTTTGTTCTTAATGTTGTTAATGTTGCACCTTGGGCAAGAAATACCTTAGACCAAACTATTAAAAAAGAGTAGTAGAATTAGACATTAAATATCCATGAATAATTTTTTCGGCCAACAGTTAGTTCGCAAGAAAGATCTGTGGTCATTCCCACGGATTATTCGCAATATTCTAGTGGCCTTACTTATTATTACAATTGTTATTTATATAATTTTTTCTTTAAAAAAAATTTTTTCTCCCCCTCGCCTTAAGATAATTAGTCCTCAAGACAATATAGCTACCACTGAGCGACAAATTTTATTAAGTGGGCAAACTGATCCCGAGGTTCAGATAGATGTTAATGGTGAAATAATTATTAGTGATGAGTCAGGTTATTTTAATCGGCCCATTAATTTGCATTTAGGTACAAATTACTTAAATATTAAAGCCATTAAGCAATATGGGGGACAGACAGAAATCACCAGGCAAATTATTCTTTTACATTAATTGACAAAGACTTATTGTTTTGTTACATTAGCCTTTGATTAGCGCTCATAGTTCAATGGATAGAACACCAGCCTTCTAAGCTGGTTATGGGGGTTCGATTCCCTCTGGGCGTACTTTGTTATTTATTATTTTAAAAATATGATTTGGTTCCAGGTTTTATGTCTATTACTAATTTTAGTATTATTGACTTTTTTGGTAGAAGAGTTCTTTAATCTTATTTTTAAGGGCTATGCCCCTCTTGTTAGTAGTAGGAGTAAAGTTTTAGATGAGGCGGTACAGCAGTTTATCTCTTTAGATTTGCCAGCTGGTGCTAAAGTTTATGAGTTAGGTTGTGGTCAGGCTGGATTCCTGCGACACCTAGAAAAGGCCATTGAGGATAAAGAGAAATATAAATTGGTGGGTATTGAGTTGCTTTTTTCAGTTTTTCTCTTAGCAAAATTACAATTATTTCTTGTTGGCAGTAAAATTAAAATAATTAGAAAGAATTTTTTAAAGATGTCCCTGAAAGATGTAGATTGTTTTTACTGTTATTTAAACGGGCCAATGATGGCTCGGTTATCTCTTAAATTAAAGAAAGAAGCTAAACCCGGGGCAATTTTAATTAGTAATCAGTTTGAGTTGCCAGGCTATGAACCAATAGAAGAAATTAGGTTAGGATTGACTAATTGTCTTAGAATCTATAAATTATAAAGAAGATGGTGGCCATAGTTTAATGGTAGAACAGCGGATTGTGGCTCCGCTAGTCTGGGTTCAATTCCCAGTGGCTACCCATTTGACCAATAATTGAGCTTATTGGTTATTGATTGGGATTATTAATTTATAAAGATTATGTCTATTGCTATTATTGTAATTATTGCGAGTGCTGTACTGGCCATAATATATGGGATTATTGCCATTTATTCTATTTTAAAATTACCGCGTGGTGATGAAAAAATGCAAAGTATTGCTTCAGCTATTCAAGCTGGTGCTCGGGCCTTTTTAAATCGTCAATATCGAACTGTAGGGCTAGTTGCCATCCTTTTATTTTTTATTATTGGTTTACTGCCGGGTCTAGGTTGGCTTACGGCTCTAGCTTTTATTATTGGTGCTATTTTGTCTGCCTTAGCGGGGTATATTGGCATGAATATTTCTGTGCGGGCTAATATTACTACTACTGAGGCAGCTAAATCAGGAGCAAAAACAGCTTTGGCCGTAGCTGTAAGGGGTGGCAGTATTACGGGAATGTTGGTTGTGGGTTTGGCTTTGTTAGGTTTGGCCAGTTTTTATTTTATCACTCACGATATTCATGCTTTAGTGGGTTTTGCTTTTGGTGGCTCATTAATTTCTATCTTTGCCCGTTTAGGCGGAGGTATTTTTACTAAAGTGGCTGATGTGGGCGCTGATTTGGTGGGTAAAATTGAGGCTGGTATCCCCGAAGATGATCCACGTAATCCAGCAGTTATTGCTGATAATGTTGGTGATAATGTTGGTGATTGTGCCGGAATGGCCGCTGATTTATTTGAAACTTACGCCGTTACTTCTATCGCGGCGATGATATTGGGTGGATTGATCTTTGGTACAGATAATCAATTGCTAATTATTCTCCCTCTTTTATTGGGGGCAGTTTCCATCCTTGCTTCTATTATTGGTGTTTATTTTATCCGCTTAGGCAAGTCATTAAACATTATGGCTGCGCTTTATAGAGGATTAGTTATTACTGCGGTAATTGCCACAATCGTTTTCTATCCTATTATTGTCTGGGCGGCCAAAGATAACGGTTTATTTACGATCAATAATTTATATTTAGCTGCCGTTATTGGTTTAGTGACTACTGGGTTTTTTGTTGTGGTTACTGATTATTTTACCTCCACTAAGCATGGCCCAGTTAAACAAATTGCTGAGGCTTCTAAAGCTGGCCACGGGACTAATATTATTGTTGGTTTAGCTGTTTCTATGAAATCAACTGCCGGACCAATTATTATTGTTGTTCTATCTATTTTGGGAGCTTACTGTCTGGCTGGTTTATATGGCATTGCTATTGCTGCAGTATCCATGTTATCTTTAGCTGGAATTATTATCACTATTGATGCCTATGGCCCTATTACCGATAATGCTGGTGGTATTGCTGAAATGGCTAAATTGGGCGAGGAAATACGTAATGTTACTGATTCTCTTGATGCTGTTGGCAATACTACCAAGGCAGTTACTAAGGGTTATGCTATTGGTTCAGCTGCTCTGGCTTCTCTAGTTCTGTTTGCTGATTTCTCTCAAAAAACTCAAGGCAGTCAATTTTTGATAGACAATCCTTATGTCCTTATTGGTTTATTTATTGGTGGATTATTACCCTATTACTTTGGTGCTTTAGCTATGAAGGCTGTTGGTAAAACTGCAGGTTCGGTAGTTGATGATGTACGAATGCAATATAAAGAGAAGCCAGGCATAATAACTAATACTGAGAAACCAGATTATGGTCGCACTGTGGATATAGTTACTAAAGCTGCTATTAAAGCAATGATTATACCTTCGTTAATACCCATACTCGCTCCAATCGTGGTCGGTTTCATTTTTGGTGTGCCAGCGTTGGGTGGTTTATTAATTGGTTCTATTGTTACTGGTATTTTTGTGGCAATTTCCATGACTTCAGGTGGTGGAGCTTGGGATAACGCTAAAAAATATATTGAGAGTGGCAATTGTGGTAGTAAGGGTTCCGAGGCTCATAAGGCAGCAGTTACTGGTGATACGGTAGGTGATCCATATAAGGATACAGCCGGTCCAGCTATTAATCCAATGATTAAGATTGTAAATATTGTAGCCTTACTTATTGTTGATTTTTTAATTTAAAATATGTGTGGGATTATTGGCTATTGTGGCCAGCATCGTGCTTCAGAGATTTTAATAGAGGGTCTGAAAAGATTAGAATATCGTGGTTATGATAGTGCAGGTTTATGCTTAGTGGAAAATAATAATTTAGTATGCTATAAACGGGTAGGCCCGGTAGCTCACTTAGAAGAGGCGGTAGCTCGCCAAGATTTGAAGGGTCATATGGGGATTGCCCATACTCGTTGGGCTACCCATGGTATTCCTAGCGAAGTTAATGCTCATCCTCATTTTGATTGCCATCACCAAATTGCCATAGTGCATAATGGTATTATTGAAAATTATCAAGCCCTAAAAGAATTATTAATTAGTGAAGGTCATATTTTTAGTTCAGAAACCGATTCAGAGGTATTGGCTCATTTAATTGAAAAGTTTTATAAAGGCTCATTAGAGGAGGCGGTAACTAAAGCTTTGGCTTTAGTAGAAGGTTCTTATGGTTTGGTGGCACTTCACGCTAGTGAAAATAAATTAGTAGCTGCTAGGCGTAGCTCGCCACTCATTATTGGAGTTGGCCAGGACGAAATCTTTATTGCCTCCGACGTGCCAGCTATCTTAAATCATACTAAAGATGTTGTTTATCTACAGGATGGTGATTTAGCTATTATTGATAGTAAGGGATACCAGATTAAGAATTTAGCTGGTAAGTTATTAGATCGTCAGGTAGAAGAAGTGAAATTAAGTATGGAGCAAATTGAAAAGAAAGGCTATAAGCACTTTATGCTCAAAGAAATTTTTGAGCAGCCACAGAGTCTAGCTAATGTGTTAGCCGGTAGAATAACTGATAACCAAATTAAACTTTCATTAAATTGGCATCGTGAGGTTATACAGCGCATTATTATTGCTGCCTGTGGTACCAGTTGGCATTCAGCCTTAATTGGCAAATACTTATTAGAAGAGATTGTCGGTCTGCCAGTAGAAGTAGATTATGCTTCTGAATTTCGTTACCGTCACCCCCTGGTAAGTAGCCATGATTTATTTATTGCTATCTCTCAATCAGGTGAAACGGCCGATACTTTAGCTGCTTTACGTGAAGCAAAAAGTCGCGGCGCTCAATCTTTGGGGATTGTTAATGTAGTTGGGTCAACAGTAGCTAGAGAAGTGGATTCAGGTATTTATTTACATGCTGGCCCAGAAATTGGAGTTGCTAGTACTAAAGCTTTTACTGCCCAAATTACTGCCTTATTGCTTTTAGCCCTTTATTGGCGCCATGAAGCAGGTTATGAAATAGATAAAAAAATTTTAAATGAATTACGACATTTGCCAACCGTGGCAGAGAAGACTCTTGAGGCCAATAGCCAGGTAATAGAGCTAGCCCAACGTTTTATGAATTTTGAGAATTTTTTGTATCTAGGCCGTGGCCTTAATTTCCCGGTAGCCTTAGAAGGAGCTCTTAAATTAAAAGAAATATCATATATTCATGCTGAAGGGTATCCAGCAGCCGAGATTAAACATGGGCCTATTGCTTTAGTTGATGAAAATATGCCAGTAGTCGTCTTGGCTACTAAAAATGATTTGAGTGATAAAACTCTTAGTAATATTCAAGAAATTAAGGCCCGAGGCGGACAAGTTATCGCCATTGTGGATCAAGATTATGAGCCAGTGAAGAAATTAGCCGATTACCTTATTAAGGTTCCGGTAGTTCATGTTTGGCTTTCACCCATTATTAATGTAATTCCTTTGCAACTTTTAGCTTATTATATCGCCGATGCTAAAGGACTGGACGTAGATAGACCCAGAAACCTAGCTAAATCCGTAACCGTGGAATAGATGTTAGAGATTGAATAAAAATTTTGTCCAATTATGGGGGGTCAATTTTTCTAAGGTTACTGCCTGCTGGATAGAGTAATTGCCAATTTTAGTACGTCGTAATTGACATAAATAACCGCCACAACCTAACATTTTTCCTAAATCACGGGCAATAGCTCTAATATAGGTACCAGCTGAACAATGGATTTCTAGGCTAAGGGTTGGCCATTCATAATGAAGTAAATTGATATTATAAATAGTAATTAAGTTTGGCTGACGCTGAACGACTTGTCCTTTTCTTGCTAATTTATATAGTCTCTCTCCGTGAATTTTTTTGGCACTATACATTGGCGGTATTTGATTTTGCTCACCCCGAAAAGAATTGAGAATTATCTTTATTTCTTGTTTAGTTGGCTGATGACAATTTGTAAATGGTTGGATTTTTCCTTGAGAGTCATCGGTATCACTTAATCCACCCAGACAGATAATGGCCTTATAAACTTTATCTTGTTTTACTAGATTAGGGATTTGTTTGGTGGCCGTTCGGCCGATAGCAACAATCAAGAGGCCTGAAGCGAGAGGATCTAATGTGCCGGCATGGCCAATTGTTTGAATACCAGTAAGATGACGCAAGTTATTAATAATATCGTGAGATGTTGGTCCACTGGGTTTATCTATTAATAAAAAACCACTAGGGTAGGGTAGGGCTTGATTATTGGGGATCATAAGATAATTATAGCAAACTATGTAATATTTATACTCTTTGTGTGAAAATGCGCGAACTTTTTGGGTTGGCTTACTCCAACCAGTAAAATCGCTCACTTTTTCTGTTTTTTTCACTGCCCTCGAAAGAAGGACTATATTCCTGTTTTAATTTTCGCACTATTTCAGATGGTCCAGAGAAATATATAAATACAATCTCCCCTTTATTATTTTAACGCAAATCAAGTATTTGCGGAACCCTTTCCAGGTTATCAAAAATTATTTTGTCGTAAGCAATGGAATTATTATCGTCCTCCCTGGAAGATAGAATGACAACATCTCCCTGGTATTGTACAGCTTTCATTTCTTCTAGAAACTTTGTCGTAATCGTCTTTCAATTGTGCCCTAATATCAAATTCTCTGATTTTTTAATTTCTTCTACCAAATGCGCTTCGCCGTCATTATTGGGGATAACAGACATGGTGTTGCTAATAATTTTTTGTTCTGAACTTAATTTAACTCTCCGCGGAATTTTCTGGTCAACATTTTCCCCGGTATATTTTACAAACTTTTTGGCGCCTTCGCTCGTCATTTTATTAGTGAAGCATTCCATTTTTTAGCAATTCTGTTGAATCATACACCCTTTGTTTCAAATCTTAAGGAATCAAAGTCTCAAAACTAACACGGCCGCGAGCTTAATAATGGTTAAGTCTTGAAGCATTTTATATCTACGGGATTTTATCAGTCGCTTCGTTAACCAGAATCGGCACCATAACATAAATCATGGTAATACTTAATTCGCGGCCATTTACGGCGCTGCAGGAAATCAACCCACGGATCAGAAGTGTTGGCAAAATAAAGGCGACAAAAACTACAGTTAACATCTCTTTAATTAAAAAAGCCAAATAGGGTAGAAAGAGAATGGTCACCGTTTTGACAATGGTGGGGTGATATTAATACGCAATGGTTTGACTATTTTAGCGACCATAAATATTATTTAACAGTCACTAAGCCATCAACTCCGAAAATTTCGTCATAAATAATGTAATCGCCCGTGGTAGTTGGAGCATTAAAGCGGATCAGCCTGGTTTCATGGCCAGCAACCCCGACAGCCAAAGCCTTAAGACTGTTATCGGCAAAGCGTAAAACATGATACCATTCATCGGCTGATTCAACCATAAAAGTGGTTGGCTTACCGGCCGATATAATAATCGGTTTGGGGCTGATTGAATCTTTAGTAATCGATATTTTAATAACGTCATTAGGAATATTAATTCCTTCAGCCCCATTAATATCTAGGCTAACCATCGGTGTTCCTGGTGATTTTGGCTCAGAATCATTACGCGTCGGTTGGCCATTTTCAGCCACAACAATACCATCTTTGATGGCATTAAGCTTAATATCAAAATTCTGGTTGTCAACGTTAATGCTCCCAATTGATTCAATGTTAGGTGTTTCTAATTGATTATTTTGATTATTATTTAATGGCTGATGAGAAATGAGCGGACTATATTTTTTGGCCAAAATAAAAAAAATTGATGCTAAAATAATTAAGAGTAAGACGGTGGCTCCACTAAGTATTAATCTTTTCTTCATATTATTGTTTTAATGTCTCGCTAGTAGCCACACAGTTATATAAATATTCAGTATAATATATAGGCTGGCTGCCACCGCAACCAGGACCCTGGCCGTTGCTGAATAAACTTTTGCAGTTGTTGTAAACGTACCAACAGCAATAGGACTCTCCTGGACACAGTGGTGTGCCGGGTTCCAAATAATGAGAATATATAGTGCATTGAGTAGTCCAGACAAGTTCACCTTGAATACCAAACCCTAAACCACGATTGACCCACCTAAAGTCTTTCCACCAAGTTGTATCCAATTCGCTGATTTGATTATTAGCTTGTGACCTTCTTAAAACTCTAGTAGTTCCAGTTGGACAAATGCAAGAATTGTCAGTGGTGCTGGTTGCGATGGCGGTGGCAGACCCCCAATAATAGCCTTGCCAAAAATGCACCGTCGTGTAATCAATGTAGAAAGTTCCCGATTTTATACGGCAACCGCCAGCGTTCTTTTCTAAATGAGCGCTAGGGGTCAAACTACCAGATAAAGGCATTAATAAATTTTCCGCCTCGGCCTTAGAAGGAACTTGATCTTCATAGATTGTTTCAGCATATTGTATATTAATACCGTCAACAAAGTTAACAACACCAGCCTGCACTAGGCCATAGGCAATGGCTGATAAAAAAATCACTAAACAAATTAATAAACCTGTTTTCTTGGACATAAGATTAACCAATTATGGACCTGGGTCAGGTTCCCTAAGCCACACATTAGTTAAATTTTCTAAATATTTAACCGTAACAATACTGGTGGTGGCAGTCATATTAGTCACGCTAGGTATTTTTAATTTAGACGTATTAAAAATAACTGGGGCAGCCTGGGCCCATAAAGCGGAAGCTAGGATTCCACTCACTAGTCCAAGACCAGCATAAACAAAAATTATTAAAATCTTTTTCATAATATTTTTGCTAATTGTTTTTATTATACCATAAACTTAAAAAACCGCCAACTCTGGCCAGTAAAGTAAAATATTGACTTATCCTGGTTGTTGTGGTATTATTATCTATAATAAGAGTTTGATCTTTAACAATTAAATATAAATAAAAGGGAGGTGGCCATGAAGAAGGTCGCTTTAATCTATTTGGTGGTGTTTATCATCACCCTGGGCGGCCAAGCCGCCGCCCAAAATATCACTTGGCACAACTCCAATTTGGAGGCCTGCCAAATCTTGGACCAAAATAACTATTTTGTGGCTGGTTGGACCAACACCACGGTTTTCCGTTTTATGAAGTCTACCGACGCCGGTCAAAACTGGCAATCAGTAGAAGTATCACACCCCGACCAACCATTCTGCGTTAACGGCCTATGGATGATTAACACTCAAATTGGTTGGATTTGCGGGGACAGCTTTGGTCTGTATAAAACTATAGACGGTGGCAATACTTGGACAGATATGTCCAACTGTCCTGGAATTAGAAACAACTCCAGCAATTTACTAAGAATCAAATTTACTTCACCAGAGATTGGGTATATTCTGTCTTCAGGTGACCTAAAAAAGACCATCAACGGCGGCAATACCTGGACTACTATCAAGGCAAATCAAGTTGAAGCTGGCGAGGGTGGTTTTAGAGGCTTTGACGTAGCCGGAGAAACCATTATTTTGTCGGCGATACGCTATAACGTCAATGATCTATCTAATTGTTATGTTTCGCAAGACGCTGGACAAACTTGGCAGTTGTCATTTGTGGATAGAGGTGATTTTTCATACAATATGAAAATCGCTTCACCAAGTACATTTTACGCATCAATTGGCAACAGAAGAGAACTATATCGCTCAATTGATGGCGGGGCGACTTGGAGTTTGTTCTTAAACTCACCTAATGGTGGTACCGTTAGTAAATTATCATGGACAAATAATACTTTATACGTCGTTTCTGGTTACAATGGAATTATCCATATCTTGAAAATTAACAATGGCTGGCAAGAAGTAATTAGTTTGGGCAATATTATTGTTCATGGTTTTGACTTTAAGGGCAATCGCGGTATCACTTGCGGCGACGATGGTTCAATTGCCACCTTTACTGATACCACTGTGGCTAACAATGATCCTGTCACCCCGGCCACCCCTGACCCTGAACTCATCTGCTACCCCAATCCGTTTCAGGGTAGTACTAATGTCAAGTTTAACCAGATTGACAACAGTCCAACAACTGTTGCAATCTATAACACCAGGGGACAACTAGTTAGAACTTTGGTTAACGATAAAAAATTGTCGCCCGGCGAACATATTATTGTCTGGGACGGCAAAAACAACTCCGGCCAACCAACAGCGGCTGGAATATATCTTTACAAAATAACATCTGGTCGATTTTCTTCCACGAAGAAAATGATCATGATGAAATAAATTACTAATCCCGTCAGACGACACAAGCCTCGGTTTGCTAGTCTGACGGTTTTTTATTTCAGCTTTATTAATTCTTGAGCTAATCTTGGATGTTCATTTGACAAAAATATCAAGAGAATTGAAATTAATTGTTAATAAACAATAAAGTTATTAACAATTTCTTTATTTTCTTTGATAAGCTGTATGTGTGGATAATTCAGCTAAAGTTTTATCAAGATCTATATTCTCTGGTTGTATTTGTTTTTCTGGCGTTAAAAATTTTTCACTCATAGATTTCTTAAATAATGTCTCAATAGACATATTGAGGACTCTGGAAATTCTCTCTAGCGCTATGGTTGGGTACGGATTTCTCCCGACTCTTTTTTACAATCGTTATATGCAACTGCATCGGGAGCGGAAATAATGTACGCCCAGCAGGGTTCGAACCTGCGACCGTTTGCTTAAGAGGCAACTGCTCTACCAGCTGAGCTATGGGCGCATTTATTGTAGTGGCGGGGGTGGGGATTGAACCCACGACCTTGGCGTTATGAGTGCCATGCTCTGCCAACTGAGCTACCCAGCCTCGCCATCTAGCGCTCCCGTCAGGATTCGAACCCAAAATACTTGGTCCGAAGC